>Ga0306921_10008283_pt1 | contig 10987 bp, 10 predicted proteins | sample sta12Cox44000080_FD_203760 | JGI IMG/M metagenome (GOLD analysis project Ga0306921, IMG submission 203760) | Lab enrichment of tropical soil microbial communities from Luquillo Experimental Forest, Puerto Rico - statoxic.12C.oxic.44.000.080 (v2)... | ecosystem: Environmental > Terrestrial >... | reverse complement strand
CACATCCTCGTCGCGGCGCAACCGGATGTCCGCACCGTATTTCGCGGTCGCCTCGCGCCGCGCCGCCTCCTCGTCCTCGGCAACGAAGACCGTCCCGTCCGGCCCGTACCAAGCCGGGATCTGGTGCCCCCACCACAGCTGGCGGGAGATGCACCAGGGTTGGATCTTGCGCATCCAGTCGAAGAAGGTGTTTTCCCATTGGCGCGGCACGAAACGGGTGCGGCCCTCTTCGACGGCCTTCAGCGCGGGAGCTGCCAGCACCCGGGCGTCGCAATACCACTGGTCGGTCAGCCACGGCTCGATCACCACGCCCGAGCGATCGTGATGGGGGACCATCAGAGCGTGATCTTCCACCTTGTCGAGGAGACCCGCCGCTTCGAGGTCGGCGACGATCTTGTTGCGGGCGGCGAACCGGTCCAAGCCGCGATAGGGCGGCGGAACCGTGTCGTTCAGCCGAGCGTCGCGATCGAAAATGTTCAACAACGCCAGACCGTGCCGCCGGCCGACCTCGAAATCGTTGAAATCGTGCGCCGGAGTGATCTTGACCGCACCGCTGCCGGTTTCCGGATCGGCGTATTCGTCGGCGACGATCGGGATCAGCCGGCCGACGAGCGGCAACCGCACGGACTTGCCGACCAATCCGGCATAGCGCGCATCCTCGGGATGCACAGCGACGCCGGTGTCACCCAACATCGTCTCGGGGCGGGTGGTGGCGACGACAATGTAACGTTCCGGTTCACCGTCAAGCGGATAACGGATATGCCAGAGCGTCCCATGCGTTTCACGGTTGTCGACTTCGAGGTCGGAGATGACCGTGTGCATCTCCGGATCCCAGTTGACCAGCCGCTTGTCACGGTAGACGAGGCCTTCGCGGTAGAGCGAGACGAAAACACGCCGCACCGCTGCTGCCAAGGCGGGATCCATCGTGAATCGCTCGCGCGACCAGTCGGCAGAGGCGCCGAGCCGGCGCAATTGGTGGATGATCGTGCCACCCGATTGCGCCTTCCATTCCCAGACCCGCTCGACGAACTTCTCGCGGCCGAGCCGCTGCTTATTGATCTGCGTCTCGACGAGCTGGTTGGTGACGACGATTTCGGTGGCGATGCCGGCGTGATCGGTGCCGGGTTGCCACAGCACGTCGCGGCCCCGCATCCGCTGATAGCGGACCAGCACGTCTTGCAGCGTAAAGGTCAGCGCGTGGCCCATGTGCAAGCTCCCGGTGACGTTCGGGGGCGGCATCATGATCGTGTAGGGCGGCTTGCCGCCGGCGGGATCGCAAGCAAATCCACCCGAGCGCTCCCACAAGGCGTACCGGCGCGGCTCTACGATGGAGGGTTGATAAGTCTTGTCCAGCATTGCTGAACCGTCCTCGAGTGATCGGTTGAGCAGGAAACCCCAGCGCGCACCCGGCCGTATCGGCCGGGTGCAACGATCGGAGTGTCAGCGCAGCCCCGCCTCGCCGGCCACGCGGGCGATCTCCTCACGGACCAGCCGCTCGACGATACCGGGAAGATGGCTGTCGAGCCAGGCTTGCAGCAACGGCCGCAGCATCTCGCGCACGATCTCTTCGAGCGTCCGCTCAGCTCCGCCGAGTGCACGTTCCGTCTCATTGCGCCGCTCGTGTGGCAGGCCACTGAGCCGAGCGAACGCAGCGGCCGCGGCGCCCGACGCGGCCGGAGAGATGATGCGTTTGCGACCCGTGTCGAGCGTGGGCTCGAGCGCCGCATCGGTATGCAGCGTCAGCGGCTCGATCCGCCCGGTGGCTTCCACCGCCGCGGTAGTCGGCGCATCGGGCGCACCCGGTGATGCGGCCGCAACTTCGGCCCACGGAGAGACCCGGCGCACCGAGCCATCCTGGTTGACCACCTGGGTCAGTTCGAGAATGTCGCTGCTCCCTCCTGAGGCGTGAGCGGCGGCCTCAGCCGGCGATGGGGTTCCGACACGTTGGCCTGTAGGGTGTTTGTCCTCGGCGATGAGACGGCTGATGGAGGCGATGATCTCCTCCATCGAAGGGTCTGAAGGGGATTTTTCGACCGGCATGGGAAATACCTGACAAATTTCGACTAATTTTTGGCGCTGCGCTGCGAGTTTGCCACCGCGATCGTGTGGCGCGTCAGCTTACTCCGAGAGACCTCCACGGAAGCCGATCCACTTATCCCGCACTTCCTTGTAGTGGCGCTCCATATCGTAGAGCTTCACCGGCAATTTGAGCTCGGGTGCAATCAGCCGGCCGATCGCCGCCGCCACGTTGAACTCGGCGAGTGCCGCATCATGCTCTGCGGTGACTAGCTGCGATTGGGTCTGCAGCAGCGTCTGGTTTTGCACCAGGACGTCGAGCACAGTCCGGGTGCCGACCAGCGCCTCCTGCTGGGTGCCCTCGAGGGCGATCTGCGCCGCGCGCACCGCCGAAGCGAAGGACGAGATGCTGGCGCGTGCCGCCTGCAAGGTCGACCAGTTCTGGGTCGCCAATTGTACCGCCGCCCGCCGCGCGTCATCGACCTGGCTGCGGCGTTGCCCGACGGTCTGTTGAGCTTGCCGCGTCTGCGAATAGATCGCGCCACCTTCGTAGAGCGGCATCGTCATTTGCGCGGCAATCACGCCTGATTGCTGTCGCGCTCCATTCAATGTGATGGAAGGAGCAAGTGCGCGGCTGAGGGTGCCGACGATCGAAACCTGCGGCTGCAATTGGCCGCGTACGAAGTCGATATTGTCGCGAGCGGCAAGTTCGGCAAAATTTGCCGAAATAACGTTGAAGTTACTGCTTTGGGCTAAGCTTACGGCTTCTTCGAGCGTGGCGGGGAGCGCCGGGCGCTCGCGCGGCAGCATCAGCGTCCCTGGAGAGTGGCCGACCGCCCTGATATACTCGGCTCGACTGTTCTCGAGGTTGCCCTGGGTTGTGACCAGCTGGCCTACCGCCTGAGCGAGCGAGGCCTCAGCCTGCGCGACATCGGTTCGGGTCACCTCGCCCACGCGAAACCGATCTTGGGTGGCCTCGAGCTGCTTGCGCAGGACCCCAACGTTATTGCGGTTTACCTCAACCAGGGCCTGATCGCGTACGACGTCGAGATAGGCTTGGGCGACCGCCTGGAATACGGACGTCTCGATCGCCAAGGTCTGCGCGCGGGTCGACTGCACCGTATTGATGGCTTGGCTCGTCTGCGCAACGGTCCGGCCGCCCGAGTAGACCGGCTGGGTAACCTGCAGATTGAGACTGTTCGAATAAAAGGTCGAATAGGTAGTCAGTCCTGTGCTTCCGATATTCTGCCCTTGACTGTTGAGCCGAGGCAGCCCTGTGCTTTCGGGCGTAAAAGCGGTTCGGTTGCCCCCGACTTGCCCAGTGAAGTTGACCGTGGGCCGCCAGTTCGCCAGCGCCTGCGGCACCTGCTCGTCGGTGGCTCTCAGCAAAGCGCGCTGGGCAAGCAGTTGCGGGTTGGTGTTGTAGGCATCGGCGAGCGCCTGGGTCAGCGTCTGGGCCTGCGGCGCGACGGGGACGGACGCCGTCAGGAACCCGGCAAGCGCAACAATACCCAGCACCACCCGCCTCTCAGAGCCTAGCCGATCGCCAGACTCCCCTGGAAGGCCACCCCCGGCACCCCATGTCTGCCGCCGTCGATCGGCTTGGTACATCAACGCCTCAACCGCTGGGAACATCACTGCACGAGCTTTCAAAACACAAAAGCGGGCTTCGGCGAAAAGCCTGGCAACGACGCAGTCGCAGCGTCGAAAAGCACGCGCCCAGCGACAACCCCCCCGATTCTTGTAAAGAGGGTGGCGCGGCCGATCTCGCTCGCGGTTTGGATGACGGCGAGTAGCCGTCCGCCCTCGGCGAGCTGTGAGGTGATTTCGGGTGGCACCTCGGCAACTGCTCCGCACAACAGTATCACATCGTAAGGGGCGCGTAGCCGATAGCCCTGAGGCAGGGGCCCTTCGACGACGCTGACCGAGGCGATTGCATGATCGACAAGCGCCGCGCGAGCGCTCCGGGCGAGCTCCGGATCTTCTTCGAGAGCGACGACGCTCCGTGCCAGCAACGCGGCGAGGGCCGCTTCGCACCCCGAGCCAGCACCGATGACCAGTACCGTGTCGGTGCGCTCGATCGCCGCCGCCTGCAACAGGCGGGCCGCCACCATCGGCTCCATCAGGTAGCGGCCTCCGCCGAGGGGCAGATCCTCGTCGATATAGGCGACCACCCGGAGATGTTCAGGAACGAAGAGCTCGCGCCGAATCGCCCCGAAGGCACCCAGCACTCGCCGGTCTATAACCTTGTTAGGTCGAAGCTGGCTCTCGATCATGTGGGCGCGGGCCGCGACGAATTCGGTCATGGCATCAAGCCGACGATTCAACTACCCATTTTATATCGTTACGGTGCAGCGAGCACAATCGACCGAACTGCGATCAAATTAGCACGGCAACCGTGCGATCGACTGGTTCTCTCCAAGCCGGGAAAGCAGCTGCTCAGCTGTCAGCCCCAACAGCGGATGGCGCCAGCAGGGGGCTATCTCGGCCAGCGGCACGAGCACGAATCGACGTTGGTGGAGGCGCGGGTGCGGCAGAACGAGAGCGGCGGTCTCGCTCACCTGACCGCGATGATCGAGGAGATCCAGGTCGAGCACGCGCGCCACGTTCTGCACGCTGCGGACCCGGCCAAATTGTCGCTCGACCGCTTGCAAGACCGCGAGCAGGTCTGATGCGGCAAGATCGGTGCTCAGCGAAGCGACCGCGTTTACGAACCACGGCTGGTCCGAGCGCGGCACAGGCTCAGTGCGATACCAGGCCGAGCGGGCGGCGACCGAGATACCCTGCGTCTGGAGCGAAACCAAGGCGGCCGCGAGCGTATCGATGGGCGCACTGAACCGAGGGCTGGCCAAATTGCCGCCGATGCCGATCAGGATCAATTTGTTTCCCATGCGCCTCACTCTGCTTGACCCGGGATGCAGGCTGTAAGACATTTGGGTTACATTATCGGATCCGATGGAGCATTTGTAACAGATGATTTTCTATCCGGAAGAGCGGCTTGCCATATTCATCGATGGAGCCAATCTCTATTCAGCCGCGCGCGGCTTGGCATTCGACATAGACTACAAGCGCCTACTCGACCTGTTCAGCGCTAAGGGTCGCTTGATCCGTGCATTCTACTATACCGCGCTACTGGAAGACCAGGAATACTCGCCGATCCGTCCGCTTGTCGATTGGCTCGATTACAACGGCTACACGATGGTAACAAAGCCGACGAAAGAGTTTACCGATGCGATGGGGCGCCGCCGGGTCAAGGGTAACATGGATATCGAGCTGGCGATCGACATGCTCGAGATGGCTCAGCACATTGATCACGCGATCTTATTCTCTGGAGATGGCGATTTCCGGCGCCTTGTCGAAGCGGTTCAACGCAAGGGGATCCGTGTCTCTGTCGTATCTACTATCCGTTCCTCGCCGCCGATGATTGCGGATGATCTCCGTCGCCAGGCTGACAATTTTATAGAGCTTCAGGAGCTCGCGCCGAGTATTATGCGCAACTATCCGCGTGAAGAAACCCATCGGCCGCGAGGTGAACCGGTCGACGAGGTGTGAGCGTCTCGGTATCTACGGTCGCGCCGCTGCGCGACTGTCCGCTTTGCCCGCGGCTTGCCGCGTTCCGAGCGGCCCAGCGAGCAGCTCATTCGGGATGGTTTAACGCCCCGGTCCCACCCTTCGGAGATGACACGGCAGAGTTGTTGATCGTCGGCCTCGCGCCGGGCCTGAGGGGAGCAAATCGCACGGGAAGACCATTCACGGGCGACTATGCCGGCGGGCTGTTGTACGAGACGCTGCGAAAATTCGGCTTCGCCGAGGGCGACTACGATGCCCGTCTGGATGATGGCGTCGTGTTGCATCGGGCGCGGATCACCAATGCGGTCCGATGCGTGCCGCCGCAAAACAAGCCCACGCCCGGGGAAGTCGCGAATTGCCGGCGCTTTCTCGCCGCCGAGATCGCCCAGATGCCCCAGCTTCGCGCGATCCTTGCCCTCGGCACTGTCGCTCACCAGGCCGTCCTTGACGCACTGGGCCTACCGCGCGGACGCTTCTCCTTTGCGCATGGCGGCCTGCACCGGCTGACAGACCGCATATTGCTCGCCGACAGCTATCACTGCTCCAGGCTTAATACCAACACCGGCAGGCTCACCGTGGCGATGTTCGAATCCGTCTTCAGCTCCCTGGCGCGTCTGCTGGGTCAGCCACCGGAGGCTCCGGCGATCGGGCGCATCGCAGCAACCGGAGAGACGGGCAGCCACACGTAAAAAGCGTACGGGCGCTCAGGAGTTGGACGCGCGCAGGATGCGGGCTCGGCTGCGCTGCCAATCACGCTGCTTCTCGGCTTGCCGCTTATCAGCCTTCCGCTTCCCCCGGGCGAGGCCGAGCTCGACTTTCGCCCTGCCTCGTTCGTTGAAATAGATCGATAAGGGGATCACCGTCATTCCATCGCGTTGGATCGCACCCAACAGTCGGTTCACCTGCTTGCGGTGAAGCAGCAGCTTGCGCGGGCGCCGCGGCTGGTGGTTGAAGTGAGCCGAGGCGGCATATTCGGGTATGTTGGCGTTGACGAGAAATAGTTCGCCGCCATTCTGATCGGCATAGGCCTCGGTGATGCTTCCCTGCCCCTGGCGCAGCACCTTGACCTCGGTGCCTTGCAGCACAACCCCGGCCTCGATCGTATCCTCGATCAAGTAATCGTGGCGCGCGCGGCGGTTCTGCGCAACGTAGCGGTCTGTTGCCCTCATCAGTTGAGGAGGCCGGCGCCACGCATCGCCTGCTGCACCTTCTGTTGCGTCTCCGGCATAATTGCCCAGAGCGGTTGGCGCACCTCGGCGGTGCAGCGACCAAGCAGCGAAGCTGCGTATTTCACTGGCGCCGGGCTGGTTTCGGCGAACAGCGCATCGTGCAACGGGATCAACCGCTCGTTTATGTCCCGCACAGTCTTGACATCACCCCGCTGCCACGCGTCATGCATTTCGGAACACAGCCGGGGCGCGACATTCGCCGTTACCGAAATGCAGCCGTCCCCGCCTTGGGCGAGATAGGCGACTGCGGTGGCGTCCTCGCCCGACAGCAGGCAGAAGCCCGCGCCGATTTCGCCGCGCATCTGCAAGGGCCGTGCGAGATCGTTCGTGGCATCCTTGACGCCGATGATATTCGGCAGCTTGGCGAGCCGCGCCATTGTCGCGTTGGTCATGTCGACCGCCGAGCGGCCCGGGATATTGTATATGATGATTGGTAGGTCGACTGCATCGTGAACAGCCTTGAAATGATGAAACAAGCCTTCCTGCGTCGGCTTGTTGTAATAGGGGCACACGATCAGCGCCCCGTCGGCGCCGGCCTGCTTCGCCTGGCGAGTCAAGGCGATCGTATGGTCGGTCGAATTGGTCCCGGTCCCGGCAATTACCGGGCCGCGGCCCTTGGCCACCTCGACGCAGAGCTCGATGATTCGGCGCGCTTCGTTGTCGTGCAGCGCCGGCGACTCGCCGGTTGTGCCGCACGGAACAAAACCGTGCGTACCTTGCGTGATCTGCCAGGCCACCAGCTCCTGGAAAGCGGTTTCCTCGACCTCCCCGTTGCGGAAGGGTGTGATCAGCGCGACGAGCGATCCCCTAAACATGGCTTCCTCCGGGATGAGCGGCGTAACCGATCAACGATAGTCCCCGAAGGCGGGGGCTTCAAGGGAGCGAGAGGAGCTGGCCCACTTGCTCCGACTACCAAAACACCGTAACAATTTTCAGCACCATCTTTCACTCCGCGCAGGAGCGGTCGGTCTTGCTCCCGGTTTTTCGTATATTATTTTCGCTGTCGCTTGCCATTTACACGACCAACCTTACCGTAGCACGCGGGCAGAGTCTTTCTGAAGCCGATTTCCAGGCGGCGCGCTCGATGCTCGCCGCGGCACAGGGCGGCGATTGGAACCGAGCCTACGCGGAAGCGGTCGCAATCGGTGATCGGTTGCCGCTCAAAATGCTGCGCTGGATGGATTATTCCCGCCCCGGCGCACCCGGGCGGTTTCCCGATATTGCCGACTTCATCGAAAAGAACGGCGACTGGCCGCGGCAACGAGCGTTGCGCAAGCATGCTGAAGAAGCATTGGCCGGCGAACCAGACGGCTTAGCTGCCGACTGGTTCAAGCGGTTCCCTCCTGTCAGTGCCGTCGGCAAAGTCCGCAGCGCCGAGGTCCTGCTGAATTCTGGCGAACTGGAAAACGGCGTTGCAGCCCTGCGTGCCGCCTGGATCGACGGCGACTTCGGCCCTCTCGATGAAAGAAATTTCCTCGCCCGTCGTTCGGTGTCGATCCGGGCAGAAGACAATGAACAACGGCTCGAGCGGCTATTGTGGGATGGGCAGTACGACGCAGCCCGTCGCATGCTCCCTCTCGTGCCGACTGATTGGCGTGATTTGGGTGAAGCGCGCCTGGCCTTGGCGGCCCTGGCACCAGACGCCGAAGCCCTCGTTGCTCGCGTCCCCGTCAAGCTACGCGCCGATCCGGGACTTATTTACGAAGAGCTGCGGTGGCGCACGAGGAGAGATATGGTCGGTGCCGCGGTGCGGATCCTGCTGTCCCAGCCCGGAGACCTGGTCCGTCCTGCAGCATGGTGGGCAGAGCGACAGACTATCGCTCGGCGGGTTTTGGCGACCGGCGATGCCGCGCTTGCGTACCGGCTCGTAGAGCAGCACGGATTGATTGAGGGTAACTCTTATTCCGAAGCCGAGTTTCTCCTGGGTTTCATCGCGCTACGCTATATGAACAATCCGGAGCTCGCCTTCGATCACTTTTCGCGCATTTTGACCCGGGTGAGCACGCCATACGCAAAGGCACGTGCGGGATATTGGGGTGGGCGCTCTGCCGAAGCTCAGGCCAAATCGGAGGTCGCCGCAAAATTGTATGCGGCAGCGGCGGATTACATGGTCACTTTTTACGGGCAGCTGGCCGCTCACCGGCTCGGCCGCGACGCGCCTCCGCACCCGGTCCCGGAGCCGGTTCCGGATCCCGTGGAACTTGCCCGCTTCGAGCAAAACGAGGTCGTCCGCGCCGCGCGAATTTTTCTCAAGCTCGGCTATCGAGACCAGAGCAAGGCGTTCTTGCTGAATATGGCCGACAAGGCTAAGACCCCGACGCAGTTCGCGATGCTGGCGATCCTCGCCGAGACCAATGGGCGGATCGATCTCGCGATCGCGGTCGCCAAGCGCGCCATCGAAGCCGGGACACCGCTGATGATCCACGGTTATCCGGTCACCGCGATACCGAGCGGCGGAACCGTGGAACATGCCTTGTTGTTCGCGATCACCCGTCAGGAAAGCGCGTTCGACCGCGACGCGGTCAGCCGAGCCGGTGCGCGCGGGCTCATGCAGCTGATGCCGGCCACGGCGAGCGAGATCGCCAACAAATTGCAACTACCCTTCTCCGTTGAGCGGCTGACCGCGGATGGCACGTACAATGTGCTTCTCGGGCGGGCTTATCTGGAGACGTTGCTCGATGATTTCGGAGGCTCCTACGCGCTCGCGATTGCCAGCTACAACGCCGGCCCCGGCCGCGTTCGGCAATGGTTGCGCGATTACGGTGATCCGCGCGGCGGCAAGATCGACATGGTAGACTGGATCGAAAGCATCCCGATCGGAGAGACGCGAAACTATGTTCAGCGGGTACTCGAGAACCTGCAGATCTATCGCGGTCAGGTCGGCCGCAACACGGCCTTTTCGCTGGTCAGCGATTTGGCGCGCTGAGCCATAGGCCGCGGGTCGCAGCCGCGAGGCGCTCTACTTCTCGGCGATCGGCACAAAGCGGGCGAGTTCGATGAACTTCTCGGGGTTCTGCGGTTGGCCGTTCACAATCACCTCATAGTGAACGTGAGGACCCGAGGCGCGGCCCGTGCTCCCGAGCAGGCCAATTTGCGTATGTGCCTCGACCCTCTGCCCCACCGAGACGGTATAACGATGCATGTGGCCGTAGAGAGTGGCGATTCCGTTTCCGTGGTCGATCTCGACGACCTTACCGTAGGCACCCCGATACCCGGCATAGGTGACGATCCCGGGCGCCGTGGCGTAAACCGGGGTCATGTAGGCGGCGTCGAAGTCCAGCCCGGTATGAACTGCAGGCCTCCCGTTGAACGGATCGCGGCGCGGACCGAACCGGCTTCCGACTTGATAATGCTCGAGCGGCGTCGACAGGGGTAGAGTCTTCGCCAAGCCGCGAATGCCGGCGGTAATGTCTGCGAGGATGCTGCTGTCGGGTTGGTTCGCCTTGGTCGGAGGGATAAAGGGACCGCCCTCCGCACGACTAACGCCGAATCGCGAAAACAGACGCGCGACATTGACCCCGGCCGAAGCGAGGACTCGCTCGAACTCGCCGATGCCTCGGCGAGCGAGTTCGGCAATAGCCTCGGCACGGCGCTTGGCTTCTCCGGAAACCTCGGCCGAGCCGGCTTCGCGGCGCGCCGGATTGGCCCGCGAGGGGGCGGCTTCGGGCGGTGCGGGCTGGACCGTTCCGGCTTCGGCCGCCGGCTCCGGATGCGATGCTTCTCGCTCCGAAAGCGTTTGCTCGAGGCCGCGGAGCCTCGCCTCGGTTGATGCGAGCTCGCCGCGCAGGGTCTCCGTTTGGCCTGCCAGCGCCGATAGCCGATCCTCAGCGGTGGCACGCTCGCGGCTGGTGCCGGCGAGCCGGTCGCGCAGAGTCGCGACATCGTCCTGCAGGTCGATATTCGCGCGTTCCGCCCGAGCTAAAGCCGATTGTTCAACCCCGACAAGCCGACCGTACCCGATTCCGCTGATTCCGAGAAAGACAGGCGCGGTGACAGCCGCCACGAGCGATACCACTGCGAAGACTTGAGCAGCCGGCGAGAGTGCAATTTCCGATGATCGGCTTGCCGTCCGAAGCTGAACGTGTACGACAGGGAAGAGTCCGCTTCCCCGCGCTGAAGGTTCGGCGACCATGTTCGCCCCCCACGTGCGGCCGCACCGTAGATGTCCAGAA
>Ga0306921_10008279_pt1 | contig 10992 bp, 9 predicted proteins | sample sta12Cox44000080_FD_203760 | JGI IMG/M metagenome (GOLD analysis project Ga0306921, IMG submission 203760) | Lab enrichment of tropical soil microbial communities from Luquillo Experimental Forest, Puerto Rico - statoxic.12C.oxic.44.000.080 (v2)... | ecosystem: Environmental > Terrestrial > Soil... | reverse complement strand
AAGTGATCACACTGGCCGAAATGGCCTACCTCTACGCGGAAAAGACCCATCAGAGGCCGTACTTCCTCGGCGCCGCCATCTACAGCTTCGCATTTCTCTTTCCCGAGAAGGGATTGAAGCCGCCGAGTCCCTATGACCCGCGGCTTCGGTTGGCAGCCGACCTCTACAGCCTTGGCATTATCCATACCTTCGCGTCCGCTGACGGCGCCACCGTGGAGTTCAAGAGCGGCAATTACCAGGCGCCCTTTGGGTGGGTCCAGGTCGCGGTCAACCCATCGGGGTTCGAATGGCACAACCGACGCGTCGTGGCGCTGACGCCATTGGAGGAGGTGGCGGTCCGCGGGCTGGCGAACCGCTATCGCCACCCCGGGGTTGGCGCGCCGCTCGCTGCGGCGACCGAGCCGGTGGTTGCCGAGCGCGGCATGCAGGTGGCGCCACACATGAAGCTGCCGATGACGGCGGTGCTGCGCCTCGATATGCCGCGGCGACAGCTGGCGCAGCGGCAGCTGCACGCGACGCTGGATCTGTACAATACGCACGATGTCGACACGACCGCGATCGCCGGCAAGGCGGTGCCGCTCGAGGCCGACGAGACCGCGGTGCTCGCTTATGTCCTCGCTTCACCGGAGATCTGGGAGCGCGAACTCAAAGCATTCTTCTCCGGGGTGTTCTCGGAATCGACGCCCACCCAGCTCGCCTCGATCGACGCCTACCGCCCGGGGCGAATACCGGTCGTCTTTGTCCACGGCACCGCCTCGAGCGCCGGGCGCTGGGGCGACATGGTCAATGATTTGCTGGATGACCCGCGGATCCGCGACCGCTACCAATTCTGGTTCTTCACCTACGATACCGGCAACCCCGTCCTCTATTCGGCGGCGCTGCTGCGCGAGGCACTGCGCGACGCGGTGCGCAAGCTCGACCCGACGGGTGCCGACCCTGCGCTGTCTGAAATGGTCGTCATCGGTCACAGCCAAGGCGGCCTGCTGGCCAAGGCACTGGTCGTCGATACCGGCGATCGGGTGTGGGACGCCATCGCCTATAAGCCGTTCGACGAGGTCAACCTCTCGCCGGAAAGGCGCGATGTCTTGCGCCAGGCCGTCTTCATCAAGCCATTGCCCTATGTGCGTCGTGCCATATTCATCGCCACACCTCACCGTGGCAGCTATCTCACCGAATATCCGGTCACCGAGCTCTTGGCGCGGTTCCTTACCCTCCCAGTGCGCATCCTCCAGATCGGTGCCGACCTCGCGCGCAATGCCGGCGACTTCAAGGTCAACCCGCGCAATCTCGGATCGGGCAGCCTGTTCGGCATGACGCCAAACAACCCGGTCCTCCAAACGATGGCCGCAACGCCGATTGCCCCCGGTGTCCACGCGCATTCGATCATCGCGGTTAAAGGCGATGGGCCGATCGAGGGCGGCAACGACGGCGTCGTCGAATATTCGAGCGCGCATCTCGAGGGTGTGGATTCCGAATACATCGTCCGCTCCACTCACTCGACGCAGTCGAACCCGTACACGATCGAGGAGGTGCGCCGCATCCTGCTGCTTCACTCAGCCGAGGTCTGCGCGCGGATTGCCTGCGACAAGCCGCTGCCACCGTCTCGCACCGGGATGCAGGCGTTGACACTGCGCTAATTGAAGGTCGCTCCTGCGCATTTTTGCGGGCGGCAAGTGATCTGGGAAGCGCTGCTGTGGACTGGCTGACTGACCCGCAGATCTGGGCGAGCCTGGTGACGCTGACTGCCCTCGAGATTGAATTCGAGGCATCGCAGAAGGTCGTGCCGAACCGTTTCCGAACGCTCGCAGGCGCGGCGAAAGCCGCCCGCGAAAGCGGCTCTGTCGAGACGGCAAAGCACTATTACGCCGCGCACACCGCACTCGTGGCGGGCGGCGACGGGGATCGACGGGAGATCTCCGAGGCAAGGACGTACCTTGCGCAAAACTGAGGATCGTCTCTTGTCCCTCAACGAGTTGGAAGCTAGAGCCGGCCGTCAGGCCTCAGGCATACCGGCGCGGCGCAGGCCGAGATACACCGTATCCTCGCGTAGCGCCAAATACCGCGGGCTCCCCCAGGTGCAATATTCGCGCAATCGCGCCAGCGAGTCGAACTCCGGTCTGATCTTGACCCCCTCGACCAAAGCAGCCTTTGCCTCGCCGAGCTCGCCCTTCAGGCCGAGCGCCGCCGCCAAGAGCATATGGGTGTGATAAAGCCGAGGATTGCGCGCCCGAGCCTGCATGGAGAATTCGATCGCCTGCTCTACACGGCCCAATAGCAGATGAGCCAGGCTGAGGATGCTGTAAGCACTCGGCGAGGCCGTATCATGCGGGCCGATCCGTATGCCTTTCTCGATTTCGGGGATCGCGGCCTCCGGCTGACCGAGGCAGATCAGGGTCATGCCGAGCTGGCAAAACGCAGGCGCGTAATTGGGCACCAGCGCAATCGCGGTCTCGAATTCGATTCGCGACTCGTCCAGTCGGTTCTGCAGCCGCCGGAGGAGGCCGAGCGCCTGGCGCGCGCGAAAGCTGTTGGCGTCGCCGGCGATTGCTTCGAGCAGCAGTTGTTCTGCCCGAGCTTCATCTTGTTGAACAGAGGTGCTCCAGCCATCGGCTATATTGCAGCTCAAGGCATAGCCAAGTCCGACCTTCGCGGCGACCGAATCCGGTTCGATCTCCAGCACGCGCGCGAAAACCCGCAGCGCCTCCTGCAGAGTGGCCGCGGAAATGGGCCGAACGAGCGTGGCCCATCCGTGGATCAGCAGATCGTGCGGGTCGGGATCGAGTGCTTTTTGCCGCTCGATACTCAGGCCCTCGGCCTCCACGAGCTTGAAATTAATGGTGCGCGCCAGCCGGCCGGTGATCTCGCTCTGCGCCCATACCAGGCCGGTGGGATCGGTGTCGAGCCGATCTGTCCACAAGTGCGCTCCGCTTTCGGCATCGCTCAGCTGTACATTTACCCGAAGCAAATTACCGGCCCGCCGGACACTACCTTCGACGACATAGCGGACGCCGAGCTCACGACCGACCTTCTTCACGTCGACCGGCTTGCCCTTGAAAGTAAAAGCCGTGTTGCGGGCGATTACAAAGCCCCCGGAAATCCGCAAGAGGTCGGTGGTCAGGTCGTCGGTTATCCCATCCGCGAAATGCTCCAGCTCCAGATCATTCGAGAAATTGGCAAAGGGCAACACGACGATCGAGAGCCTGGACACGACGGACCGAGCAGCGGACTGGTCAATATCGTGCTGTTCGCGCGCCTCGCCGACGAAACGGACACCCTTCCCGATGATCGTGCGGATCAGCCGTTGATGCTCACCAGTGTCGCCGATGATTCGGCGGGCGGCGTTGATGCGGCTCGCTAGTGTCGAGTCGGAGACGATCCGCCCACGCCAGACCGAAGCCAGCAAATCGTCCTTGCTGACTACCCGGTCGCGGTTTCTGACAAGGAATTCAAGGAGATCGAATACTTGCGGTTCCATCGAAAGCAGTGCCGATCCTCGGCGCAGCTCGCGACGCTCGATGTCGAGAACGTAATCTTCGAACAAGAACCGCACTTGTCGCTCGCGCCGCATGTTCCGCCCGCCGGCGCCCGAAATCATTTTAGCGCACTTTGCATGCGAGAAGAATCAAGACGGTCTCAAGAGCATCTCAAACCCGCCTCAAAGCGGCTCGGGTGGATCGATGATAGCCTACAATCGGCTCCTATCCCGGCGGCTGCGCGGCATCCTGGTCGCGGGGGGGTCAATCTGGACGGCGCAAATGCCGCCTCAAAGGTGGAGAAAGGGCTAGATCATGCAGCGTATAAGAAAAATGCGTGGTTCGATGCTGGTGTTCGCCGCCGCCATGGTTTTGTCGTTGGCCGCGAGACCGCGGGCCGGCACAGAAGAGAATGCGGAAGATTTCATGGATCTTCACAAGGTGGAAATTGCGTTCCACGAAGCCGGAAGCACCAAGAATCTCGACCTGATGCTATCCCTGTTCGCAGATGACGCGGTCTTGATTGCCCATGTGAAAACCCCTACCGGTGAGGATCAGGTGAAGACCTATACCGGCAAAGATCAGGTGAAGAAGTATTGGCAGGCGGCCGGACCATTTCAATCGGCAAACGAATGGGTGGGCTACACCCCGGCATTCCGCATTCGTTGCGACGTCGAAGGCGAGCGCGCCCATCTTTATTTCAAATGCCTGTGGGTTGACAGGCAAGCGGGCAAGATTGCAGCGCATACCAATTCGGACGATACGCTGGCGCGCGTCAACGGCCGATGGCTCATCAAAGAAATGAAGGCCGGCTCCGTGCCGGAGCTCTAGCGGCGCGTGTAGACCTTGGTCGTTAGCAGTAGGCGCTCGATTGACGAGGGAGTGTCATGGACAGCATCGAGATGCCACGGCGGCAGTTTTTGGGCCAAAGCGCCGCCCTGGTTACCAGCGCCGCCGTCTTAAACAGCCCCCTGCTGATGCAGGCCTTCGCCGCCCAACCCGGCGAAGAAATTATTCCTTGGTCGGATCAGCCGCCGGCCGACCCGGGGGTCGCCAGAGGCGTTATCCAGAACCTGCAACGCTGGGAGGATCTCGATTGGCTGACGCCCAACAGCCAGTTCTTCAACATTGCGCACTATAATCATCCGCACATCGACGAGCAGGACTGGTCGCTGGAGATCACCGGCCTCGTCAGAAAACCGGGCCGGTTTCGTCTGAGTGACATCAGGGCGAGGCCGCGCCACGAGCTTAGCTTCACGCTCGAATGCGCGGGCAACAACGGCCGTCCGTCGTTCCTGACCGGCATCGGCACCGCCCAGTGGGCCGGGACGTCGCTGGCCGCGATGCTGCGTGAGGCGGGATTGCTGGACACCGGAATCGAGGTGGTCTTTGTCGGCGCAGACACGGGCGAGGAGCAGGTGCGCGACATCAAGGTGCCGACGAGCTTCGCACGCAGCATGGGGGTCGGCGATTCCATGGGGCCCGACAATCTGCTGTGCTACGAGATGAACGGCGCGCCGCTGCCTCCGGAGCACGGCTTTCCGCTGCGGCTGATAGTGCCCGGCTGGTACGGGATCGCCAACGTCAAATGGCTGAGGCGGATCGAGGTGCGGGCCACGCGTCTCGAAAACCGCTTCATGGGGCGCGACTACGTCACGATTCGCGAAGAAAAGCATGACGGCAGGACCGAATGGGTCGAGACCTCGGTCGGCCGAGCACAGATCAAGTCGGCACCGGCCAGAGTCGTTCGCGAGGGCGGCCATTACAAGATCGTCGGCATGGCCTGGGGCGCGCCGATCGCACGCGTCGAGGTGAGCATAGACAGCGGTCCCTGGCAGATCGCGACGATCGATCCGACCCGCCAGGAAAAATACGCATGGCGCCTGTGGTCGCTCGACTGGCCCGCTTCGGCACCGGGCGAGCACGCCATCACCGTGCGCGCCGTTGGCGCCGACGGCAGCGTTCAGCCCGCGCCGACGGATCCGCAGATTGCAGGCAAGCACACCTATTGGGAAAGCAACGGACAGATCACCCGACACATCCGCCTGTCCTGACTCAACGGCGACCGAACCGGTGTCCTGCAAGGAAGGGAGCAAGCCATGAAGACCCGGAGTTTCATGTTCGCAGTCGCAACCGCTGCGATGATCGTCCCGGCCCACGCCCAACAGGCCAACGACGACCGACTCGGCACTGTACATTTCCCGGTCTCGTGCAGCGCGGTGCAAGGCAAATTCGATCGCGCCGTCGCGATGTTGCACAATTTCTTCTACCCGGAGACGGTCAAAGCCTTTCAAGCGATCATCAAGGAGGACCCGGATTGCGCGATCGCCTATTGGGGCCTCGCAATGAGCGAGCTACCCAATCCGCTGGTGCCGCCCTTTCCGCCCGCCAACCTCAAGGCCGGTTCGGAAGCGATCCAGCAGGGCAAAGCAGCGAAAACCCAGACGCTGCGCGAGGCCGAGTACCTGGCCGCGATCGAGGTTTTCTACACGGATTACGACAAGATCGATCACAAGACCCGTGCTGAACATTATGAGCAGGCGATGGATCGGCTGCACCAGCACTACCCGGACGATGCCGAGGCGGCAATCTTCTATGCGCTTGCACTCAACGGCGCGGTCGATTTCGACGACAAGAACTACACCAAGCAGCTCAAAGCCGCGGCAATCCTGAATGAGGAAGCAAAAAAGCAACCAAACCATCCGGGCATCGCGCACTACCTGATCCACAGCTATGATTTCGCGCCCTTGGCGGCAATGTGCGTGTCGACGGCCCAGCTCTACGACAAAATCGCGCCAAACGCATTTCATGCTCTGCATATGCCGTCGCACATCTATTCGATGCTCGGCATGTGGGATGATTCGATCCGCTCCAATCTCGCCTCGAAAGCTTCGGCGGATGACTACGAGGCGAAGAACTCGCCGGATACGACACATCCCGGCGTGCCCCACATGTCAGATTTTCTTGTCTACGCGTACCTGCAAACTGCCAAGGACGGCGACGCGAAACAGCTCGTCGACTCGGTGCTAAAGCTCAAAAAGTTCCGCTTTGCCTCGCTGGGGATCGACACGGCATTAGCGGCGATCCCTGCGCGTTTTGCGCTGGAGCGCGGCCGTTGGGATGAGGCGGCGCAGTTGCCTGTTCGCGACAGCCAATTTCCCGCGGCGCAGTCGATCACTTATTTCGCCCGTGCGCTCGGCGCTGCCCGCTCAGGTAGTTCGGCGGCGGCGCGCGTCGAGATTGCCCATCTCGACGAAATCGAAGCCAAGCTCGCCGCGGCCAAGGACGATTACTGGGCCGGTCAAACCCGCATCCAGAAACAAGCCGCAATGGCCTGGGTCGCCTTCTCCGAAGGCCAGCGCGATGCGGCAGTTGCAGCGATGCGCAAGGCGGCCGATCTCGATGACGCCAGCGAGAAGAACGTCGCGATGGAAAATAAGCTGGTCCCGATCCGCGAGCTATTAGGCGAGCTCTATCTCGCCGCGGGCATGAATAAGGAAGCGCTGGTTGAATTCGAAACGTCGGACAAGGTTATGCCGAACCGCTTCCGAACGCTCGCAGGGGCCGGGAAAGCGGCCCGCGAAACGGGCTCGGTGGATGCGACAAAGCGGTATTACCGCGCGCTTACGGCACTCGCAGCAGGCGGCGACGGCGATCGGCCGGAAGTCTCCGAGGCGAGGACGTACCTGGCGCAAAACTGAGGGCCAATCTGGTTACGACGTTTGCACCCTGCCGACGGTAGGTCCGGGAAAGCAGGATCGAGGGGCATCATGCGGTATTACCGCCCGGGAGTTGGGATCATGCTGCTCAACCACGACGGCTTGGCCTTCCTTGGCCACCGCGTCCGCATGTCGGCGGGGCTGGCGACGTGGCAGATGCCACAGGGCGGCATCGATATTGGAGAAACTCCGATCGAGGCGGCGCGGCGCGAGCTGCGAGAGGAGATCGGCACCGACAGGGCCGATATCCTTCGGGAAAGCCGTGGCTGGTTGCATCACATTGTGCCGGATGAGATTGCCCAAGGGATGATGGGAGGGCGATATCAGGGCAATCGCCAGAAGTGGTTTGCGATGCGGTTTACCGGCGCGGACGCCGACATCAATCTCGCCACCGAGCATCCGGAATTCGATGCCTGGAAATGGGTCAGCGCCGAGCAATTGCCCGAGCTGGTCGTACCGTTCATGCGCAGCCTCTATCTCGACGTAGTTGCCGAGTTCCGCACGCTTTGGTCAGGACATGCACAATGAGAAATGCTCCGCGGATATTTCTGCTCGCGATCGGGCTTGCCGCGCCGTTCGGCGCAGCAGCCGGGCATGCCGGGACTCTGGTCGAATTTCCCAACGTCTCGGAACAGGCGCCGGCCAAGCTGTTGGGCTACCTGGCGCGGCCGGATGCCGGTTTGTCGGGAATGCTCGGCAATCATCCGAACCCCGCCGCGCCTTATCCGGCGGTTGTCGTATTGCACGGCTGCGGCGGCATCTCCAGCCACTCGGCGCGAATCGCCGACCGGATCGGCTCGTGGGGGTATGTGACTCTCGCGGTCGATAGCCTCGGCTCGCGCGGCAGCGGCATCACCAGCGGCTGCAGCGGCCGTTCCCTCGACCAAGCATTCGATGCTTACGCGGCGCTGCATTACCTGTCGCAGCTGGATTTTGTCGATGCGGCGCGGGTCGCCGTGATCGGTCAATCGATGGGCGGCTCGGCGGCGCTCTACGCCGTCGAGCGCGGCCTGGCCGCCCAATATTTTAATGAGCGCTTTCGCGCTGCGATCGCCTATTATCCCAATTGTGTCCCCGGGGCCTCGATGACGGCGCCGACCCTGGTGCTGATCGGCGAGGCCGACGAGTGGAACCAGGCCGAGCGGTGCCGCGAAATGGCGAAGCGTGCACGGGCGGATGGTGCGACAATTGCTCTGACCGTTTACCCGGGAATCCATCATGCCTTCGACGTCGCTGAATTGAAGCCGGGTATGCGCTCTCTCGGTCGCTGGATCGAATACAACGAGCCGGCGGCCAGAGATGCGGAACAGAAGCTGCGCGCCTTTCTCGCGGCGAATTTCGGCGAGACATCTGCGGACGAGCCGGCCGGTCACGAGCGTCAAACGGGGCTCACGAAATAGTAGGCTAGCGCGAACAGCAGATAGACCCCGACCAGCAACAGTCCCTCGAACCAGGTGGTCTCACCATCGGCGGCGACCGTCCTGACGATGAACGCGGCACCGGCGATCGCGAAGAGATCGAGCGGGCTGCCAAACACCAGGTTCATCGGCTGGCCGATCAGCCACGAGGCCAGCACCAGCACGGGTGCTACCACGAGGGCGGTCTGGATCGCCGAGCCGACGCATATCGTGAACACGATGTCCATCTTGTCCTGGCGGGCGAACACTACCGCGCCGAACAGGTCGGACACCGTCCCGACCAATGCCAGCACTACTGCACCGAGAAACACCGGTGACAGCCCGAGTTGCGGCGAGGCGGCCTCGAGCGCGTCCGAGACGAGCTCGGACTGGAGCGCAATCACTGCGGTGACGGCAATCATCACAACCAGCGCCCGGGCGACACTCCATTCGGCCGTACCGCTCGGCGCGTCGCCGGCAAACACGTCGCGGTGGGTGACGAGGGTGTAGGCCAGGTTGCCGGCATAGAGCAGCAGCAGCACGACCGAGACGCCCAGGCTCAGCCGCTCGTCAATCAGCGAGGTGCTGATCCCGGGGGCGGCAACCCGTTCGCTGAGGTCGAATACGGCCGGCAGCAGGATCGCGACGACTACCAGAAACAGCAATGTCGACAGCAGACCGGCGCTCGCCTGGTTGAAAGTCTGCCGAACGCGCCCGACGCCGCCGACCAACACCGAGATGCCGAGGAAGAGCAAAGTCGTGCCGATGATCGAGCCGGTGATCTGCGCTTGGACGATCCGCATATGCGCCCGAGAGAGGACGAAGAGCGCCAGTATCAATTCGGCGGTGTTGCCGAAGCTGATGTTGAGCAACCCGCCGACCGTGCTGCCGGCGCGCTCTGCCAGCTGCTCGGTGGCGCGGCGAAGCCAATCGGCGAGCACCGTAATCGCCGCAGCACCAGTCAGAAAGACCCAGCCGGCCGGCGCGTCGACGAGGTAGCGCAGCCCTAGCGATAGCGGAACAAACAGCAACAGGGCATAGGCCACGGCGTTACGGATACCGTGCCATCAAACTCGAAGGCAATCTGCTAGAGACGGCCCGGCGTAAACCGGCTACGCAACCTGTACCCGGCGATGCTCCTAATGTTTTCCATCGCTCAGTCACGAGCCAGGTCCTGTCTGCAGGCCTCGCCGAATTCAATAAGGAAATTGAACCCGCCCTGGTGCACATCGTCCAGCACCTCGTGCATGGTGCGATTCGGACCGAGGTACGTCTCAATGATCGTGTCGAATGTCCGCTCCGCAGCGGTGACGACTGGTCGGGGCGATACGAGCCTTATCCGTCCGAGCAGAGCAAAGAGCTTGCACAGGTCCGCGGCGTCGTCCTTCTGGTGACCCAACGCATCACCGTAGAGGCGAGCGGCCTCGTCAACGAATTCGACATACAGCTCCTCCCGCCTGGCTTTGATTGCTTCATCGTGCGAGAAGCGAAGCTGCGTCCGCTGTGTCAGCCACGAGCTGCCAAACGATGTCAGTCCGCCGATCACAGCTCCGCCCAGGGCAGAGAACGCTGAGATGTAGGCTGTATCCACGTCGCCCTCCGCTAGAAATTCCGCGCTTAACGGGAACGCATGCCGACGCATCGCGCCTCGCACGACTACCGACTTTTTCAGTCGGAGATACGTTCAAATGTACCAGAATGCCTCTCCTCTGGCCGCCTTTCCTCTGATCCACCACTCGATCACCGGTCGGTCCGGGCGGTCTTGGATCGGCGGCCCGATCATCGGTGTCGGAGTGCGTGATCCCCGGCCTGGACAGAGGTGTGGACATGATCCGCGCTCAATTATGCGCGCCCGCCGCGTTTACAGAGTACGATCGCGCAAGGAGCATCCTTCATCGTTATCGCCGTGACCCCGCAACCGGCATCCGAGACCACACGACCCGCTATCCGGCGTTCCGAAGGGGAGCTCCGTGACTTCGTGCGTCGCGCGACCATCAACCTGCTCACGAGCGCGATTGCCATCGCCATCAGCGGCTGCCTCGGACCGCCGGTGCTCGAGCGGCAGGTGCTCGGCTACGATGAAGTCACCAGGACGCTCCACGAAAAGCTCCTGCTTCTCAACATCGCCCGCGTCTCCAACCAAGAACCTGTTCACTTCACGTCGACCTCGAGCATCGCTGCAACGTTTAACTGGACAACGACGCTGGGCGCCAGCGGTCAGGTCGCGGAGTCGAAAGGGACCAACTTCCTCAACCTCAACATCGGTGGGAGCGCGTCGGAGAATCCGACGTTCAGCATCTTTCCCATTTCGGGCAAAGAGTTTACCGAGCGGGTCGCAACGCCCTTTCAGGACAGGGTCTTTGAGTTTCTCGTGTTTCAAGGAGGCAGGATTGACCAAGCCAT
>Ga0306921_10008277_pt1 | contig 10993 bp, 7 predicted proteins | sample sta12Cox44000080_FD_203760 | JGI IMG/M metagenome (GOLD analysis project Ga0306921, IMG submission 203760) | Lab enrichment of tropical soil microbial communities from Luquillo Experimental Forest, Puerto Rico - statoxic.12C.oxic.44.000.080 (v2)... | ecosystem: Environmental > Terrestrial > Soil... | reverse complement strand
CAGACGAGACGATCGCGGCCGCGTGCCGGCGCGGCGACGGGATCGTGCTGTGGTTCGAGCACGATCTGTTCGATCAGCTGGCGATCATCCGTGTACTCGATCTGATCGGGCGGATGCATCTCGATGGGCGCAACAGCGGCGGAAACTGGTCGCTCGTGTGCATTGGAGCGTTTCCAGGAATCGATCGATTCATCGGCCTGGGGCAGCTGACGGCGAACCAGCTTGCCACGCTCATCGGCACGGGCGTGCCGGTGATCGCTGGTCATCTGACGCTGGCCCGTGACGCCTGGCGCGCGTTTCGAGCGCCCGATCCCACGGCGCTCGTGGACCTGGCCAGACAGCTGGACGCCGCTCGCGTCGCCTCGAGCGAAGGGGCGCCGGTGCTCCCGTTCCTCGCGGATGCGTTGCTGCGATTCCTCGCCGAGTATCCATCAGTGGCCAACGGGTTGTCGCGGACGGAGCAGCTCGCGTTGCAGGCCCTGCTCGCGGGTCAGTCGGCGGCCGGCGCCCTGTTTGCCGACACGCAATCAGAGGAGGAACGGCCGTTCATGGGCGATTCGACCTTCTTCGACATTCTTCAGCGCCTGGCGACGGCGCGAGTGCCGCTCGTTTCCGTGGCGGACGGAGCCGGCGATCTCGGGTTCCACGCACGCCTCGTCACCATCACCGCGGCCGGGCGCGACGTGCTGGCCGGCAGGGCGGACCATGTGCGCCTCAACGGCATCGACATATGGCGCGGCGGCGTCCATCTCACCGGATCGGACGGCAGCCCGTGGCGGTGGGACGCCAGGAGCGAAACGTTGGTATCATGACGATCGCCCCCATGTCCGAACCCAAGAATCAGCAGCTCCATGCCAACAGCTCTGAAGCTGTGACCAATCACGTCCGCGTGGAGGTGGAGTCGCAGTACGCGCCCGAGCACTCGCAGCCGTTTCAGCGCGAATGGTTCTTCCACTACACGGTGCGCATCTCCAATGAAGGCGACGAGACCGTCCAGCTGCTCACGCGTCACTGGATCATCAGCGATGCCACCGGCCAGGTCGAAGAGGTCACCGGCGAAGGCGTGGTCGGCGAGCAGCCGGTGCTCAGACCGGGGGAGTCGTTTCAGTACACCTCGGGATGTCCGCTGAAGACGCCGACCGGTGTGATGCGCGGGACCTATCAGATGGTCACCGAGGACGGCGACCGCTTCGACGCGCAGATCGCGCCCTTCGCACTCCACGAGCCTTACACCATTCACTAACAGAAGAAACCGCAACGTTCGCTGAGACCGCCGAGCAAAAGTCTTCTCTGCGGTCTTGGCGGTCTCCGCGGTTTCTTCTTATTCAGGTCTGCCGAACGTACGGATCGCGTCGAGGAACGCGTCGCCGAAGTCGGCCGCTTTCTTCGCACCGACTCCGTAGACCTCGTGGAGATCGTCAACCGTCCTCGGCCGCCGCGCCACCATGTCACGCAGCGTCGTATCGTGAAAGATGACGTAGGGCGGGACGCCGCGCTCTCGTGCCAGGCGCAGGCGCACCTCGCGCAACGCGTCGAAGAGGTCGGAGTCAATCGCCGCTGAAAACGAATCGCGCACACCAGAGCGGCTCCGTTTGCGCGCTGACGGCGGTTTTACTTCCCGATAGAGCTGACAGGCGCCGTCACCCCGCAGAAGCGATGCGCCGGCCGCCGTGAGCCGCAGGACCGGATAGGGATCGCCTTCGCGCGCGAGCAGGCCGTCGCCGACCAGCTGCTCGATGAAGCCACGGATCGCGACCGGCGCCTCCTCCTTCAGCAGTCCGAAGGTGGACAGCTCGTGGTGACGCGATGCGACGATCTTCTCCGTCGCCTTCCCGATTAAGACATCAGTGATGTGGGCAGTACCCCACGTCTGCTTCACACGCGCGACGCAGGACAGAATCTTTTGCGCGACGATCATCGAATCGGCGACCGCCTCGAGCTCCTTCAGGCACCAGTCGCAGGCGCCGCAATCCGCGCGGTCGTAGCGCTGACCGAAGTACTCGATGAGCGTGCGATGGCGGCAGCGCGTCCCGGCCGCGTACTTCTCCATGTCGCGCAGCAGCGTGCGCGCGCTCTCGGTCCACTCGCCGTTGGCCTCGAGCATCTGCCGCCATCGGACGAAATCGCCGCCCGAGTAGATCAGGACGCACTCGGCCGGCAGGCCGTCTCGCCCCGCACGGCCTGCCTCCTGTTGATAGTGCTCCGGCGATCGCGGGGCGCCTGCATGGACGACGAAGCGCACGTTCGATCGATCGATACCCATCCCGAACGCCACCGTCGCGACGACGATGTCGACGCGCTCATCCAGGAACATCTCCTGATGCCGGCTGCGAACCTCGTCGGACAGGCCTGCATGGTACGGCACGGCGCTGTGCCCCTCGTCCTGCAGCCACTCGGCGAGCGCTTCCACCTCTTTGCGAGACGAGCAATAGACGATGCCCGATTCGCCCTGGTGACGATCGAGGATGGTGTTCAGCTGGGAGTGCAGATGGCCGCGGCGAAGCACTCGATAGACCAGATTCGGCCGATCGAACGATCCGACGAGTACCACCGGATCAGTGAGCCGGAGTTCGGTGACGATATCGCGCCGGACCCGCTCGGTTGCGGTTGCCGTGAACGCATGAAACGACACGCGTGGAAAATCGTCGCGCAGCCGGCCGAGCTGACGGTATTCAGGGCGGAAGTCGTGACCCCACTGGCTGATGCAATGCGCCTCGTCAATGGCGATGAACTTCAGGTTCGATTGCTTCAAGAGTCGCCAGAGCGACGGCCCTCCGTCGCCGACGAGCCGCTCTGGCGACACGTACAGCAGACGGCAGCGTCCGTCGCGCACGCCCGCAATCACCTCGTCGCGCTCGTGAGGCAACAGGGTGCTGTTCAGGAACGAGGCCGCCACGCCGTCGACGCGCAGGCCGTCGACCTGGTCCTTCATCAGCGAGATGAGGGGCGACACAACCAGGCCGAGCCCTTCCGCGGCGACGGCCGGCGCCTGAAAGCAGAGCGACTTGCCGCCGCCCGTGGGGAGCACGACGACGCTGTCGCGCGATGCCAGGATGGCGTGCATCGCCTCGCGCTGGAGCGGACGGAATTCGGAGAAGCCCCACACACGATGCAGCGTGTCCCGCAGCAGGGCCTCGTAAGGAGCCGCTTCGACGTCGCCGACAGACGGACGCTTCGGCGCTCCGTCCGATCCGAGGCTCAGGGCCGGCACGTCATCCGCCGCTACCCCTTCTTCGCGTACGTCGTTTCGACGTAGGCATCGACGAGACGCTGAAATTCGGCCGCGAGCTCGTCGTAGGTGCCGCGCAGGGTCTTGACGTGGTGCCCGTCGATGTACACGGGGCAGCTCGGCTCTTCCCCGGTACCAGGCAGGCTGATGCCGATGCTGGCTGCCTTCGATTCACCGGGACCGTTGACCACGCAGCCCATGACCGCGAGCGTCATCGTTTCGACGCCTTCGTGCGAGATTTTCCACGTGGGCATCATGTCGCGCACGTAGCCCTGGATGCGCTCGGCAAGCTCCTGGAACGTGCTGCTCGTGGTGCGTCCGCAGCCCGGGCACGCGGTGACGCTCGGCGAGAAGGATCGCAGTCCCAGGGCCTGGAGCAGTTCGCAGGCGGCGTACACTTCCTCGCGTCTGTCGCCGTTCGGCCGCGGCGTGAGCGAGACCCGGATGGTGTCGCCGATCCCCTCACTGAGGAGCACGCCCATCGCCGCCGAAGACCACACCAGTCCCTTGGTGCCCATCCCGGCTTCGGTGAGACCAAGATGCAGCGGCTGCTCGGTCTGTCGCGCGAGCGCGCGATACACCGCGATGAGATCCCGCGGACGCGATGTCTTGCACGAGATGATGATCTGATCCTTGCGCAGCCCGCTCTCGATCGCGAGCGCCGTCGACTCGATTGCCGACAGCACCATGCACTCGTTGATGATGTCCTCCGACGATTTGCCCAGATCCCGATCGGTGTTCTCCTGCATCTTGGCGACGACGAGCTCCTGGTTCAGCGATCCGCCGTTCACGCCGATGCGCACCGGCTTGGCCTGGTCGACCGCCACCTTGCAGATCGTGGAGAACTGTTCGTCGCGCCTCCGTCCGGTGCCGACGTTCCCCGGATTGATCCGGTATTTGTCGAGCGCTCGCGCGCAGTCGGGATATTTCGTGAGCAGCAGGTGGCCGTTGTAGTGAAAATCGCCGATGAGCGGCGCCGTGCAGCCGGCATCGAGCATCCGCTGTTTGATCTCCGGTACGGCCGCGGCCGCCTCGGGAACGTTCACGGTCACGCGAACCATTTCCGAGCCGGCCTCGGCGAGCTCGATGCATTGGATTGCGGTCGCGCGCGCGTCCGCGGTATCGGTCATCGTCATCGACTGGACGACGACGGGCGCGCCGCCGCCGACCTGGACGTGACCGACCTTGACGCCCACCGTCTTGTGGAGCCTGACCAATTGCATCGAAGCTGCCATGATAGCATTCGCGCTCGGACAGAAGAGCGCGACACATAACGCTCGGCTTGCAGCAGCGCAAAGGCGTCAGCCGAGCGGGAGAGATTGATGAAAGCGATTCGAGTTCACGAGTACGGCGGACCCGCCGTGATGAAACTGGAAGACGCTCCCGATCCAGCACTGGGACCAGGCGATGTCGTCGTGCGAGTACGCGCGGCCGGCGTCAATCCGGTGGACGCGTACATACACACCGGCACATATGCACGCAAGCCGGCGCTGCCGTACACGCCCGGACAGGACGGCGCAGGCGACGTGCATTCGGTCGGCGCCGATGTGAAGGAGTTCAAGCCTGGAGACCGCGTCTACATCAGCGGCGTCGGCAACACCGTTGCTGGAGCAGGCACCTACGCGGAGCTGGCGCTCTGCAAGCCGTCGATGCTGCATCCGCTGCCCTCCCGCGCGTCGTACGGTCAGGGCGCGGCGCTGGGGGTCCCCTACTGTACGGCCTACCGCGCGCTGTTTCAGCGTGCGCAGGCCAGGCCGGGAGAGACGGTCTTGATCCACGGTGCGACCGGCGGCGTCGGGATCGCGTGCGTCGAGCTGGCGCATGCCCGCGGCATGAGCGTGATCGGCACGGGCGGCACCGATCAGGGGCTCGCCGCCGCCCGCGAACATGGCGCGCGCCTCGTCTTCAACCATCGCGAGTCCGGGTACGTCGACCAGATCCTGGCCGCGACCGGCGGCAAGGGCGTCAACCTGATCGTGGAGATGGCCGCACACATCAACCTGGACCGCGACCTCGGGCTCCTCGCCAAACACGGACGCGTCGTCGTCGTCGGCAACCGCGGAAAGACTGAAATCGACGCGCGGCAGACGATGGCCCGCGACGCCGCCATTCTCGGCATGACGCTGTTCAATGTCAGCGAAGTCGACTTCGTCGAGATCCACGCCGCGCTGATTGCGGGCCTCGATAACGGCAGCCTCGCCCCTGTGGTCAGGCGTGAGATCCCGCTGGCCGACGCCACTCGCGCCCACGAGATGGTGATGGAACCCGGAGCGCTCGGCAAGATCGTTCTCGCACCGTGAGGACCCGATGGCGTTGACGAAACGGATGCGTCGCTACGGCTGCGTCTTCGTCCTCGAGACGACGCTCGTCGGCGGTGTGGCCTGGCTCACGGGTGTCGGCGCCGGCGCGCAGCCCCGAGGGAAGGCGGTGTACGACGCGCACTGCGTCGAATGCCACGGCAGCAGCGGCAAAGGCGACGGGCCGTCGGCCGCGTACCTGATTCCGCGTCCCCGCGACTTTACGACCGGCAAGTACAAGATCCGCTCCACCGAATCGGGCACGCCGCCGAGCGACGAGGATTTGATCGGATCGGTGCGGCGCGGTCTCTATGGCACCGCGATGCCCGGATGGGATCGCCTGTTGTCTGACGCCGAGATCGCCGACGTCGTGCAATACGTGAAGTCGTTGTCGCCGCAGTTTGCCGCCCAATCGCCGAAACCTGTCGCGATCGCGGTCGGACTTCCGAGTTCGCCGGCCAGCATCGCCCGCGGCCAGCAGGCGTACGACAAGCTGCAATGCGGCAAGTGTCACGGCACCGACGGGCGTGGCACCGGAGCCGTGGCCACCACCTTCGAGGACGACTGGCGCATGCCGCTGCGCGCCGCGGACCTCACCGAGCCCTGGACATTCCACGGCGGCGCCACGTCACGCGATATCTATCTGCGCTTTCGCGCCGGCATGACCGGTACACCCATGCCGTCGTTCGCGGACGCGGCGAGCGAGGCCGAGATGTGGGACCTCGCCAACTATGTCGTTTCGCTCGCCCGCAAACCGATCTGGTCCATGGATGCGGCGGAGGTGCAGCAGTTCTACGCGCAACAGGATGCGAAGGCCAAGGCCGACCCGGTCACGCGAGGCGCTCAGCTTGTCGACACACTCGGGTGTGCCATCTGCCATTCGCCGGTGGACCAGGAGAAGCGCGTGCTGCCGGACATGCGGCTCGCCGGCGGCATGCTCATTCGCATCGTTCCGTTCGGCGACTTCCCGACTGGCAACCTGACGTCGGACAAAGCGACAGGCCTTGGCGCGTGGACCAACGATGAGATCAAACGCGTCATCACAAAGGGCGTTCTGCGTGACGGCTCGCGCCTGCTGCCCTTTCCGATGGACTACGGTTCGTTCTCAACGCTGGCGCCAGACGATCTCGACGCGATCGTGGCCTATCTGAGGACCGTGCCCGCCGTCTCGAACAAGGTTCCTGCTCCCTCGCGGCCGTTCCTGCCAGTCTACCTGTGGGGCAAGTTCAAGATGCTGATCCTCGGCAACGATCCGCCGATGGTCTTCTTCGCAGGCAACGCCGGCTCGAAAGGCACGCCGTGATGAAGCGGTTCCTCAAGTGGGCCTTGCTGGTTCTGGCGGTCGTCGCCGTCTGCGGCTTCGGCGCGTTCCTCTACTTCATCCCGCCATTTTTCATCACGCCGCCCGAAAACTTCGGGAAGGCGCTGGCCGACGCGGCGCCGGCAATCACCGATATCGCCGACCCGGCTCAGCGCGCGATTGCGGCGCGCGGACGCTACCTGGTGATGACGCATGGCTGCATCGGTTGCCATGCGACCAACGGGTCGCAGGGCCCGGACCTGACGAAGTATCTGGCCGGCGGCGCCTTGAAGTTCCAGACGCCGCATGGCACCTTCGTCAGCCGCAACCTGACGCCCGATCAGGAGAGCGGCATCGGGCGTCGAACCGACGATGAGGTGAAGCGCGTGCTGCGCAGCGGCACGTTCCCGGACGGGCACGTCGCGGTCGGCAGCGTGATGCCGTGGCCGGCCTTCTCGAACTGGAGCGAAGAGGATCGCCACGCAGTCGTCGTGTACCTCCGGCACCTGAAGCCGATTGCGCACAGGATTCCAGGTCCGGCGCCGGGCAACGCCATCACGATTCCTGGTGCGATCGAGCAGGACTACGCCGGCAAGGACTACGGAATCAAGTAAGAAGGCAGAAGTCAGAAGTCCAAAGTCAATTCTGACGTCCGAAATCGCAGCCGCTTGAGCTTTGTGGCAACAGCGGCGGTGATAAGCTGCGCACCCAAAGGAGAACGAGCATGCGGAGGCTGGGGCCGATGATGCTGCTTGCCGCGACGTTGTGTGTCGCCGTGTCAGCGCAGGAAACCACAGGAACGATTACAGGCGTCACGATCGATGAGACCGGTGGAGTGCTGCCCGGCGTCACGGTGACGATCAGAAATACGAATACCAACATCTCCCACACCGTCGTCACCAACGAGACCGGTTCGTACACGATGCCGCTCCTGCCGGTCGGCTCGTATGAGGTGACCTTCGAGCTCGCGGGCTTTCAGCCGGTGACGTTGAAGGCTATCGAACTGCACGTCAACGATCGCCTCAAGCTCGATGGACGCATGAAGGTGAGCGGCGTCGCCGAAAGCGTCGAGGTGTCCTCGGGACAGACGCTCGTGCAGCCGATTGCCGCGCTCCAGTCGACGATCACGTCGACGCAAGTGAAGGAGCTGCCGCTCAACAACCGGAACTTCGTCCAGCTGGCGACGCTGGCTCCCGGGGTATCGAGCGACCTGGCGGACGAGGTCGGCATCGGCCTCACGAGCACCGTCAGCATGTCGATCAACGGTTCCCGCCGGAACGCCGTGAACTGGCTGGTCGACGGCGCCTCGAACGTCGACGTCGGCTCGAACATCACGCTGCTGTCGACGCCGAGCCTCGAGTCGATCGAGGAGTTCAAGATCATCACGAACGGCTACCAGGCGGAGTGGCCGCGAAGTGGTGGAGGCGTCATCAACGTCGTGACCAAGTCGGGCTCGTCACGCCTTTCAGGAAGCGCGTATGAGTTCCTTCGAAGCGACAAGTTCAACGCCAATTCGTACTTCCGCAACCTGAACCCGGATCCGGCGATCAACAGCGCGCCGGCGCCGTTGAAGTACAACAATTTCGGCGCCACCGTCGGCGGTCCGGTGGTTCCACAGAAGATGTTCTTCTTCTTCTCCGAGGAAGTGCGCCGGATCAACCGAGCGCCGACGGCGCTGAACGCGACGACCTACGATCCGGCGTGGCTGACGGATACGACCAGCCCGAACTACGTGCCGCCGGCCTTACGCGATCCGAACGCGGTGAAGATCCTCGGGCTGTTTCCGACGCCGAACGTTCCGGGCCGCCTGCAGTTCCTGAGCACGCAGCCGACGATCAACAACACCCGGCAGGAAGTCGTGCGCGTCGACTACGACCTGAATCCCAATTACCGGCTGACCGGGCGCTACTCGCACGACAACAGCTTCACCGAGGAGCCAACGGGCCTCTTCAACAGCGTCCCGGTCCCGAACGTCGCGACCACCGACACGAATGTGCCCGGTCAGGTCGCGGCGGTGATTCTTCGTTCCACGCACGGCAACACGAAGCTGAACGAACTGCAATTCCAGTATTCCGGCAACAAGATTTCGGATACGAACCAGGCCGCCGATCGCAACCTTCGGTCCTCGCTTGGACTGAACATCCCAGAGGTGTTCCCTGGCAACGACCTCGGCGTGATGCCGCTCGTGACCGTAACCGGACAGCTATCACTGGTCGGCGCGAACCAGCTCTATAACATCGTGTACAACAACTACACGTTCACCGACAGCTTCACGTGGCAGCACGGAGCGCACGCGTTGAAGTTCGGCGGACTCATGACGCTCGAGCAGAAGAACGAGAATGCGTCGAACGTCACGCAAGGCAACTTCACCTTTGCCGCCGGCGGAGGCCGCACGGCCTTCTACAACTTCCTGAGCGGCAACGCGGACGGGCTCTGCGGTAATGCCTGCACCTACAGCGAGGCGCAGAACGACGTGACCGAGCACCTGCGTTTCAATCGCTACGAGATGTACGCGCAGGACAGCTGGAAGCCGGCGGCCAACCTGACGGTGGATTATGGCATCCGCTATTCGCTCTATCCGCCGATCACCGACGCGAACAACGTGCTCACCAACTTCCTGCCGTCGGCCTACGTCGCCGCCAACGCGCCGAAATGCGCCAACGCGGCCTGCACGCTGATCAACGTCGGCACCGGCGATCCCCTCAACGGCATCATCGTCGCGGGCAAGACGTCGCCGTTCGGCGATGCGATCTACTCCTTCGACAAGGCCGACTTCCAGCCGCGTATCGGTATCACGTTCGATCCGAAGTCCGAAGGCCGCACGATTTACCGCGGCTCGTACGGCATCTATTACGATCAGGCGCTGGTCGGGATCTTCGAACAGAACTCGTTCACGAATCCGCCGTTCGTCAACACCGTCAGCATTCTCAACCCCAAGCTGTCGAATCCGGCGGGAGGCACAACGGCGACGACCTCCGGTGTGCTGGCACTCATCGGAAATGGCGACGACTTCAAGACGCCGCGAACGCAGGAGTGGAGCGCCGGGGTGCAGCAGCAGGTGTACCGGCGCGGCGCGCTGGACGTCAGCTACGTCGGCGCGCACGGCGATCATCTGATCCGGCCCATCGACATCAACTATCCCAACCCGGCCGACGTGCTGCGGCTCGGCTCGGTCAACCTCGCGCGGCCGTACCAGGGCTACGGGTCGATCACGCTGCGGGAGACCACCGCGCGAAGCAACTACTGGGGCATTCTCACGAGCTTCCGGCACAACGGCGGCGCGGCCGGTTCGCTGACACTGAACTACACGCTCAGTCGCAATCGAACCGATGCCACCAACGATCGCGACGCAGTGGATATCCCGCAGGATCCGAACAACCTCGCCGTCGAGTACGCGGACGCCCGCACCGATCGCCGGCATATCTTCACGGCAAACTACGTGTACGAGATCCCGTTCATGAAGACGTCGTCGAACGCGACGATGAAGGCGATATTCGCCGGTTGGCAGATTGCGGGTCTCACGTCGATCAACTCGGGCCAGCCGGTCTCGCGCATTTCCGAGAGTACCAACGGCTTTCTGCGGGGCGGTCGTCCGAACATTGTCGGCGACCCGGCAGCTGGCGACCAGACGGCGAATCTCTACTGGTTCAACCCCAACGCGTATGCGCCGGCGGCGGACGGCACGTACGGCAACTCAGTGCGCGCGGAGTGGCGTCAGCCGGGTCGCAACCAGACCGACCTGTCACTGTCGAAGAACTGGACGTTCAACCGCACGCAGCGCTTCCAGTTCCGTGTAGACGCGATCAACGCGTTCAACCATACCCAGTGGCTGGCCGACCCCAACGTCGCCGGGCTCGACAACACGTGCACCACCAGCCTGACGACGTGCAATCCGTCGAATGACACCTTCGGGCAGATCCTTGCGACACGGGCACCGCGCGAGATCCAGCTCGGGTTCAAGTTCTACTGGTAAGGCACGAATAAGAAGAAACCGATCTCTGCGGTTTTTTTCTGTACGTAACGTGAAATAATTCGAGACATGAAGAAGCTGTTTGTCGCAATCATGGCGATAGGGCTGATGGCAATGCCGCTCCTCGCGCAGGACCATCAGCATGCGGCCGACCCGGACAAAAAGATGGCCGGGCCCGGTACGCTGCCCTCAGGGTG
>Ga0306921_10008276_pt1 | contig 10993 bp, 10 predicted proteins | sample sta12Cox44000080_FD_203760 | JGI IMG/M metagenome (GOLD analysis project Ga0306921, IMG submission 203760) | Lab enrichment of tropical soil microbial communities from Luquillo Experimental Forest, Puerto Rico - statoxic.12C.oxic.44.000.080 (v2)... | ecosystem: Environmental > Terrestrial >... | reverse complement strand
CCACCTGTTGTTCTCAGGTAGATAGCGACTGCGGCGACACCTCGACCATCCGGCCGCGTTCCAGATAAAGCACCCGGTCACAGCGCCGAGCGAACGCATGGTTGTGTGTCACAATGAGGGAGGTGAGCCGGTAATCGCGATGTAACCTGGCGATCAAATCAAATACCGCATCCGCTGTCCGGTTGTCGAGGTCTCCTGTCGGCTCGTCGGCCATCAGGACTTTCGGTCTGGTGACCAGTGCACGGGCCAGCGCTACCCGTTGCTGTTCTCCTCCAGACAATTCGCCCGACCGATGACTGGCTCGGTCCGCCAACCCTACCTCCTGCAACCAAGGCAGGGCCTGTTGCTCTGCGTCCCGTCGGCCAATGCCTCGCATCAGCAACGGCATGGCAACGTTCTCGACTGCGGTGAACTCGGGAAGCAAATAGTGAAACTGCCAGACAAACCCGAGTTCCCGACCTCGAAACTCCGCAGCACTTTCCTCCGAGAGCTTCCCCAACTCGAGTTTGGCGAAGTATACGTCACCTCCAGAAGCGGTATCAAGGCGTCCGAGGATGTGCAGTAAGGTACTCTTGCCAGCACCCGATTCGCCTACGATGGCCAGCATGTCGCCAGTCTGCACCTGGAACGACAGATTTTCAAAGAGCACGAGCTCCGCCTGACCTGAGCGGAATACCTTCTTAAGGTTTTGCACTCGCAACAGCTCGGGTTGTTGGTTTAGATGCAGACATACTCCTGCGGTCACAAATTCCGGTCATTGCGCAGCCGCAACTACCTCTTCAGAATTGCGCCTGCCATCCACCACGATTGCTAGATTAGAACACGGGCTGGGCCGTTGCGTCAGTGACACTTAGGCTGCAAAAGGAGGCAAACCAGCAGGGAATTACGCTAGATTTGGTCGCCTATTCGTAGCGAAGGGACTCAGCCGGTAACACGCTCGCCGCCGACCAGGAAGGATAGAGGGTCGCGACGAACGAGATGCCAATCGCTACGAATGACACAAGCAGTGCGTCCCAGAAGCGGGGCGCGAAGGGAACGTAGTCGATCGAATACACCTCGGCTGAGAGCGAGACCAAGTGATAATGCCCGGCGGCCCAAGAAATCGAGTAGCCAAGTACCAACCCGATTACCGTTCCGATCACCCCGATCAGCATCCCCTGGTACATGAAGATGCGACGAATCTGCTTTTTCTTAGCCCCCATCGAGACCAGCACGGCGATGTCGCGGGTCTTTTCCATCACCATCATGATCAGCGAAATCAGGATATTGAGCGCGGCGACGAAGACGATCAGCCCGATGGTGATAAAGGTAACCACCCGCTCCAGGCGGAGGGCGCGGAAGATAGCACGGTTCTGTTCCATCCAGTTGGTTGCCATGAACCCCTTGCCGGCGGCAGCTTCAAGTTCGTGCCCGATCGCGGCTGCTTTGTAGATGTCGTCGACCTTGAACTCGAGCACCGAGACCACATCGCTGAGATCAAACAGGCGCTGTGCGTCGGACAGGCGAATGAATGCCCATGTGTTGTCATAGTCGTAAAAACCTGAGCTGAAAATCCCGACTACCTTAAAGCGCGCGTACTTGGGAACAATGCCGAAGGGCGTGAGTTCGCCCTGCGGACTGGTCACGGTGACCAACGATCCTATGGTCGCGCCTAGCTGGTCGGCCATGTCTTTGCCAAGCACAATGGGAGACAGCGATGAGGTGATCCGCGCCGAGAGTGGATTAGGCTGGTCGGCATCGGGAGGCGTATGAGCCGTCGTGTCACCGTCGGGCGCTGACAACGCAGCGGCCGACCCGAGCTTTACTGAATGCAGCAGGTCGCTGACCTTGTGCTCCTCGGAAGGGATAATGCCCTTCAGCACTGCGCCCTGGGCGCGGGCCCCGCGAGAGATCAGTACCTGCTCGTAGATGGCCGGTGCCCCTGCAACCACGTGCGGCTGCTTTTCCAACTGTGACAGAAGCGGTTGCCAGTTGCGGATCCCGTCAGCTTCCACCCGTAAGAGATTGATATGAGATGTGGAGCCGAGCAGCCGGTCTTGCAGGTCCTGCCGAAAGCCGTTGTTGATGGCCAAAGCGACGATCAGCGACGCAACGCCAGCCGCGACACCCACGATCGAGATGACGGTAATGATGCCGATGACCGCCTGGCGGCGTTTGGCCCGGAGATACCGCGCGGCGACAAAGAGTTCGAATTGCATCGGATCGATTACCGGCCGCAATCGCAGGCCGAAGAAACCTCATTGTAGCGAAGTGCGGAAAGAACCGACGACGCGCACGACTGGCAGGCCTTATACGGGGAACTTCGGCAACAGCGCAGGGACCCTCATTCGGTACTCGCGATACAGATCGCCGAAGCGCTCCTCCAATTCGCCCTCTTCCTTGCGGATCATAACGGCCCCGGTGATCACTGCGAACACCAGTAGGGCACACAGTGCAAGCGATCCTGTGCCGAGTGTCCAGCCGAGGACTTCGCAAAGGTGTCCGAGGTAGATGGGGTGGCGGACCTGCGTGCGAATTCCCGTGATCACCAGTTTCTGTTCGTGGCGATCGGGCTCGAGTTCAGCGAGACCAGAGACCTTACCCTTGTCGAACCCTTGTGACGCCGACCGATAGATCGAAAGGCCCGCTGCGATAAACAATACGCCCATGATCCACGACAACTTGGTCTCGTACAGGTGGAGATGACGGATAGGCCAGGCCAATGCAAACGCGGCTGCGATAAAGACTCCCCAGGCGGGCATGATAGCCAGATAGGCTTTGCGACCGTACCTGCGCCAGCGGTCGACAAAGCGATGAAACACCAGCCAGAACACCGGGATCGTGCAATAAACTGAACCCACCAGGAGGCCGGCGACGTCGAGGGCTGAGCGCAGGGTCATGTCGGGCCAGAATAACTCAGTGTGAGGAAGCCGTGGGCGCGGCCCTGATCACGGTTTTGTTCACTCCGACATTGTCGAAGCGGTCGAACACGCGAACCACGACGGTATGCTCGTCGACAGCCGCGTCCTTCGCGCCCGCAGCCGTTGGTGCCGGGAGCGGGACCGTCAGGTCATAGTTCTCAATCTTGTAGTCGGAGATCTGGCCTACTGGTTCGGCCGTCTGCCAATCGTCAGCGTCAATGGAATATTCGGCACGGCTGATCGGCGAGAAGCTATCCACTGCCTTAAACGCCAGATGGAGTTTGTTGCCTTCGATCCGCGTGTTCGTGAACTCGACGCGTGGCGGCGAGTTGTCCACTTCGAAGCGATCGCTAATCTTCTCGCCGGTTAAGGCGTCGTCAGGCGAGTGCGAGGCCGCATCGGAAGCCACGATACGTATGGTGTAGCCCCCATCGGGGAAAAGATCGGACTCGAGATTGAGGTAGCGGTCTTCCACTTCGCTGCGCAGCAACTTCCACTGCTTTTCGCCGTCACCACGGTAGTACACGCTGTAGAGCAACTGGTCATCGTTGGCGTCGTGGGCCTTCCACTTCACCACAATCGAATGCTTGTCGGAAACGGTGGGGACGGGTGATTCGTAGGCCGCATTCTCTTGGGTGGTGTTACTTGTGTGCGTGGTAAAGGGCACGCGTGCCCCGACTGCCACGGTCACCTCATCGACTTCGGGGGCAACATTCTTCGGCAGGTAGTTCAGGGTAACGTAGTTGATGGCCGGCGCGGGATTGCCAGAATGCAGCACGGCCTTCCATTGGATGAATCGCGCGGGTGGCGCGTCAATGGGCAATTCTTTCGCCAGGTCGACTCTCTTCCACGGGCTCCAGTTGCGGTCGGGATTGTCAACGTTGCCGCTGCGGGCGAAGAGCTCGAAGTCGCCCACGCCGCGTACTTCGGCACGTCCCCACTTGGAGAAGATTTTGGCATCGAACACATCGCTCTCGTACGTGCCCTCGGCGACCGGATGGGCTCCGACGAGGAAGACCTTTCCCAGGTTGCTGGTGGCTGCGTAGACTCCGCCCTGCGGCGCGCGCGCGAATGCCATCACCTGGTTGGCACTGGCTTTGGACAGATCGGTGTATTCGTTGCCTTGAATCGCGTAAAGCTTGCCTTTATTGCCGGTGCCAGCCAGCAAGCGTCCTGTCTGATCGAATGCCAGCGCATACACCAGGTCCTCCTTCGAAGACCAGATCGTCTTGGGCGAGCCGTCAGGTGAGATGCGATACACTTCGGAGCCTCCCATATTCACCACGTTGGGGAACGGGATAGGGGTAATCGTTGGCACCGGACCGCCAGCCTGCGCTTGACCTTGCTGCGCAACGATTCCCGGCAGCGTGCCACTCGTGACGACACCGGTTGGCAGCCCCGGCTGGCCAGACGGAGCCGCTCCCCGCTTGTCGCCGGCTCCGGCAGCGAAAATGTTGCCCTCCGCATCGATAGCGAGGGCCGTGATCTCTTTCTTCGGAGCGCTATAGAGCACAAAGCCTTCGCCTTGTGGTGAAATGCGATATATCAATCCGCTGCCGTCAGTTCCAGCGATCAGGTTGCCCGACTTGTCGAAGTCGAGCACGCGAATCTGGGCTTCATCGCTCTTGAAGAAGACTGCGCCGCTGCCGCTCGTTTCCACGCGGAATATCTCGCCCCGGTCTCCGGTCCCGACATAGAGACGGCCTTGTTTATCGAGCGCGAGAGTCCAAATGTATTTAGTTTTCGGTTCGAAAAACAGGTTAGCGGAATAGCTGGGATCAACCGCAACCCGCGGCTTTTCTCCGGATGCACCCGGCTTCGATCCTTCCTGTACAGCCGCAACTTCTGCGGTCGCATGCGGGCCGTCGGGCGTGCGTCCCGGAGCGGGGCCGCCATGCACGATCTTGTATACCTTGCCGTCTGGCGATGTCGCGGCATAAATCGCACCGCTGCCGTCGATCGCCAGAGCCTGTACCTGCAATTCCTGGGGCGCGAAAATGATGCTTGCCTTACCGTCGGGTGTGATCCGATACACGCGGGCGGGCGATCCGGCTGCTGCGTAAACATTGCCTTCCGCGTCAGAGGCTAGGTCCCACAAATAAGTCGAGGGCGAGGTATGGATGGATTTGAAGGTGTTTGCCAGCGTCAGACTGCCATCGCTGTTGATGGCCACGCCACGTGCCGTACCCTTTTCAAATTCGTCGTACTTGGTTTGCTGCCAGGTGCGTGTGCCTTCCGCCCGACCGGTTGCAACCAGCAACAGGCAGAAGACCAGCACTCGAGAAAACTTCATAGGATTTCCTGATTGACCATACTCGCGAGGATCGAGCTAGCTTAGCCTAGCACAGCGAACGCCCTCCAAATGGGCTGTGCCTGCAACGGCACGGGGCAAAGTCTACTTGATGTTCAGGGTAATGATCTGAGAGCCGGAGACCACGTAATCGACGGGCGCCGAGGCCTCGCTGGTGGCCGACTCGCCAACCACGACCATGTCCTGCGTTCCCCGCATCCCATCCATGACGTTCATCACAGACAGCGGCAATGTCGGCATGACATTGTCGTTCACCATGGCTTGTGGATTCGGTTCCAGCAGCGAAACGTACACCCGCGAGTTGGCGTGTTCCTTGTTTAGCAGTGCGATGGTTGAGCCCAGAGGAAGGCGGGGGCTCACGCTCGGGGAAACGCGGCGGATCTTGTCCAGAGTTTCGCCGTCGCTAACCAAAATCCGGAGCGTACCTTTTGGAGTGGACGAAGGAATCTTTACCGCAATTTGCCGCACCATGCTATCGCCGCGATACGGACGCATCAGGGTTTCGATGGTGACGGTGTCCCCCGGTCGCGCTTCAGTTACGTCTGTGCGAACATTTTCCAGGCGGGCTGAGCGCCGCTCCGGCACCAGGTCGAAATTAAGTTCCACACCTTCGATTTTCGGCGTCTCGTAGGGGTTGTCGTAGATTCGCCCGAAACGATCGCCAATCGAGACCGCGATTCCGTATGCGGTAGGAGTATTGCCATCTGCCGGGGCGTACATCTTTTGTACGCCCAGCTTGGGATAGCCCACCACAGAGATATTGCCGGTCAGCCGATAGGTGGTGTCTTCGCCGTACTCGTTCATGCCCTGCAGCGCATTGAAGACTGTTGCCATGATGGCGGTCGGAGTGATCTTGGGGTTGTTGAGCACCTCGTAATGAAATTGTTTGGGATGCGCAGTGCCATGGAAGTTCAGTGTGACCGGGATCATGTGGGGCTCGCGGTCGAAGCGTCCCATAATACCGGTGCGGCGGTCCTGCACAAACGAGCCCACGGATTCGGTCGTGTTCACGATCTTGAAGGAGTTGGAGGGCGAGGCCAGGGTGGCCAGCACGGTCGCCTTCGTCATGGGCATGTCGACGTTTCCCGACTGCAGCAGCGGGTGTCCGCAGGCGAGCAGATGAGTGGAATCAAGATACGTCACTGTGCAGGTGCCGGCAATGCTCATGTCGCCCCGCACCAGGATGGCGCTAACCGCGGAGCCAGGCTCAAGTGGTTCCGGTTGTTTGTCATCGCTGACCGAACCTGCGCCGATCACCGGAACGACCCCGGCGGCGGCGAATGCGTGCGCGAACAACCGCATGGTCTCCTCGGTGAAGCCGCTAAACACCAGTGGGGTTTCGATCGGCTTCAGTAGATTCCTATAGCCTGTAGCAGGCGCATCCGAGGAAGCCGCAGTTCCTGGCAATGAAGTATGGGTGGCTGCAAGACTTCCACCTGCCTTGGCTGAGTCGACATCCGGTGTCGGTGTCGTATCCATCTCGCTGATTTCCATCATGGATGCAGCCGGAGTGATTCCGGCGATCGGCTCTTTGGAAAACTCACCAATGCGATATGCGATTGCCCCAACCAGCTTGCCGTCAATATAAACCGGGCTGCCGCTCATGCCGGCCACGACCCCCGTGTACTCCACCTTGGCCCCGTGTAGGCGCGCCAGGATCACGTCCGACTTCGGACCTGCCATATTGCGGAGTACGCCGAGGATTTCGACGTCCAGGGACTCGGGCTTAACACCTTCGAAAACTGTGTAGGCCACGCCCTGCATGCCGGCTTTCACCTGGTCTTCCGGGATGATTTGAACGTTTTTAGGGTTATCGGCCGCGAAGGTGGCCAACGACACAAGACAAAAGGCAATCGACGAAATTGCGCTACGCAACATTACAACCATCCCGGGCCTGGACTCGCGGGAGCAAAGGCCACTCGCCCTGAGCCGGAATCCTGCCCGTGCGAAAGCGTCGGACGCGACCAGAGGAATGATTCAGAAGGCAGGATCCCCGCGACTGTTAAGACGGCTCAGGGTCTAAAAAGGCCGCGGAAATCAGTCCCACCGAATCGGCCGGACTGAGGGTGTGTTTATACTAGCCGATGAGGCACCCGATGTGTCGTAAAAAAATCACAATCGACGGCAATTCACCTACAACTATTCGGTACTTGAGCTCGGCGGTAATCGCCGTCATTTCCTTGATGTTGTTACCGGTTGCCCCGGGCATAGCGCAGTCGACTACTTCACCATCGACGGTGCAAGACCCGTCTGCCCAGAAGCCGAGCCAGGTCCCCGACGAGGCTGGCGGGCCGGGCGGCGAAGTCGGACCGATGGCGGTGCCCAAAAAGAAGGAAACGACTGACGACACGCCTCCTCCGCCGAAGCCCAAGAAACAAGCCGACATCCCGGAATACTCGTTGCACGTCGACGTTCCTGTCGTTTCCCTGGACGCGCGCGTGATCGCGAAAGACGGTCGGCCCCTGGCGCTGCCGCCAAACGTGGCCAAAGACCACTTCAGGGTTTGGGAGGACGGCGTTCCCCAGAAGATCCAGACCGTCACGCAAAGCGAGGCACCCATCACGGCGGTACTGCTGGTAGAGTTCGCTTCCACCAACTACAACTTCATGTATGACGCCCTGAACGCCTCGTACATGTTTGCCTCAAGCCTGAAGCCGATTGACTGGGTAGCCGTGGTTGAATTTGATATGAAGTCCCATATCCTGGTGGATTTCACTCAGGACAAGCAGGCTATCTTTGGTGCTCTCAATACGTTACGCATTCCTGGATTCAGTGAGACCAATCTCTGGGACGCCATGTATGACACACTCGATCGCCTCGATCGCATCCCCGGCCACAAGGAACTGGTGATCGTCGCCAGTGGCCGTGACACCATGAGCCACATGACCTTCGACAAGATTCTGAAGAAGGTCAAGAGCACCCCGAATGTCACCATCTATGCCATCACCACGGGAGCCGCTATGCGGGTTATGGCTGAAGCGCGGTACGGAAACGATCCGAACTTTTCCGTAGCCAATATGGATTACCTGATGGCCGACAACCAGATGAAGACCTTTGCTCAGCTGACCGGCGGACGGTGGTATTCACCCCGCTTTATGGGCGAGTTGCCGGAGGACTTCAAAGAGATTGCAACGGCCATTCGAAACCAGTACACCATCACGTACCAGTCCAGCAATCCCAAGCAGGACGGTACCTATCGCAAGCTGAAAGTAGAATTGGTGGGGCCGGACGATAAGCCCATCCAGATCAAGGACGAGAAAAACCACGACATCAAGTACCAGATCGTTGCGCGCGACGGTTACACCGCCAAGCACGAGGTTGATTAGCCGTTGCCCGCTTCCAGCGCGGAAGTCATAGCCGTTCGACTCAGCCTTCCAGTTGCTGCGAACGGCTTTCCTATTGAAGCGGACTGGCAGCGAACAGCGCCTGCCCGCTTTTCCCACGACTGGCAGGGGGAGGACGAAGATCCCCAAAGACAAACCGAAGTTCGAGTTTTGTGGGATGATTGCGAGCTTTTCGTCCGCTTCCGATGCTGGTACCGAACATTCTATGTATTTCCGGATGCGGAAGGGAGCGGGCGCAGGGATGCACTGTGGGACCGCGACGTCGCGGAAGTATTTCTACAGCCAGATCGCTTCGGCGAAAAGTACTACAAGGAATTCGAGATTAGCCCGAATGGACAGTGGCTCGACCTCGATATTACCCCTCAAGGACTCCGACACATCAATAGCGGGATGAGCTCCTTGGTCCGGCTCGATGAATCCCGCCGGGAATGGACCGCCGACTTGGCGATTCCGATGGACGCACTGGCGCTCCGCTTCGATCCCGCGAATCCGTGGCGGGTCAATTTCTTTCGCTGCGAGGGGATTGATCCCCAGCGCTTTTATTCCGCCTGGCAGCCGACCCACACGCCCGAACCGAACTTCCATGTGCCCGAGAAGTTTGGCGTACTGCGATTTGTTGACGGATCAGTGTTGTGACACGCTGACGTGTTGCCGTCCGGATCGTTGAACCAGGCCACGCGCGTCCCTCCGGGCGCAGTCCAGTTACCAAGCTCATCCTGCTTCATGAATTGCGGATAGTACTCGAACTTCACACCGGAGAAGAGCAGGCCTTTCACTACGGCCTCGATGTCGTGCACTGCCCAACCCAGAACGGTGTAAGGCGGTGCGACTACTTCCCTTCACGATCGCCAGACGCAGCATCGTGCCGTTGGCGTTGAAGACCAGGGCAAAAGAGTCTTCACTGACTAGGCTGAGGCCCAGACTGTCGCGGTGGAATGTTTTGGCACGGTACAGGTCGGTCGCCACAGATGCCACTAGTCTCCTGTCACAGAAATAAGTGATCTAATGTGGCTCGGTTGCATCTAAGCTGTAGGGGGGCTTCGATGCGAACTGGGCGACCCAAACAGCCGTTGATTTTGACCGACGAGGAACGCGATCGGCTGCAAACGCTGGCCCATCGGGCACGCAGTCAGTCACTGTTGGCTCGACGCGCGCGGGTGGTGCTGGCCTGCGCCGAAGGACTCGACAACAAAGTCGTGGCGCGGAAAACGCGGGTCTCGCTGGGCATGGTGGGAAAATGGCGCGCCCGATTTTTGAAAGCCCGTCTGGAAGGACTCTATGACGAACCTCGACCGGGAGCGCCCCGCAAGGTAAGCGATGCCGAGGTCGAGCGGGTAATCATTCGGACCTTGGAAAGCACGCCCCGGGGAGAGACGCATTGGAGCACGCGCGGCATGGCCAAAGCCACCGGGCTCAGCCGCATGACCATCAGCCGCATTTGGCGGGCCTTCGGCTTGCAACCGCATCGTAGCGACACCTTCAAATTGTCGCCCGATCCGTTGCTGATCGAGAAAGTGCGCGACCTTGTCGGGCTGTATATGAACCCGCCCGATCATGCCCTGGTCTTCTGCGTGGACGAGAAGACGCAAATTCAGGCCCTTGACCGCACCCAACCGTTGCTGCCTTTACGCCCGGGGCAGTGGAGCGCCGCACCCATGACTACAAACGCCATGGGACGACTTCGCTGTTCGCTGCCTTGGAATTGAAGACCAATAAGGTGATCGCTCAACTAAAGCACCAGCATCGTTCGGTGGAATTTCGCCGCTTCCTGGATGTGATCGAGGCGCAAGTGCCAGCGGAACTCGACGTGCACATTATTGTGGACAACTACGGAACCCACAAAACTGCCCTCATCCGGAAATGGTTTGCCAAACGTCCACGCTTTCATGTCCACTTCACCCCCACTTATGCATCCTGGATCAACTGGGTGGAGCGCTGGTTTGCTGAACTCACCAACAAGCGAATTCGACGCGGTGTGTTCCGCAGCGTAAAAGAACTGGAAACGGCCATTCGCGAGTACATCGATGTGCACAACGAAGATCCCAAACCCTTCGTGTGGACAAAAACGGCCGATCAAATCCTGGCCAGCACCGCTCGTTACGCCCAGCGCACAACGGCCGCGCAAGCTTCTAATTTATGACACGAACCATTGGGACAGGAGACTAGCTTACTCGGGGATTTTTTGGCCACCGCCTTTGCTGGCGAGGTACTTTTCTTCCTAGCGGCCCACCGGGCTTTCATTGCTGGTGAGATACGTTGCGAGCGGCAGCGCCCATTAGGCGCCGCTTGCCTGAGGCGTCGGGAGGACGGCCATGACGAGGTGCAGAGCCTTCCAGGGCGGCAATGGCTTGATCAAGCCGAGCACGCTCAGCGTGGAGATAAGCAATGATCTCTTGTATGTTCATTTTCTCCTTCCCCGCCATGATCTCCGGGATTTG
>Ga0306921_10008272_pt1 | contig 10996 bp, 9 predicted proteins | sample sta12Cox44000080_FD_203760 | JGI IMG/M metagenome (GOLD analysis project Ga0306921, IMG submission 203760) | Lab enrichment of tropical soil microbial communities from Luquillo Experimental Forest, Puerto Rico - statoxic.12C.oxic.44.000.080 (v2)... | ecosystem: Environmental > Terrestrial > Soil... | reverse complement strand
CGACGCTCAGGTTTGCCTGACGCGTCTCGCCGGCGCTGCCGCGGACGGTGAGCACCGCCTGGCCACGCCCGCTCATGGCATCGAGCAGGTCGAACACCACATCGCGCTGCCCGGTGACCGCTGCGCCGTTGATGGCGCGGATCTCATCGCCTGACTTCAGGCCCGCGTGCGCGGCGATCGAGCCGGCGGTGACATCGCCCACCGTGGGCCGCACCTCGGTGATGCCGTTGGCCCACAACATGCCCCACAGCACGAGCACCGCGAACAGGATGTTGCAGGCGGGTCCGGCGAGCAGCACGAGGATGCGCTGCCACGGCGGTCGATGGGTGAAGGAGCGCGGCAGGTCCTCGGGCGCGACCGGGCCTTCGCGCTCATCGAGGAGCTTGACGTAACCACCGAGCGGCACTGCGGCCACGACGTACTCGACGCGGTCGGCGCCCGCGACACGAGTGAGAAGTGGCCGGCCGAAACCGATGGAAAAGCGCAGCACCTTGAAGCCGAGGCGCCGCGCGACCCAGAAATGGCCGAACTCGTGCACCGTGACCAGAAGGCCGACGGCGACCACGAACCATATGAGGTACCAGAAGAAACTCATGCGTGAGCGCCCCTTGCCCCCGTCGTCAGGCGAACGATCCGCTCACGTGCGTGCATTCTGCTGTCCGCATCGGCCGCCAGTACGTCCTCCAGCCCGCCGATCGCCCCCCCGGTGGCCCGCTCCATTACGGCTTCAATGACCGCCGGGATAGCGGGAAAGTTCAATCGGCGCTCGAGGAACGCCGCTACGGCCACCTCGTTGGCGGCGTTCAGCACCACCGGCGACAGTCCACCGGCGCACGCGGCGGCGTGCGCCAGCGCGAGACAGCGGAATTTGTCGCTGTCGGGGGGCCGGAAATCGAGCCTCCCCGCCTTGAGCAGGTCAAGAAATTTTACACCGGAGTCGATGCGCTCGGGCCACGCGAGCGCGTGGGCGATGGGCGTGCGCATGTCGGGAGCGCCGAGCTGCGCGAGCACCGAGCCGTCGGCGTATTCGACCATCGAGTGCACGATGCTTTGCGGATGAACGAGGATCTGCACCTGCGAGGGCGCGACGCCGAACAGCAGGCACGCCTCGATGAGCTCGAGGCCTTTGTTCATGAGTGTTGCCGAATCTACCGAGATCTTGCGTCCCATCACCCAGTTGGGATGCGCGCAGGCGGCCTCCGGGGTGACATCGGCGAGTGCTTCTGCCGGGGTGTCGCGGAAGGGACCCCCCGAGGCGGTGAGCAGCACACGGGTCACACCCGGCGGCACTACCCCGGTAATGGCGCCCGGAGGCAGGCACTGAAAGATTGCGTTGTGCTCGCTGTCGATCGGCAGCAGCGTCGCGCCCGAAGCATTCACCGCGTCGATCAGGAGCGGACCGGCCATCACGAGCGATTCCTTGTTGGCGAGCAGCAGCCGCTTGCCGGCACGGGCCGCCGCCAGCGTCGAACGGAGCCCCGCGGCGCCAACGATGGCGGCCATGACGCAATGCACTTCAGGGAGCAGCGCGAGCTCCTCCAGTGCCCGGCTGCCGCTCAGCACGCGGGTGCCGTCAGTCGCGCCGTCAAGGAGTGAGTGCAGCTCGGCAGCCGCGCGCTCGTCGGCGAGCGCTGCGTACGCGGGGCGCCAGGTGCGGATCTGTTGCGCGAGCTTCGCCGCGTTGGTGTTCGCCGCGATGGCGATGAGACGAAAGCGCTCCGGATGCCGCGCGAGCACATCGAGCGTGCTCTCGCCGACCGAGCCGGTGGAACCGAGCACCGCGACGCCGATCATGTTATGACTCCGAGGAGCGACAGGCCGAGGAGCAGCACGGGAGCGGCGCCGGTGATGCTGTCGATGCGGTCCATGACGCCGCCGTGTCCCGGAAATACGCTGCCGCTGTCCTTCACACCGGCAGAGCGCTTGAGCAGGCTCTCGGTAAGGTCTCCGACTACGGAGAAGCCGACCGCCGCCAGGCACAGTGGCAGGAAAGCCGCGAGCGGTACCTGGAACCAGCGACTGCCGATGATCGCGACCAGCATGCTCACGGCGACACCTCCCAACAGACCCTCCCAGGTCTTCCCCGGGGACACCGTAGGCGCGAGACGGATGCGCCCGAACAGCCGCCCGAAGAAGAATGCACCGATGTCCGCAACCCACACCAGCACCAATGCGAACAGCACCCATTGTGCGCCGTCCGGCAGGGTGAGGCGCAGGCGCACCAGGGCCAGCCAGGAGGGCACCAGCGCCAGGACGCCGGCTGCGGCTGCGGCCCACGGCGACACACGTCGCGGGGCGAACATGATCCAGGCGAGCGCCAGCAGCCACCACAGGACCGCCACGGCCAGCACCAGATCGCGCCGCGCCGGGCTGGTCGAGAAACGCCACACGAGCCACAGCAACACGCCGACCAGCAGTACGTAGCCAACGCGCGCCGGCGGAGTCCCGAGCAGCAGGAACGCCGACCACTCCCAGGCGCCGAACAGCACCATCAGCGTGACAACAGCCACCGTGGCCCACTCGGGCAGCCACAGCAGAATCGCAAGCAGTGCCGTCCCCAGCACGACCGCGGTCAGTACGCGTTTGCGCAGCGCGTCGCTCACCAGGTCAGACCTTGGCGACACCGCGGCGCGCGGCGATCTGCCCGAAGCGCCGCTCGCGGCCGGCGAAGTACGCCAGTGCTTCCTCGAGGTCGGTCACGGTGAAATCCGGCCACAGGCGGGCGGTGAAATAAAGCTCCGCATAAGCCAGATCCCACAGCAGAAAATTGCTGACGCGCTGCTCCCCGCCGGTACGGATCAGCAGATCCGTCTGCGGGAGCCCCGCGAGCGACAGCCGTTCCGCGAAGCGTTCCTCGCTCAGCTCCTCGGGGAGCATGGCCCCGCTGGCACAATCCCGGGCGACCTGGCGCGCGGCCTGGACGATGTCCCAGCGTCCGCCATAGCTCATCGCCACCTGAAGCTTGAGGCCTGCGTTGGCGGCCGTGCGCGCCTCCGCCGCGGCGATGCGGGCCTGCAGCCGCACCGCGAGGTTGCGGCGCTCGCCGATGAAGCGCATCCGTACGGATTTCCGGTGCAGCTCGTCGATCTCGCGGTCGAGCGCCTCGATGAACAGCCCCATCAGGCTCCCCACCTCCTCCGCCGGGCGACGCCAGTTCTCGCTCGAGAACGCAAACAGGGTGAGCGCCTCGACACCGCGCTGCGAGCACTCCTCGATGCACAGGCGCACGGGCGTCAGGCCGGCCTTGTGGCCGGCCGGGCGCGGCAGTCCACGTGCGGCGGCCCAGCGGCCGTTGCCGTCCATGATGATGGCGATGTGTTGCGGCAGGAGCCTCTGCGGAGCGGCCATCAGACGTGCATGACCTCTTTCTCCTTGGCTGCGAGCAGCGCGTCGATCTCGGCAACGTGCTTGTCGGTGAGCTTTTGCACCTCGACCTCGGCGCGTCGCTCATCGTCCTGCGACACGAGCTTCTCCTTGAGCATGTCCTTGACCTCGTGCATCACGTCACGGCGGACGTTGCGCACCGCGACGCGCGCATTCTCCGCATCGTGACGCAGCACCTTGGTGATCTCGCGGCGGCGCTCCTCGGTGAGCGGCGGCATGGGGATGCGGATGACGGTGCCCGCTGTCATGGGGGTCAGTCCGAGGTCGGATTTGAAGATGGCCTTCTCGATCGCCTGCACGACCGTCTTCTCCCACGGGGAGATGACGAGTGTGCGCCCCTCCTCCACCGTGATGCTCGCCACCTGCTGCAGCGGCACCTCCGAGCCGTAGTAGTCCACCTTCAGGTGCTCGATGAGGCTCGGATGTGCCCGCCCGGTGCGCAGCTTCTTCAGGTCTGCCTGGAAGTTGTATACGCACTTCGCCATGCGCGAAACGGCGTCTTTCTTGATGTCTTCGAGCATCGTCGTCCTCCTCGCTGCACTCGGGCGCGGCTCAGTCGAAGGTCACCGCCGTGCCCACGTCCTCGCCGCGCACGATGCGGGTGAGGTCGCCGGGATTGTTGAGATTGAAGACGCGCAAAGGCAAGCGGTTGTCGCGGCACATCACGATGGCCGTCGCATCCATGACATTCAGCCGGTCCGCGAGCACCTTGTCGAAAGTCAGGTGCGCGTAGCGCACCGCCTGCGGGTTGCGCAACGGATCGTCGGAAAAAACGCCATTCACCTTGGTGGCCTTCAGCAGCACATCGGCATTGATCTCGATGGCGCGCAGTGCGGCTGCCGTGTCGGTGGTGAAGAAGGGGTTGCCGGTGCCGGCGGCGAAGATCGTCACGCGGCCCTTTTCCAGGTGCCGCACGGCGCGACGGCGGATGTAATCCTCGCACACCTCGTTGATGCGGATCGCGGACATGACGCGGGCGTGCATCCCGAGGCTCTCCAGTGCATCCTGCATGGCGAGCGCATTCATCACGGTGGCGAGCATGCCCATGTGGTCGGCAGCCACCCGGTCCATACCCGCGCGCGCCAACCCCGCCCCGCGGAAGATGTTGCCGCCGCCGATCACCACCGCGAGCTGTACGCCCATCTGCACGATCTCGTGCAACTCGCCGGCGATGCGCTTGATGACCGCCGGGTCGATGCCGTAGTCGCCCTCGCCCATCAGCGCTTCGCCCGAGAGCTTCACCAGGATCCTCGAGTACGCCGCCTTGGCTTGGCTCATCTGCATTCCCCTGAAGACCGATGGAAAAAACCCCGCGCGCGGCGGGGTTTGAGTCGTTTACTCGCTCAGCGTCATCAATGCTTGGTCGCGGGGCCCGCGCCCTTCACCTGGGCCATGACCTCGGCGACGAAATCGTCCTGCTTCTTCTCGATGCCGGCGCCGACCTCGAAGCGCTCGAACGCGACGACCCGCGCGCCGGCGCCCTTCAGCAGCTTCTCGACTGTCACATCGGGGTCCTTGACGAAAACCTGGCCCGCGAGCGTGATCTCGCCGAGCACCTTGCGCAGCCGGCCCTCGACCATTTTGGCCACGATCTCGGGCGGCTTGCCCTCGCCCTGCGCCTGGCTGGTGAGAATCTCACGCTCCTTCGCCACCACTTCCGCCGGCACCTGTGCGGCGGAGAGATAGCGCGGGTTGCTCGCCGCCACGTGCATGGCCAGATCGTGGGCGAGGCTCGCCGTACCACCCTCGAGCGCAACCAACGCGCCGATGCGCGTTCCGTGCACGTATGCCCCGAGGTGACCTGAGGAAGTGAGCACCGCGAAACGCCGTACGCTGATGTTCTCGCCGATCTTCGCGATCAGGTTGCGCCGCCGCTCCTCGACGCTCTCTCCGGACGCGAGCCGCGCCTCTCCGAGGGAAGCGAGGTCGGCCGGCCGCAGCGCCAGCGCGCCCTCGGCCACCGCCTGCGCGAAGGCACGGAAGTCCTGCTCGCGCGCGACGAAGTCGGTCTCGCAGTTGACCTCGACGAGGGCGGCGGCGCGGGCGTCGCCCGAGCGCGCCATGGCCACCACACCCTCAGCGGCGACGCGCGCCGCCTTCTTGTCGGCCTTGGCGAGACCTTGCTTGCGCATCAGCTCGGCGGCCGCATCGAGGTCGCCCTTGGTCTCGACCAGAGCTTTCTTGCACTCCATCATTCCCGCGCCGGTGCGCTCGCGCAGCTGCTTGACCGCCTCTGCCGTGATATTCATGCGTCGGCTCCCGTGGAGCCGGCGCCGCCACGCTTGCGGCGGCCCGGGCCGCTGGCGGGCCGGCGCGTCTCCGCTCCCTCGGGGAGGCTGCCGGCAACGACGGTCTCCGGCGCCTCCTCGGCCTCGAGGTCCTCATCCTCCGTGCCGAGCTCCTCGGCCCCGGTGGGCGCCTTGACCGGCGGCAGCTTGCGCCGCGCGGGCGCCTTGCGCCGTACCGCAGGCTGCGGCCGCTGACGGCCCCGAGCGGCCTTCTTGCGCGGAACACCCGCCTCATCGAGCTCGACGAACTCGTCCTCACCGACCGCCACCTGCGGCACGGACTCCTTGCCTTCGAGGACCGCATCGGCGATGCCGGCGGCATACAGCTGGATGGCGCGCATGGCGTCGTCGTTGCCGGGGATCACGAAGTCGATGCCGTCGGGCGAACAATTGGTGTCGACCACCGCAACCACGGGGATACCGAGCTTCTTCGCCTCGTGGACGGCAATGTTCTCGTGGCCGACATCGACCACGAACAGCGCATCGGGCAGTGACTCCATGTTCTTGATTCCGCCGAGGCTCCTCTCGAGCTTGTCCATCTCGCGCCGCAGCTGTGTCGCTTCCTTCTTGCCGCGCTTGTCGAGCGCACCGGAGGCGGCGAGCTCGGTGATTTCCCCGAGCCGCTTGATCGACTGGCGGATGGTCTTGAAGTTCGTGAGCATGCCGCCCAGCCAGCGCTGGTTCACGTAGGGCTGATGGGCTCGCTCGGCCTCCTTCTGCATGGACTCGCGTGCCGAGCGCTTGGTGCCGACGAACAGCACCTTGCCGCCGTCGGCGATGACGCCCTTGATGAAGTTCGCAGCTTCCGAATACATCGGCTGCGTCTTCTCGAGATTGATGATGTGGATCTTGTTGCGCTCGCCGAAGATGAATGGGGCCATCTTCGGGTTCCAGAAGCGGGTCTGATGTCCGAAATGGACTCCCGCCTCCAGCATCTGTCGCATGGACACGCCGGACATGAAACACTCCTTCTGGGTTAAGCCTCCGCACATCCCCGTGACCATCCCGGAAAGGCTCACGAGGAGCGCTATTCCCGGGACACCCAGTCGCCGGTGTTAACGATGCGCGTGTGGGTTGCGTTGCCAAAAAAGGCCGCGCTTTATACCATGAAGACCTCGTCGGAACAATGTCTTACGCTACCTGTGCCCGCCCTTGGCTTAGGTAGCGGCCGACCCCATTTCGGAGCTTATGCACGTCACCATCAAGACCCCGGAAGAGCAGCAAAAAATGCGTGTCGCGGGTCGGCTTGCCGCCGAGGTACTCGACATGATCGGCGAGTACGTGGTGCCGGGGGTCACCACCGAAGAGCTCGACCGCATCTGCCACGACTACATCGTGAACGTGCAACGCTCGGTGCCGGCCAACCTCAACTATCGCGGCTTTCCGAAGACCATCTGCACCTCGGTGAATCACGTGGTCTGTCACGGCATCCCGAACGACAAGCGCCTGAAGGCCGGCGACATCGTCAATATCGACGTCACGGTGATCCGCGATGGTTTCCATGGCGACACCAGCCGCATGTACTTCGTCGGCAGGGCGCCGCCGCACGCTCAGCGCCTCGCCGAGACGTGCTTCGCCGCCATGTGGCGCGGCATCGACGCCGTGCGGCCCGGCGCGCACCTCGGTGACATCGGTCATGCGATCCAGACCTTCGTCGAGGAGAATGACTACTCGGTGGTGCGCGAGTACTGCGGCCACGGCATCGGCCGCGTGTATCACGAGGATCCGCAGGTGCTGCATTACGGCGAACCCGGCACGGGGTTGGAACTGAAGACCGGCATGACTTTCACCGTCGAGCCGATGGTGAATGCCGGCAAGCGCCACGTGCGGCTGCTTCCCGATGGCTGGACGGTGATCACCAAGGATCACTCGCTGTCGGCACAATGGGAGCACACGGTGCTGGTCACCGAGACCGGCGTCGATGTGCTGACGCTCGGCGCGAATGGCGAGCGGCCCCCGAACGGCTCGCAGCATTAAGGCCGCGGGACGCCCCGATGGGAGCCGCCGATACAGAGCTGCTCGATCGAACGCTCCCGCCGCCCGCCGCTTCTCCTCCGTGGCCGCTGCTCAGCGGGCTCGCGGGGCAACTCGCCGCGGACGCAAGTCCGCGCGCCTGGCGGGAGCTCCTGCGCCGCGCCCACGAGGAGCTGAAACAGCGCTTCCTTGCCGAGGAGCCCGTCGAGACTCTCGTGTACGCGCGCGCTGCGCTCATCGATGCGGTGCTGGACGCAGCTTGGCGGCTGCACTGTGCGCCGCACCTGGACTGGGCACTCGCCGCAGTCGGCGGCTACGGCCGCGGTGAGCTGCACCCGGCGTCCGATATCGACATTCTGCTGCTCGTGCCGCAATCGCCGGACGCCGCGGGCAGCGCCGCTGTGGAGCAGCTGGTCACCTTCCTGTGGGATATCGGGCTCGAGGTCGGCCACAGCGTGCGTACGATCGGGGAGTGCCGCGAGGAGTGCATCGGCGATGTGAGCGTCATGACGACGCTGCTGGAAGCGCGGCTGCTTGCAGGCAACGCAGCGCTGTTGGCGGCCATGCGCGCCGCACTCGCTCCCGAGCACATCTGGCCGGTGAAGCAGTTCTTCGAGGCCAAGGTCCGTGAGCAGACCGAGCGGCACCTCAAAGCCAACGACACCGCCTACAACCTCGAGCCCAACGTCAAGACCGGTCCCGGTGGACTGCGCGACATCCAGACCATCGCCTGGGTCGCGAAGCGCCATTTTGGCGCCGACACCCTCGATGGGCTCGCGACCCACGGGTTCCTCACGCCCGAGGAGCTGCGGCGGCTGAAGCAGGCGCAGGCGTTCCTGTGGAAAGTGCGCTTCGGCCTGCACATCCTGACCGGTCGTCACGAGGACCGGCTGCTGTTCGATCACCAGATCCGCCTCGCGCAGATCTTCGGCTACGAGGACGCCTCCTACACCCTCGCGGTCGAGCAGTTCATGCAGCGTTACTACCGCACCGTGATGGACGTGAGTCTGCTGAATGAGCTGTTGCTGCAGCTGTTCCGCGAGGCAATCCTGAGCGAGAGCGAGCCACCGCGCCCCCTCAATGCGCGCTTCCAGGTGCGCAACGGCTCGCTCGAGGCGGCGAGCGAGGACGCATTCGCGCGCTCGCCGAGCGCGCTGCTCGAGCTGTTCGTACTGCTGCAGCAACACCCCGACATCCGCGGCGTACGCGCCTCGACCATGCGCGCGGTCGCGAGGAACCTGTGGCTGATCGATGAGGAGTTCCGCCAGAACCCGCGCCACCATCGGCTATTCCTCGAGATCCTGCGCTCCCCGGTAGGCGTTACCCACGAGCTGCGCCGCATGAACACCTACGGCGTGCTGGGACGCTACATTCCGGCGTTCGGGCGCATCGTCGGGCGCATGCAGTACGACCTGTTCCACGCCTACACGGTGGATGCGCACACGCTGTTCGTGGTGAGCAACCTGCGGCGTTTCGCGATCCCGCGCTACGACCATGAGCTGCCCGCCGCCTCGCGCGTCATGCAGTCGCTGCCGCGCAGTGAAGTCGCCTATCTCGCGGCGCTGTTCCACGACATCGCCAAGGGCCGCGGCGGCGATCATTCCGAGCTCGGCGCGGTGGATGCGGAGGCGTTCTGCCTCGAGCAGGGCCTCTCGCCCTACGACGCGCGGCTGACTGCCTGGCTGGTGCGCCACCATCTGCTTCTCTCCATCACCTCGCAGAAGCAGGACATCGGCGACCCGCAGGTGATCAATGCCTTCGCGCGCAAGGTCGGCGATGAGACTCATCTCGACTATCTCTACGTGCTCACCTGCGCCGACGTGCGCGCGACCAACCCGAAGTTGTGGAACTCGTGGAAGGCGACGCTGTTCCACGACTTCTACCAGCGCGTGAAGCAGGCGTTGCGCCGCGGACTCGAGAGCCCGATCGACGCGGAGCACCTGGTGCGCGAGACACAGGACGCGGCGCGACGGCTGCTGTTCGAGCGTGGCATCGCGGAAGCGGACATCGCCGCGGTGTGGACGCGCTTCACGATGGGCTATTTCCTGCAGCACTCGCCCGAGGAAGTCGCCTGGCACACCCGGCTCCTGTCGGAGCGCGACGCGGCATCCGACGAGCCGCTGATTGCGCTCGACCCGCGCAGCGTCCGCGGCACCACCGCGGCGCTGATCTATGCGCGGCCGCGCCGCCACGGGTTTGCCCGCACCACGGCGGCGCTCGACCAGCTCGGACTCAACATTGTCGACGCGCGCATCACCCCTACCGGCGATGGCTTCAGTCTCGATCTCTATCATCTGCTGGAGGATGACGGCGCACCGATCGCCGACAGCGACCGTCTGGCGGAGATCGAGCACGCCCTGTGGCGCTCGCTGCAGAGCGCGCCGGATGCGCCGTTCGCCGTCTCGCGCCGCGCGCCGCGCCAGGTGCGCATGTTCCAGACCGCGACTCACATCGCGCTCAGCGTCGATGAGCGCAACGGCCGCTCGGTACTCGAGCTCACCGCCGGCGACCGCCCGGGGCTTCTGTGCGAAGTCGGCCGGGTGCTGATGCAGGAGCGCATCGAGCTTCACGCCGCCAAGATCATGACCGTCGGCGAGCGCGCCGAGGATGTGTTCTACCTCACCGATTTCGACAACCGGCCGCTCGCGGCGGCGGCGGCGGAGCTGCTGAAGGAGCGCCTGATACAGGCGCTCGATCAGCGCCAGGCGGCGCTGCGAGCCCCGACAGGCGGGCCGTGAGGCACGAACCCACATGAGCGAGCTCGACGACCTGCGGAACATCATCGATGACGCTTGGGAACGGCGTGCGCAGATCACCCCTGGCAACATGTCCGATGATCTCGATGAGGCCATCGCCGAGTCGCTGGCGCTGCTCGATCGCGGCAGCCTGCGGGTCGCTGAACCGCGTGCCGGTGGCTGGTTCCTCAACGAGTGGCTCAAGAAAGCGGTCCTGCTCTCCTTCCGTACCCGCGAGAACGAGCTGATCCGCGGCGCATATACCAACTTCTACGATAAGGTTCCGCTCAAGTATGCCCACACGAGTGAAGCACAACTGCGCGCGGGCGGTGCGCGCATCGTGCCCCACGCCATTGTGCGCCACGGCGCCTACATCGCCCCTAACGTCGTGCTCATGCCGAGCTACGTGAACATCGGCGCTCATGTTGCCGAGGGGACGATGGTCGACACCTGGGCGACCGTCGGCTCGTGTGCCCAGATCGGGCGCAACGTGCACCTCTCGGGTGGAGTCGGCATCGGGGGAGTGCTCGAGCCGCTGCAGGCGACGCCCACCATCATCGAGGACGACTGCTTCATCGGCGCGCGCTCGGAAGTCGTCGAGGGCGTGTTGGTGGG
>Ga0306921_10008270_pt1 | contig 10997 bp, 2 predicted proteins | sample sta12Cox44000080_FD_203760 | JGI IMG/M metagenome (GOLD analysis project Ga0306921, IMG submission 203760) | Lab enrichment of tropical soil microbial communities from Luquillo Experimental Forest, Puerto Rico - statoxic.12C.oxic.44.000.080 (v2)... | ecosystem: Environmental > Terrestrial > Soil... | reverse complement strand
CTGGTTGGTAAAAAGACCCGAGCCGTTGCTGCAAGAGCCAGGCGCCGCGTTGGTGGCGCTGCCCACAACGTACGGACCGGCAAATTCACCTTGGCCGACGCTAATGCCGCCGGTGAGCGTACCGGCATTGTTGAAGACGCGGTTGTTGGCGACCTGCAGGTGATGCGCCCAGCCGTGGATGAAAATGCCGCCGCCGCCCTGGGAGCTGTCAGTGACGCTCAAGCCATCAATCATCGATGGGTTGCACGTGAAGTTACTCGGGTACGGGTTGGTCTGGCTGGTGATCGTAAAGGCGCCTGTGCTGCTGTAAGTTCCGCTATGGCAGAACGGATTGGCATCACCTACAAGGAGAGCGCCCGGAGTGCCCGGAGCCCCACCGGGATTGCTCGCGACCCCAGAGAGCAGCGTGGTGACGGCCGGGAATGCTCCAGGCTCCGTGCCGTCACTCCAAGGGGGCTGTCCGTGGAACTCCAGCCCCTTGGCCAGGACCGTAATGCCGGCTCCTTCATAGGCGCCCATCAGCGTAGGCTCTTGCAAAAGTTCGGCTATGTTGCCGTTCAGGTTAGCGTCCCAACCGACCACGGCCTCGAGCGGCATCCGGTCAATCTGCGGGTTGTCGGGCGTACCGGTAAAGTTACTCCAGGCCACCCCACTCGTGTCGGGGCAACCGGAGTTTCCGCTGGGGTCGTAAACGTTTTTGCCGCCCGCCGCCGTGTACGGTGCGCCGTTCAGCGCCAAGCCGAAAAAGCAGTTGACATGCTGGCGCCAGGGGCCGAGCTGCTTTCCGGACGGGTGGGCATTGGCATCGATGATGGTGGAGGCGGCGCCGGCGCCCTGTAGCCGGACGGGCTTCCACATAATCACCATCTCATTGTGAGTAGCGGGAACCCTTGTAGTAAACGTGGTGCCGGCGGACAGAGTGGCCTGGCATGAGGCGGTCCCGGCGGTCGTCCCGGTCAGGGTGTTGCAAGTCGGGTCGACGATGATCAAGTCGCCCGGCATTGCGGCATCAATCGCACTCTGAATCGTTTGCGAGGCGGCCACGTGGACCGGCGGTTTGCCGCCAATGGTCACCGTCACGGTATCGATCGATAGCCTGCCGCTGGCGGCTGTGATGACCAATTGACCGCAACGCGCCCCTGCGACGCCTAGGTATTCCGCCTGCTGTTGAATGGGGCAGAGCGGGATGCCGTCGTCTGGGCTCGGGATCGTGCCTGTGATCACGGTGTCGCTCCAAGTGACCCCATTGAGCGGCAGGCCGCCCACCGTCACATTCGGGCAGGCCGCGTTGCCGCCATTGCAACCGGTCCCGTTTGGTGCCGGGCCAAAGCCGTAGTGGCGCTGGACCTTCTTCAAATTGAAGGGCGCCTTGTTGGCCGAGGGACCCGAATATCCGCTGTCATCCACCTGCACGTTGCCGAGGGCAGTGATCGTCAGGGTGTGACCGGCCGCGCTCACCCAAGGTCCAATTCCATCGCCATCGACTTCCTTGATGGCCGGCGTGGTATCCGGATACGCGCAATCGGCATTGTTGTACGCCGCGCCCACGAAGGCTTGCGTGGGCACAACGGGCGTATCGAGGTAGGTCGTCAGGCCGGGCATGTACGGCTCCTCGTAGCAGAACTGGCTGTAGGCCGGATTGTACAGGGGATCGGTGATCATCTGGCCGTACGTCGGATTCGTAATGGTCGCGGCAGGGTTGTTCGGATCCGGAATCGTGGCGCGAGTGTCCAGGATCGGCCCCTTGTCGTTCATGCACTGGACCATCATCGAGGGCCCGTACCCGGTAATGTTGGGCGGGTTCACGTCCCAGCTCGAAAAACTCATGCCTTCATAGGTCCCCCAATGGTCGGCGTACACACGGGAGATTTCGTTTCCGAGATAATCCTTGGTGGAAACCGGCATGTTGGGCGGGGAAAACTTCTCGCCGAACTGCGGCGAAAACGGATCAAATTCCGCGGTAAAGTCGTCCGTGATCACGCCGGTGAATTTCGCGGCGATGTGCGTCGAGGTGAAGATGTAGAACTTGGCGCTTACGCTCACCTGGTCGGCCAGCGTCACTTCCTTGCGGTCGCAAAGAGGCCGGATAGCTCCGGCAAATGGAGCAACCTCTTGGGCATGCGGGAACTCACTCAGGAAGTCGGGCACCACGCGCAGCTCACCCACGCACGGCCAAATAGGATCCTGATAGCCAGGGAAACCAGGGAGGGCAAGTTGCTCCCCCAGCCCTAAGGCCGTCGTCTGGTTCTGATAGTTGTTGGGGTTGTAGCCGTTCGGGGCTGGGTCGTAAAGGGAAGCCACCGAGGCCTGGTCGGGCATGATGAAGATGCTGCCGCCCAAGTTGCTGAATTGCACTGTGGCCGGCGCGATGTAGTTGTCGCCGATCAGTAGGTTCTTGTCTTCTTCCTTGTAGACCTCATAGCCCGGGGGCATGACCACTTCCACCACGTACTTCCCGGGTGGGAGCATGGGGGTGCCGACGCGATAGACGTCGGACGTATCGGGATTCGGCACGCAGGCGGTGCAGTTAGTGCCGAGCGATGCGCCCGTGGTCGGGTTGATGCCGGTGGAACTGGGGAACTGGTAATAGCCGTCGTAAGGAGCCGGCTGGATCTGGTTCCAGATATGCATCGAGTCATAGCACTTAAACTGCGAGTTGTAAGGCAGCGTGTGGAGCGGGCCGACGCCGTGTAGAAAGTTATACCAGTCAAGGTACTCCGGTTGGTCGTACAGCGAGAAGAAGAACAAATCGGAATTGGTGCCGGTACTGGTTCCCTGACCGGGGCAGCTCATGTAGGGCTTCTGTCCCGCCCCTGTCCCCAAGCCGGCGCTGCTGTTCGGGTAGAAGCCTTGCGCCCAGTCGTCCCAACTGCTGCTCTGGGTCGTGTCCACCATCCGGAGGGTTGGGGTCACGCCATCCGCTGCAAAGCCTTCCTGGTAGAGGTTGAGAGTGACGTTCGGAACGTTAGGCGACCACGGCTGCTCGATCATTAGCGAGGCAGAGTCAAAGGGACGCGTGGCGGCAAAGGTGACGTGTCCATGGATACCGCCGTTCTCGCCCACCTGGGTGGTTGTGGCCAATGTTGCGACAAGGACGGCACCTGTTCCCGTTGTAGACGTAACGCCGACGGTCGGGATAGATGTGTATCCAGCACCAGCGCTTGTAAGGGCTACGCCCGTGATGGAACCCGCCAAGGCGGTGGTTGCTGTAGCACCCGTGCCTGTGCTGCCTGTGCTGTCAGTAATGGTCACTGTGGGCGCAGACGTATATCCAGTGCCCACGCTCGTGATTGTTATCCCTGTGACAGCTCCGGCAGTTACCGTTACGGTCCCAGTCGCCGTGCTGCCACCAGTCCCGCTCGGGGGGGAGAAAGTCACTGTTGGACTTGTATAGCCAGATCCAGCGGCCGTGACTGTGACTGCAGAAACGGTGCCGACGTTGCCGGCCAAAACGGAGGTTACTGTCCCAGCGGCACCTGTACCTCCGCCGCCGTTGAAGGTCACCGCATTACCGACGGCGTAACCAGCGCCTCCCGACGTTACGCTCACGGGAACGGCCAAGCTTGTCGGTACTGTCGCAGCAGTAGACGTGACGTTCACGCAGGCTGGCGGGCAGCCGGCAAAGGGCGCCACGCCAAACTCGATCCAATTGCCCTGGCTGGTCATGCCCGACCAGCCCTCGGTGTTAACCCACGGCGGATCGAGGCGGCCGGTGGAATTTGTGACAGCTCCGGTGTTCGCCGTGCCCTTGGAGAACGCATCGGCTTCCGCCGCGCAATCCGCAGCGGCGCAATAGACTGCACCCGGTACGTGCAGGTCGGCGGGCAGGGGAAGCGACTCGTAAGTGTTCGCGAGGAAATCGTACCCGTGGCCGGTCGGCCCGCACGGTCGGACGCCCGGCTTCCCGCAGATCGAGGAGCCGTCGGCTGGCCCGCCTGCGTCGTAGACGGTGTGGGTACCCGTCCTCTTGTAGCGGCCCAGGTCCGGTTCTACGACATACCAGCTGAATAGGGGGAACGTTTCGTTGAAGTTGGCGATGCCGTCGGGGTCGGTCAAAAGAACGTTGGCGCTGTGGCCGTCCCGGTATCTAACGTGCGTATAGACCTGGGGAACCCCGATCTCGTCGGGGTCCTTGATTCCATTCTTGTTGTCGTCCACGAAGAGTCTGGTGTAGATGTTCGACTGCCACTGCTGGACGCCAATGTTCCCCAAGTCGAGGCTGGTAATGGTGCCCGGGGGGCAGGTTTGCGTTGGCGGGTTCGCTGCTGCTTGAGTGGCTGTTTGAGTGCAACTCAGGCTACCCACGTTAGCAGGCGTCGAGAGGCCGTCAATGATCTGGTCGTTCCATTGGTCGCCGATGGTAAGTCTCCAGTTGCCGCCGGGAACACCGGTGAACTTGAAGTTGCCATTGGCGTCGCACTTGGTGAACATGAAGTCCTCGGCGTCGGGATCGCCCAGGCTCACCCAGCACTGGGTCCACGCCAGGGCATCGCGGGAGCCGCTCGGGTAGAGTCGCTGGTCGGGCGTCCGGCTCAGGCGCTGGACATCCACCTGCCCTTGGATGGTGTTGCTGCAGGGGCCAACGGCGCCGTAGGCACCGATGCAGACGGCGGCCTTGCGGTCGTTAATGATTTTGGGGTTGGCAAAGCCGATGCTCACATGGTATCCGCTCGGCCCGAACTCCTGGAAGTAGCCAGGCTCGCCGACGCGGACGAAGGCGTCGTGGGGGTGCTGGCCATCCAGCGTGTTGGTCTGGAGCCATTCTTCGCCTCGTGCAATCCGGTCGGCCGCCGGGTAGGCCTGGACGCTGAATTTGTCTGCCATCAGGTTGGCAATGACTGCTTGGCCCGCCAGCGGCGACAGCGTGGCATTGTCGGATTCAAACTTCGGGCACGTCACGATCCTGCCCGTGATGCCTGCCTGCGCCCCTATGGGGTTCGTCCCGGTAGTCCCGGTGTTATTGCCCGTCCCCAGCACATTCGCCGTTACTCCGGCCGAAATCGGGCAGGCGTCCAAACCCGTGGCAGGATCGATAGTTCCTGCCAGGGAGTTCGACAAGGGCTGGTTAAACGCGTCGTGGGTATCCTGTCCGGTAAAATCGCCGAGTCCGCCATAGGTGTCCCACAGAATGATCTCGAAACCGCCCAGGCCGGGTTCGAGGGGTGCAACTACGCCGGAGCCACCCCCGCCATCCTGTTCGCCATTGAGTGGGAAGTCGTCTTCAAACACGAAGACCGAAAGCTTCGCTGTAGGAACCGGAGTGGGCAGCACCTTCACCGTGACCGGTGCGAAGGCAGCGGTGCTGGTAGGAGTACACCCTGACGTTGTTAGAAAGATGTTGCAGGCCGGTTGCACCTGAGCACCGCTCATGCCGTGGCCGCACTGGGTGGGGTCCCAATTCGTGCTAGACGAACCGCCGGCGCAGATGTTCGTAGTGTTCCCGGGAAAGGGGTTGGCCGCATCGCCCGGCAAGACTGAGATGTAATAGCGTTTGGTGGGATCGAGATGGACGTAACTCGGATTCACGGGTGTAGTGCCGCCACTTGCCGTGCACGGGAGCACCGTGCAGTTCGGGTCCGGCCGGCAGGCGCCGTTGCCCAGGTCGCACACCGCGGGAATATGCTGCCCAAAGGTGGGGCTCGCAGTGCGGGTATCTAACATGGTCTGGCCGCCTTCACGACGTAACCCATGTGGCTGGCGTGGAAATTCGTGCCAAAGGTGGGGACGGTGCCTCCGGCGGCCACAACAGCAGGGCAGCCCGGCGCGGTGGAGCTATTGTTGGTCGTGCAGTTCGGGTCGATCCAGAAGGTTTTGTCTTCTTCGATGATCCAGCGATAGTCGGTAATGGGAGGCAAACCGCCGATGCAGCCACTGTCTCCCTGACAGTTACTATAGGCTTGTGCATCAACTACCGTGACCTGGAGATTGCTGGGCGTTGGGAAGTTGACGGTCACGGTTCCGGTGGCGGTCCGCCCCTGGGAGTTCTGCACTGTGTAGCCGAAGATCAGTGGGCTAGTCCCCGATGAGACGGAAGCGGTGAACCCGCCATTGGCATCCATCACTACGCCGGTGGGTGGCGTCGTTGGGACGACGACCGTCAAGGTCAGGTTGTTCGGGTCCGAGTTGCCGGTCAGCAGGCCGGGCGAAGGAATCTTGATGTAGGTGGACGTGCGAGCCGTGTAGGTCTGGGCGATCGCGGTGGGGTTTCCTGCGAGTGTCGAACCGCCCAGGTTCACCATCGCGGTAATGCCGGACGAGCATACGCCCGCCGTCACGGTACCGTTCGCACAGTAGGTAAAGCTGTCCCCGGTCGAGCCCGCGTTGGGGGTGTATGTGAATGTGCCGTTCTCGCAAATTCCCGCGACAGGGTTTTGCGTTTGCGCGTTGCAAGTCAGCGTCCCGGCCGGGGCTGTAAGCAGTGTGACGCCGTAGACATTGGTGTCGTTAGCGATCACGCCCTTGGACACGTCCGACACAACGAGCGGTGTGCAGGAGGTCGCACCGGTCACGCAAACCGGCACTGCGTTGTAGGTATCCGGGCGGGCCATCGCGGGTGCAAACACACCCGTTTGCGTTGCCCCTGCGGTGGTGTTAAAGCCATTGGGCGCCGATCCATTGACACCGATATAAGCCAGCATTCCAGCGTCGCGGGTGGAAGAGTTGGCCGACAAACTCAACTCCCGGTCGTAGATGGGCAGGGCCGGCGTCGTCGCGGTAGCGGGCACGTTGAACATCACGTCAAAAGTCTTGCCCGCAGCCATGAAGACGTGGGTTTGCACTCGGGGAGCCGCCGGGACTGTGGTAGCTCCGGCAACTTGAACGCCCGGTATGGGGTTGCCGTCTTCCGCGATCAAGGTGAATCCGCTAACCGTAGCAGCCGCGCCAGCTCCGCTGAAACCGTTTGTGAGCGATCCTACGATCGAGGGCACGTGCATCCGCAAACCGGCATTCACCAGGCGCGCCAAAACCGCGCCGGTAATCCCGGTGGTGACGGGGGCAGTAGCGGCGCCGGGAATGCCAGCGTATGCCGCGAACACTGAAGCCGGAGCGTTGGTCTTGTTGAACGCGACGCCGTTGATGAGGTAATAGAACGGCGTGTAATTCACCGCCGGTGGATAGCAGGTGTGCGCGATGCCGCAACCAGGCAAAGCTACCGTCGCCACTGCTATTGCACCAGAGCCCCCACCACCCGTGAGAGAGACTGCCGCGGTAGAGGTATATCCTGCGCCCCCGTTGGTTACGCTAACGGAACCAACGGAGCCGGTTGTTGCCAATGTTGCGGTGAGGACCGCGCCAGTGCCTGTGCCGCCGGTTACAGTTGTTGGCGCAACCGTGTAACCACTACCGGGACTGCAAACAGTTACGCCCGTAATGACGCCGCCCGTGCCGACGCTGGTTACCGTCGCAGTGGCTCCCGTGCCATCACCGTCGGTGAAAGTCAACACTTGATTGGCTAAGTAACCGCTGCCCCCAGACGCAATTGCGACGGCGGCGACACCGAACGAGAGTGAAGCCGAAGCCGTAGCACCTGAACCCCCGCCACCCGTGATGCTAACTGACGGTGCCGACGTATACCCGGTGCCCCCGCTGGTTACGGTTACCACAGCAACAACGTCACCGGTCGTTTTTCCCCACACCGTCGTCTCAGAAAAGCCCGCGGTGCGGACAGCCTGATCGACCGCCTTATTCTGCACCGGGTCGATTTCGCTGAATTCCAGCGGCAGTTCTGCATTGTACGGTACCGCCGGTGCCGAGCCGACCGCGGGATAAGCGTTGCCAGGCGTGGTACTCGAGGCCGCGGTGGTGACCACCAGCATGCCGATCAACCCCATCGGGACCTGGATCGAAGGATGCGTGCCCGACTCGAGCAGGTAGGTGCCGGGACGAAGATTAGTCCACGTGAGCGCACTTCCGGAAGCAACCTGGGGCGCCACAAGTGTAGCGCCAGCCGCTGCCACTTCCGTGCTGAACGACTGCACGCGCTGCCCTTGGGTGGGAGGGAAAGCTCCTGAAACGTTCGCGGCACATGGGACGCCTGGAGGCGTGGAAGGATCGGCGATAAACCAAGTGGCGCATCCCTGGGCATTGGTGTGGTCGGGACTTTGCGTGGTGGTTCGCTGCGCGCTGAGGCCGAGACCGCCGCCCACCTGCCCCAGAATGACGATGGAGGTGGGAATCGTATTCGGCGCGGTAGTGGTGGGAAAAGACAGATTATTCGTGAGATTGATCGTCAAGCTGGTGGCGGTCCCCGGGGAGGCAATGGGCACGGTGATTACCACGGGAGACCACGTCGGGGTGGTTGCGGACGTCGGATTCAACGCCGCGCACGCCGCCGTGGAACCGGTAACTGCCGCACCGCAGAAATAGCCCCACATGGGCACGACAGTGCCATCGGGCAGGGTCGTGGTGGTAGGGCTCGCGGCTAGATTAATCGTCGGGGTCTGGCCAAAGGCCACCGCCGCCGCGAAGGGGAGAATCGCGAGTACCCGCGCCGCGTTCTTTAGGATAGCTTTGAAATGGTTCGTCTGCATGGTTTTCTCTCTCTCGTCGCCAGTTGGCCTCTTCTGCCTACATGCTTTCGTCAATCACAAATTCCCGCGAATCCACCAGCATCATCATGAGCATTCCGCCTGGAAACACGTTGTTCGTCGTAATCTCGCGCTCGTTGTGGGAGTGCCACATAAAGGCCCAGCCGCGCTCGTTCGCGGGGTTGAGTTGGAGGTTGGCCGGTTGCAACGTGGTGCAGTTGGTGCCGGGCGTTGCGGCGCCCGTCAACGCGTTAGCCGTACAGGCGGGCATTGTCGCCCGCAAGTTCGCGTCAGGACCGAAGTACGGTGAACCGCTGTACCAGGGGCCGTTGGTAAAGACATTGGGATCGGGCAGAGTAGCCGGGCCGCCAGCCGGCACATCGCCGAACGGGTTCACTTGTACGGGCTTGTTGTGATCCTGGCACCACTCCATAAAGTTAATCGCCGCCGTCGCGCTCGAGTTATAACCGTTCCCGTCGGGAGTGCAGGAAAGCGAGGCGAGAGGGTCCGCCGTATCGCCCGGGTGGTGACCATAGGGATCCCAGTTCAATCCCCGACCAGTGAAGTAGAAGATCCCGTCGAAAGACTCTCCGGGCGTCGTGTCGGTGTTGAACATGAGGAGACCGGCCAGCCCCCGTCCGGGTGCCCCGGCGTCTCCAGTCAAACCTGACGTATACGTGACGCTAGTGGTGGAGCCGCTAAGTTCCAGGTTCCCGTCGCGCGCCAGAATGCGCACGTGGTTGGCGTGCTCGTGGAAGGGGTGTTGCCACCGGCCCTGGCCGATAGTGCGGACGAGTGTCAGCTCGCCCATATGCATATGCGGGTTTGCGTTGTAGGGCTGGTGCGGATATTCGCCCGCGAAGTTGGGATCCATCAGGTCGGGCATGGAGCGCCCGTTGATCAGGAAGTAGGCGGGATGGTAAGGTTCGGTTTGTACGTTGAGACTGCATCCCATTGTGCCGGCAGTGCAGCCGGCCAGTGCTGTGACCTGTGCCAGCGCCTGCCTGTGAATCCTCGAATCCATCTCGGCCCACTGGAACAGGTATTCGCGGTCGTAGCAGCTCCCGGGATGGTCGTAGGCCGCGTGCGCCAGTCTAAAATCGGTCTCGCCATGGGCCCCTCGAGCCGTCGCGTTCAAGGCGTGGTAGCCGCTCTCGCAGTTGCCCGGCACGTTCGCGGGAAGGACAATGATGGCCCCGTACAGGCCCATCTCGATCTGAAGGTCGCCTTGCGTCCCGCTGTAATAAGGGTGGGTGCCCGGTGCTGAGGCAGTGAACGTGTACGTCACCGTCGCGCCAGGCGCCGCTTCCTGAGTCAGGAGGCCTGCAACTCCGCCAGTCGGAGTTACGGTAAAGCCGGGAAACAAAATCGAGGTGTTTCCGGCGGCAGTGGGAAGACCATTCAGCAGGTTCACCGTAACCGTTTGTCCTTCGGTGACGATCATCGTGGGGCCGGGCACCTGCATCGTGGGGCAATTCTGGTTGGGCATGGTCGGGGCGAAGCCCGTCGGCGCGCCGTTGCACCCGTAGCCCCAGGAGTAAACCGCTTCTCCATCCGGCTGGTTGAGAAACGCTTGTTGCGCCGTCAAGTTAAACGTCGGCCCAGTGATGCCGGGAGTAGCGGCAAAAGCCGCCGGCGCGAGCCATATCACCAACGCCATCGGGGCCAGAAATCGTACGCTCTTCGAGATCGCTCTTTTCATTGTCGTTTCCCTCATTACCGCTTTCCTAGTTGCAAACATTCCCGAACGTGTTGTAGTCAGCCGCGGTTTTTCCCGTTGGTAACGTGGTTGGCACCACGCTATTGCAGATGTGGACCTCGGTCATCAGCCCACCGAAATTTTCGGCGTCGTTCGAAAGGTGGTCGAGTTGCGGAGTGTAGAGATAGAAGATACTCCCCGGTTTATAAAGCGCTGCCGCGCAGCCGGTGGAGCCACAGCTGGCGTCGCTGGCATCCAGAACCACGTCCAGCGACTCGCCACCGCCCAGCGTGATCGAGTTGGTGTAGAATTCGGTGTTCATTCCCGACTGGTCGCGCAAGAGCTTGGCGTTGAACCCCACCTCTTTCATCGGAATCCCCAGCGACTGCAAAGTGTGATATTCCGATACCGACAGGTTCACCAGGCGCAGGAGCGCTTTCCCGCCGACCGGAATGTTGATGATGGCGGGCATTGGCTGCGAGTAGTGCATCTGTCCATCAGTCGTCACCGTGGCCTGTGGACCGGGGCTGACCGTGTCGGGGTAGCTCCGCCCATTGAGCAGGAAGTACTTGTCCTTCATGTCCACAAACAATTCCGGGTTGAAGGTCATGCCCACGAAGTGAAAATTGGGGTCGAACCCGTGCATCTGGAGGGGATACTCGACATCGTAAGCGGTGGTTCCGTCGCCGTCATTGTAGGTGTACCGTTGCGGGTTGCCTAACTTGTCCAAGCCTTGGGTGGCGCCGGTGTCCCCGGTGAATGGCATGGTG
>Ga0306921_10008261_pt1 | contig 11001 bp, 11 predicted proteins | sample sta12Cox44000080_FD_203760 | JGI IMG/M metagenome (GOLD analysis project Ga0306921, IMG submission 203760) | Lab enrichment of tropical soil microbial communities from Luquillo Experimental Forest, Puerto Rico - statoxic.12C.oxic.44.000.080 (v2)... | ecosystem: Environmental > Terrestrial >... | reverse complement strand
AGGCGAAAGGCTTGCGCTACGTTTAATTTCCGGTAAGGCGGTTTTGGGATCGGTCACATCCAGCAAGATAACCTTTCGGTCAGTCAAAAATTCCTTCGCGGCTCGGGTATCATCCCCATTGTGGCCCTTGCCGGCCAGGATTAAGATGCTGTCGTTTGAACAGGTCAACCGCAACGCAATCCGGGCGACTTTTTCGCCGACGCAGCGGATGACCGCAGCCTCGGTCTGGCCCGTGGCCCAGGTGGCCTGTTCCCATCGGCGCATCTGGCGGATATTAACAACCGGAACTGGCATCGTATCTATGAGTTAGGTAATGCTTGATGATTTTCAGAGTGCCGACAAGCCGGATAAATCGCAAATCGTAAATCATAAATCGCAAATTGAATCGTCACCGAATCGTCACATGGTTGTCACATCTTTGAAATTGTGCGGCGACGACGATTTCAGGCATGATGTGAAGCAAAGGTGAAGCCTAAAATTCTAGTGGTGGACGACGAACCGGAAGCCGTCGAGCTTGTGGAATTCAATCTCAAGCAGGCCGGTTACGCAGTCAGCACGGCAGTGGACGGCGCGGAGGCACTGAAAAAGGCGCGTTCCCAGCCGCCTGATCTGATTGTGCTGGACGTGATGCTGCCGGAAATGGACGGCTTCGAGATTTGCAAGACCCTGCGGCTGGAACCGGCCACGTCGCGCGTGCCCGTGATCATGCTCACGGCCAAGGCGGCGGAAATCGACCGGGTCCTGGGCCTCGAACTGGGCGCCGATGATTACCTGACCAAACCGTTCAGCCCGCGGGAACTGTTGTTGCGCATCAAAAAAATCCTGTCGCGCGGGCAGAACGGCGAAAAGCCGCACGACCAGATGCGATTTGGCGATTTGTTGATTGACCTCCCGCGGCATGTCGCCAGCTGGAAGGGCAAGACCATCGAGCTGACCGCCACCGAATTCAAGCTGCTCGTGGTACTGGCACAACGCGCCGGGCGCGTGCAGTCCCGCGACCACCTGCTCCGCGACGTCTGGGAATATGACAGCCTCATCGACACGCGGACCGTGGACACCCACATGCGCCGTCTCCGGGAAAAGCTGGGCCCGGCTTCAAAGCATCTGGACACCGTGCGCGGGGTCGGCTATCGGTTTGTGGAATGAACGAAGAATGCCGAAGGCGAATTGAAGCGCCCGGATTTAGACCTCGCTTCCCTCGCAAACTGATTTCTGCCTTCTGCCTTCCGCCTTCTGTCTTTTCACCATGTGGCCGCTCCTGACCATCCTGGCCGTCGGCGTCGCCGTCGGCGTTCACCTCCGGTGGCGCCAGAAGTTCAAACACCAGCAACGGCAGTTGCAGGCGGACATGGAGGATTTCCAGCGGCGCGAGCAACAGACGGCCGTGGACGCCAAGGCGCAACAGCAGGTTCTCTTCAACAGCATGTTGGAAGGTCTGCTCCTGCTCGATCGCAATCGCCGGATTTATCTCGCCAACCGCGCCTTTAAAAATCTGTTTGGGCTGAAAACCGAGCTGCGCGGCAAGACCATCATGGAAGCCCTGCGCGTGCACGAACTTGCCGCCCTGGTCGAACGCGTCGAGGATGACGGCCAGGTGTTTGACTACGAATTAAAGCTGCCGGAATTGAGCGAACGCTGGTTGCAGGTCAATGCCGCCGCCATTTTCAACTCTGTCGGCGAACGCGAAGGCACCATCCTCGTTTTTCATGATTTGACCCGGCTCAAGCAATTGGAACGCACCCGCGAGGAATTCGTCGCCAACGTCAGCCATGAACTGCGCACGCCGCTATCGCTCATCAAGGGCTACGTCGAAACGCTGCTCGAGGGCGCCCGCAACAACCCCGAGGTCGCGGAACGGTTCCTCCGGATTATCGAACGCAACACGCAGCGGCTGGATTTGCTCATTCAGGATTTGCTCACGATTTCCGCGCTGGAATCCGGCCGGATCAAACTGAATCTGCAGCCGGTGGAATTGCGGCCGCTGGTCGACAAGGTCTTCACCGATCTGAAAGAACGCGCTGAGGGAAAGGAAGTGAAACTGGCCAACAACCTGGACGATTTGATCGCCCTGGCCGATGCCCACCGCCTCGAACAGGTCTTCGCCAACCTCGTGGACAACGCGATTAAATACGGGCGTACCCAGGGCACGGTGACCATCAGCGGCAAAAAGAACGAGGACGGCCAAATCGAGGTTTCCGTGCGGGACGACGGCCCGGGCATCCCCCCCGAGGCGCTCGATCGCGTCTTCGAGCGGTTTTATCGCGTGGACAAGGCGCGCTCACGTGAACAGGGTGGCACCGGTTTGGGCCTTTCGATTGTCAAACACTTGGTCCAGAACCATGGCGGCGAAGTCTGGGCGAAAAGCGAACCCGGCAAAGGCGCGTCCTTTTTCTTCACATTGCCGGAGGAAAAAGCAGAGGCTGAATAACTTTAGTAGTGGTGGCGGCGCTCTATGACCGCCGATGACCGAGGCAAAAAACGGCTGTCTCAGATCACCACTACAAGGGAATTTCACCGACTGTACGAGACTCCACGATCCGTTTGTAATTTATTTTCCTTCGCTTTCCGCGCCGGGAATTTTTATAGTTCAGCCATGGTTCACGTTGGCATCGGATACGATGTGCATGCGCTGGTCGCGGGGCGCAAACTTATTCTCGGGGGCGTTGAAATCCCCCACGCCAAGGGCCTCGACGGCCATTCGGACGCCGATGCCCTTATGCACGCCATCTGCGACGCGTTGCTCGGCGCCCTCGGCGAGCCGGACATCGGCCACTTTTTTCCCAATTCCGATCCGCGCTGGAAAAACGCGCCCAGCCGGATTTTTCTGGAGGAAGCGTCCCGGATCATTGCGCTTCGCCCGGGAAAAATCGTGAACGTGGACGCCACGTTAATTGCCCAGGCGCCCAAGCTTTATCCACATGTTGCCACCATGAAACGGAACATCGCCACCGCACTCAAAATGCCGGAGAAACATGTGGGCATCAAGGCCACGACCAACGAGCACATGGGCTTTGTCGGTCGTGAAGAAGGCATCGCCGCCATGGCGGTGGCGGCCATCGATTTGTAATCAGTTCAAAGTTCAAGGTTCAAAGTTCCTGGTTGGTCAGCAGAAATTCCTCAACCTTGAACCAGGAACTTTAAACTTTGAACCAAAACCATGCCCAAGGCTGAAATCAGTTGGAAACGGGTCACCGACGACGGCGTGAAGTTGCAGGTGTATGCGCAACGCGTCGGGCGGGAATGGATTTTTTTCCAACGCGAAAAGCGCTACGACCAGTGGGAGCCGGTGGCGGAACCACCGTTGGAAGACTGGTTGGAATTGTTGGATGCCGTCCGCCGCTACATCCCCCGGCGCCGTTACCAGCCGGCCGATGAGGAACATCTCTGCCGGCGGATCCGGGAACGGTTTCCCGAGGCCGGAATTTGATGGTGTCCCGCAATCAGTGCACCCCGCTCAAAATGAGGCGGACCACGTACACAATCCCCATGATCATCCCGATGATGATGACAATGCCCAGCGCGTCGAACTCAGCCTTCTGCCGGTGATTGCAGGGAACGATGGTGTTCAGCAGGTGATAAATACTGCTGCGATTAATCTTGCGTACATCAAACTTCACACCGGTGTTTCAGCAAATAACGGGCCAATCCGCGGGGAACGAACGGCGCGTTTTTAACGATTCCGCCGACCCTCAATTAATTTTGCCCCTGACAAGCCGGCGACGGGTCTTTAAATTCCGCCGATGACTCGAATGCCCCTGATTCTCGTCTCGCCCAGCATCGAAAAAAAGGGCGTCGAGTTTCACGATCTTTCCGTCAGCCTGTCGATCAAATACGAAAGCGCCGTGCTCCAGGCGGGCGGCACTCCGGTCGCGGTGCCGACGACGACGGACCGGCGGACGCTGGCGGAACTGGTGCGGCGCGTGGATGGTGTTTTGTTGACCGGAGGCGACGACATCAATCCCGGTCTTTATACCCGGAACCTGCCTCGTGCGGTCCGCCGGACGATCGAACAGACGCCGGACGGCGGCGGACGCGACCTGCGTGAATTGATGTTGCTGGGGGAAACCTTTCGCCAACACAAGCCACTGCTGGCCATCTGTCGCGGGCACCAGTTGCTGAACATCGCCCTCGGCGGCGGCCTGGTGGCCGACATCCGCCGCCAAGTACCCGGCGCGCTCAACCACCAGCGCATGGACAAGGCGGACGAATTAGTCCATGAAGTGGCGTTGACAAGCGGTTCGCTGCTTGCCAGAATCGTTCGCAAGCGGATTTTGGGCGTCAACAGCTCGCATCATCAGGCCGTGGTGCAACCGGCGGAACCGCTGGCGGCCGTGGCGCGAGCGCATGATGGAATTGTGGAAGCGATGGAATTGAAATCAGACGCGTCGCTGCGAATGCCGTTTATGTTGAGCGTGCAATTCCACCCTGAACGGCTGACTGAACGGTATACCGAACACCGGGCCATTTTTTCGCGATTTGTCCGGGCGTGCGTGCCAAGAGCCAAAACATGAAATCAAAAGTTCTGATTGTGGATGACCAGGCCGATGTGCGGGAACTGCTCCGCTCGGTGTTGGAGGACAATTATGACGTGGCCCAGGCCGCCAGCGGGGCCGCCCTGCAAAAATGTTTTCCCCAGGACCCCCCGGACGTCGTGCTGTTAGACGTGAAATTGCCGGACGCGGACGGTCTGGACCTTTTGCCACAGGTCAAGAAACGCTGGCCCGAGACGGAAGTCATCGTACTCACCGGCCACGGGACCATCACCATGGCGGTTGAGGCCGGGCGACGCGGCGCCTATAACTTCCTGTCGAAGCCGTTCGAGAACGAAAAGCTACTGGCCGACGTGAAATGCGCCATCGAGCGCAAGGAACAAAACCAGGAAAACAACACACTGCGTCGCGCGCTCGAGACCATGAGCGGCGTGGCCTCGCCCATTTACAATAGCTCGGTCATGCGCGAAGTCGTCCGCACGGCCGAACGCATCGCTCCGAGTGATGTGACCGTGCTCATCACCGGCGAGAGCGGTGCCGGCAAGGAAGTCATCGCCGACCTGATTCACGCGCGCAGCACGCGGAACAAGGCCCGGATCATCAAAATCAATTGTGCCGCGCTCCCGCGCGAACTGATCGAGAGTGAATTGTTCGGCTCAGTCAAGGGCGCCTTCACTGGCGCGCATTCCGACCGCGAAGGTCTTTTCCGGCAGGCTGAAGGCGGTTCATTGTTCCTTGATGAAATCTCCGAGATGCCGATCGACACGCAAAGCAAGCTGTTGCGCGTGTTGCAGGACCAGGAAGTCCGGCCCGTCGGCGGTAAAACCAGCTACAAAACCAATTGCCGCATTATTGCCGCCACCAACCGTGTCCCCGAAGAAGCCATCAAGGATGGCAAATTACGCGAAGACCTTTATTACCGGATCAGCGCGATCTCCATTCATCTGCCGCCGCTGCGCGAACGGCACGAGGATATCATGCCTCTGGCTAATGCCTTTCTGAAGCGGTTCGCCGCACAGGCCAACCGGGACATCCGCGGTTTCAGTCCGGAAGCGTCGGAACGGCTGACCGGGTTCGACTGGCCGGGCAACGTCCGCCAGTTGCAAAACGAAGTCCAGCGCGCCGTGCTCCTGAGCGAAGGCAGCCAGGTGGAAGCCGCCGATCTTTCCATTTCCAATGTCCGGGTCGGCCCGTCCGAGGGCACGGACACGAATTTCACCCTGTTGGAAGGTGTCGAGCGCAACGCCATCATCCAGATGCTCAAGGAGACTGACGGTAATAAATTGGAGGCCGCCAAACGCCTCGGCATCGGCCGCCAGACCCTCTACAACAAGATCAAGGCCTACGGCATCGAAGTGTAGTTTTTAATTCTGAATTTTTGGTTTTAAGTGGGAATTGGCCGCACCGGTTTCAATTAAAAACCCGGGATTTATAACTTCTTCAGTTCTTCCCGCAGCATTTTGGCCAGCGGTTGAATGGTCTTTTCGCTGAATTCAAATTGGCAGCCGGCCGCCTGAAACAACTCCGGCAACGGCTTTGACCCGCCCAAAGCCAGGGACTTTTTGTAATCGTTCAGCGCCTTTCCCTGGTCATGTTTCGAATTGGCCCAGACCTGCAACGCGCCCAGTTGCGCAATGCCGTATTCAATGTAGTAAAACGGATGCAGGAAAATATGCAGTTGTCGGTGCCAGAGATTGGCCCGCGCCGCCTCGTGGCCGCTCCAGTCCGCGTCACCACCAAAACGGTCCATCAAATTCAACCACGCCTGCCTTCGTTCCTCACGCGTGTGATTCGGGTGGGTGTAAATCCAGTGCTGAAAGGCGTCCACCGTGGCGATCCACGGGAATACGCCGACAACGCCTTCCAGATGAACCCGTCGCGCGCGTTTGGCATCGCTGTCGGAATAGAATTCCTCGATGAATTGGTTGCCGAGCAGTTCCATGCTCATGGAGGCGACTTCGCAAAATTCAATCGGCGCATGGCGGTACGCGCGCAAATCCTCGTCCCGCGTCGCCAGCGCATGAAAGGCGTGACCGGCCTCGTGCAGAATCGTCTCCACATCGCGTTGCAGCCCGACGGCGTTCATGAAAATGAACGGCAACCGCGCCTCATTGAGCGTGTCCTGGTAGCCGCCCGGCGCCTTGCCTTTGCGATTGTCCAGATCCAACAGCCGCAGGTCTCGCATCTGCCGGAAACCGCCGGCGAGTTCGCCGTCCAGCCGGTTGAAAATCTTTTGCGTGCGCGACACCATTTCATCGACGCGGGCAAACGGTTTGAGGGGCGGGCGGTTCAAAGGATCAACGGCCAAATCCCAGGGGCACAATTTGTCCAGTTTCAATTGGGCGCGCCGTTCGGCCTGCAATTCACGCATGACCGGCATGATATGCCGCTCCACCGCGTCATGGAATTTTTGGCAGTCTTCCGGCTTATAATCGAACCGGCCCAGCCGGCGGAACGCGTAGTCGCGGTAATTATCAAAGCCCGCGTTCCTGGCGATTTGCGTGCGGAGTTTCAACATCGCGTCCAGAATACCGTCGAACTTGTCCGCCTCCTGCAAACGGCGTTTGGCGACCAGCTCCCACGTTTCCCGCCGCAGAGCGCGGTCCGGTTCCTCCGCGTAACGGCCCATTTGCACGAGGGTTTTTTCCTCGCCACGAAAATTTACTGTGAGCGACCCGCTCAATTTCTGGTATTGCTGGGAAAGTTTGGCATCCCCGGTTTCCAACGGAACATTTTCCTCGCGGAACAACTCCACGTGGCTGTTCATGTCGCGGTCGAAGACGAGATAACGTTCCGGCGACAATTTTCCGCGCAGCGGATGGGCGACATAAATTTTTTCGAGGGCGAACTGGCGCGGTTTAAGTTGCGGCTCGACGTTTTCCACGAAGTGCAGATAGGCTTTTTCCGCGTCCGGATTGTCCGTGTGACAGGTCATGGTGATGTACCGGCGGGAGGATTCCTCGTCGAGCGCGGCGTTGAGTTCACTCCAGTCGAGCAGCCAGTGTTCGAGGTCGGCGGAGGTTTGGCACTCCGGGGCGCGCTTTTCCAGTTGCGCAAACAACGGCGCAATTTGCGGCCAGTTTCCGAGGTCGATGGCCGGCGGAACAAATTTTCGGGGCCGATACGCAGGTAACTTTCCGAATGGCAACAAATTCATGCGCGCACAGGATAAGGAAAGCCGGCGCGAGGGAAATGAATTTCCGAACGGAAAAACTGCGCGCCAGACCGCGAGGTCAGACTTTGGTTCTGATGCCGCAGGCCCGTACCAGACACCAGCGGGTCACCGCCTCAAAAATAGCAAACAGACCGGCGCCCACCAGGGTCAAACCCAACCAGAATCGAAAATCCACCGTGATAATACCGGCGATCAGGCACAAAGCGCCGATCACCCCACGCGCCATACGCCCGCGGTGATTCAAATTAGGTTGAAAAAAACGCTTCACACTTTCCAACAAGCAGGTCACATGCCTAATCCTGGTTCAGCAGAACCGACACTGGCCAGCCATGACAGTTTACGTCATAATGAGACAATTGTGAACTGGTTTAATGAAAATTTTCTGCTGGCTTCATTCTTTTGGGGCACAATTGCCTGCGGTTACCTCATCTATGGGTGGAAACAAAAGGCCCTGATGCCTTTTCTGGGTGGATTGACAATGACGGCAGCGTCCATTCTGATTGGCAGTGCGGTTTTGATGTCGCTGGCGTGTGTGGCCTTAATGGTCGTGGTTTACTGGCTGGCCAGACAGGGTTATTAATTTGCCTGGACCTGTGAAAATCAGAAGCCTCATTCATCTCTGCCTGGTTTCCGCGTTACTGGCATTCAACGCCTGCACCACGAAGCTGAGCCGGACCGCAACAAGGGAGGTTGCCCTAAAACCGATTGCGCAGGAGTCCCAGTCGAACCCTCTGTCGTTGCACATTCCGGCATCGGACCCGCGTTTCCACTACGAGGGTCGGATTGATTTTTCAGACTCCAATGCGCCCGTGCTCATCTGGCAGGCGAGCCGGGTCTGCATCGATTTCGAGGGCTCCGCCGTTCGATTGCTGTTCAGCGGCGCGAAAGGCGAGAATTACCTCAATGCGCCGGTGGACGGTTCAAATACCATTGTCGAGGCCAACGAGGGGATGCCGGTTCAGCCGGCAATGCTTTCCGGTTTCGGTCCGGGACGACATTATCTGGAACTGTTCAAACGCAGCGAGGCCAATGCCGGTACGGTGCAATTCGAGGGGATTGACATCACGCCTCACGAAAATGCGTGGGCCGCTCCGCCACCCCATTACCAGCTGGCAATGGAATTTATCGGCGATTCCATCACCGTCGGCGCCTGTAACGAAGACGGCGCCACTGATCAATGGGCCAATCGCCGCACCCACAATTGTGCTCTGAGCTATGCCACCCTGACCGCCAACGCGTTTCCGGCGGATTATCGCAATATTGCCGTCAGTGGCATGGGCGTCGCCATCGGCTGGGTGCCGATGAAAGCCGGTCACATCTGGGACCGGCTTTATCCGGACACCAATTCTCCGCCGGCTGACTTGCACGCGTGGACGCCAAACCTGGTTTTTGTGAACTTCGGCGAAAACGATGGCTCCTATCCCACGGCCCACGGACAATCCTTTCCCACCAATTTTACCACCGGTTATGTCTCGCTTATCCACGCTGTCCGTGCCGTGTATCCGAAAGCCCGCATCGTGCTTTTAAGAGGCGGTATGTTTAACGGCGCACAGAATTCGTCGCTGCGGGAAGCCTGGGATTCCGCCGTGGCGCAACTGGAAGCCTCGGACAAGGGTGTCAGCCATTTCGTTTTCACACACTGGACGTCAACGCACCCGCGCGTGGCCGACGACCGAATCATGGCTGATGAATTAATCGCGTGGTTAAACCAGCAACAATTCATGCAGGTATACCGTTAGCCGATTTCGTCGAATGCCGGCTCTTCGGCTCGATTTTGGTGTCATCGAAGAATCGCCTTGCCGGGCTAATTGTCCCTGGATTCCTTCTGTCCCGTTTGACCGCTGGTTATCCCTCTTCGACCGGTCGTCGTTTCCGCGACCAAAACCATGCGCCGACAAGTGCCAGCCAACCCGTTGCTGACAATGCCAACCCCAGTCGAAGACTTTTGGGCCGATAAAAGAAGTGTATCGTGGATTTTCCCGCCGGCAGCGAGACCGCCCGGAAGTTGTAGTCCGCCTGATATATTTTTTTTGGCTGGCCGTTCACAGTGGCAATCCACCCGGGAAAAAAAGTATCGAGCAAGAGCAGGAAACCCGACCGGGGCAAGGATGCCTCAACTCCCACCTCATCCGCTTGATAGGACGTAAAACGCACAGACACATCCGAGTTCGTTCCGGCACTGTGGGTTTCTTCGCCGGCCACAGCTGCGGGTTCTTCCTCCAGTAGAAGAACCTGTTGGGGGTCAAATCTGCCCGAACGGACTTCGTCGAGGATGGAGGCCGGACTGGAAACCCGGGTATCGAATACGGCCAGCGCCCGCGGTACACACGCATTATACCTGTAGATGGCCATTCCGTCGGCGCAGACCAGTTCAAAAAACTGTGGATTCAATGGCATCTGCCGGGGCAACAGCAGGTATTTGACATTCAGGAGCAGCAACGCATCCGGCAAACTGGCGGCGGATAAATAGAAAACGAAATCTCCCGAATTTCCGGTAATGAGTTTCTCGTATCGCTGCACGCTCATGAAATCGAGGCCGCGCACATCATTCAACCCGTAAACCTCCGCCGAGTTGGGAGTAAGCGTGGTTCTCGCGCCGAGAATTCTGAAGAGGGAATGGTCTGCTCTCAACCATTCAATTCCTGGTGTACCCGGGTAATATCGATCCCGCGGAATCGCAGGGTTATATCCCATGCTGAACCAGAGGAGATCGAAAGCCGCCCAGCCCAGACAGACCGCCGGGGGAAGCCGGTTGCCCCAGCGTCCCGGCCACGCAACCAGGACTCCGGTTGCGACCAGCCCCCCCGCCAGCACGAGGAGCTGTTTTAATATAAAAATGCGATGGGATTCATCCAGTTCCTGGAATTTTGGCCCAACGACCGACCAAACGCACAGTATGGCCACACCCACGATGACCCAGAAGGCCGTGGCGGTTAAAAGTACTTTCTGCTGTTTGCCTCCGCGGTTGAATGCGTCCCAGCCCAGGCCCGCCAGCACGGCGATGCCAAATCCAACGAACAAAAGCAGACGCGTCTGATTGATGTCGCAGAGAATCGGCAGCTTGCCCATGATTGCCGGCAATGGTGGAACTCCGAAGATGACAAGCAGAGAGGCGATTACTACGATCAAATAAAACAGGGTGAACTTGCAGCGTCGAAAAGCAATGGCCCAGGTTACGAACAGCAGCGGCAGTATTCCGACGTACCCGGTTCTCTCGTTAAAATTAGGCAAGTCTCGAAGTCCCAGCACTTTCGCCATGTCCTCAAAACCTTCTGTTGGGCTGCCCGCAAGGTGGGGAAACAGGAAGAAAATGAGCGAGCCGGGGGTTAATGCCGT
>Ga0306921_10008260_pt1 | contig 11001 bp, 9 predicted proteins | sample sta12Cox44000080_FD_203760 | JGI IMG/M metagenome (GOLD analysis project Ga0306921, IMG submission 203760) | Lab enrichment of tropical soil microbial communities from Luquillo Experimental Forest, Puerto Rico - statoxic.12C.oxic.44.000.080 (v2)... | ecosystem: Environmental > Terrestrial > Soil... | reverse complement strand
GCTAAATGCTCGGAACGGCTCAATTCGAGCAGCCGATCTGCGTCGCCATCCAACCGGGCAGCTTGAATCGCGGAACGCGCTCGCTTAACTTCTTCATCCACTTCGGCCGCCAGCCGTACAGCTTTTTCGGGAAGAGGCTTTCCGGCCAAGCCATGAAGCATCCGAAGAATATCGCTGCCGCCTGGACCCTCGCGTCGATCCGAGAAATCCACAAAAATCTTGCCCTGCGCGAAGCCGGGTAGCGTTGTTCCGTCCAATTTCGCAATGACATATCGGAACCCTTGAGCCTGGTTTTCTCGCCCCTCCAGGTAATTGAACTCCTTCTTGCACCACTCAGAATCGTCGTACGAATTTGACCACACCATGACAGCTGAAGCGCTCGCGTCGAGTTCCTCGCTGAGGGTCAAGGCCAATGGAGCAGCCGCAGACAAGACATACTGATCGAAAAAAGCGGAATACCCAAGCTGGCGCAAAATATCGTAGAGTTCCAGCACCCAGTATCGATTGACTGAGCGGTAGCTTATAAACACATGCCAGCGTTGGCCAGCATTCAGCGGGGTTGGGGTGGGAGCATAAGAAAGCCATTCTTGAAGAGCAGTCACATCGGTCTCCGACTGTTAGCCGCTTTGACGAGTCTTGCGTTCAACACTGCTTGTCTCCGACCAGATTGTGACGAAGGATAGCACAGCCTGCGGCAGGCGGGCGAACACCGACCCTAGTCGAGAGTTCCGAGAAGCCCGCTTTCTGGACAACTAAGAACACCTTCTGACTGCAGGGGCCCTCTGCCCGACGATCGGGGAAGGGCTTCTCGTTGACGCCTCGAATGTCTTCCGGTTTCTCCGACTGTTCCACAACACTTTCCACGGGCCGCGTCCACTCGATCGCCCGATAGAATTGCGGGCGCGGACTGCTTCTTTTAAGTGGCAGGTAAGGCCGCTGCTGTTGCATTCTCTTCCCTGGCATAGGGCTCGGACTGAGCCTTCGCGTAAAGTGTCCTGCCAGAGTGCCTCTTGCCGGGCAACACTCTTCGGTGGCAGTCGCGAGAAATGTTTTGCATTTAGAAGCCGTTCCGTTGACGGAACGGAGTACGTCACAAGCTTGGAAGAGCTCTTGAAAGAGGGTTCCGCAGGCTGACTTCCAGGCCTGATCCCTTGGAACTTGAAAAAGGGATTCCTGCCAGTCCCAATCATCTTTTGGCTATCGAAGAGGCTTCGGCTCCGTTCGACCTGCACGAATGGAGTTTTGGCAGGGTCACCACCACCCCCTTACCCCAGGCAAAAATTACCGGAGGGGAAACGAAACTGAATCGTTTTTGCATATTGGACTAGAGCGAGAATTACGCAGTAAGCCGAGTAAAACAGCTAGAGAAAAGGGCTTAGGTAGATTGGCACGTGGCGTGCCGCTAGAGCAGGCCGGGGAGTGGGGCGAAGTGGAAAGCGAACTTTCCTTTAAGGCAGTGGTGTGCCGCACATACGAGTCGCTGCTGCAAAGATGCATGGCCACGTTTGAAGTATGGGCGTCACGGCGCCGGGAGATTTGCGAAGCGGAATCGCGCAACGAGGAAAGTGGCGCAGAACTGCTGCGCCTCCAGGCGGACTATACGACGTCGTACAACGATCTATGCAAGCATGTTGGGAGATGCGAGATTTGTAAATTTTTTTCGTTCACACACCACGGGAATGGGGCGAAAGACAGCAAACTATTGCACGTGAGGGATCTTCCGACTAAAACGGAACGGCCCCGAGCCCGGTGATGCGCTCCTGCCCAACTTCTGTTCTCGCCAAGAAAGCGGAGTGAGCCAGAATTTCTGAAAATTTCTGGCCAGCGCAGGACTGCACAAGATTCAGGAACAGAAAAATCACCGGGACCTCTCTCGGAGTGACTCAGGAATTCAATCCGGGATTCGCGCTTGCCGGTGACAGACGAGACGAATGCGGTGGACTGACCCAGTTTTTCGTTTAGCGAATGGGCCTTTCGCTGAAAATGTGACTTTTCTCGCCTTTCGCGTCCAGCACAGCAGCATTGTTTATAAACCCACAACACGACTCCAAATAGTTGTTCCCGTCATTTAAAAGGTCGTCTATTGTAGGAAGTAACCGAATGGCTTAGCTGAATTGTCCTACTCTGATTGCAAAATAAGGGGTGTTATGTACCAGCTTCTTCTTGTGGGGTCGCTTGTCGGCATCCTGGTTGCGCTTTTGGTGGTTAGGCAAAAGAGAACCTCGCGGCGTCAAAAAAGGTGGATGCCTGACATCCGGCGGGTAGCTTAGTGGGCCATTGTGTGGTGATGCCCTATCGCGAATAGACCCCTTTGTTTGCGACGAGTTTCTGCCTTCCTAACGAGCGGTGCGTCTCTTTACTGCGACTTCGCGTTCAGAGAGTTCTCTGACCAGAGCCAGGACCTCCGCTCGGAGAGCACGGTTGGATGCACTACGATGTGGGCGAGTTGCGCAGAAGACGAATTCTGATCGCCGAGCCTCTGATGGAATCGTACCCGTTCATCAGAAGCTGCAACTCGGGTTCCCGGCCGGAAGTTCGGTTCGGAATGGGCCCCCGACATAGGTGACCGCCACTGTAACATCGCTGGCCGGATTGTCCGGATCGTCGTTGATGCCAATGTGGCCATTCCCGAAGTCAACAAAGCCTTGACCCTTGCTATACACATGAGGCGAGCACGTCGGGTCATCAAATTCGTAGAACGTGAGTTTACCTGAAGTCACTGTGATGTACACCGGCCCCGGATGCTTATGCCATCCTGTGGAGCCCAGTGGATCGTAATAGTGGGTATCCACTTCCATATCAATTGCGGGTTGCGCCTTCGCGATGTACTGGAAACCGGGCTGGCTCCCCTTAAAAGAAGCAGTCCGCGCCCGCAATTCTATCGACACCTGGGTTCGGGTGGGATCGTAGACTTCACTTCGAGGAGAGCTGACCATCTACAGGTTCTTGGGCATTGGCAGTTATGCCGAGGGATAACAGACAACTACAAGTAAGGTCAGGGTTGGGACTGGGCCCGCTTGCGCGAAGGAAGGTTTGGCGTCAACTTTGGGATGATAAACTCTTGAAAGATATTGGCCACGGCCGTTTCCCCAATCCGGATCAGGGCGTTAGAGAGTACTACTCGCGCTCCGTTTCGATCATTCGGGGGATAGTACAGATTGGAGATTCCTCCGGCGGCAAAATTCCCGATGATGCTCGAATAATCCGGCTGCCACCGTCCATTGTCGCCCTTACAGATAACCGAGTTGGCGAGCGCATAGAGAATCCGCGATTTCGTGCTACCGCTTCCTTTGTAGAAATAACGCGGATCTTGTTTCAAAACCGATGGCAGGACCGCGCCTCCGAGGAACGTACCGATAAAGACGTTTCCGTAGGTTGCACCGAAGCGCTTCGCATAACCCTCCGCGCCGTGCCCGTATGCCCCCCACCGGTCTGTCGCCTGATCAATTCCCGCCAGGGCGCCAACCCCCAGAAACGTGACCGGATCGGAAGTCGTCTTCCAGGCCAATCTGAACTTCTGCTTCGCCGTGAGGGGAGCGGCATTGGGAACATAGCTCACGTAGAAATTCGGAATAAAGCCGAGAACCCTCTGCTTTTCCTGTTCCTTAAGCTGCTCCTGTGCCAGCTCGACTTGAGTCAGTCCGACCAGTACCTCCGTCTTTTGCGTGGCAACAACCAACATCACCAATGGCACGACGTAGGCTTCTCCCGGATGCACGATTCCAGAGACCTCTTGCGGCGCGAGCCCTTCCGAACTGATCGCCAGCTGGAAGGGACCAGGCGGGGTATTGGCAAAGCTGAACTCTCCACTGTCGTCTGTCAGTACCTCTTGGCTTTGCGATTGACCTTCTTGCGTGAGTTTCACCCGCGCGCCGCCGATGTTAGCTCCGGATTGATCGACAATTCTTCCGCTGATGCTTCCCGGTCGCTGATCGAGTTGCTGCCCACCACCAGAGGAAGCCTCTGCTTGCGGTGAGTCAGCTACAGCGCTCGCCGCTTCCTGGAAGATTGAGGTCTCTTGAGACCAAGTCGGAGTTGCCGAGCTGCAAAGCAGGACACACAGGCTTAGCCAAACCAAGCTCCCAGAGCAAAGGACCGAGAGCTCTTTCGCAGAATCGGCACTCATGGCAGCCTTCCCGCCTGCCTAATTAGATGCTGTTTCCTCGCCCTTTGACATCAGTCCTGATACGCTGGGCTCCATCTCCATAAGGATGGATCCTGGGTAACGCCGTAGGGTAGACTTCAACACCGTTCTTGTACAGGACAACTTTGCTCACGGGTAGTGGAACGCTCGAGCTCGCTGCCGGTACCTGACTTTTGGTTTTTGTGGATTTGACGGGGCCGGTTAACAGGCGCGAGGGTTTATCCCTCGCCGCTAGATCCCCCGATTGAAAATGGATCGGTCCTCATCCATGACGGTCATATTCTTGCCTTGGGACCGAGTTCGGCGACCAAAATCCCGCGCGCGGCCAGAGTCTCACGACAAATCCAGCGCGAAAGTTCAACGATTCCGGCCGCACCGGTCGCATCGCGAAAGGAATGAACGCCGATCTGGTAGTCCTGGGGGCTGATCCTGCACAGGACGTTAGGGCATTCTCCAAGGTGCGCTACACCATCCGCAATGGCAACGTCATATACCAGGAAAGGTGAGCTCCTCACAAACGTGAAAATACGGCTATAAAAGTTAGCAGCTTGATGAAATCGTCTCCCCGTTCCTGGGGGATGACGGGCAACCGTCCGTAATCGGGATACGGGAGGAGTTGCCGACCATCCTCCCGCCACTTCCTACAAGCCCGTTTTCTGGACGACTTTCCGGTTTTGCCGATTACACACCCGGAATGCGCTTCGAGAAGTGAATTGATGAATTGGCCTGTACGCAACAGTTGACACTTGGAGTCACTACAGTTCGCGGGATCCTGGCCGATTTCCCGCTATTCCATCCGCAACGCCTGGGTCGGGTTGATGGAGGCGGCGCGCCGGGCGGGAATCCAGGCGGCGATCAATGCAACCAGGACGAGCATGGCCGGCACAAGCGTAAACGTCATCGCGTCGTGCGGTTTGATGCCGTAGAGAAAACTCGAGGATAACTTCGCGAGCATCCATGCCGCGGGCCAGCCGAGTGCCAGAGCTGTGAACGTTAGGGCCATGCCACGGCATAGAACAAGCCGCAGAACGGCTGCCGGTCGAGCGCCCATCGCCATACGGATGCCGATCTCCCGCGTACGCCGAGCGACTGCGAAGCTCATAACGCCGTAGAGGCCCACGGTGGCCAGTACGAGCCCGATTCCGCCGAAAATCCCAAACAGCATCGCCGCAACCCGCGGCAGTACGTAGGCCGCGCGCACGTGCTCGTCCATGGTTTCGAGGTTGTAGACAGCCATGGCGGGATCCAACTGGTACACCTCGCGCCTGAGGGCTTCAGCGATCCCGGCCGGATTGCTAGTTGTGTGGACCATGAGCGTGTATCCCATCATTGAGGGATCATTGGCGATGCTTTGATCGAGCGAACGGTAGAGGATGGGGCGCGTGTCTTCGCCAAGAGTGCGGGACTTCGCATTTCCGACGACACCAATGATCTGGTAATTCCAGCCTCCCCCGTCAATTCGCTGCCCAATCGGGTCCGTCCCGCCAAACAGCGTGTCGGCGAAAGCCTTATTGATTACGGCGACGCGAGGTCCGTTGGTGGTCCCTCGGCTGAAGTCGCTCCCTGCTAAGCTTGGTATTCCAAGCGCGTCAAAATAGCCGGGCGTCACCATGTAGAGGTCTGCCAGAACGGATGGGTCGCCCTTCGCCGCTTGCCCCAGGATCGTAAACCCCTCGCTGCGATTGCCGCCAGAAAGAAAGGGCACATCCGAACAGACTACGGCGTCCACCCCTGGTAGTGCCGCTGCGCGTTCGCGTAATTGCCCCAGAAATGCGCTGATCTTCGACGGCGAGTAGCCGTTGAGGCGCGGATCCACGGAGAGCAGGAGCAAGCCGCGCGTCCTAAAGCCGATGTTGATCTCCGATGCGCTCTCGAGGCTGCGCAGAAACAGGCCCGTTAGTGCAAGCAGGACGACGGCCATGGCTACCTGAGCTACCACCAGGAGATTGCGTGCGCTGAATCGACCTGCGGTCGCTGCAAATCCGGCCTCTGCCTTGAGCGAGTTCACGACCCTCGGCCGCGAGGCTGCCCAGGCAGGCGCGATGCCCAGAAGAAGACCGCAAAGCACGCTGATGAGGAAGGTGTAGGCCAGTGTGCGGCCATCGACACTCACCTGCACATTGAGCGGAATGGGAGCGGGCAATCGAAGTGAGGATAGCGCCCCAGTGGACCACAGCGAGAGCAGCGCACCGAGTGCTCCGCCGCCCAGGCCCAGCAGGAGGCTCTCCAGCAGAACCAGCCGAAGCAGTCGTCCGCGTGTGGCGCCAAGGGCCAGGCGTACCGCCATCTCACGTTGCCGGTTGATGGCCTGCGCAAACAGCAGGTTGGCCACATTGAATCCCGCGATTGCCAGCCGCAGGAGAACGACAATTGACAGCGCAGTCAGAAACAGCAGTGCCATGCTTCGTGCGAAAGGAGGTAAGGACCCAGCCTGCTCGAACACAAAATGATTGCCTTTGTCGGTGGCTGGGTAGCTGGCGGCCAAGCGATCGGCAATCGTGCTCAATTGCGCAGCCACATGCTCCCGGCTCACCCCCGGTCGTACGCGGCCGATGACCGACAGCCAGTGATACTCGCGCGAATCATGCGGAGGCAGGCTGGCCGCAAGTTCGGGGGTCATGCCAAGCGGAACCCAGAACTCCGCGTTAACGATCTGATCGATGCTGTGAAAGGCGGCCGGAGCAACGCCGATCACGGTGAAAGGATGCCCGGACAGGATCACGGTCTTACCGATCATATCCTTGTCACTGTTGAATCGGCGCTTCCACAATCGTTCACTCAAAACCACGACCGGCGCTTTTTCCTCCGAGTCGGAGAAGCCTGCTCCCATCACGATACGCAGCTGAGCCACGCCGAAGAAGTTGGGAGTAACACCCTGACCCCAGACGCGCTCCGGCTCCGAGCCCCCGCTGATCGAGGAGGGGATCAGATCGAAATACGCTGCAACGTCAGAAAATTCCGTGGCTTGTTCGCGCAGATCAGAAAATACCGGCCAGGGAAACTGATTACAGCAGCAATCGCCGTCGTGCATGATGTGCAGCGATAGCAACGTACCCGGATCTCCCACGGGCGCCGGACGCAATACGAAGCGGCTGACGATGGAGAAGATGGTCGTGTTCGATCCCACGCCTAGACCGATTGAGAGGATCGCCACCGCCGTTACGAGACGGTTCCGCACGAGAGACCGCACGCTATAGTGAACATCGCGCAGCAGGGATTCAAGCCAGGGCAGGCCCTGACGCTCGGCGTAAGCGTCATGCGCCTGCGCTATACCGCCGAAACGGATCAGCGCATGCCGCCGTGCTTCTTCGGGGCTTAGTCCGTTTCGGATGCCGCGCTCCGTGTCCATGGCGACATGGGTCTCAAGTTCGTCGGCAAAATCTTCGCTATTGGGTGCTCTGCGCAGAGTGTTGATCAGCCGAGTCCAGAATGCTCGCAGCTTGTTCATGGGGCGCTCCGTCAGGCCTCGCTTGCATCGTCCCGGAATCGGGCAAGGATTTCGGTCGTCTGCTTCCATTCCCCTGCAGCTTTCCGCAGCCGCCGTTGTCCCGCTTTCGTCAGCTCGTAAAGCTTCGCGCGCCGGTTGTTCTCAGAACTTCCCCATTGTGAGCGGATGTAGCCCTCTTGTTCCAGCTTCGGGAGAGCCGGGTAAAGCGTGCCGTAATTCAGCGCAAGAAGGTCTCCGCTGATTTGCTCAATGCGCCGCGCCAGCCCGTGCTGAGGCCCCATGGTCTCCAGAGTGCGTAAGACCATAAGAGCCAACGTACCCTGCCAAACGTCCGGTTTATCACCCATAGGTAGAGCTCCTATTGCAAACCAATAGGTCTCAGTTTAGAGCCATACCTATGGGGAGGCAATAGGAACTTCTGGAGGTGCGCCGGGGCTGAAATGCTGAAGATCACGATATCCGCCCCGAGTGCATTCGAGCGCTGCCCAGAAGAATCCACAGGAGCTAAGACTCCGAGCCTCTCAGGTGCCAGACAGGCTCGGTCACACAAGACAGGGTTCGTCCAATAGCACATGCGCGTTCGACGGGAGCTCGACAGCACATATTCGCCAACTCGGCCACCGAGCTGTTCCGGGTGACAGCAATCCGGAAGTTGAAGTCAGATTGCAACCTCAGGGACGATTAGTCCTCCCTAACGCCGTAGTGTTTAGCAAAAGCTCCCGTCTCCCCAACAATTCCGTACGCTATCCCCTCCAGGAAACCCCTTGTTGAACGACAAGTGCCCCAAATCTTCGAGGAGATCGACAGGGAGTGGCCGACGACGTAGCATACGACCGTGACCGTATCTTTCAATTTCGTAACCGAACGCATTGCCGTTGGCGGAGGTATTGCATCGAAAGCTGACGTGGATCAGATCGTTGCTGCGGGTATCACTCACGTCATTGACATGCGTGCGGAGTTTGACGACGACACACTGAGCGATAGTCGCATTACGATTCTTTGGCTTCCGCAAGTAGACAACGGCGAGATGCGTCCTCCGGGGCATTACCGCAAAGGAATCCAATTCGCTTTTCCGGCATTATCTCTTGCGAATACGAAAATATTTCCGCACTGCTCTGCTGGACTTAACCGCGGTCCGACTATGTGTTACGCACTTTTGCGAGCGTTCGGTTTTCCACAATCGGAAGCAATTGCGAGAATCCGGGCTGCGCGCCCTGATGTTCTATTCCATCTGATCCCGAAGTATCTCGATTCGGTGGAACGGGACCTAGCGACCTAATGGTCATGTACCAAAGCAAGGCGGTGGAAGCTTTTCCTGCTTCCTAAATGCTTCTTGATACGGAACTCTGGTTTCGGAATCAATCCGCCCCGGTTCGCCTGAATAGGACGCATAAGGAGTGTCCTGAATGGCGCTTAGAAGGAGCGGTCAGTTGCTCCAGCCAATCGATTAGGAAACACTTGGCGACAAGGGAGGACTTATTTCCCAGAAGCCCGTTTGGGGCCAACTTCTGTATAGCCAACCACCCAAGAACTGACTGTGTCGTAACGTAATTAGCTCTTGGCTCCGAGGCGAGCTGGGTCAGGTGTATCGCGAATACGTCCGGCCTCCACATCGGCAAGTACCGCGCGGAGCCAGCGTAGGTCGAGGCGGCCTTGCTCCGCCATGTGCTGCATTAGGTGACGGCCACCGGTGGGCAGCATCGCTACCCATTGCCGACGCAATTTCCGGATCTCCGCCAGCCGCGCATTCTGCCTGTCGATTTGCATGCGCAGAGCCTCGGCGACCACGTTGAGGTCGGCGAGATGCAAGAAGAGCATGGGGCCGTAAAGAGTTTCCCTAAGATCGCCTTCGGCGCCAAATTGCGCGTGCAGTAGCTCACGAAAGCGGTCGCGTCCGCGAGGAGTGATGCGATAGATGGTACGCATGCCGCCTCGAGCCACGCGCTGGTGGGCGACCGCAGTTAGCAGTCCACGTTCGGCAAGCTGGTGCACGGCGTAGTAGAGCGTGCCGACATCTACATCGGTAAAGCACTCAATCATGGCCTGGGTCAGGCGCCGCTTGATCTCGTAGGGGTGAAAGTCGCCACGGTGCAGAACGCCCAAAATATATAATTCTGTTTTCATTAGTCTAATTACACTATTATGATTGTAGCAAAGGAGGATGTGTCATGAAGCGTTTTATTCTCGCCTGCCTCGCAGGACTCCTCACGTGGGCTGTCGTCGTCACCGTGATCAACCGCGTGCTTCGCCTGAGCCTGCCGAACTACACCGCTGCCGAACACACGCTCGAGTTCACGCTGGGCATGAAGTGGGCACGCCTCTTGATTGCGATCGTGACCTCAGTGGTGGCCGGTGCCGTAACAGGTTGGGTATCCCGGTCGAGCCGCTGGGCGCCGTTGATCGTCGGCAGCGTGGTGCTTGCAATGTTCTTGCCTTTTCACATCGCCATTTGGAGCAAATTTCCGGCGTGGTATCACCTGACATTTCTCCTGACGATCATTCCGGCGGTGCTCGTGGGTGCGCTGCTGTCACCGCTCGGGAACACGGACCTTAACGAGGTTTACTCGGCACCGAGATAAAGTTCCATGGTTTCAAAGAATTTCATAGATGCATTGGCAACGTGACTCCGAATGCGGAGCTCGTGCGGATGGCAATGCCCCAAGCGCTGAGCCGTATGCTCTGCGCGACTGCACGTCTCGGTGTGGCCGCTGCTGTGCCTACCGAAAATATCATCGCGGTCGAATAGCCACAGAATCAATAACATCCCGATCGGTCTTCTGTGGTCGGGTAGCCACCAAGAGACCACTCAAGGCTCATTGGTCTGAAGCCGCATTCTCGGAGTCTCGGATAAACTGACTCTTTGCGGATAAGTCCTCGCTAACGCCGTAGTGTTTACCAAACTCCGCTGGCGTCGACGGATAAGCGACATTTCCGAACTCAAACTGTGGTGAAAATTAACGTATCCGGCGCGGTTAGGTGTTTCGACAAAGTGTCGCAAAATTTTCAGCTTCCTTCTTCGCGATGAAAACTTCCAGACTGGAAACTATGTGCAATGTTACAGTTCGTCCTTTTGCATTCCCCTCGCTGTGACACAGTTCCTCCTCGCTTCAGGATTGTACAAGAAACCAGAGCCGCTCAGCTTGATCCTGCGTCCAAACCTTGAGTGAGTGTGCCTTCGCCAGCCGAGCGTGGCCACCCTGGGCGGGGGGACATTGGGACTTCTGTTCAGACTCTGTGAAATAATCAGTCGCGATGGACCAGTTAGAGCATCCCGAGGGGGTATTTGGTCGCGACGCAGCGGCACTCCGAGCAGCACTCTTGCAGCCTTTTCTCCGGTTAAACTTTGTGACCCTCTGGGTCCGGGATCAGGAGCGGAGCCGGCGATTCTTCGTCGAAAAGCTGGCTTTCG
>Ga0306921_10008259_pt1 | contig 11002 bp, 8 predicted proteins | sample sta12Cox44000080_FD_203760 | JGI IMG/M metagenome (GOLD analysis project Ga0306921, IMG submission 203760) | Lab enrichment of tropical soil microbial communities from Luquillo Experimental Forest, Puerto Rico - statoxic.12C.oxic.44.000.080 (v2)... | ecosystem: Environmental > Terrestrial > Soil... | reverse complement strand
CCGAGCGGAGCTGTGCCACGTCCTTCGCCATACCTCGGCACCAGCAAGTCTGTCCCTTTCATCCCATTTTTCTGCATCCTGCTAGTGCCGAATCATGCGCAGGATGATGAGCAGGACGATGGCGCCCACGATGGACATGATGAATCCCGCCGCGTGAAACTTCGAGCCGGGCTCGGGCTTGCTGATGGCCCGCCCGATCAGGCCGCCGATGACGGAGCCGATGATACCGACGAGCGTCGTGGCAATGATGCCCATGGCGTCAACGCCGGGCACCACAGCGCGGGCGATTAGACCCACGATGAAACCCACGACGAGGGACCAAAGGATGTGGAGCATGGAGTTCTCCTTTTCTCGTCCGTCGCTCTCGTTTCGGGCCAACCTGCCGCCGCGGCAGGACTCGTGACGGGCGGGAGCCTAGCACGAATCGCATGGTTACGACGTCGCCTGCGCGGCGGTGGGCCGCGCCGAGTCAGGGATGCACCGTGGTCCACTGAGGACTACGAGATCATGCCTCGCCGACTCCCTCGGGTGAGCCGCATCGGGAGCCGGCGAGGCGCTGGCGGGGAAGGCTTGCGTCGAGGAATCTCGAGTCAGATGGCCGCGCTAGCGATGTCCCTCCTCTCCCTGTGCGTGGCCGTGCTGCTGCGGCGCCGCATGCTGCTGATAGTGTTGCTGCACCACTGCCTCGTGAGGTTGGTACTTGTAGTGCTGGCTGTGCAGCACCGCTTGCTGCTGAGGCGTCGGGTAGCGCTTCCCCGTGTACTGGCGTTGGTAGGTTGGCACGGGCGCCGCGCGGGGAATCGGCGCGTGCGCCGCCTGCTCCCAGCCCGCATGCTTCCCTTCCCAGCTCTTGCCCCAGTGCTCGCCCCATCGCGGAGGCGCGTTCGCCGCCCACCCGTGGAAATAGGAGGGCGGGTGGCGGTAGTACCTCACGGGAACGCGCAGGATGAAGTCCGGCACGATGTCGGGGTCGACCACCGCCCACGGGCCGTTGTACCACGAGCTGGTGTACCACGTATCGTCCTTGAGCACCCAGTACATGCCGTCATAGAAGAAGAAGTTGGTGTCCACGCTTGGCGCGTAGTAGACGGGCGTGCCGGGCACGACGGTGAGGCTCGGAAGCGCCGGGAAGTGGATCCCGATGTCGATGGAAGGGGCGCCGATGGCGATATTGACCTGCGCTGTCGCGGGTAGGGCCACGACCGGTGCGAGGAGCAAGGCGAGGAGCAGCATGGGAGCGAACCTGAAGACGGCGGAGCCGGTCGCACGAGACTGTCTCATGGTGGTCTTCTCCTTGGGCGACCCAGGAGCATGGCATGTGCCATCGCAGGGCGCGGGCAATCATCCGCAAACCCGTTCGTCCGCGGGCACCGCGCTCTGACCATGGAACCTTTGACCGGGTCGGGGTGACGGAGCAGGCATTTTCCGCGCGGCGGCAGCAAGCTGACATCTCGGAGACAGAGGGAGCGGGCAGGTCGAACTTGAAGGATGATGGAGCCTCGGGCATGGTGTGGGGGCTTCCGAGGAAAGGCTCGAGCCAGTCAGGGGAGATCGCATGGCGCTCGTGATCCGCAACACCACCATCGTCACGTCGGATGCCGCCCGCACCGTGCATCACGACGCCTCTATCGTCGTCGATGCCGATCGCATCGTGGCCATCGGCCCCACCGCAGAGATCGATCGCACATGGCCGGCCGCCGAGCGTGTGGAGGGGTGCGGCAAGGCCGTGTTCCCCGGGCTCGTCAACTGCCACACGCATCTCCGGCTCACGGTGTCCCGCGGCATTCAGGAGGATTTCGGGTTCCCTTCGACGCTCCGCTTTCCCACCACCGCTCAGGCCATGCTGAGCGCGGAGGAGAACGTGGTCTTCGCCACCCTTGGCGCGCTCGAATGCTTGCGCGGCGGCACGACCACCATGCTGGAGATCGGCCCATGCGTGCTTGACTACGCCAAGTCCGTGGCCGCCACCGGCCTCCGCGTGGTGTTCGGCCAGACCTCCAGCGATCTCGATCCCGCGGGCATTCGCGAGGACCGCTTCGCCTACGTGCCCGCGTTGGCCGAGAAGACGCTGCGCGGCGTGGACGACGTCATCTCCGCCTGGCACGGCGCGGAGAAGGGACGCGTCACCTGCATGGTGGCCGCGGACGGGCCGGAGGCGTGCTCGCCCGAGCTCCTGCGCGGGGCCCGGGAGTTGGCGGAGCGGCGCGACGTGCGCACCACCATCCATCTCGCCCAGAGCCACTGGGAAGTGGAGTCGGTGATGCGCGTGCGCGGCGTCCGGCCCGCCGAGTATCTCTTCCACCATGATTTCCTCTCCCCGCGCCTGGTCGCCGCGCACTGCCGCTTCATGTCGCGGGGAGAAATCTCCCGCCTCGGATTGAGTCGCGCGTCGGTGTCGCACAACGCGGCCATGGCCGCCCGTCGCGCGGCCGTGCCGCCCATCGAGGCCCTCGCCGCCGCGGGCTGCAACATCGCTCTGGGCACCGATAACATGGCGGAGGACATGCTGGAGGCGATGCGCACCGGCCTCTTCATGGAGCGCATCGCCCGCCAGGACGGCGAGCGGCCCTGGCCGGAGGACGTGCTGGAGTGGGGCACGCGCAATGGGGCCGCCGCGCTGGGCTGGGGCGGCGAGGTGGGCAGCCTCGAGGTCGGCAAGAAGGCCGATTTGATCGTCCTCGACGCGCGACGCCCCCACCTCGTGCCCACCCTGCGCATCGTGTCGGGCTGGATCCACAACGGCCAGGCAGGCGACGTCGAGTCCGTGATGGTGGATGGCCGCTGGCTGATGCGCGATCGCCGCGTGCTCACCATCGACGAAGAGGACATCGTCACCCGCGCGGAGGAAATCGGGCGCCGGGTGTGGCACCAGCTCGTGGACCGGTATCCGAACGTGCCCTTCCCCATCACGCTGCCGCCGCTCGTGTCCGGGCGGTAGGACGAGAGGCAACCATGGCTCCACGTCCTCCTCTCCCTCCGTTCACGCGGGAGACCGCCGCGCAGAAGGTGCGTCTCGCCGAGGATGCCTGGAACACGCGCGATCCCGAGAAGGTAGCCCAGGCCTACACGCTCGACTCTCGCTGGAGAAACCGCGCGGAGTTCCTCCACGGACGCGGGGAGATCGTCGCCTTCCTCACCCGCAAGTGGGCCCGCGAACTCGACTATCGCCTGATCAAGGAGCTGTGGGCCTTCGAGGGGCGCCGCATTGCCGTCCGTTTCGCCTACGAGTGGCACGATGATTCGGGGAACTGGTTCCGCTCGTACGGCAACGAGAACTGGGAGTTCGACGACGAGGGCCTGATGCGGCTTCGTCTGGCCAGCATCAACGACCTGCCCATCAAGGAATCGGACCGCAAGTACCACTGGTCGCTGGGGCGCCGGCCGGATACGCATGAGGGACTGAGCGACCTCGGGCTGTAGCCGTCACCGCTGGACTCCCCACGGAGGGCGGACTACACTACCGCGCCATGAGCGAAATAGCCGCCTCGCCCATCGACTACACGTCGCTCGTGAAAAGCGACCGCGTCCACGCTTCGCTCTATCGCGATCCGCGCGTCTTCGACGACGAGATGGAGCGGATCTTCCATCGGAGCTGGGTGTTCGTGGGTCACGAGAGCGAGATCCCACGCGCGGGCGACTTCGTCACGCGCACCCTGGGGCGGCAACCCGTCATCCTCGCGCGCGCCCGCGACGAGCGCGCGGTCGTGCTCCTGAACCGCTGCATGCATCGCGGCACCATGGTGTGCACGGCTCCCCACGGCCACGCGCGAACCTTTCAGTGCCCCTACCATGGCTGGACCTACGACGTGACCGGCGAGCTCCTCGGGGTGTCCTATCCGGGAGGCTACGCCTCGCTCGACAAGCGCAGCCGTGGCCTTCTGCACGCTCCGCGCGTGGAGAGCTATCGCGGCTTCGTCTTCGCGAGCCTAGGCGCCGACGGGATCACTCTTGCCGAGCACCTCGGTCCCGCCACCAGACTGATCGATCGCTCCTGCGACCTCTCCCCCGGGGGCGAGGTCGAGCTGAGCGCGCGCTGGGTTCGACACCGGTGCCCGGCCAACTGGAAGATGCTGCCCGAGAACGACAGCGACGGCTATCACCTGGGCTTCGTGCATCTCGCCCTCTTCAAGACGGTGGAGAGCGCGCAGTACCAGCGTGTGGTGGGCGACGAGCGCGCCATCAAGGCCGTGGTGCGGGACTGGGGTCGCGGACACATCGAGATCGACTGGTCGCCGGGCTACGAGCGGCCCTTCGAGTGGCTGGGCAACGCCTCGGGCCCCGCGGTGGCCGAGTACGTCAGCCAGATGGAGCGCCGCCACGGCGCGGAGGCGGCGCGGCGGCGCCTCCTCGAAGGCCCCGCGCACGCCTTCATCTTCCCCAATCTCTTCCTGGGCGAGACGAACATCGCCATCGTCCAGCCCATCGACGTGGCGGAGTCCGTGCACTGGCACACGCCGATGTTCCTCAAGGGCGTACCGCAGTTCAACGGGCGGCTCCTTCGCATGGCGGAGGCGGGTATGGGCCCCGCGTCCTTTCTCATGCCCGAGGATCTCACCGTGGCCAGCCGTAACCAGCTCGGCCTCGAGGCGCGCGGCAACGAATGGATCGAGCTGCGCCGCGGTCTCACGCGCGAGTACATCGACACCGATGGCCGCGCCGTCTCCCACGTGACGGACGAGACGACGAATCGTGCGCTGTGGCAGCACTATCTCTCGGTGATGACCGCCTAGTGCCGGGCCAACTTGACTTCGCCATACTTCGTTCTCGGTCGGCCGCAGCCCTCAACGTACACCCACGTACGCCTCGGGCTGCGGCCTCCCTCGGGCCTCGTCTGGCTCGCAATTTGGCCCGGCACTCTGCGGGATCACGTGGCGTGTAGCCAATACTCGTTGGCGGCGCACTAGCCGTCGTCGCCGCCGATGGTCTCGGACGCCGACTATCAGGCCGCCGTCGAGTTCCTCTACCGCGAGGCGCGGCTGGCCGACGAGGCGCGCTACGCCGAATGGCACGCGCTGTGGACCGAGGACGCGATCTATTGGGTTCCCGCCACCACCGATCCCGCCGCGAATCCCGAGGAGCACATCTCCCATATCTACGACAATCGGGCGCGTCTCGACACGCGGATCAAGCTCCTCCAGACGGGGTACCGCTACAGCCAAGAGCCCGCCTCGCCGATGCGCCGGCTCATTTCGAACATCGAGGTGCAACGGACGGCAGACGGCGAGCTGCTGGTGGAGTCGAACTTCATCCTCGCCGAGTTGTCCATCCAGGCCCGGCACGAGATGCACTGGTGGGTGGGGCGTACCACGCATCGCCTGCGCCGCGTGAACGGCCAGCTCCGGATGAGCCACAAGAAGGTCGTGCTGATCAACGCGGCAGAGCCGCTGCCCAACCTCGCCTTCCTGATCTGAGTCCGCTCAGGGGGGCGTCGCCGCGAATGTCCAGTGCCAGCACTCGAGCCTGGCCGGGCCGTCCGTGACGAGCGCCCCTGCATATCCGTCACCGGCCGCCAGCGCCATCAGCGTCCAGCGCTTCACGGCGTCCGGCTCATCGTGAGTGGCGAGAAGGGAGGCCGGACGACCGGGCAGCAGCGAGACCTCGAAGCGGTCGAGTCCGAGCGCGATGCCGGTGCCGCGTGCCTTCATGTAGGCCTCTTTGCGGCTCCAGCAGGCGAAGAATGCCTGCGTCTGCTCGCTCCGGGGAATCGACTCGAGGGAGCTGACTTCGGCCGGGGCGAAGAACCGTCTCGCCATGGAGAGGGTGGCGAACTCGGGCCGGATCGCCTCCACGTCCACACCAACCGCACGCCCGCGTGACACCGCGCACAGGGCGAGCTCGCCGGAATGGGAGACATTGAACTCGAGTCCGGTGCCGTTCGGTGCCTCGAGCGACGGCTTGCCATGTGGACCGAGGTGGAATCGGAGCGAGTCAGCGGGGACGCCCGTGTACCGGGCGAGAAGGGCTCGCACCGTGGCCCGCGTGGCCATCCAGCGGTGCCGGTCACGCTCGAAATGGAAGCGCGCCGCCCGGGCCAACTCCTCGAAGGTGAGCACTCTGGCTCGCCGGTTCAGCTCAGCGTCGGAAATCGTGAGGGCGATGCGCCAGACATGAACGGCGTCCGCCGCGAGTGCGGGGAATGTTTCTGGCGTTCGCCATGTCGAGCTACTCATTGCGCCAGACTGTCGGCTAGGATATCAGAACCGTCGAATCCGGCTGGCCGTCACAGGGCCGGTGGGGCGCACAGGTGGAGGAATCCACGGTGACACCGCGGAAGCCCGAGATCCGCTCGATCAATGCGGTCACGTTCGGCACCCGGGATATGGCCCGGGCCGTGCGCTTCTACCAGGCGCTCGGCTTCCTGATGGCCTACGGAGGCGAGACAGCCGACTTCACCTCGTTCCGCGTGGGCGCGGGGCACCTGAATCTCGCCGTTGCCCAGCCCTCGGCGAGCGACGTCACCCGCGTCATCTTCTACGTCGACGACGTCGATGCGATGTACGCGCACGTGCTCGCCCAGGGCTTCTCACCGGAAGCGCCGCCCCGGGACGCGCCGTGGCGCGAGCGCTACTTTCATCTAGCTGATCCCGACGGCCACGCCCTGTCCTTCGCCCGCCCGCTGCGAGAGGGCTAGTTCGTCGTCGGGCGCCGATCGGCCACGGTTGCTTGCGAGGACCCGGCCCGTCGATGATCTGGCTCCCGTCCTGCCACGGTCCGCCATCTTCTCGTTCGTTCTCTCGGGCGATCCGTAGAGGTGCGGGTAGCCGCCTGGCGGCGCGACCGGCCGGCACCCGCCCAGTGTTGGCCGATGTGTGTGCCCGCGTGGCCGAGCTACTCCAGAGGACGCGCGGCGGCGGAAATGTCGGTCGAGGGCTGCAGTCGAACTACGCTAACATATGGCGGGCCATGGATGAGTTGGCGAGCCTCGTGGGCGACAGTCCCAAGCTTGAGGCTGTCCGCCGCAGCATCCGACGCGTGGTCGCCCGCGACCACGGCGGACAGCGTTTGCCGGCTGTCCTCATCCAGGGTGAGACGGGAACCGGCAAGGGGCTCGTCGCTTCGATCCTGCATCGCCTCGGGCCACGCTCACGAGGTCCGTTCGTCGACATCAATTGCGCGGCGATTCCGGACACGTTGCTCGAGGCAGAGCTCTTCGGCTACGAGCAGGGCGCGTTCACCGACGCACGGCGGGCGAAAGCCGGACTCTTCCAAGCTGCCCACCGCGGAACGATCTTCCTCGACGAGATCGGGCTCCTCCCCGAGAGTCTCCAGGCCAAAATGCTCAAGGTTCTCGAGGAGCGAACGGTCCGCCGCCTGGGGGCTACCCGTGTCGAATCGGTAGACGTGTGGGTGATCAGCGCAACGAACGCCGATCTCGCCGCTGCCGTTCATGAGCGCCGGTTCCGCGCAGATCTTTACCACCGTCTGGCCGTTCTCCCCATCGTATTGCCGCCGCTCCGAGATCGCGACGATGACATCATCCTACTGGCCGAGCGCTTTCTGTCCCGGGTGTGCGCCGATTACGGTCTCCCCCCCAAGCGCCTGTCGGACGAGGGGGCCGCGCGTCTCCGCTCGTACCACTGGCCCGGCAACGTGAGGGAACTGGCCAACGTCATCGAGCGCGTTGCCCTCCTTGGTGAAGGTCCCGTGGTGTCTGCGGAGATCCTGGAGATCAGGGAGTCTGCCCCATCTCCGGCGCCAGCCTCGAGTCCCGCCCCACCCCCCAGGGCAACCCACGATGAGGCCATGCGCCAGCACTACATGAGCGTGCTCAGGGAGACGGGATGGAACATCTCCCGGACAGCCGCCATCTTGGTCATCTCGCGAAACACCCTCCGCGCCCGGATGGCTCGCCTGAGCATCGAGGCCCCCGACGGAAGGATGAAGGCCACGCGACCGGGGCCAGCCTCGCGCAGGACGCACGCCAGCCCGGCGGCGCCAGAGAGCGCCGGGGGCGTTGTGCCTCGGGCCCCCGCTTCGAGCCATCCAGCAGTTCCTGGGCGGTCGAGCATCCGTTGGGAGCGCCGGTGGGTCACCGCCATGCGCCTGGTACTGGGGGATCCGACCGGGACCGCGGCCATCTGGGCAACGAACGGAGTACTGGAATTGCTCGCCGACAAAGTGGTGGGTTTCGGCGGTCGGCTCGAGACGTTGAGCCAGACGGCCATCAATGCGTCGTTCGGCTTGGAGCCGATCGACGAGGCCCCCCGCCGTGCCGCGCTCGCCGCCATGGCAATCCAGAAGGCCGTGTCGACCAGCGAGCCAGGCGGCCGGTTGCTTCCGGTGAAGGTGGCGATTCATACGAGCCAATTCGTGATCGCGTACGTCTCGGGCGCCCGCCGGTCCGATCCGGACGCCGAGCGCTTGAGCAACTCCATGCTCGAAGACCTCCTTTCGCAGGCCCCGTGGGGCGCGATCGTCATCAGTCCCGACTCCGAGCCGTTTCTCGATCGGCGATTCAAGCTCGAAGCGTTGGATTCCGGGGCGACTCCGTCGGCGTTCCTCGTCACCGGTCATCGCGCCACCGGCCTGGCTGTGCGGGGGACCATGGGTCGGTTTGTCGGGCGGCACCATGAGATGGAGTTGCTCGAAAACCGATGGATCCTGGCGTCGAGAGGACACGGACAGGTGGTGGCCGTAGTCGGCGACGCTGGTGTGGGGAAGTCGCGGCTCGTATGGGAGTTCATCAACGGATCGGCCGCTCAGGGAGCCCTGCGACTCCAGGCTTCCTCATTGGCGTTGTCGAGCGCCACGCCCTACCTTCCCGTCGTCGATCTCTTGAAGGCATATTTCGGGATCGATCCCGAGGAGGCCGATGAGCGGGCTCGAGAACGAGTCACAGCGAGGCTGCTCGAACTCGACCGAGCGCTGACCCCCGCGCTCCCGGCACTCGCAACTCTCCTCGACTTCCCCACGGATGGCGAGCGGTGGGACGACCTGGACCCGATGGCCCGTCGCACGCGCATCCAGGACGCGATCAAACGGTTGCTGGTGCGGCAGGGTCGCGAGCAACCGCTGCTGCTCGTGTTCGAAGATGCCCACTGGATTGACTCGGAGTCCCAGGCTGTCCTGGACGCGCTCGTGGAGAGCCTGCCGACCGCTTGCATCCTGCTGCTGGTCGTCTATCGGCCGGAGTATCGTCACGGCTGGGCAGACAAGGGCTACTACAGCCAGATCAGAGTCGATCCGCTGTCGGCCGACGATGCCGAGCGGCTACTCGAGGGGTTGATCGGCGGACGTGATGCCGTCGAGGCCCTGAAGCCGCTGCTGCTCGAGCGCACCGAGGGCAATCCCTTCTTCATCGAGGAAAGCGTGCGAGCGCTGGCCGAGACAGGAGCCCTCGTCGGGGCGCCGGGCAGTTACCAAGTCGTGAAGCCGGGGGCGCACATCGAGGTACCGGCCACCGTGTACGAGGTGCTCGCCGCTCGGATCGACCGGCTCCCGCGGGAGGAAAGGCGCATTCTCCATTGCTCATCCGTCGTGGGCAAAGACGTGTCAGTGGAAATCCTCGCGGGCGTCGCGGGATCCTCGGTGGCGGCGCTGGAGCCAGTCCTCGCCCACCTGCGGAGCGCTGACTTCCTGTACGAGGCCGGTGGCGTCTCGGGGCCCGAGTACACGTTCACTCATGCTCTCACTCACGAGGTGGCCTACTCGAGCATCATCAACGGCGAGCGCCGAGCCACGCACGCCCGTGCGGTGGAAGTGATCGAGACGCTCCACACGGACCGGCTCGCCGAGCACACCGAAGATCTCGCCCGGCATTCGTTCCGGGGAGAGGTCTGGGAAAAGGCCGTGGAGTACCTAGGCCGCGCCGCCGCCCGTGCCCTCGCTCGCTCCGCCAACCGGGAGGCTGCCGCACTCTTGGAGCAGGCGCTGAGCGCGGTCGCGCACCTGCCGCGCGATCCGAAGATCCTCGAGCGGGCCGTCGATCTGCAGTTCGATCTCCGAAGCGTTCTCCAGTCGCTCGGTGAGTTCAAGGCCATGCGCGAGCGCCTCGAGACAGCTCGTGCCGACGTGGAGACGCTGGGCGATCCGTGGCGGCTCGGGCGACTGTCGGCGTACCTTTGCGATAACTACCGGGTCATGGGCGAACATGATCGGGCGGTCGAGTGGGGCCAACGCGCTCTCGCGATCGCCGACTCACTCGCCGATCTCGAGCTGCAGGTGACCGCCAACACCTATCTGGGCCAGATTAGCCTCGCCAGCGGGGGGTACCAGGACGCTATCCCTCGGTTCACGAGGAACATCGCGTCGCTCACCGGAGATTACACCGACAAGCGCTTCGGCTCGCCCCAGCCTCGGTCAGTCCACTCACGCACGTGCCTTGCGTGGTGTCTTGCAGAGTTCGGCGAGTTCCCCGGGGCGCGAGCGGCGGCCGAGGAGGCCGTCGAGATCGCCCGAGCACTCGATCATCCGCTGAGCCTCGTCACCGCCTACTTCGGGATCGGCTATGTGCTGGTGCGGAAGGGCGACCTCGCCCCTGCGCTCGCCATCCTCGAGCCGGCCCTCGAGATGACCCGGGCCGGGCACAGCCCCGTGTGGTTTCCGAGGATCGCATCACTGCTCGGGGCATCGTACAGCCTGGCCGGCCGCCCGCATCAAGGGCGTCCCCTTGTCGAGGAGGCCCTCGAGCGATCGTCGGCGATGCACCTGGTGAGCGGCCGGTCCCTGATGCTCGTATGGCTGGCCGAATCGTGGATGGCGGCCGGAGAGTTAGATCGGGCGCGCGAGGTCGGAACCCACGCGTTGCGCCTTGCCCAAGAGCATAAGGAGCGGGGCCACGAGGCCTGGGCCGTCCACACGCTCGGTCGCCTCGCGGCGCGGCTCGATGCTCCGAGCCACGAGGAGGCCGCGAGACTCATCGACCACGCGCTCCGCATGGCCACGGAGCTGCGCATGCGGCCTCTGGCTGCCCATTGCCACGTCGCCTTCGGCCACATCCGGGCCATGGCCGACGATCAGCTGAACGCCAAGCACCACCTCGCCGCCGGTGCCGATCTGCTTC
>Ga0306921_10008256_pt1 | contig 11005 bp, 8 predicted proteins | sample sta12Cox44000080_FD_203760 | JGI IMG/M metagenome (GOLD analysis project Ga0306921, IMG submission 203760) | Lab enrichment of tropical soil microbial communities from Luquillo Experimental Forest, Puerto Rico - statoxic.12C.oxic.44.000.080 (v2)... | ecosystem: Environmental > Terrestrial > Soil... | reverse complement strand
TGGCACACCTCCCATTCTTTCACAGCGACTGGGTGCAACTATAAAACACTGAAACCTGTTCACGACTATATATACTCTAAGTTCAGTCTGTGAAATCGTCCAATCCTCCTAGTACCTTCGCCCGGCATAAGCCGCGGCAGCGAAGTGCCCTTCGGCAGGCGCGCCGCGAGCGCGGCGTTGGCACGGACCTGACGCACCGCGCGCTGACCGACCACCGACAAAGCCGCATTTTGAATGTTCTGCCCGTTCGCTACTCCGCGGACGAACGAAAGCGCGTCCGCTGCATAGGGTGACGGAGGCAGGATCCTGCCGGCTGCCGCAAAGGCGGCGTCCTGCAGGCGTTTGCCCTTCGCGAGGGCGACCGCCCCATCGAAGGCGGCACGCGCGGCTGGACCGCGCGGCAGTCGGTCGCGAACCGCTTCCAGCGCGGCCTGAGTGATATTCTTCCCCTTCGCTAGGTTCAGTGCGACGTCAAATGCGCTCTGGGCCACCGCGCCGCCTGGCAAAGCGCTGCGCGCCGAGGCCAGCAGGGCCTCGGTAATCGGCCGGCCTGCCGCAAGCGCATTCGCTGCCCCTAGTGCGGCCGCCACCCCGGTACCAATGCCGGGCACGAAGGGAGCCACCATCTCGGCCAATTTGAGCTGGTTGCGCAGTGCGTCAATCTGACCGCCCACCGCGCCTTTCAGGGCTGCCCCCAGGCTCTGCCCGCGGGCGATCCGTGATCCCGCATCGATCGCGATCGCGGCCGGGCCGAGGCCAAACCGCACAGCGCCGACGCCGGCACGCGCGATATCGCCAAGGATTGGAATTTTCCCGACAGTGCCGGCGACCTTGCCGGCTGCGCGTGCGACCTTGCCGACGGCACGCCCGACCTTCCGAACAAGCCCGCCGAGGAAATACTCCATCTCCGGGTCATACTCAAAGGCCTCAACCCATACCTCGATCGGCTCCGGACGGAAAGTTGAGCGTGCGACACCGCGCTTTCCAATTGGGCTAGGCGGATGAGCGCTCGCCTCGGAGCGCCTTTTGTATGGGGCGAAGGCTGACAGCATCGGGGGCGCATAGATGTCCGATGCGGCTGCCAAGGCAGCGTGAGCCGACGAGCGAGACGGCGCTATCATAGGCTCTTCCGCCAAGTGGCGGGCCGCCTCAGCGGCCAAGCGGACGAACTGCATCGCCGCCCCGAACTCGCGTTCGTTCCGGTCGAGCCCCTCAAGTTCTAGTCCCAGTGCTCGCGCCGCCGCCGGCCGACTGAGGCCTTGCCGCGCAACGCTCTTGAGCAAGCCGCCGAGCGCGCTGCCCACCACGGCGGGCAGCGAGCCGCCGGCGCGCATCGCAGCGTGTGTGAGGATTGCGCCAAGCAGGTGATCAAACTCTGCCTCGCTCCGAACGTCCATCAGACGAACGGCAAGTTCGCTCACCTCGGCCTCGCTCAGACCAGCGCCGGCATCGTCAAAAGATTTGCGGGCCGGCGCTGAGTACGGCCGGGCGGACGTCGAAAACTGCAATGCGCGGGATACCGGACGGAAAGGCGTCTCGACAGCGAGGCGGTTCATCATGATCCCTCCGAACTGGCCCAGCCTCAACTAGCAATCGACATGCCAGGGCTGCGCAACAGCTGCGGAGACGATCTTGCATTCCATTCGGGCGAATCGCCGTTCGCTTGCTGGCCTGTTCGAGTGGAAAAAACGAAACGAGATTCACCCCGCTGAGCATCGAAGCGCTTTTCCATGTGTCGTCGCGCGACGGTATCTATTAGCCCACACCTGTTGGCTGTTTCTCCTGGTCGAAATAGGCAGGCCACCTCAAGCGAAAAGCTTTTCGTCAGATGCGCGGGGAATTTCAGCAAGGCGAAACCAGTTTCGGTAGTCGAGAATAGGAATCGAGTAAAAAACAAGAGGTTAATGTTGGCACGGTTCTTGAATTACCTTTGGTGGGCAGGGCGCAACCCTTGTTCGAACCGATGACGTGCTTTCAATAAGGAGACAGGAATCATGGCCAATCTCAACCCTGATCGCTTTGAGTACAACCCACAAATGGAAACCGCCGAAACCGGGGAATTCGGATGGGGCGGGGAAACCGAATCGGGCGCCGAAACCGAATGGGGCACCGAAACCGAATGGGGTGAAGCCGAGGTGTTCAGCGAGGCGGAGGTCCAGGAGTTAAGCAGCGAGCTGCTTGGGATAACCAATGAAGCCGAGCTGGATCTATTCATAGGTGACATCATCAGGAAGGCGGGACAGGCGCTGGGCAAGGTTGTGCGTTCTCCCATCGGACAAGCGGTGGGCGGATGGTTGAAAGGGGCCGCAAAATCAGCGCTGCCTCTTGCTGGGGGAGCGCTCGGTGGCTTTGTCGGAGGGCCGCTTGGAGCCAAAATCGGCAGCGGGCTCGCGTCGGCGGCTGGCAGCGCGCTCGGCCTCGAAGCGGAGATGAGCAGCGAAGACCGCGAGTACGAAGGCGCCAAGAATTTCGTCAAGATGGCGGGGGACGCGGTGAAATCTGCGGTCGCAGCGCCGCCGAGCGCTAGCCCTGTGGCGGCCGCGCAAGCGGCTGTGCAGGCGGCGGTCGCGAAACACGCGCCTGCACTCCTCGGTGGCGCAGCCGGACCCCTCGCCAGGCGCGGCCGCACCGGCCGTTGGGTACGCCACGGCAGAAACGTCATCATCGTCAACTGCGGGTAAGACGGGCTCGGGTCAGCCTTGCCGAATCTTGTAGGAGAGCATTGAGCGGGACAAACCAAGGAGAGCCCCATGCACGACATCGATCGTATTCGACTGGAGACCCAGCCCGAGACCGGAATGTTCGAGGCCGGTCCGTTTGAAGCAGAACAATTCGAGTTCGCTCAGGCGGAAACACCTTACGGCGAGACCGGTGAAGTGTTCAGCGAGACCGAGCAGATGGAGCTCGCAAGCGGTTTGCTCGAGGTGACAAGCGAGGCGGAATTCGATCGATTCTTAGGCGACCTCATCGGCCGCGCGGGACAAGCGATCGGAAAGTTCGTCAGATCACCCGAAGGACAGGCGATCGGCGGCATCCTGAAAGGCGCCGCAAAGCAGGCTTTACCCGGAATCGGCTCGGCGGTCGGCGGCTATTTTGGCGGAGCCACCGGAGCAAAGCTCGGCCGCGACGTCGCGTCCGCTGCGGGCAGAGCCTTCGGGTTGGAGCTCGAAGGGCTGAGCGGCGAGGATCGCGACTTCGAGGTAGCACGGCGCTATGTCAACTTTGCTGGCGAGGCCGTCAAGAATCTGATGTTGGCTCCCACCGGTTTGGACCCGAGATCCGCGGCTAATGCAGCAGCGGTGGCGGCGGCGAAAACGTATGCGCCGGGACTGCTATCGCCTCGCCAAGCGGGAATGCAGGCTCCGCCATCTTCTCCTTTCCCGAGCGGGCACAGCGGCCGGTGGATGCGCCGTGGCAACAAAATCGTTCTCTACGGGATTTGAACGGCTATGAACGCCAGCTCATACGCCCATTGGATGCTGGACCAGGAGGCTCGCGCGTTATTGGCGCGGCTCGATCGAGTGAAGCCATTCGTGCTCACTGAACCGATGCTTCTGGCTGCGAGTCTTCTGCCCGCCGCCCAGATTGCGATCGAGCATTTTCTCGCCAAAGGGCGGCGCGAGCTGAAGGAGCGGGTGCAGGACTTTTTGAGCTGGCTGCAAGGCGAAGGCGGGCAAGCCGCCCCGGAAGACATCCAGCGGCGGTTCGTTTTCCTCAGGCTGCGGTTCAACGCCGTTTTATCGCAGCTCGACCTCTTCAATCAGGTCATAACCCAGCGCAGCGAGTACGAGCAAGGCGTCTGGCTGTCTGGTCTCGACGTCGTCGCGGCGGATGCCCTGGCGCTGCCGGACTACTACCAAGCCCCGCCCGTGATCTGTTATTTGGACCGGGGCGTCGGCGCTGCGATCCGGCGCGCGCGGACCCGTCTGCCGGGGGGCGGCCACAATCCTGTCGCCATCATCCGCGTCCCGCGCGAACGCATGATCGGCAGTGGCATCGCATCGTCCCTCGTCCACGAAGTGGGTCATCAAGGGGCAGCCCTGTTGGAATTGGTGCCATCGCTGCAGCTGGTTCTCCGAGCCAAGCAAGGCGATGCTCCCGAGCCTTTGGTGTGGCGTCTGTGGGACCGGTGGATCTCTGAAATCGTTTCCGACTTTTGGTCCGTTGCGCGGGTGGGTATTGCGTCAACCCTAGGGCTCATCGGTGTCGTCAGCCTGCCGAGGCCGTTTATCTTCCGGCTCAATTTCGATGATCCGCATCCAACTCCCTGGATCCGGGTGAAGTTGAGCTGCGCCATCGGCGATGGCCTTTACCCCCATCCGCAATGGCGAAGGCTGGCGCGGCTTTGGGAGTCCTACTACCCGGTTGCCGATCTCGATGACGAGCGCCAGGGCCTGCTCGCCCGCCTTGAAGCGAGCTTGCCGGAATTCGTCTCGCTCCTGATCAATCATCGTCCGAAGGCCTTGCGCGACCGTTCGCTCCTGGAAGCGATGAATGTCGAGCGGCGAACTCCGAGCCGGCTAGCCGCGCTGTTTGGCGCGTGGAGCAAGATGCCGCGCCAAATGTATCGCGCGCCGCCTTCGCTCGTGTTCGCCGTCCTCGGCCAGGCCAAGGCGGATGGCGGTCTAAGCCCCGAAGACGAGAGCGATCTGTTGGCGAAGCTCCTAACCTTTTGGGCGATGCGCAGCACGCTGGATAGCTCGGCGTACTGCGCGGCAATACCGAGATCGCGAGTGCGGGCGTTAGCAACTTAGACCACATAGGAGATACGACAATGGCAAACACCCCCCAGAGCCCTACTAATACTACTACGATCTATGACCCCGAATGGAGTTGCAAGCTTTTGCCATCTTCTCAGCAAGTCGGTAGGAATGATCAAGGGACGTTGACAGTCACACTGTGTTATAATACTCGATTCGACGATCTTCCCCCAAAAGACAAAATAGCGGTTTATACAGAAGGTTTCAATTTTAAGTTCACGAATTCTGAACTGGGGAAAGCCGTTGACGACGCCTATCGGTCGCGACGAAGGCCCAGCGCCGAAGGAATAAACTTTAGCTTCACTGTCCCGCCGGACATCCAGGGGGGGCACTACGATATCGCTGTTGTTGGCACTCCGAACAAGAAATTCTGGGACGACCACCAATTCGAGGGATTACCGCGTCCTCAGTTCGACGTGGGAGACCAAGTTAAGATCAGCGTCACAGCCCCTATCGAAACCAAATCGGAAGTTACCCTGCAGCGGACATTTGCGGCCCGCACGGACGATGCGGCGCTGGGGCCGGCCATTCGAAACCGCACAGCAGCAATCGGGTTCGAGCGTTATCAGAGGTACATCAATTGCATCTTCGGCTGCGGGGCCACAGCCGATCCCGATGTCCTCGCCGGATTCGGGGCTGGGGGCTTGTTGGATACGCGCTTGGGTACGATGACTGAGGGGTGCTTGGATACAACGGATATTGCTCCTGATGATCCCACAGAAAGGAGGCAGGTCATCAGCATCTATGGGCCCTATGCCTACAGCGTCCTGAAGCTGGCAACCCAGGTGTTCTTGACGCTTGAAAGCGGCGTCGTCCTCAGACAAGGAGATCTTGGACTACCGAAGATCTTCGATATTAAGAAAGAGCAAATCCGATTCAATGATTCTTCCCTGACGTTCCAGAGTATTAAACACGACCTACAAGCTTATATTTCCCCGTCCGATCACTTGCCTTATCTCGACCGGATCGTAAAGAATCTGATTACCCTCGATCCAAACAAAGCGCCGGACGAGGTCCTGCCTTATTGCCTCGGGGTTTTGCAATATCGCCTGACCTCGCCGAGCCTCATCGAGCTGATCTGGTCCTATTGGCTTGAAGAGGGCATGCTGGTTCAGACGATGAACGCAATTGCCCGGCGTTTCCAGAACCGGCGTGGTTCACCGAACGATCCACTAGGGGAGCTCGAATTCGATCCACTGCGGCCGCTGAACAATTTGATCTGGGGCTTCATCCAGGACGAACATAATCGGCTGACGGTGCCGCGCCGGGCGCATGAGTACCACCACCATTACGGCCTATCCCTCATCGGCACGACCGTGTCGGATGTCAATCCGGCCGATAGCAGGTCGAAATTCATCGAGGCATTCCACAACCTGCTTTCCTGCGCGGCGCGCTTCTTCAAGGAGGATTCCGACACCACCGTGATCGCGGACGGGTTTCCGCTACTGAACGCGCTCAAGGAGGTCCATCTCATATTGGCGGAAGGCGCCCACAACCAGTTCGGCGATCTGACGTGGACCGCCCGCGCCGAAATGCTGACGATACAGTGGATGCTGGCGCGGCCCGAAATGAGAGAATTTTTGCGTGGAAGATACATGGTTCCGTATCAAGAAGGGTGGATGGGCGCGGTCGATAGCATGAAAAAACTTCAGGGCTGGACCGATACGACCATCACTCATTTCTATGAACTCGCGGTGACCGGCGAACGGATCTTGCTCTCCGTCCGCTATGGCGACTGGTCCGACATCGAAAACATCGAGGATCAGGCGAGAAACTGGGCGCGCTCCTGGAAGCCCGAGATTCAGCGCTACATTCATGGCTACCGGACGGCCACCGGAGTGGATCTGGCAGCGGACATCACGGACACCCGCGATGCGGCTACCCGGTACCTGCAGCCTTCGATGCTGATCCAGCGCAGGCTCACAGAACAGGCGCCGGCGATGCGGCTTCGGGCTCCCAGCGGTCCAGATCTCATCGAAGCAAGAGTGTCGCGCCGCGCAGAATTGGCGACGCCGGCTCGGCCGAGATTGCCGGCTTACAGGAAGGAAAGCTAAGGGCAAGCCGGAGCAGATCATGCTCGACTTCACGTCGGTGCTCTACTTGGGCATTCGTCATGCCCACCACACGCTGCGGCCATGGGCGCAGCTCACGACAGGCCGGCCGGCGGCGCTCGAACCGGCGCCGGAGGCCGTGGCTGTGGCACAGGATCTGGCACAGCTGCTGGGCTGTGAACGTGCTGTGCTCGCGCCCTCGACCCTCCACCTTTACTGGGATCTGTTCGATGTGCTGGCGAATGATCGTATCGCGATCTACGCCGACGCAGGGATTTACCCGATCGCACGCTGGGGCATTGAGCGGGCGGCGGCGAAGGGTATTCGGACCGCGACGTTCCAAACGCATGATCCGGCCGCGCTGGAATCTCTTCTGCACAATGACAAACAGCCCGGGTCTCGTCCTATTGTCGTCACGGACGGCGTTTGCGCCGCGACCGGCCGGACGGCACCGCTGCCGGACTATTTGAAGCTGGTCCGGGAGCGGAACGGATATCTCGTCATTGACGACACGCAAGCGCTGGGAATCTTGGGAAAAGGCCCCGCGCAGGACCGCCCTTACGGCCTCGGCGGGGCTGGAACACCGGCCTGGCATCAAGTTGAAGGGCCGGAGTTGATTTTGGGAAGCTCCCTGGCCAAAGGCTTCGGCGCGCCGCTCGCGGTTCTCGCCGGCAACGCCGAGATGATTGCAAAGTTCGAGGACTTGAGCGGGACCAGAGTTCACTGCAGCCCGCCTTCCCTCGCGGCCATCAGCGCGGCGCAGCGCGCGCTCGCCGTCAATGAGGAGCAAGGCGACGGCTTGCGGAGTCGTATTGCGAAACTCGTGCGCCATTTCCGCGACGGCTTGCTTCAGATCGGCCTGTCGGCGCTGGGCGGGTTGTTTCCAGTTCAAACATTGAAGGCCATTCCGGGCACCGATCCGGAACGGCTTTATCGCCAGCTGCTGAGTTTCGGTATCAGAGCCGTTTTACGCTCGGCGAGAAACATTTTCGGCGCTGCCGTCAGTTTCCTGATCACCGCCTTGCACACGCGGTCCGACATCGGCCGCTGCACGGACGCACTGGAACACGCTTACGCCCTCGTGGGCCATCAACGCGGAAGAAGATTACGTGTTGCGTAGACCGGGTTCCGGCATGCTCGCCTGAACCACGCAAAAGCAGTGAGAGGGTGTCATGAACGGGGGACTTAACTTCGAGGCCATGCCTTTTGAAAGGTATGACGGTTTTCGAACGCGAACTTCGGAACGAAGCGACTTCGAGGCCGGAGTAGCTGTTTTCGAAACAACGACGCGTGTTGCACCAGGAAGCAAGAGCGTGAACGTATTCGCACTATCGCGAGCGATCCCGAATGATCCTGACTATCGTAAGCATGTTCCGCTGAATTACAGATTGAATGCAAAAAAAATTGTAGGCGAGGTCGCGCAGGATTTGAGCTCGAGAGGGGAGTCGGCGCATTTTTGGACGGATCTGGTTCACTGGGGCATAGTTGGCGTCGAGATTTTTGCAGAAGCTGGGATACTGGCGATCGCGAGCCCAATATTGGCCGCTGCAGCAAGTTTAATGGCTCTGGGGCTCCCATATCTCGCCGCAGCGGAGGAGATTGCCACCAACTGGTCTGCAACGGGATTTTCGCGAGGCGTGGTGATGGGTGCCGATGGCCGCCGAGCGAAATTGGTCAAGGAATATTTTGGATCCGACTACCCGCCAAATTACCCTTTTCCTCGTGGCCGCGACATCGCCATCGCCAACTACCAGATGGGACTGCTGGTAGGCTACGTTCAGGGCCGTGTTCTCGTGCCGAACCAGCGCGCGATTTTTTGGCGCGATCTGGGCCGCCGAATGGGCGATCAGTCTTATCGAGGTCCCGTAGCGCGATGGGCGCGACGCGACTGGATCGATTGGTATGTCTCCTCGGCCGCCGTTTTCAGGCGCGATCATCTCTAAATTCTTTGGAGCGTTCGGCCACGTCATATCGGCCGATTGAAACAACTCTTGGCGAGGGCGTGATGGGTCGGTCGTTCAATTTTGAAACCACTCCGTGGACGGACGACATCGCAGCCGCAGTGGGAGGTTAGCTATGAGCGGCGAACTCAATTTCGAGGCCATGCCTTTTGAAGTGTATGAAACGGTGGCACCAGAGCAAGGCGGCTTCGAGTCAGAGGAAGAAATCGGCCGCCGGGCGCGGTCGCGATCGCGCGTGCAGCGCTTTGCGCCGCGGGTCATGCCTAAACGGCCGGGACCGCCGCCAGCCTTCCGCCCGGGAACACGGAAGAAACCGCCGGTTTACCCGCCGCGTTTCCCGCGCGTTCCTCCGCGGTGGCCCTGGCCTCCGGTCGGAGGTTATGGCGTCGTGCCCGAGCCATATCCCGCCGAGCCCTTGCCGGCCGGCTCGGAATATATGCGCTGGGTGCAAAGCGCTCTCAACGACGTGCTCGGGCTGCGGCTGCCGGTCAACGGAGTCGCGGATTCGGCGACACGGAGCGCCATTCGCAGCTTTCAGCAGCGTGAAGGGCTTCCCGCCGATGGCACCGTGGGCCCCGACACGGAACGCGCGCTGATCGCCGCCAGAGGCGGAACATCGGCTCGAGCCGGCGGCGGAACGCCGCCTGAGCCCGACACTGGACAGTCCGGGCCTGCGATGACGGAGCCGGCTGAGCCGGCCCCGGCAGCACCCGAGCAACCAGCGTCAGCAGCACCCGCGCAAGAAGTCGGTTTTGAATGGGAGACCTTCGAGCAAGAGTTCGGCGACGCGCAAAAGATTGCAGAACGCGCGGCGGTGAAGAGTCGTGTCGCGGCGGGGCAACGCGATCCGAACGCGCTCACCGACATGGTGTTCTTTAAAAGGCACCCCGAGCTTGGAGGGCGTCGGCTCCGCGCTGACGAGCGCAAACTCGCCGACGAGTGGAAGGCGATCCTTCGCGATATCGTCTTGCCCGAACTCGCTCGGGGGCGCGCCGGTGCCGGGCCGGCGGCAGGCACGAAGGTCGGCGACCGAGACGTTGCGACCGCGCGCGCCATGGCCGCGCGAAAGTTCCCCGAGCTCGGGATCAGCCTCGAGCAACTGCTCGTTCGGCATCAAGCGGAGGCGGATCGAATTCCGATCGAAGTGCTTCTTGCTTTCATCCGCTACGAGGCAGGCACACACCTCAACTGCGACGCCACTGCCGGCTATTTGGCCAAGGATAAGAGTAGAAAACCCGTACGATACGTACCGAGTCCAAAGTTCTACGAACTCGGCATTTTTCAGACGCCCGCCGGTCTTCATGGCTGCGTCCCCAAGGCCGACAACCCTGTGGCGAGAAGCTGCGCTTATGGACCGCCAGGCCATAACGTTGCGAAAAGCCAGTTCGGCCAGGGCTGGTACCGTCTCACGGGAACTTATCCGACAGAGAAAACTTGGATGAACCCAACGATGCAGGTCCGCATCGGGCTGTGGAACCTGACTAGCCAGGCGAACCGCATACGCAATGACAAGGAGTTCACGGCCTTGTTTCCGTCGAAACAATCCGAGTGGTACTTGCGAATGGCGGTGCTTTATTCGTTCGCCGCCGGAGCCGGTTGGACTTCCGCGTTCTTGCGCACATACAAGAACCAACTCTTGGCTTTGCCAGAGGGCCAACGCTGGGGCTTCCTAAGCGGCAAGCAAGCTTCTCGCCTAAACCCCGAGACCAAGCGGGTCGAGACTAAGACCTTTAACCCCGAGAACGTTAACGAGAAAATGGCGTTGGCGGCAAAGCTTCGCGCGGTTCGTGGCGCGACTGTCACCCAATCGCCGGGGGGAGCGCCATGAACAAGCTCTTGCGGTTCAATCCGGAACCTTTTGAAACCGAGTCTGAGATCGCAGGCACCCTGCGCGGCGGTTCGCCATTTTCGTATGGAGCTCCGGTCGCGCCACTCTCCGCGCTCGAGTGGGAGACCGCCGCGTCTGTGCGGCCTCGCAGGCGGACCCGGCCGCGTCCTACCTTGCCGTTCCAGCCGGCCCCGTCGTCTCTGCCGGCCTTCGACAGCCAAGCGTTCCGGCAGAAGATTGTGCGCCTCGCCAATCAGGAACTGGCGCGTTGGGGAAACTGCAAGATCAAGGAAACCGATCCAAAAGTGCGCCGCGTGTTGCAGGACTATTGGAAGACCGGTACGGGGACCAGTTACCGCGAGGATCAGCTGGGTGATCCAGCCTTTCAAAAGGACCACCCGTGGA
>Ga0306921_10008250_pt1 | contig 11008 bp, 6 predicted proteins | sample sta12Cox44000080_FD_203760 | JGI IMG/M metagenome (GOLD analysis project Ga0306921, IMG submission 203760) | Lab enrichment of tropical soil microbial communities from Luquillo Experimental Forest, Puerto Rico - statoxic.12C.oxic.44.000.080 (v2)... | ecosystem: Environmental > Terrestrial > Soil... | reverse complement strand
ATTTTGCCGACGGCTCTGAAAAAGGCCGAAACCGAGATCCGCGCCAACCTCGATAAGGCGGTCGAACTCGGCAAAGTCAAGCCGGCTGATGCCGACCAGGCTTTTAGCCGTCTCGAGTATGCCTCTTCTGTCGCGCAGGCTGCGCGCGAAGCCGATCTGGTGATCGAAGCCGTTCCCGAGGAGATGGAGTCGAAGCTGGAAATCTTCACCCTTCTTGACAAAGTCTGCCGCCCGACGACCATCATCGCGTCGAACACTTCGTCGTTGAGCATCACCGAGATTTCTTCGGTCACCTATCGCGCGCCCAAGTGCGTCGGCATGCACTTCTTCAATCCCGTCCACAAGATGAAACTGCTGGAGATCGTGCGCGCCCTCGAAACCGACGACGAGACCCTCGCTGCCGCCGTCGAAGTCGGCAAGCGTATGGGGAAAGAAGTCGTAGTGATCAAGGAGTCACCCGGCTTCATCACCAGCCGTATCAATGCCCTGATCGGTAATGAAGCGTTCTACATGCTGCAGGAAGGCGTCGCCTCCGCCGAAGATATCGACAAGGCCCTAAAGCTCGGCCTGAACCACCCTATGGGTCCGTTCGAAATGGTCGACCTCGTCGGCCTCGACACTCGACTGCACATCCTCGAATACCTGTATAAAACCCTCGGCGAGAAGTTTCGCCCCGCACCCCTCATGGTCCAGTACGTTAAAGCCGGACGCCTCGGCCGCAAATCCGGCCGCGGTGTGTACGCATATCCTGGCCAGGAGCCGGGACGGGCGACAGCGCCTCCATCACCTGGCAAAGCGGCTGACCCAAAAGAGTAAGGCCCAATGAACCTCGACGAATGTGGCCGGTTCTACTCCGAAGGGATCCGTCCGCACTAATCGACGCCTTCGCACGGGTGCGGCACGAGAACTTCGTCGGATTTGGCCCATGGAAAGTTGCATCCGTCGATGGTGGACTCAGTAGCACAACCTACACTGACACGAACGACTGTGACCCGCGGCACCTCTGCCACAACGTTCCCGTGGCTCTTGATGCCGCGCGTGACTCAACAATGGTCAGCCCGCAGCTTTGGCCAAATGGATAGACGCGCTCAATCTCAAGAGCGGACAGCGGGTCTATCACCTTGGTTGCGGCGTCGGATTACTACACGGCGATCATGGCGGAAGTCATTGGTTCGAACGGTCATGTCTGTGCAAGCGAAATCGATGCTGAACTTGCAGCGCGCGCTCAGGCGAATCTCGCGGCCTACCCTAATGTCTTCGTCCATGCTGGCGACGGCGCTGACCTCGATCCCCGGTGAGTGCGACGCAATCCTAATCAATGCTGGAGTCACTCACCCTCACCCGAAACGGTTGGGCAGTTTGTGCCTTGGTGGCAGCTTGATGCTCCCGCTCACGGTAATGGCGGGAATGGGTATGGCGGCGAACCTCGGCAAAGGTGTGTTCGTAAAGATCACTCGCGAGCCCGATGGCTTCTCCACCCGCGTCGTCAGTTTCGTTGCTATTTATCGGTGTTCCAGCGTGCGGGACCGGGAGATCGAGCCATTGTTGGGGAAAGCAATGGCGGCTGGCGCACTGTTCAAGATGAAACGCCCCACAATCCTGTTGACCCCCGTCTCGTTCACAGCGCCGATTCGTGCTGGAGCAGTGCGTAGAGTTCGAATTGGACAAGCGGTGGAGCTGTGACCTGGTTCACTAGCTCCTGAGTCGGTTTCAGCCGACAACAATCGCAGTCGGGGCGTAACCCCGAGCGTGCTAGCTCGTTATCACATTGACCAGTGTCCCATGCTCTTTTGCTCGCCTTCCCAAAACCTGTAAACGATCATCTCAGAGTTCTGATTGAGATCGTCCGGATCTACGAGATCGGCAACGAAAATTGGGGTAAGCTAAGTTTGTTGCTAAGACTTTAGCTAAAGTAAATTGGTTTGCGGGAACTTGCCGCGACTCTTGCTGTAAACCTTTTGCTTTCAATAAGGATGGAGAGAGGTACCTTTCGGGAATTTCTCATTGTGGGAAGTACTCCGGACCAAGAAGAAGAAGGCGGGACGATTTGGTACCTTCAGTGAAAGTCGTGCGATCGTACCTCCGCGTCCGTGATATCGGTTCGGTCGGGGGCGTAAAGCTCCCGCAGCGGCACCACCCGCTCCACCCGCACTGAGATCACTCCATCCTGGTTCTGTAATACCCCCTCTAGAAGCAGGAATTTCTCCGCCGTAATCACTACGCGATGCTGATCCATGATGTCTGGTGTGATGATCGCATTCCCGATGCCGGTTTCGTCCTCCAAGCTCAGGAAGACAAATCCCTTCGCCGTTCCGGGACGCTGCCTCGCGATCACGCATCCCGCGGTTCGCACCCTACATCCATTGGGCACCTGCGTAAGCTCATGCACCGAGAATACCCGCGCCCGCTTGAGCTCGGCGCGGTGATATGCCATAGGATGCGGGCCGGTCGTCAGGCCGGTGCCGTGAAAGTCGGCAACCAGGCGCTCTTTGGGTGTCATGGCAGCGAGCGGAGAGGCAGCATCAACCTCCGAAATTCCATCGAGCAGCGGACCCGAAAAACGCACGGCGCGCTCCACCTGCCACAAGGCATCGCGGCGATGCAGACGCTGCTTTTTGTGCGGAAGATCAATCTGACCCTTCACATCTTCTTCGCTCGTACAGCCGATGGAATTCAGCGCCCCGATCGAAGCCAGCAAAACCAGATCGTTACGCCGCAATTCGGGTACGCGATGAGCCAGATCGGCAATCGATTCGAACGGCCGCTGAATGCGCGCGCGGACAATTGCAGTCCCAGCCTCTTCGCTGAGTCCCCTGGCATAACGGAAGCCCATGCGTAGGGCGAAGCGGCTGGATTTAGGGTTCACCGAAGAAGCCGAGAAAACCGATCCCGAGCGGGCTAAAGCCCGCTCGGGATGACAAGAACAAAGGGCCTGTGCGGCACTGAAGTCGTGCCCTGACACGACACCTTCCGAAGGGTTTGTTCGCAATCTATGAAGCCGTGCCTCTTCAAGGCATTCTCTTGCACTTACCTCCGGCTCCAGCGTGCACCTCCACTCCGAATGGTTGACATCCACCGGCTTTACCCGCAGGCCATGACGCTGAGCATCTTTTACTAAGGTGGCCGGCGAATAAAACCCCATCGGCTGGCTATTCAGCAGCGCCGCTGTAAAGGCCGCAAGGTAATGGCACTTCAAATACGCGCTGGCATAGGCGATGAGGGCGAAGCTGGCGGCATGCGACTCGGGAAATCCGTAAAGCGCGAATGACGTAATCGACAGAATGATCTCCTCCTGCGCCTCGTGTGAGATGCCGTTGCGCTCCATGCCTTCGCGCAATTTGATTTCGATGTCGCGCATGCGCGTTTCGCTGCGCTTGAAGCCCATGGCCCGGCGCAGCTCTTCCGCTTCGCCGCCGCTGAATCCGGCGGCGATCATGGCCATGCGTAAGAGCTGCTCCTGAAAGAGCGGCACGCCGAGGGTGCGTTCCAACACCGGTTCGAGCGTCGGATGCGGATACACCACCGGCTCGCGCCCCTGCCGCCGCATGAGAAACGGGTTGACCATCTTGCCGACAATCGGCCCCGGCCGGATGATCGCCACCTGTACCACAATGTCGTAGAAGCGCATGGGATAGAGTCGCGGCAGGCACGACATCTGTGCGCGACTCTCGATCTGGAACATGCCCACCGTGTCAGCCTTCTGTAGCGTGCGATACACCACGTGATCGTCCGGAGGCAACATGGCGAGGTCGACATCTTCTTTGTAGTGATCGCGAATGAGCGTAAGCGAATCTTTAATCGCGGCCATCATGCCCAGCCCCAGCAGATCGACCTTGATAATGCCCATGTCGGCGCAGTCTTCCTTGTCCCACTGCACCACCACGCGGCCAGGCATCGTGGCTGGCTCGAGTGGCACGACGGAATCCAGTTGCCCCTGGCAGATCACCATGCCGCCCGAATGCTGCCCCAAGTGGCGCGGCAGGTCTTGCACAGCGACGCAAAGCTCAAAGAACTTGTGGATGCGCGGTTGCTGCAGCTCAAATCCGGCATCGTGGAACTGTCGCTCAAGGGTATCGCCCGGATCTTTGTACTCCCACGAACTCACCAGACTAGCGAGACGGGCAAGTGTCTCTTCATCGAAACCGAGCACCTTGCCGACCTCGCGCGCCGCCGAACGACCGCGATACGTGATGACGTTGGCCGTCATGGCCGCGCCGAGCTTGCCGTAGCGCGCATACACGTACTGAATCGCCTGCTCGCGCTGGTCGCCGCTGGGAAGATCGAGGTCGATGTCGGGCCACTCGCCGCGCTCTTCGGAGAGGAAGCGCTCGAACAGCAGCTCCATTCGGATGGGATCGACAGCCGTGATGCCCAACGAGTAGCAGACGGCGCTATTGGCCGCAGACCCGCGTCCCTGCACCAGGATGTCGTGCTCGCGGCAGTAGCGCACGATGTCCCACACAATGAGGAAATAGCCTTCGAGTTCGAGCCGTTCGATCAGCGCGAGTTCGCGCTCGATTTGCCGCCGCGCCCGCTGCCAAAGCTCGTTTTGTCCGGGACGCTGGTAGCGATCGCGCGCACCTTCATAAGTGCGCTCCCGCAAAAACGAGCTCATGGTTTCGCCGTGAGGCACGGGATAACTAGGGAACTTGTAGCCAAGATCGTTGAGCGTGAAGCTGAGGCGCGACGAAAGCTCCGGCGTGTTGGCAATCGCTTCGGGTAGATCGGCAAACAGACTGAGCATCTGCTGCGGCGCCTTGATGTACCGTTCGCTATTGCTCGCCAGCAATTGCCCGGCAGTATCGAGATGACGGTGATGCCGGATGCAGGTGAACACGTCGAGAATCTGCCGCTCTTCCGGCCTGGCATACTGTGCGCCCTGGGTCGCGAGCAACGGCAGCTTCAAGCTGTGTGCCAGCTCAATCGCTGCCTGATTGCGAGATTCCTGCGCGCGGTTGTAGTGGCGCTGCAATTCGACATACACGTTGTCGCAGCCATAGATCTCCGTGAGTCGCTCCAGCGTGCGTCGCGCTTCCGGCATGCCGCCATGCACCAAAGCGTATGCCAGTGGGCCTTCGTCTCCGCCGGTTATGCAAATCAGCCCGGAAGAAAACTCGGTGAGATCGTCGGTGGAGGCAATGGCCTGCGAGGCGGTCAGCAACTCTTCTGTTGGCGCCTTCTTGGTTTGGCGAGGCAGCGTCGCCGGATACTTGGGCACGCGCAGCTTCATGCGAGTTACCAGCCGGCAGAGGTTCTGGTATCCCGCGCGCGAAGCACACAGCAGCGGCACCCGGGGAGGTGCTACATTGTCAGACAGAGGAACGCGCGGCAGCAGAGAAGTGATCTCCGCCCCAATATGAGCCTGCAGCCCAAGCTTTTTCATGGCGAGATGAAAGCGCGCCGCACCGTAAACGCCATCACGGTCGAGCAGCGCCATCGCCGGCATCTGGTGGGTGTGGCAAGCTTCTGCGAGTTCCTCAGGAACTGATGCCCCTTCGAGAAAGCTAAATGCCGAACGTGAGTGGAGTTCGATGTACATACGCAGCCTTCAGTCATAACTTGCATCGACGAACCAGTGGCCGGTGCCGGTATCGCGATAAATGCGATAGAGTGCGACGTTGGTGCCGCCATCATTGGCGAGCGCGATGTCCCACTCTTCGCGGTCCCAGACTTGTGCCTCTTCAGAATTAATCTTTGATGTCGCTTGTTCGGCCCACCAGTCTCCCGAGGAGCGCCACGGTCCCGCCGACCACAGAATCTTCCCCTCCAACTCATTACGCTCTACGTCAGGAGTCAGCATCGCCAGCTGGCAGGGACGTCCCTCTGCCATTTGCACGTGAATCGGGCGCGATGGGCGAAAGATGCGCAAGGCAACCGGTGGAACGTCCAAGGTGTCCGCCAAAGTAAGATCAGGATCTCCATTACCCGGCTCTTCGTGCGAAACGAAGCGTTCCATCTGGAAAGCGCCAGGGCGGTGCGTGTCGAGTAATTTTGCGATGCCGGCACGACGCTCGCCCACCACGCCAGTAATGCGGGCAAGCGTGATCTCCAGTCTTTCGGCTTCAGGAGTAACCGGCAAAAACAGGCCGCTCTGCGCCGATCGAGGTCGCGCCGGCTCTGCTACGATCCAGAGTTTGCAGGTGGGCGCTCCCGGCGGATGCGCCGCCAGGTCCAACTGCAACAGCTTCAGAAATACTTTGGGATCGCGCATCGCCACCGGCAGGCGCAGCGTGCGCGCGTAAAGATTGCCTTCCCTGCGATCGGGTAACAGGGAAGCATTCTGTGCAGCAGCTACTTCCTGTAGCGTGGCTGCCTGTTCATCTCCGACGCGCGGCTCAAGTTGCAGGCGCAGCTTCAACTCCTGCACCGCAAGAGCGCGCGCTTCCAGCCGCGCACACAACTGTTCGAGCATGCGATTCAGCAGGAACGAAAGCGGCTCGAGGGTCTCAACTGCCGACTCCAACTCCATCGCTTCCTCGAAATGCACTTGAGGTTCGCACAGCGCCAACGTTCGCATGCAGGCTCCGCGAGAGAGCCGCTGCAACAGCGCGCCCGCTTCGCCGAGCCGTGCTGCCAAGGCGTGTTCGGGCAGCAGCGCCAGCGTGCGAAAATCGCGCACACCCCAGCGTTCCAGCGTGTCGAGCATCTGCTCCTGCAACTTTTCGCGTTCACGAGCAGCAATCGCTGTCCTGGCCTTGCCGCATGCAATGTCAAACGAATCAAGCAAAACGTGAATGGGCAAAACTCCCAGCCGCCTGGTCTCCTCGCCCGCGGGAATCACCGTGATGCCACTGAATCCGCAGGCGGCATGCATAGCGGCATCGGGGTTCGTGGCTACGCCGATGTTGCACTCCAACCCGACAGCACTCACGCGCGAGGCCAGTTCGCGCGCCATCGTGGTATCAGGACCGTAGAGCCGCTCCAGCCCTGCAAGATCAAGCAGCAAACGATCGGGATGCGTGCTCTCCACCCGCGGAGTAAACGCATGGGCCACGTCGAGCAGTGCAGCGTGTGATGACTCTTCCTGTGCGGGAGATCGCTGCCGCAGGACCGCCGCAGTGGGTTTGGATTGCGGCTTTGCACTCCGTTTTGAAAGTTCAATTGACGAAGACTTCTTCTTAGGTTCAGCCTTATTGGCGACTACACCTTCTTCTTCGGAGACCGCGAAAATCCCAGCTTGCAGCTTCGTCATCCCGATTTCCATCCCAAGCAGCCGGGCTTTGTCATTCAACGCAAATACGCGCACCTGCGGAGGCTTGCCGTCCAGCACAGCCACGGCGCGTTCGCGCAGCAACGGTTCCGCACGCACAATGGCTGCAACAGGAAAATCGGGAATGTAGATACAAGCAAACATGCAAGCCCTCAGGCAAAAGTCGAAATCACCACGCAGCGCGCAGCTCGAAGCCGGCGCCCACGGAGCGCACGGGCTTGCGTTCGGTCCACGAGCGCTCCACTTCGGCGCGCAACTGCATGCCGCGTAGCAGGGCCGCATGACTCACGATGTTTGTGGGCGGAACAGCCGGCTCTGCGCGTCGGAGCACTTTCCATCCGTGAAACTCTGCTTCTGCCAGCGGAGCTGCATCGCGCGCGCACACTGCTGTACGCTGCAGGCGAACCACCAGCGACGCGCAGGTTTTTGTGCACGGCTCTCGCTCGATGATCAGCAACACGGTTGCAGTTGGTTCTACAGCCCGGCGAAAGCGAAACCACGAAGTCAGCGGCACGCGGCGCGCGCTCGCCATAGGGATATCTCCCAGATCGACCACCACCATGCCGAAGCCGCCTCCATGCAACAGCAGGTCGGTGACTTTCAGCACTTGCTCCAGACGTCCCAATGCAGTGCGTCGTTGATTTTTGTGCAGGGAAGAGCGATCTTCTTCACTGCACCGCACCCACAACAGGAGCTCGAGATCCACGCCCGCCACCGCCGCCGATGCCGGATCGAAATTGTCGCTGGCATCCACTAGCGCGCAGGCCTCATCGCGGCGAGTCGCTCCGGCGATCGCTGCCAGCATCACGCCGGTGCGTCCTGACGAAGCTGGACCGGTAATTTCGCTCAACGCTCCGCGCGGCAGGCCCCCGGTGAGAGCGTCGAGCGCGGCCACTCCGGTGGGGACTGTCAGCGGCGCGGCTTTTTCGCGCATCAACAGCGTGGAGGACAGACGTTCGCTGAGCGCAGACTCGATGCGGGCACGAAGCATGGCGGTTGGAGGCATAAAGGACCTCAGGAGATGATGGGCGAGCGGAAGGGAGAACTGCTTTCGCTTTTTATTCGCCTTATAGATAGGATTCTGTGCCCTGGCGAGAGCCTTGTCAACTCCTCGCAAACCGCTTGTCGCAGAGGACTCGACACCGCATTTTCAAAGGCTGGGGGAACTTTCCAAGTTTGTTATGATTGTTTCTTTTCTTATTTTCAATAGCTTACAAGTTATTCCCAGCCAATTCCCAGCCATTTGCGGGGAATTGGCCGGCTTTCGTTACACCGTATCTACACACTACTTCGTTAAATTCGTAATCTCTCTCTCCACAAGCGCTCGTTCTTCTCCCGTTGTTTGTTGTACGAATCAACGAACTGCACGAAGTTGACGAATTACAACGAAGTGATCCGGGCGCGAATTCCACACATGCCAGCACGGCCTTATATCGCACGCGAAAAACCGCCCGGCGCAGACACAAAAGCCCCCAGCGCGATGCTGGAGGCTTGGAAGGATGACGGGGCTACCTACTAGGCGTTGAGGTACTGATAGAGCGTTTCCCGGCTTATATCGAACTCGCGGTCAGTGCGACCTTCTTCTCACCGGCCTTTGCTCGTTTGCGCAGATCAGCGGCTTGCTCAGCAGTCAGCGACGGTTTGCGGCCCCGGTACTTGCCTTCCTTCTTTGCCAATGCGATCCCCTCTCGCTGGCGCTTACGGATGAGGCTGCGCTCGAACTCGGCGAAGCTGCCCAGCACATTGAACAGCTTGCTCATGGGTGAATCGTCGCCCACGAAGGTCAGGCCCTCCTTCAAGAACTGCACGGTAATGCCCTTCTGGTTCAATCCGCTTTAGGACGCAAGTTCACGTCGAAGGCCGCTAAGAAGGGCGCCGCCAAGAAGGGAATTTGGGGCGACCCCAAGCAGCGATGAACGCTAGACGCCAAGCCAGAGGCCCAAAACCCACCCTCTAGCCGATAAAAAATTCCCGATCTTAATGGGCTTCAGGCCCAACTTTCACCGGTCGCGATCATCTGACTCGTGAACATGCGGAAACTTTTTATATCGCTTTCCTCATGCTGAAACACTGGCAGGTGTCCGTACACATAACACACCTCGACACCGGCATGCGGCCCTGTGAGATCTTCCGCATGCGGCGAGAGCATATCAAGCGGGACCGAGGACTGATCTTCGTACCACGATCCAAATCCCGCAAGAGCCGACGCTTCGTGGGATTGACCCAGCGTGTACGACTGGCACTTGCTGCACAATTGGAGGGACATGATTCGCCGTTTGTGTTTCCCTCCCAGCAATCGGTCTCTGGACACATTGAATCAGTGCTCAAGCAGTTCAACCTGGCTAAGAAGCTTGCCGGCATTCCCGACTCCATTGTGCTGTACTGTGGTCGCCATCGTTTCGCAACTGACGCCATGGCAGGCACAGGCAACCTGATGGCAGTCATGGATGCCATGGGCCATAGCCGAATGGATGTGACCAGGATCTACCAACACCCCGGACTCCGCCAGGTGACGGAGGTGGGCGAGAAACGCAACCAGAGGGTGCAGTGAGAGGATTTAGCACAAAAACTAGCACAAGCGGTGATTTCACCGTTTGCCGAAATGTAAGTAAGTGGAATAGAATCAAGGCCGAGGCGCTATCGTCTAGGGGTTAGGACGGAAGATTCTCAATCTTCAAACCCGGGTTCGATTCCCGGTAGCGCTACCAAACAGTCCACTTAGCTCATATACCCAATATTTACAAAGGCTTTTGGAGAGATCGACCCTTTTCTTTCCTGTCTTTTTGGTCCCCGTAAATCTCTTTTGTTCCCGCCATTCATGGACACCACATGGACACCACGCACGCAAAGCGAGCGGCCTGACGCCCGATGCGCCAATCATTGAAATCGGCGGAGCAAACAAGGCGACTGCCCAAAAGAAGACTTATTCTTTGAGGCGATCAGTTCACAGGGGCACTTGTAATGCCCAACCACCTGACTGTCAAAAGACCCAGCGGCGGGGCCAATGTCCAACTCGCAAGTCGAGCAATTGGACTGCTTGAGATGAGGAGAACTTGGCTCCCAGTCAAAGCGCGATTGGTGAAGAAAGTTTGGCCGTGAATCTGCACGGGGCATCTGCCAATGGCCTAAGGCTTCGGCAACATCAGGAGAGGAGTGCTCAGTTACTAATTACTTCTTCAACTCGTCAGGAGCTGCGCCTTCATCGTGATCGCCCCGATGCATCACAACAGAGCATCCTCTACGTTTCTTGCCGGTGCCACGTCTGTCACTCCAGCCCATGCGCGCCGCCCGGTTGTGACCATGACAACAGAAGGTCAGTCAAAGACGGGAACAGGGTCGTGAGCAAAGCAATAAGCGGACCTATTCCGAAGGTGAGTAATCGAAACCAGAATTGCCATCCCAGTTCGCCCGGGTTGGTATCGGTGACATAGCTAAGAGTCGCATCGCGAAGCATGCTGGCATAGACGTATGCCACTGTAAACCCCGAGATCAAAAACAACCCGACAAACAGGCGACCCAACGTCTGCTGCGGATCGAATGGATAGCTTGCCACCGCGAGTGTCATGCCCAGAAATAACGCAAGCATTCCAATGGCCATGCTTCGTATCCGGGCAATCATGTTCTGAATAAACCCCAAATAGGGCAGGACGAAAAATTCCTCAGCGGCGCGAACCAAGTCAGGGAGACTCGCAGAAGGCGCGAAGGGACGATGGATATTCGACTTGACAGCTTCCTGCGCCTGTAGCTGCTTTTTGTCGATAAGAAGCGAGTCGCTTTCTTTTTGCCAATACGGCACAA
>Ga0306921_10008249_pt1 | contig 11008 bp, 8 predicted proteins | sample sta12Cox44000080_FD_203760 | JGI IMG/M metagenome (GOLD analysis project Ga0306921, IMG submission 203760) | Lab enrichment of tropical soil microbial communities from Luquillo Experimental Forest, Puerto Rico - statoxic.12C.oxic.44.000.080 (v2)... | ecosystem: Environmental > Terrestrial > Soil... | reverse complement strand
TCAGGAGATGTTTCAAAAGGGAACAAACCGATTGCAGACCCCACAATTGACTCGGTCTCACGCCGCATTAGATTTAATAAGTTATCCTTTCGGGTAATTGTCCTTATTTTGATCGAGTGCTAGATTGTGTTTGCTGCACCAGATGGGGATCGCGATTGATCGTGCAGTAAGGCGCACTGGCTCCCCGAGTTATCCGCAAACGATTAGCCATTCGAAAGCGAAAATGCCTGAGACGCTGCCAGATAAAACGTGGGAAATTCTCCTCGATAGAATTAACAAGCAACGATGCACGCCGTTTCTGGGTGCCGGTGCCTGCTACGGCAGTCTACCGCTTGGGGCAGATATCGCCAGGAAATGGGCCGCTGACTATTCATATCCTTTCCCCAATCTCGACAACCTTATTGAGGTGGCACAATTTCTCGCCGTAAAGTACGATCCAGTATTTCCCAAGGAGCGTATGCTCGAGCAAATCGCAGGCGCGAACTATCCCAATTTCACTGCGCCAGATGAGCCGCATGCTATTTTGGCCGACCTCCCTCTGGCGGTCTATTTGACGACGAACTATGACGACTATATGGCGCAAGCGCTCAGGCTCCGCAGACGTGACGTGCGCCGGGAACTTTGTCGATGGAACGAGGCGCTGGAAAGTGAGGCGTCGGTGTTTGACACCGGTTTCGAGCCGACCGCGGCGAATCCGGTGGTCTTTCATCTTCATGGACACACAATTCCCGAATCTCTGGTGCTTACGGAGGACGATTATCTCAGCTTTTTGGCGAATATCGCGCGAAACCCGGACCTGCTTCCGGTGCCGATTCAGAAAGCTCTCGATCGCTCTACCTGTCTCTTTATCGGTTACCGCTTAGCAGACTGGAATTTTCGGGTTCTCTTCCAGGGACTGCGGCCGCGATTGAAATATTTGAATATAGCCGTACTTAAACCGTCGGAAGACAGCGAGCATGCACGGGAGCAGCGAGAATATCTGAATAGCTATTACGCGAGCATGAACTTGCAGGTATATTGGGGAACTGCGAGCCAGTTTGCCTACGAGCTGCGCCAACGCTGGAAAAATGTGAAATGAATGGCACCCCGCCGATTTCATTGCAGGAATCGGACTGGAAAGTCCTCCTTGAGCGAATAAGCAAGGGTAAGTGCACTCCGTTTCTAGGCGGAGAAGCCAATATGGGGTCAATCCCTCCGAGCTCACTCATCGCGCGTCAGCTCGCGGCCGAATACAACTATCCGATGGACGACCGTGACAGTCTACCGCGCGTCGCTCAGTTCATCGCAACTGTCGAAGACCCTTTCCGGCCCCGTGAAATAATTGTGAGCCGCTATGAAAAGGCGCCTCGACCGGACTTCAAAGCCAAGGACGAACCCCACCGTGTACTAGCCGAGCTCCCGCTGCCAGTTTACGTGACCACGGACTACGACAACAACATGACCGACGCTCTGAGTACCATACGGACAAAGGAGCCAAAGCGTGAACTATGCCGCTGGTGGCTCGATTCGCGAGACCATCCTTCGATTTTTGATACCGGGTACGAACCCTCAGTAGCCAACCCTCTTGTCTTTCACCTTCACGGCCATATCGGCACTCCTGAATCCATGCTTGTAACCGAGGATGACTACCTCGATTACCTGGCGATTTGTCGAGAACCGAAAGTCATTCCGCCGCGGATCGAGCGCGCCTTCACCGAAGCCTGGTTGCTTTTTTTGGGTTATCGAATAGAGGATCTCGAATTCCGAGTCCTGCTCCGCAGTTTGCTGACTTCCCTTAAGAACAACCGCTACAAAAAACATGTCTCGGTCCATCTCGTCCAGGTACCGGAAACTGCTGGGGAAGTGGAAAAAGACAGGGGGAGGCTTGCGCGGGAATACCTGGCGTCCTATTGCAGGGGCGCCCCGCTGAACACGCTGATCTACTGGGGAACGCCGCGAGATTTTGTGGTGGAACTTCGGCAACGCTGGGAGGCGTTTTGCGATGACGGAAGATGCTAGCCCGTATGTTGGCCCTCGACCGTTCGAGCGTAAGCACGCCGAACTTTTCTTTGGCCGTGACCGTGAAGCCAACGAACTTCTTTCGCTAATTATAGCGCATACTGAAGTGCTGCTTTATGCCCAGTCAGGGGCGGGGAAAAGCTCACTGGTCAATGCGCGGTTAATTCCGCTTCTTGAAGCCGAAGGTTTCGACGTGCTTCCGCCAGCCCGAGTACAGGGAATCGTAGAGGGCGTTGCCGCGCAGAAAATAGGGAACATCTATACCTTCCATAGCCTCATGACGTGGGCTGGCCTGGATGCAGACCCGGAACGATTTGCTCGGATGTCGCTCGCGGATTTCTTCCGGGAACGCAAGACTGAAGTCGATGAAGAGGGTACCCCGGTCCTTCGCATATTAATCTTCGATCAATTTGAAGAGCTGTTCACTTTTTATCCTGACCGATGGCAAGAGCGCCGCGGTTTTTTTGACCAGGTCCGTCAGGCCAGCGACGCAGCAAACGGCAGTTTGAGGACACTCTTCGTCATGCGTGAAGATCACGTAGCCGAGGTCGAACCTTACGCATCTATTCTGCCGGAAAAGTTTCGCGTCCGATTTCGCCTGAGCCGAATGCTCGAACAAAATGCGCTGGCCTGCGTAAAAAGGCCGCTGGAAAAGACACATCGTTATTCTTTTGCCCCAGGGGTCGCAGAAGCCCTGATCGATCAGTTGCTGCGGCTCGAGATTACTGGGCCTGATGGAAAGCGTATCCAGGCGAAAGAACAATTTGTGGAACTCGTCCAGCTGCAAGTCGTGTGTCAGGATCTGTGGGATAAGCTCAGCCCTGACAAAAACGAGATAGGGATGGATGACTTGGTCTTGGCAGATCCCAGCAAGGCTCTGCTGCAATTTTACGAGCGATGCATTCGACAGACGGCTGCCCAAACGCTTGTACCAGAGGCAAAGATCCGAGTGTGGTTTGAGCGCGCTCTCGTGACACCCGCAGCGACGCGCGGAACGGTCTTTCGGGGGGAAACTGAGACTCAAGGTCTGCCCAATGCGGCCGTCGATATACTCGAAAACCTGCATCTCATACGTGCAGAGATACGCGGAGGCGGACGATGGTACGAGTTGACTCATGATCGATTTATCGAGTCGGTTCAAATTGCGCGCCGCCAATGGAGGGAAGCGAACGCTGCCACCGAGGCAGCCCGCCGCCGTCTCGAAGATTCCGCTCAGCAATGGGAACTTGACGGGCGCAGCCGGGCACGACTTCTAAACGAAGGGCGGCTTTTTGAAGCAAAGCAACTCTTGAGATTACCGGACGTAGAACGTCTCGGCATTAGCGACGCTGCCCGGTCTTTGGTCGATATGAGCCAGTTGGCCATCGACGATGATAAACGACGTAAGGAAGACGAGCTGAAAGCGGCCCAAACTTTGGCAATCGAACAGCGGCGCCGCGCTCAGATTCTCGCTGTGGTCTTGTCGATCGCGATAGTTTTTGGGATTTTTGCCTTCTGTGCACAGCAGTACGCTCTGGCTGCGCAACAAAGGGCGCTCGAGGCTCAAAAGCGTGCGGAAGAGGCGCAGAAGCACGCGGAAGAATCGCGTTTGCGGACTTCAGTGAGGCAATTAGCCGGCCAGGCTTATCGAAGACGAGACGACAAATTGGATCTCGCCTTGTTGCTCGCACTTGAAGCCCGCACGACGGCCGAAAAGCTGCAAGGCACGGAACTCGATAAGCGCATGACCCTGACCGACGCTACAAGCAGCGTGCTTTTTACCCTCCTTGGGCCACCAGGATTGCAACGCTTAATGCACGGCCATCTTCAACCCGTGCAGAGCATTGCCTTGACCGCCGACAGCAAACTGCTGGCATCCGGTGATATGGACGGGATAGTTCGGCTGTGGCAGGCAAACGGTCTCGCGCCTAGCCGAAACCTCAAATCCAAATTCAAAGTCATCTATAGTCTGGCGTTTAGCTCCGATGGTAAAATCCTTGCAGGGTGCGGTAACCTGGGCGGCGGTGCTGAAAATAACGGTATAATGGTGTGGAACATCGCCACCGGGTCACCTTTAGGGGAAGCGCTTCCTACTAAAGGCCGCCAGGTTGCATTTAGCCCGGACGGCACGTATCTGGCTTCACCGTCGGGCGATAAAATCGTTTTATGGAAGATGCCTGATTTGGCTCAGAGCCAAAAAATCGAACTCCAAACCAACGACAAGCCTCCGGCTCCTGTCAATCGCTTGGCATTCAGCCCGAACGTTAATCCGTTGACGCTGGCGGCCGCTGGAGATGATCAGGTCGTTCGCATATGGAATATCGCGGCGGGGAGCGTGCAAACCCAACTGCTACCTCCTGCTAAGGAATCATACAATCAGGTCTACAGTCTCTCATTCAGTCCAGATGGGACCCGAATTGCATCTGGCTGGCTGGACCGGAAAATATTGATCTGGGACGTCGACCACCCTGACTCTCCAGAGACATTGGCCGGCCACTCCAGTCCAGTATTTGCCCTGGCATTCTCTGCAGACGGTAAGACCCTGATTTCTGGCGGAACGGACAGAACAGTACAAAAATGGGATCTAAGCGCGACGCTCAGGAAACCTGAACCATTGAGCGGATACGCGGAAGAGATCTACAGCCTCGCGATCGACAACCAGAATCAAGTATTTGCTGGCACCGGAAAGGGAACCATCGCCGTGTGGAATCTCGCTGCGCATCAGCCACGACTGGCCGATCAAATCAATTTACCTTTAGATCCCAACGATTACGTACGATGCGTGAGCTTACTGGGCGATCACGGACAAAGTATCGCTTTTGGCACCTCAGCGGGCACCATCTTCATTTGGAATTTGGCAAAGTCAGAACTTGCGACATCTCTACAAGCCCATAAAAGCCCGGTACTCTGCATTGCTTCAAGTCCAGACGGAAAGACTTGGGCATCCGCATCCGACGAAGGCATCATGTTCTGGAATGCCGATGGCAAACCCCTCGGCGGGATGCATGGCGAAAAGGGTGCTGTTTCGGCCCTGGCATTTAGTCCGGATGGGCAACTGCTCGCTTCAAATACTTCGGGCATGGAAATAGTCTTGTGGGACGGAAAGAGCCAAAAATTGCTTGATACGCCATTTATCGGGCATGCCGGACGTGTCAATAGCCTCGCGTTTAGCCCTGATGGCAAAAAGCTTGCCGCGGGCGACGCGGACGAAAAAGTGATTCTCTGGGATGTCGACACGCGTACGCGGATAGGCAGCAAGCCGCTGTGCGAATTTGATGATCCCACCTACAGCCCGGTCTTCTCCGTAGCATTCAGCTCCAAAGGCCTGGTTGCCGCAGCCGGCCGTGATCCCAACATAATAATCCGCAATACGGAATTCCCGAGTACGAATTCTGCAACTCAACGCCTTGAAAAGCACAGGTCTGAGGTCAAGACCCTGGCTTTCAGCCCCAACGGTCAGATGCTAGCTTCGGCCTCGCAAGATGGTACGCTGATCTTGTGGGATGTTCCGACCGGCCAGTTTGTCTACTCGCTCCTCGTTGGAAAAGCGAGTGCCGAAAAGCAAAGACCCATTTTCGGGCTTGCTTTTACGGGAGACGGTTCACGCCTGGTGTCGGCAGGGAGCGAGGTTTTAGTATGGGACTTGAGTCTTGATGGTTGGTTGCAACGCGCATCAGTCATCGCCGAACGCAACTTTGCTCCGAGCGAATGGACGGAGTTTTTGCCGGATGAAAAATACCATCCGACTTTTGTTTTAGGTCTGCTTATGGAAGCGCATGAGGATGCGCTTAAAAATGACACGAAAGCGGCGGAAGCGGCCTATCGAACCTTGACTGAGTGGGTCTCAAAGGGAAAAAACGCAGATCTGAACTACGAGGTCGGACGTTGGGGGATACTCGACGGCTTTGCCTCAGCCGTTGCCACCGCGTGCAAGAATGCTGTTACCATGGCGCCGGCTGAAACTGCGTGGATGCATTTCGATTTACGTGCTGTCGAGCTCGCGCTGGCGGGTCAGAGAGCGGATGCAATCCATGATCTGGAGAACTATGTCCAGCGGGCGGATGGCGAAAAAATGCGTACGCGCAAGGTCTTGCTCGACAAACTTAAGTCTGGCTCAAACCTTTCCACCGCAGATGTGTCAGAAACGCTAGGAAGTGAGTAGGAAGGAAAGCTGGGCAGATCTCCGAGCGGCCCGCCGAGAATAGCGCCCTTGCCTTATTTGGGGCGCACCCCGTTGAGAGAGAAGACAGACGCCGGGTGAATTTGCTTTGCAAATTCTCGATTTCTCAAAAAAGATTCTCGAACGAAATAATTTTGGAGACAATCCCCTCTTCAGCCCCCATGATTCAGGCTGCTTATGACCTCAGCGAAAGCCATGTTGTTTCCGGCTCTGCTTGTTTCTTGGTGCTCTGCGGCTCTGGGAGATATCCTCCGGGAGGGGGCGATCTATTGCGATACGCCCAGTGCTCTTTCTGAAATGGTGGATGTGGCTCGGGCCGGCGACGACAAAGGGCTCGCAAGGCTTGTCGCCACCGGACACGTGGCGCCCAAAACACTGACGGATATTCGAGTTAAGGTTTTGGCTCGGGGAGAAGAACCGGATAGCCCGGTGCAGTTCGCTTTCACCGTTTCGCCTATTCCTTACTGGACTCTGTCGCGATGGGTGGCCCCGGAGCAAAAGGAAGCGGTTTCTTCGCCTCATCCGTTGCCCTCTTCGAGTCCCGCATCTGGCTCGATTAAAACCACTAAAGAGACGCCGAGGCGGGAAGCCATTCCACCGTTCGACGACCGGGGCGGCCAAATTATTTGGCACCAAGTGGATGGAAAATGGAAATGGCGGCCGCGTGATCCGGCCCACTTTAAGGGTGTGCCACCAAACCTGCCCAAGGACTGAGCATTCTGATGGCGGCATTTCGTTCGAACCGACCGCAGAATGCAAGCCGATCCACCATCGGTCCGCTCACCGGAACGATTGGTGATTTGATTGACCTGTCCCTCTGATTCCTCGCCGTCCCTCTGATTCCTCGCCAAGAACAAGGGGGGCCGAGTCAGGACCAACCATTTCGAGTACCGGCGTTGGTACTGGACGCAGGAGCCACTGTGAAATCGTTGGCTGAATTTGCAGACATGATTGATTTGGGAAATTTTCTTGTGTGATATCAGTGCCCAGTCTTTCTATCAACAACGCGGTTGCTCGCCGCGGGTGACCGCTTCTCCATTCCGAATCCTTCGAAAGGTGCATATGAATGCCAGTATCGCTTTGATTCTCACGACGGCTGTCACGATCTCGACGATTATTTATACTTTCTATTCCATTCAATTGTGGCGGACGACTCGGGGCGCCGCCGAGATCTCGCGCCAAGCGACTGTCGGCAATCTGTGGGCGGAACTGAACCGCTATATCGAGCTCTTACGGCGAGAGAACGCTCCTGAGGCGGCTTTGTTGGAGAAGCTTTCGAATCTGCTGTTGGAAGTCATGATCACGAATCTGATTGCTCAATCCGTAAGTAAGGACAATCAAGCCGCCGCAGAATTTCGCCGAAGAGTCTCAGCGTTGATAGCAGAAAACGAGGCCTTTGTTGCGAAGGTTCCGTGGATCACCAAGTTAGCGGAGTGGCGATGAGCGTCACGAGAAAAATTTAAATTTTGGATAGCTGCGGATCACCGTGGACGGCAGACGGGACCGGCAAGAACCTAATCTAATCTAGGATGTTGCGTTTACATCCGTGGGTCAGCGGTCAGATTAAACGACCTTGTTAGTGGCAAAAAAAAAGCCCTATCAGCAACCCCGAACCCTGAACGGTGAACGGCGAACGGTGAACGCTGAACGAGTTCGAGTTCGAGTTCGAGTTCGAGTTCGGACGATTAGGATAAAGCTGCCTCCCCGGCTCATCGCTCTACTCCTGAGTCTCTGAATGCTCATAGCCTGGCGGACGCTCCTCGATAAGACGTAGCCGCTGCAGGGCATCTGAGAGCTTGGCCATTTCGTGAGCCAAGAGATCGAGCTTTTGTTTTGCGGAATCGTAGATCCCGGCGTCTACTGCATTTCGGATCAGGTTGGCCAGGTCGTAAACCTCCTGGGCGTGTTGCCGTGCTTGTTCGCGCGTGGTCATCGTTGGTTGGATGCTCGTATTCTGCCGGCCCGGCGTTCCTTATTCCGTGGTCCAACGCTCAACAATGGCGTCTTTGTTTGATTCGGGCATGATTTTTTAGGTGTTTTCGGCGTTGATTGCGCTGAAAAAGGTATCCTCTACGAATAACTGGAGGGGAGTCGCTAATCACTCCCGTTGACCGCGGAGCGGTCTAACAGAACAGCCCAGGCCGCCGTCGCTGAAGCTGTGGCGCCCCTCATGTAGTGGTAGGTGACGCCAAAAAGGCAGCCGCGACGTAGGACTTTGGCGAGCTCAGTCGAGCCGCTTTGCGAAGTCGGGTGCTTTAGCTCTGGGTGAAGTGACATCAAGCGACGCGCCCTGAAGGGCGTCCGACCCATTGGTGTTGCAATCCCAAACATAGCGTTCGTTGTTATTGTCAATGCCAATTCAAGGCATTCCGCCGCTCTGACCCTGTACCAATTGCCAGACCACAGACCTGAGCATCGGTCGCCTCTCGTGAGGCAGTCCTTGGATTGCCTTCTCGGAATTGCACCCCGCGACGCGGGGTTGGGAGTGCTTTCAGGGCGAGTCGCTTTCAATGTCTACCCAGGGCTAAAGCTAAAGCACCCGACTTCGCAAAGCCTACGTCGCGGCCAGCTTTTCGGCGTCACCTACCAAAACACGAGGGGCGCCATAGCTTCAGCGACGGCGGCCTGGGCTAATCTGTTTAGCCGCTGCGCGGCGATCCACGCCCCTCCAGAATTTGGCGACGAGCCGGGCTTCTTCAGTAGCATCGTATGTTAAGACGTGACCCTCGCATGCCTTTTTCGTCCTTTTTCGACAACTAATCGAACTCGAATCGCCGGAGGATTTGGCTCTGGAACCAAAGGTCCACTGTTAGATTTCGGTGGGTCAGCGACTCAGTGAGCCTTGTGCACGGCTTCGAGTTCGACGATTTTTCGGAGACCACTCACCCACGGCTGACCGGGCGCAAAAGTGCTGACTCGATTCGATGCTGGAACGCCGCCATATTAGCGCTCGAATGCATCCGGTCGACCTTGTCGTTTGCTTGCTCATCGTGCTGGTGGTCCTTGTTGCTGTCGCGCAACGGCTGAAGGTTTCACAGCCGATCGTTCTCGTAATTGGAGGCCTTGTGCTTGCCCTGTATCCTCGATTGCCGGAGGTCAAGCTGGAACCAGACATCGTGTTCCTCGTCTTTCTTCCACCGCTGCTCTATTGGGACGCCATTAATTCGTCCTGGCGAGATTTTCGTGAAAACTGGCGGCCAATTTCGCTTTTGGCAATTGGACTGGTGTTCACCACTACGATGGCGGTTATGGTCGTCGCGCATTCTCTGCTGGGATTTCTCTGGGGCCCGGCTTTTGTTCTTGGGGCTGTGCTGGGTCCCACTGATACAGTAGCGGCTGTTGCCATCCTGGAACGTTTCAACCTTCCGAGGCAGTGGTTGGCGGTGTTGCGCGGTGAGAGTTTGCTTAACGACGCGCTGGCGCTGGTCTTGTATGAGTCGGCGGTGCGCGTGGCCCAGACCAGGACCTATGTTTGGGGATCTATTTCGTTAGGATTTTGCCTGGCCACAGCCGGTGGAATCATGGTTGGTCTGGTTATTGGTTGGTTAATGTATCGACTTCAGCGCCGCTCATCGAATCCATTAGCGGGAAATACAGTCGCCTTGCTGACCGGATTTGCAGCTTATTTGCCGGCCGACGCGCTCCACGTTTCCGGCGTCCTCGCGGTTGTCACTGCGGGTCTTTACCTCAGCTGGAAAGACCCGAGCACCATGTCCGCCAGAACGCGGCTGCAATCGATCGCAGCCTGGGAAGTGATTACCTTTTTGTTGAACGGTCTGCTGTTCATTCTTATCGGGTTACAGCTGCGCACGATAGTGGAATCGCTCTCCGCAGGATCGTTGCGTTCCATCATCCGTGGCTGCGTGCTGATCAGTGGAACGGTGATTCTGGTTCGAATTTTGTGGGTGTTTATTTCGACGTATGTTCCCCGCGCATTCAGTCGTCGCCTCCGCCTCCGCGACCCATATCCACCGTGGCAGCAGCCGGTCTTGATTTCGTGGGTCGGTATCCGAGGCGGTATTTCTCTAGCTGCCGCCCTGGCGATCCCGAGCTCTCTGGCGGACGGCTCGCCCTTTACAGGGCGCAATGAAATTTTAATTCTAACCTTTGCTGTTATTCTCGCGACGCTAGTACTCCAAGGCCTTAGTCTGCCGGGATTGCTCCGCCGGCTAAATTTCGGTGACCAGGGTGCGGAACGTGCTGAAGAACACCGGGCACGAGAGGCTATTACCCTGGTTGCAATGCGATATCTAGCTTCGGTGCCAAAGGGAGATGCAATCCAAAAGCGCGCAGTTAAGCAGCTTGAGGAGGGGTATCGGCATAGAGGCGAAGGATTCGAGATAGCTCGCAAGATGTTCCCAAATAATCCTGAGGCCCATTATATGGGCCGGCTGATCTCGCTCGAGCGCGAATTGATTGGAATGCAAAGGAGTATCCTGATCAATTTGCGGGACCATGGTTCGATCAGCGATGACGTGCTGCGGCGGTTCCAGGTTTTGCTCGACCTTGAAGAATCGCGGCTCGAAGAGGAGGAGCGCCGGTGGAGCGTGTAGGATAATGGTTCCGCTGAAAGAGGTGTGCTCAACGAATCACGGGAGGGGAGTCGCTTGCGACTCCTTGGGGCGTTGCAAGCAACGCCCCACTGGAGTTTGAACATTTTCCTATGACCGCGGAGCGGTCTAACAGAATAGCCCAGGCGCTTCAGCCCTGGGTGAAGTAACATCAAGCGACGCGCCCTGAAAGCACTCCCAACCCCGCGTCGCGAGGTGCAATTCCGAGAAGGCAATCCAAGGACTGCCTCACGAGGGCGTCCGACCCAATGGTCTTTCAATCCCAAACATGGCAGATTAA
>Ga0306921_10008246_pt1 | contig 11011 bp, 7 predicted proteins | sample sta12Cox44000080_FD_203760 | JGI IMG/M metagenome (GOLD analysis project Ga0306921, IMG submission 203760) | Lab enrichment of tropical soil microbial communities from Luquillo Experimental Forest, Puerto Rico - statoxic.12C.oxic.44.000.080 (v2)... | ecosystem: Environmental > Terrestrial > Soil... | reverse complement strand
GCCTGGCTGGCCGAGATCGGCCCGGACGCGAAGACCCTCAACCCCAACGGCGGCGCGATCGCGCTCGGCCACCCGCTGGGCGGCAGCGGCGCCCGGCTGATGACCACGCTGGTCCACCACATGAAGGACAACGGCATCCGCTACGGCCTGCAGACCATGTGCGAGGGCGGCGGCCAGGCGAACGCCACCATCCTCGAACTCCTCTAAACAGGCGGGTTCAGGCCTGCCGCACCGCTCCCTCGGAGAGCAGCTCCTCGACGTCGGCGAAGCCCAGGTCGCCGAGGACATCGGCCGTGTGCGCGCCCGGCCGGGTGATCTCGCCCGGCGCGAGCGCGCCCACCGGTCCCGAAGCGGCCTCCGAGAACCGCGGCGCGGGCGCCGGCTGGGCCACGCCGCCGGACTCGGTGAACGTGCCGCGCGCGGCCAGGTGGGGGTGGCGCGGCGCCTCGGACATCGGGAGCACAGGGGCAACGCACGCGTCCGTTCCGCTGAAAAGCTTTGTCCATTCCTCCTGAGTGCGGGCAGCGAACCGCAGCGCGAACCGCTCCCGCATCTGCGGCCACCGTGCGATGTCGTGCTGCGCGGGCAGGTCCGCGGGCGCGCCTTCCGGCGCGAACAGCAGCCGGACGAACTCCGCGTAGAACTGGCCCTCAAGCGCCCCGACCGCCATGTAGCGCCCGTCGGCGGTGGCGTAGACGTCGTAGTACGGCGCCCCGGTGTCGAGCAGGTTCACGCCCCGCTTATCGGCCCACAGTCCGTCGGCGAGCGAGCCGTAGGCCATGGCCTGGAGCACCGCCGCCCCGTCCACGATCGCGGCGTCCACCACCTGCCCGCGCCCCGTCTGCCTGGCGCGCAGCAGGGCGGCGACCACGCCGAGCGCGAGGAACATCGACCCGCCGCCGAAGTCGCCGAGGTAGTTCACCGGGACCTGCGGCGGGCCGCCGGCCCGCCCGATCGCGTGCAGCGCCCCGGTGACCGCGATGTAGGCGATGTCGTGCCCGGCCGACTGCGCGAGCGGGCCGTCCTGGCCCCAGCCGGTCATCCGGCCGTAGACCAGCCTCGGGTTCCGTGCCCAGCAGTCGGCGGGGCCGACGCCGAGGCGTTCGGCGACGCCGGGCCGGTACCCCTCGATGAGCGCGTCCGACGCGGCGGCCAGCCGGAGCACGACCTCCGGCCCGCGGGGATGCTTCAGGTCGACGACGACCCGCCGCTTGCCCCGGTTGAGGAAGTCGTTGCGGAGCGGGACCGGCGCCGGCGCCCCGCGCGGCCGGTCCACGACGATCACCTCGGCGCCGAGGTCCGCCAGCAGCATCCCGCAGAACGGACCGGGGCCGATCCCCGCCAGCTCCACTACTCGCACCCCGGTCAGCGGGCCGTTCTTCGATTCAGTCATGGGCACCGCGCAATCGTAACGCGGTGCCCATGACTGACGCGGGCCGCGAGCCTCAGTGGCCGATGGCCATGAGGACGACCTTGACGACGACGAGGATCATCGCCATCGCCAGGTAGCCGCGCAGCGCGATGAGGCCGACCTTGCGGGCGCCGGTGATCACCGGCGCGGGCAGCTCGCTCAGCGGCGGCATCCGCCACATCATGCGGTCCCCGTACGACGCGACGCCCTCATCGGCGGCGCCGCCGCTGGTGCCGCGGGCCAGCAGCGCGCCGCCCGCGGCCACCGCCGCGGCCGCGCAGCCGGCGATGATCATCAGGATCTGGCCCGCGGTGATGTGCGGGAAGACGACCGATACCGTCAGGATCACCGAGAGCGTGATGAGCACCGAGATCACCGCGGCGGTGAATGCGTTGGTCCTGCGCCCGTTCACCCAGGGGCCGAGCACCGCCTTGTCGTTGCACAGCAGCAGCAGGAAGACCGTCGCGCTGGGCAGCAGCACCCCCGCGAGCACCTGCACGCCCTCGGTGATCAGCCCGAGCGGGGAGCCGGGGATCAGCACGACCGTGGCGGCGCCGCAGATCAGGGCCACGTAGATCGCGTAGAAGCCCTTGGCCTGGCCGACGCCGCGGTGCAGCGAGTGGTTCATCCCGAGCACGTCGCCGATCGCGTAGGCGCTGGACAGCGACACCGCGAACGCGCCGATGATGGCCGCGTCGAGCAGCGCGACCGCGAACACCGCGCCCGCCAGGTGCCCGCCGTAGGCGGCGACACCGCGGGCCAGCCCGGCCGAGTCGGTGAAGTTGCCCGCCCCCTTGGTGCCGGCGAACGCCGCGGCGGTCGCGCCCATGACGGCGGCGGCGCCGAGCACCACGACGACGATGCCGATCCACAGGTCGGCCTTCTCGTACTTCATGAACCGGGGGGTGATCCGCTTGTCGACCACGTACGACTGCTGGAAGAACAGCTGCCAGGGCGCGACGGTGGTGCCGACGATGCCGATGACCAGCAGCATCACGACCGCCATGCCGCCGGATCCGCCGGGCAGGTCGGGCGTCGTGAAACCGCGCACCATGCTCGCACCGGCCGGGTGCGACATCATGTACAGCGGGATCAGCAGCAGGGATCCCGCGCAGAACGTGATGGCGATCCGCTCGAACCGGCGGAAGCTGCCGGTGAACGCGGTCGAGATGATCACGCCCGCCGCGAGGACGACGGCGAGAATCTTGGGCACGCCCAGATAGCCGGCCGCCAGCGTGATGCCGATGAACTCCGTGATGATCGTCAGCGCGTTGAGGATGAACAGGTCGAACACCTCGAACGCGCCCCAGAACTTCCCGAACCGCGCCATGATCAGCCGCGCGTGCCCCACCCCGGTGACCGCGCCGAGGCGCAGCACCATCTCCTGGTTCACGTACAGCACGGGAATGAGCAGCAGCAGCGTCCACAGCAGCCGGGTGCCGTAGTTCTGCCCGGCCTGGCCGTAGGTCGAGAACGCGCCCGCGTCGTTGTCGCCGACCATCACGATCAGCCCAGGCCCGACGACCGCGAGCAGCGTCTTCATCTTGGCGGACAGCGTCCGGCGCGCGTCAAAGTCGTCGACCCGGATCGTGCCGAGGGCACCGCGGATGTCGCCGACGTGCGCCTCGTCGAGAACCGCCGGGGGACGTGCGGCGGTTACCTCTACAGCAGTCATGGATGTTCACCCCTTTTCACGCTTCGCACTAAAGCGGGATAGAGGCATACGCGTACGCAGGGCAGCATCGCCCGCCAAACGGCGGCGCCATTACGGAATGGCAGGCAGCCCTTTAGCCGGGGAAAGAAGAGTTACTCGGCAAAAAGATTGCGTCAGCGTATGCCAGGGACTGGCAGGGACAGCGGCGGAAAGGGCCAACTTCGGCCCGGACTATCAGAGTCCATCGCACGCCTCCCTTCTGCCATGGCGCGTCAGAGCGCCAATCACGCGACGACACCGGTTAAGAGGTACTGTCCGTTGCCGCGCCATGAGCGGCAAGGTCACCTCTCTCGTAAGAGCTTTGGCACTCCACGGCGTAGCGCGGCCCCCCAGCGGGTCGCATGCGCAGCCACTTGGCCTCACCCCTTAGGCCGGGGAGAGGTGTCCTGATCCGGAGCGTCTCTCGACGGTTGGGATCAGTGGCCTATGTCCGTGAAGACGCCTCACCGAACGAGGTGTCTAATTTGACCAACCTCAGAATGCCGCTTCCGATTCCCGCTGTCAAACCAGACACGGATGCTGTGGCAGTTATCACACCCCCAGGCCGGGCAGGACCTCCGCTCCGGGCAGGTCGCCGAGCACCCGCCCGGGCAGCCACAGCTTGGACCCCCGGATGCCGGAACCGATCACCACGCTGGGCAGCTTGACCACCGGCGCGTCGACCAGGACCGGCCACCCGTCGGGCAGCCCGATCGGCGTGATCCCGCCGTACTCCATCCCGGTCAGCGCGGTCACCACGTCCACCGCCCCGAACGACGCCTTCCGCGCCCCCAGGTGCCGTCGCACCAGCCCGTTGACGTCGGCCCGCGTGGTGGCCGCCACCATGCACGCGGCGTACGAGGTATCCCCGCCCCGCCGGGCCGCGATCACGACGCAGTTCACGGACTCCTCGGGCGCCACCCCGTACTCGGCGCAGAACGCCGTGGTATCCGCCAGCGCCGGGTCGATCGCCGCTACCCGGATCTCGCCGGCGGCGGGCAGCGACCGCAGCGCGGCCGCCACCGGCGGAGCGAGCAGCTCGGGTGACGACAGGGCGGGTCCGGGCGACAGCGACAGGCTCATCCCGCCATCCAACCAGAGCCCGGGAACAAACGGCGTGTAAGATTAGTTTGCAACAAGCAAATAACTTAGGAACCTCGTCCCGGAGGATGCGCTAGTGCCGCCCGCAACCGCGACAACCCGCCCCGCCGTCGGCCGCCGCTACAAGTGGATCGCCCTGTCGAACACCACCCTCGGCATGCTGATGGCCACCATCAACTCGTCCATCATGCTGATCGCCCTGCCCGACATCTTCCGCGGCATCGGCATCAACCCGCTGCAGCCGGGCAACACCACGATCCTGCTCTGGATGATGATGGGCTTCCTCGTGGTCACCGGCGTGCTGGTCGTCAGCTTCGGCCGCCTCGGCGACATGTACGGCCGCGTCCGCATGTACAACATGGGGTTCGCGATCTTCGCCCTGTTCTCGATCCTGCTGTCCGTCACGTGGATGCAGGGGACGGCGGCCGGCTGGTACCTGATCGCGATGCGGATCTTCCAGGGCGTGGGCGGCGCCATGCTGATGGCCAACTCCAGCGCCATCCTCACCGACGCCTTCCCGGCCAGCGAGCGCGGTCTCGCGCTCGGCCTCAACCAGGTCGCCGGCATCGCCGGCTCGTTCATCGGCCTGGTCCTCGGCGGCGTGCTCGGCCCGATCAGCTGGCGGTACGTGTTCCTCGTCTCCGTCCCGTTCGGCGTGCTCGGCACCGTGTGGTCCTACCTCAAGCTCAGGGAGCTGGGCGTCCGCAGGCCCGGCAGGCTCGACTGGTGGGGCAACCTGACCTTCGCCGCCGGCCTGATCGCCGTGCTCGCCGGCATCACCTACGGCATCCAGCCGTACGGCGGCCACACGATGGGCTGGACGAGCCCGCTGGTGATCGGCCTGATCGGCGGCGGCCTGGCGGTGCTGGCCGCGTTCTGCGTCATCGAGACGCGCGTCGAGGACCCGATGTTCCGGCTGTCGCTGTTCCGGATCCGCCCGTTCTCGGCCGGCAACGTGGCGAGCCTGCTGTCCGGCCTCGGCCGCGGCGGCCTGATGTTCATCTTGATCATCTGGCTGCAGGGCATCTACCTGCCGATGCACGGCTACAGCTTCGAGGACACCCCGCTGTGGGCCGGCATCGCGATGCTGCCGCTGACGATCGGCTTCCTCGGCGCCGGGCCGGTGTCCGGATGGCTGTCCGACCGGTTCGGCGCCCGGCCGTTCGCCACCGGCGGCATGGTGCTCGCGGCGCTGTCGTTCGGCCTGCTCGAGCTGCTGCCCGTCGACTTCGCCTACTGGCAGTTCGCCGGGGTGCTGCTGCTCAACGGCATCGGCATGGGCCTGTTCGCCTCGCCGAACCGCGCCGGCATCATGAACAGCCTGCCCCCCGAGCGCCGCGGCGTGGGCGCCGGCATGAGCGCGACCTTCCAGAACTCGTCCATGGTGCTCTCGATCGGCATTTTCTTCTCGCTGATCATCTTGGGCCTGTCCGCGTCGCTGCCGTCGCACCTGTTCACCGGGCTCACCGCGCAGGGCGTGCCCGCGGCCGACGCCACCCGGCTGGCCCACCTGCCCCCGACCGCGGTCATGTTCGCGGCGCTGCTCGGCTACAACCCGATCCAGATGCTGCTCGGCCCGGTGCTGACGAAGCTGCCCGCCAGCCACGCCGCCTACCTGACCGGGCACTCCTTCTTCCCGTCGCTGATCGCCGCCCCGTTCCAGTCGGGCCTGGACGTCGCGTTCGACTTCGCGATCGCGGCCTGCCTGATCGCCGCGGTCGCCTCCCTGCTGCGCGGCAAGCGCTACGTGCACGAGGTCGACGGCGCCGTCGACAGCGCCGCGGTGGCCGAGCGCGGCACCTCGCGGCCGGCCCGCACTCCGGCCGAGCCCCTCGTTTATACCGAACGGACCGTGGCTGCTCTCGGCCCCGCCACCCGCACCTAACCACCCCGCTGGCACCCTGGGCAGCATGGACAACTCGATCGCGCTGGTCACCGGTGCCAACAAGGGCATCGGCAAGGAAATCGCCCGCCAGCTCGCCGCCGCCGGCCACCTGGTCTACGTCGGCTCGCGGGACGCGGGGCGGGGGAAGGCCGCCGTCGAGGAGATCGGCGGCGGCACGCGGCTGCTCGTTCTCGACGTCACCGACTCCGCCAGCGTCGCCGCCGCGGCGCGCCAGGTCGGGTCGCTGGACATCCTGGTCAACAACGCGGGCATCTCGGGCGACGGCAAGACGGCCGAGGAGGAGGATCTCGACACCTTCCGGCGGATCTACGACACGAACGTGTTCGGCGTGGTCGCGGTGACGAACGCCTTCCTCCCGGCGCTGCGCCGTTCGCCGCACCCGCGGATCGTGAACATCTCCAGCGGAACCGGCTCGCTCACCTGGAGCGCCACCGGCACGGGGCAGCTCAGGACCACGTCGGGGACGTTCGCCGCGTACCGCTCCGCCAAGGCGGCCCTGAACGCGCTGACCCTGTTCTACGCCCTGTCGCTCGCCGCGGACGGCATCAAGGTGAACGCGCTCGCCCCGGGTGTGCGCCGCACCGACCTCAACGCCCGCGCCGCCGCGGTCGGCGGCGATCCCGCCGAAGCCGCCGCGGGCGCCGTCCGCCTGGCCCTGCTCCCCGACGACGGCCCGACAGGCGAATTCTTCTCCTGGGACGGCACCGAAGTCCCCTGGTAACCCCACCCGGCTTCCAGCCGGGCCGTAGCGCGATCACCACAGCCACTACCGCCACCACCGTCACAACTGGCCGCGGGGCACTTACACAGCTTGTGAACTTCCAGGGCTCTGCCCCGTCTCGGTCCGGCTGGGGCGAGGCGGGGCTGAGGCGGCGGAGGTATGAAATCACGATATTCCGGATTTTGCACGCAAATAACCCCAGCAGTACCGCCAAGATCGCGAAGACATTGTTTTTGGCGAAGGGTTTTAGTGCTATGACCATGCGGATCTTTCGCGATCATGGAATCCCGGCGGACAGATACCCGGGCGGGTATCCATCCGAGGGAGTCGCGAGGCTCTTCCCGCATCCCGCGTCTCATTCGTCCCGGCGCCCCGCGCCATGATCAATCATCCGCCACGGAGAGACCGCGCCCCCTTTGATTCCTGTAACACGTCCCGCTCTAGCCGGGCCAAAAAGCGCTCTCGGCAGGCTGTACCGCCCTCCTCCCGCTGATAACAGCAAGAAGCGGGAGGATGGGCGGGAGGAGGAGGGTGCGGGGACGGAGCGGGGGCGGGCGGTGCCGCCGGGGGACATTACCGTGAGGCGTGAATCTGGCGAAGCAACCGCTCGTTCGGTACGGAGGTCTTGTCGAGGAGCAACTCGAGCGCGTGCTGGCTGTCCAGCGCGGCGAGCGCCCGGCGCAGGCTGACCACGGCGGCGTGCTCAGCGGGGTCCATCAGCAGGTCGTCGCGCCTGGTGCCCGAAGGCACCGGGTCGATCGCCGGGAACATCCGCTTCTCGGCCAGGTCGCGGCGCAGCCGCAGTTCCATGTTCCCGGTCCCCTTGAACTCCTCGAACAGCACGTTGTCGAGCTGGGAACCGGTGTCGATCAGGGCGGTGGACAAGATGGTCAGCGAGCCGCCCTCTTCGAGGCAGCGCGCCGCGCCGAGGAACTGGCGGGGCGGCTGCAGTGCCGACGCCGCGACGCCGCCGCTGAGGGTGCGGCTGCTGGCGGGGGCTGCGAGGTTGTATGCCCGGCCGAGCCGGGTGAGCGAGTCGAGCATGACTACCACGTCGCGGCCGAGTTCGGCCAGCCGCTTGGCGTGCTCGATGGCCAGTTCCGCGGCTCGCACGTGGTCGTCGGGGGACTGGTCGAAGGTGGACGCGATGACCTGGCCGCGCACCGAGCGGCGCAGGTCGGTGACCTCTTCGGGGCGCTCGCCGACGAGCACCATCATGAGGTGCACGTCGGGGTAGGCGGCCGCGATCGCGTGCGCGATCGTCTTCAGGACCGTGGTCTTGCCGGCTTTCGGCGGGGCGACGATGAGGCCGCGCTGGCCCTTGCCGATGGGGGAGACCAGGTCGATGATCCGCGCGGCGGGAGACGGGTCGCCGTCTTCGAGGCGGAAGCGCTGGTTGGGGTAGACGGGGGTGAGGTCGTCGAAGTGCGGGCGCTGCTTCGCCGCCTCCGGCGGCAGCCCGTTGATGGCGGTGACGCTGGCGAGGCCGGCGCCGCTGCGCTGGCGGTTCCGCGAACCGCTTCCGTTGCCGCCGGCCTTGCCGGCCGCCGTGACCGTGCCCTCGATCTCGTCGCCCTTGCGCAGTCCGTACTGGCGGACCTGGCCGGTCGTGAGGGGGATGTCATTGGGGGAGCGGCGGTAGCCGCCGGTCCGCAGGTAACCGCGCCCGTCGCTGATGTCGACGATCCCTGTCACCGGCGTGACGGGCGCGACCCGGCCGTCCCGCGAAGACGACTCGTCAGCGGCCACCGGGTGCGTTTCCGCGGAAACGCGGAGCTGTTCTTCTGTTGTTTCTGCTGTGATTGCTGTCATGGGTTTCCTCTTCATGGAGGTGAAATTCGCGCAGCACGAATAGAGCTGGTGGCGGGCCGTGGCTAACGGAGCCGGGAATGCCCACAACACGCCGCTGAACTGCGCCGATGCTTAGATGTGGGAAATGACCGCGAATACTCGGGTCTGCGTTGCCGCGCCTGTCGGATTTGGCGCTTAGAACCTCTGCCGGGCCACTCAGATGGGCACCTGGCCGATATGGCAACTGTACCCGATAACACCGGGGAGTGCCAGCGCATTCCCCGTTGCATGACGGGGTGCCAGCTCATGAACCGCCGGGGCCGGGGCGGAGGCCGGCGAACAGCTTGCTGGCGGCGGCCCGCCACTCGGCGACGAGGTCGGTGGTCTCCGGGTCGCGCAGCCACTGGATCTGCAGGCCGTCCATCATCGCCATCACCTGCCTGGCGAGCGACAGCGGGTCCGGCGTCCGGCCCGTGGCCAGCGCGGCGAACCCGGTGAGCGCCCTCTGCTGCCGCTCGGCGAGATACGCGAAGGCGGGATGATCCGGCGCCAGCGACTCGGCCTGCAGGACGGAAAACAGCCGCACGATCTCCGGCTGGGTGGCGTTGCGCCGCACCAGGGCGTCGCAGGCCTCCGGCAGGGAGACCCGGCCGGGCCACGGTCCCTTCCAGTCCTCTAGCTCTACCCCGAGCTCCCGCGCCAGGGACTTGAAATCCTCCTCGTCGCGGTGGTCGAGCACGGCGAGCAGCAGGCCGTCTTTGGACCCGACGTGATGCAGCAGGCCGGGCACGGTGAGCCCGCAGGCATCCGCGACATCCTGCATCGACAGCGCCCAGAAGCCGCGCTCCCCGATCAGGCGGGTGGTCACGTCGAGGATCTGCCGGCGCCGCTGCGCGGCGGGCAGCCGCGTCCGGTCACGCCGGTGAGCCCGGACGGAACTCTCGGACATTTCCACAGCGCCCCCTTGCACGCGTTGGGCCTGCCACCTACATTACCTATTACTTAGTAGGTACTAGGTAGCAGCCGCGGTGAAAGGACCTTGGCCGATGACGCCCGAGCTTACCGTCGCCGAGCAGGCGGCTCTCACGAGCGGCAGGGACCTCTGGCACACCACGCCGATCGAGTCAGCGGCCATCCCGGCGATCACCTTGAGCGACGGGCCGCACGGGGTCCGCCTGCAGGCCGACACGGGCGACATGCTTACCGGCCGCCCCGCCACCTGCTTCCCGCCCGCGGTGGCCACCGCCTCGACCTGGGATCCCAGCCTGCTCCGGCGGATGGGCGAGGCGCTCGGTGACGAGTGCCGCGCGATGGACGTCGCGGTGCTGCTCGGCCCGGGCATCAACCTGAAGCGCAGCCCGCTCGGCGGCCGCGACTTCGAGTACTTCAGCGAAGACCCGCTGCTGGCTGGCGTCCTCGCCACCGAATGGGTGCGCGGCCTGCAGAGCAGGAACGTCGGCGCGTCCCTGAAGCACTTCGCGGTCAACAGCCAGGAGACCGACCGGATGCGCGTCAGCGCCGACGTCGACGAGCGCACCCTGCGCGAGATGTACCTGCGCGCCTTCCAGCGGGTGGTCACGCACGCCCAGCCATGGACCGTGATGTGCGCGTACAACAAGATCAACGGCGTGTACGCCAGCCAGCACCGCTGGCTGCTCACCGAGGTCCTGCGCGAGGAATGGGGCTTCGAAGGCGTGGTCGTCTCGGACTGGGGCGCCGTCTCCGACCGGTGCGCCGCGGTCGCCGCCGGCCTGGACCTGACCATGCCGGGACCGGACGACGCCGGGGACCAGGAACTGGCCGACGCCATCAACGGCGGCCGACTCGACCCGGCACACCTCGAACGATCCGCGCGCCGTGTGCGCGCTCTCGTCGGGCGGGCCGCCGCGCGGCGGCAGGGGACCTACGACGCCGGCGCACACCACGCCCTGGCCCGCGAGATCGCCGGCCGCGCCGTCGTCCTGCTCAAGAACAACGGGGGCCTCCTGCCGCTGCGCACCGGCGGCCAGTCCGTCGCGGTGCTCGGCGAGTTCGCCCGCACCCCGCGCTACCAGGGCGGCGGCAGCTCGCAGATCACCCCGACCAGGCTCGACGACGCGCTCACCGCGATCACCGCCTCGACGCCCGCCCCGGTGCGCTTCGCGCCCGGCTACTCCGCCGACGGCTCGGCGCCGGACGAGGCACTGCTCGCCGAGGCGGTCGAAGCCGCCGGGGACAGCGACGTCGCGGTGGTTTTCGCGGGCAGCGTGTACGAGACCGAGGGCGAGGACCGGGACGGCATCGACCTGCCGCCCGCGCACCGGGAGCTGATCGAGCGGGTGGCGGCCGTGAATCCGCGCACCGTCGTGGTGCTCTCCAACGGCGCCGTGCTGCGCACCAAGCCCTGGG
>Ga0306921_10008245_pt1 | contig 11012 bp, 11 predicted proteins | sample sta12Cox44000080_FD_203760 | JGI IMG/M metagenome (GOLD analysis project Ga0306921, IMG submission 203760) | Lab enrichment of tropical soil microbial communities from Luquillo Experimental Forest, Puerto Rico - statoxic.12C.oxic.44.000.080 (v2)... | ecosystem: Environmental > Terrestrial >... | reverse complement strand
CGCTCGAGTAGATTTTTCTCGGACACCCACATCGAGCCGCTATCGTGGAACAGCGCGTTGGCTGGATGGCCCCGGTCGAGGCCAGTCGCACGAAGGGACAATCCGCCGCAAGACCGTGATCGGGCGGCGACTTGCGTTGCCGCCGCTTTCCGGCCAGCACAGCGCCCATGATTCGTCTCGACAACATCAGCAAGCAGCACGGCCATCAGATCCTGTTCATCGACGCGTCGATGGGCGTCCAGAAGGGCGAGAAGGTCGGGCTTGTCGGGCCCAACGGCGCCGGCAAGACGACGATTTTCCGCATGATCGCCGGCCAGGAGCAGCCCGACGATGGCCAGGCGACGATCGAAGCAGGCATGACGATCGGCTACTTCAGCCAGGACGTCGGCGAGATGTCGGGCATGAGCGCGGTCGCGGCGGTGATGGATGGCGTCGGGCCGGTGAGTGCGCTGGCCACCGAGATCGCCAGCCTCGAGGCGGCGATGGCCGATCCGGCTGGTGCAGGTTATGGGCCCGACAGGATGGACGCCCTGGTCGAGCGCTACGGCGAAGTGCAGGCGCGCTTCGAGGAGCTGGACGGCTACGCGCTGGACGCGCGCGCGCGAGAGGTGCTCGCCGGGTTGAGCTTCAGCCAGGAACGCATGGACGGCGACGTCGGCCTGCTGTCCGGCGGCTGGAAGATGCGGGTGGCGCTCGCCCGCATCCTGCTGATGCGGCCCGACGGCATGCTGCTCGACGAGCCGAGCAACCATCTCGACCTCGAGAGCCTGATCTGGCTGGAAGACTTCCTGAAGAAGTACGACGGCGCGCTGCTGATGACGAGCCACGATCGCGAGTTCATGAACCGCATCATCGGCAAGGTGGTGGAGATCGACGGCGGCTCGCTCATCACCTATTCGGGCAATCTGGATTTCTTCGACGAGCAGCGCGCGCTGAGCGAAAAGCAGCGCCAGGCGCAATACGAGCGCCAGCAGGCGATGCTCGCCAAGGAGATCAAGTTCATCGAGCGCTTCAAGGCGCGCGCGAGCCACGCCGCCCAGGTCCAGAGCCGGGTGAAGAAGCTCGACAAGATCGAGAAGGTCGAGCCGCCGCGGCGTCGCCAGGCCGTGCAGTTCGAGTTCCGCACGCCGCCGCGCTCGGGCGACGACGTCGTGAGCTTCAAGGACGTCCACAAGGGCTATGGCAGCCAGCCGATCTATGCCAGGCTCGACCTCCGCCTGCGCCGGCAGGAACGCTGGTGCGTGCTGGGCGCCAACGGCGCGGGGAAATCGACGCTGCTGAAGCTGGTGGCGGGCGAGACCGAGCCGGACGAGGGCACCGTGGCGCTCGGCGCCAGCGTCAGGATGGGCTACTTCGCCCAGCACTCCATGGACCTGCTGGACGGCGACGAGACGATCTTCGAATCGCTCGATGCGTCGTTCCCGCAGGCCGGGACGGGGACGCTGCGCTCGCTGGCCGGCTGCTTCGGCTTCTCGGGCGACGATATCGAGAAGCCGTGCCGCGTGCTGTCGGGCGGCGAGAAGGCGCGACTGGTCATGGCCAAGATGCTGTACGACCCGCCGAATTTCCTGGTGCTCGACGAGCCGACCAACCATCTCGACATGGCCACCAAGGAGATGCTGGTCGCGGCCCTCGCGGACTTCGAGGGCACCATGCTGTTCGTGAGCCACGATCGCCATTTCCTGTCGGCGCTCTCCAATCGCGTGCTCGAGCTGACGCCGGAGGGCGTTCACCAGTACGGCGGCGGCTACACGGAATATGTCGCCCGGACCGGCCAGGAAGCGCCCGGGCTCCACCCGGGCGGGTAGGGACCGCACCGGCCCGGCGCGCTAAAGCGCAGAAGGCGATTGGAAGGTGCCCGGTGTCATTGCCGGGCCTTTCTCTTGATGGGATGGGATCGGGTTCGCCCCTATCTTGCGCAGCTTCGTCGCCTCCGGCCCGTTTGCGCAGCTACCGTCCCACGCGTACCAGCGCGGGGTCGTCCGATAGATCTCATCGCACCAGTCGAGAGGCGGGAGGCCAACTTTCTGCCGCTCAACGTTCTGCTTCTGGAAATTCTCGATGAAAGTCGCCCGATCGTACCGCAACTTTGCGGTCGCGGCGGCTGCGCCGACCGCGAGGCCACACCCACTCAGGCCTGACGCCAGCACCATCAAGAGCGAAAGGCGGATGGCATTCCCCGACGTCAACGGCATGGCCGTCTATGCGGCCGCACTCAGCCCACTCTCCTTTCCCACCACCTCGCGCTGGCGCAGGTCGGCGATCTCGTCGCGCGACAGGCCGAGCTCGCGCAGGATTTCGTCGCCGTGCTCGCCGAGCCGTGGTGCGCCGCGGCGGAGTTCCGGCGGGGTCGCCGAGTAGCGCGCGGCTGGGCGGGTCTGGCGAAGGCGGCCAGCGACGGGGTGGTCGCTTTCCAGCAGGATCTCGCTCGCCAGCACTTGCGGATGCTCGATCACCTTGCTGCGCGTCAGGGCCGGCGCACAGGGGACGTCGGCGGCTTCTAGGCGCGCCATCCAGTCGGCCGTCGTCCGGGTCTTCAACACCTCCTGGACCAGGGCAAGGCGCGCATTGATGTTCTGGTCGCGCAAGGCGGGCGTCTTGAAGCGCGGATCGTCGACCAACTCCGGCCGATCGAAGGCACGGCTGAGATTGGCCCATTCCTTGTTGCTCATGGTGGCGACGGTCATGTGCCCGTCCTTGGTCTCGTAGATCAGGTCGATGAAACTCGCCGCGGCGGCCGCCGAGACCGGACGGCCGACATAGGTCTGTCCGCCCATGTCCGACGCCCAGAGGAAGGCGAGCACGGCATCGAGCATCGACAGCCGCACATGCTGGCCTTTGCCGGTCTTGAGCTTGGCCACGAGCGCCGCGCTGATCGCTTGCGCCGCGGTGACGGCGGTCAGCTTGTCGGGGAGCACGGTGCGAACGAGCCGTGGCCGCTCGGCATCCGAGCCGGCCTGCACGGTGGTGAGGCCGCTGAGCGCCTGGACGATCGGGTCGTAGACACCCTTGTGAATCCACGGCCCGCGCTCGCCGAAGCCGCTGATCGAGACATAGATGATGTCGGGCGCAGCCTTGCGGATATCGTCCTCTGCGAGACCGAGCCGTTCGACGACGCCGGGGCGGAAATTCTGCACCAACACATCGGCGCTCGCGGCGAGGCGTTTCACCAGCGCGACGCCGTCGGTGGTCTTCAGATCGATCGCGATCGAGCGCTTGTTGCGGTTCAAATTGAGAAACGATGCGGCCATGCCGTTGCTGCGATTGCCGCCGGTGCGCGTGTGGTCACCCTGGCCCGGCATCTCGACCTTGATCACGTCGGCGCCCTGATCCCCCAGGATCATCGTCGCCCAGGGTCCCGACAGCATCGAGGTGAGATCGATGATGCGGATACCGGCCAGTGGTCCCATGACTTAACCTCCTGTAGCAGCGAAGTGAGACTAACGATGAGCTGTGGTCGCCCGCAACCGATCTTGACTGCGGGCCCGACGGCGGGTTTCTAGGCAGATCATGATCACGCGCGATAAAGCCCTGCGGGGCGTCGTTCCCATCGCTCCGACCCCGTTCACGTCGACCGGCGAGCTCGATCTCGAGGGCCAGCGCCGCGTGCTCGACTGCATGGTCGACCAGGGCGTCGATGGCATCTGCATCCTGGCGAACTACTCCGAACAGTTCCTGCTGTCGGACGAGGAGCGCGAGACGCTGATGCGCGTGTGCCTCGACCACGTCGCCGGGCGGGTGCCGGTGGTCGTGACCACCAGCCACTTCGGCACGGCGATCGCGGCCGAGCGCGCCCGCCGGGCAAAAGTGGCGGGTGCCGCCATGGTCATGCTGATGCCGCCCTATCATGGCGCGAGCCTGCGCGCGGATGAAACGGGGATCATCGAGCACTTCGCGCGCGTCGCCGAGGCGGCGGCGATCCCGATCATGCTCCAGGATGCGCCGCTCAGCGGCGTGACCCTGCCGGTCTCCCTCCTGGTTCGCCTGGCGAAGGAGGTGCCCGCCGTCCGCTATTTCAAGATCGAGACGCCGGGGGCGGCGGCGAAACTGCGCGGCCTGATCGCCGCGGGCGGCGAGGCGATCGCGGGCCCGTTCGATGGCGAGGAATCGATCACGCTGATGGCGGATCTCGATGCCGGTGCGACCGGCACGATGCCGAGCGCTTTGTTGCCCGATCTGATCAAGCCGGTGCTCACCCATCACTTCGCCGGCCGCCGCGGCGACGCGGCGCGCGAGTATGCGCGGATCCTGCCGCTCATCAATTACGAGAACCGCCAGTGCGGCCTGCGCGCCACCAAAGCCGTGATGGCCGCGGGCGGTGTCATTCGCAGCGACGCGGTTCGCCATCCCCTGGAAGCGTTGCATCCGGCGACCCGGGACGGGCTTTTGGAGCTGGCGCGCGAGGTCAACCCGCTCGCCCTGCGCTGGGGCAAGTAGGCAGCCGGGGACGGGTCGGTGCTTCCAGCGCCGATCAAGGTTGGTATTTGAAGACTCTGCCGCCCTTCATCACGAACGCCATTTGGCGCAGCGCGGTCGCATCGGCAAGGTAGTCGCCGCGCATCGCTATGATGTCGGCCGTCATGCCCGGCGCAATCGTGCCGATCTCGCTGCCGAGACCGAGCGATTCTGCTGCGAGCGACGTCGCCGAGACGAGCGCTTGCATCGCATCCTGGCCGCCGAACTTGATGCGGTACAGCAGTCCTTCGGCATTGCGGCCGTGAGCGCCTGCGGTGGCATCGCTGCCATAGACGATCTTCAGGCCTGGTACTTTGAGGGATCGGATGAATTCCTCCGGCGGCGTCGGATTGGCGATCAGCTTTTCCATCATCGCGAACGCCTCCGCCGTGTAGTTGCCGACGCCCAGGTACTTGTCCTTGTTGGCAACGTAGTTCTCGGTGACGACGCCGACTGTTGGATCGAAGAAGGTGCCCTTGGCGGCCATCAGGGCCAGAGCCTCATCGGTCATGCCGCCGGTGCCGTGCTCGATCGTCGTGCATCCGGCCTGGACCGCCATCTTCACGGCCGACGTGTAGGCGTGAACGACGCTGCGCAGGCCCTGGCTTTGGCATTCGCCGCAAATGATGTCGAGCTGAGCTTGGGTGAGGGTGGGTCGCGACCCTTCGCGCACGCTCGTTGAGGCGAAGATCTTGATGGCGTCGGCGCCGCGCGCCTTGAGATCGCGCACCATGGCCCGGAGCTCCGAGTCAGGCTGCACGGTCTGTCCGGGCTGATCGTAGCGGAACCATTGCAGCGAGGTCAGCAGTCGCGGCCCCGGCACCAGGTTGCGCGCCCACGCCTCGCGCAAAGCGAGATCCCACGCGGTGCCCGGTCCCAGGCTCTGCACCGTCGTGAAGCCAGCCTCGAGGATGCGCACGCCGTTTTCCACGCCGAACAGGACCGAGTCGGGCACGGGCTCGTCCTGTCCGGCGAGCCGGTTGTCGATGAAGCGATCGTGGCTGAAGTGGTAGGTCACGTGAACGTGCGTGTCGATCAGTCCCGGTGCCACGGTCAGGCCGCCGAGATCGTAGACTTGGGCCCCCTGTGGGACCGGCCCACCAATGCGTTCGATCTTGTCGCCGGAGACGACAACCACGGTGTCTCGTAGCGTCCCACCCTTGCCGTCGAGCAGGGTGGCGACGTTGAGAGCGATCGGCCGCTTGGGCTGCGGCAGCTCCCAGGTGAGCGGCGGCTTGTTGGCGACGCCCAGCAGCGCCGCCGACGGGTGCGATTGCACTGACTTCATGCGCCTCACGCCCCTTGATCAATCGCGTTGCGAGTACCTTTGTCGTCCCACTTGCCGGCATGCGGCGGTTGCACAATCGTAGACGAATTGTTGTTGCCGATGAAACAGCCAGGAGATGAAGCATGACCGACAATCTCGTGCAGTACGAGACGGACGGCGGTATCGCCGTCATCACGATGAATCGACCCGAGAAGCTCAACGCCGTCAATCACGAGCTGCGGTCCGGCATTTCCGAAGCGCTGATCCGGGCAGATGACGACAAGTCGATCCACGTCGTCATCCTGCAATCCAACGGGCGGTCTTTCTGCGTCGGATACGATATCGACACCGACACGCCTGAGCGTGCTGCACGCCGCTTCGACGCGCTCAAATGGCGCGAGTCCCTGACCGAGGATCTGCGCTTCGAGATGATCCCGTGGTACATGCGCAAGCCCGTGATCGCCTCGGTGCAGGGTCACGCGCTCGGTGGCGGCTGCGAGCTTGCGATGTTTTGCGACATCACCATTGCGGCGGACAACGCGATCTTCGGCGAACCTGAGATCCATTTCTCGAACGTCGGGCCGGCCATCGTCATGCCCTGGATGATTGGTTTCAAGAAGGCCCGCGAGCTTCTCTACTTCGGAGACATGATCGACGCGGAAGCGGCGCTGCAGCTCGGCATGATCAATCGGATCGTGCCACTCGCCGAGCTGCGGGACAGGACACTCCGGTTCGCCAAGCGCATGGCGCTGATTTCACCGGAAGCGCTCACGCAGACCAAGCTGGCCATAAACCGCGGCGCCGACGCCATGGGCTTCACCGATGCCATGCATGCCGGACTCGACGTGGTGGCGCCGCTCTATGCGGCAAAAACGGACGTCGGCGTGAAATTCAGCGAGATCCGACAGAAGGAAGGTCTGCGCGCCGCCCTCAAATGGCGGCGCGATCAGTTCAAGCAATACGATAGCTGACGTCTCAGAAACCCGAAGCGCCTGTCGGTAGTTAGAAAATATTCTCCGGCGCCACGCCCAGCATGACCTGACCGACCGTCTCGTAGTGCAGGATGCGGCCCTGGCCCTGTTGTGCGACGGTGTCGATGTCGCGCAGACGGCGTTCGAACGGATTCTCCTCGAACACCGCCATCGAGCCGCAATCGTGAAACAGCGTGTTGACGATCTCGCGTGACGACTGGATGGCCCAGGTCGAGGCGAGGCGCAGGCGGGTCCGTTGATCGATCTCCATCTCGCCGCGTTCCTCGATCGTTGCCAGCGCTTCGTCCGCCGCAGCGTGCAGGAAATAGCGCGCCGACCGCCATCTCGCCTCGGACTGCGCGACGTGGCTCTGGACGACGTTGTTCTCCACCATCGGTTTGCCCGCGCCCCGGCGGGTCTTTTCCCGCGGCAGGGCCAGGAACGCGTCCATCGTGCCCCGGGCGACGCCGAGGGCGACGCCACCGAACCCGATCGAATAGAGCTGGTTGCTGGTGAAACGATAGAGCGGACTGTCGCTGCGGCGGTCGCGCGCCTCGTCGCGATAGATGGCGCGCTCGTGCGGAATGAACAGATTGTCGACGGAGTACTCGTTGCTGGCGGTGCCGCGCAGTCCCAGCGTGTGCCAGATGTCATGGAACGTGGCGCTCGATTTGGGATACAGGAAGGTCTTGGTTTCCTTGCTGCCCGCTACCCTGAGATGCGCGCCGAGCCAGGTGGCGTTCTGACTGCCGCTCATGAAGCGCCATTTTCCGGTGATGCGGTAGCCGCCTTCCACGGGCGTGGCTTCGTAGGGTGAACCGGGAGGTCCCCAGGCGACGATCCCGTCCGGCCGGCCAAAAATCTCCTGGGCGATCTTTGGATCGAGATAGGCGCTCGTCGTCGAGCAGCCGTTGCTTTGACCCACCACCCAGGCGGTGGATCCATCGGCGTAGGCCAGCGCCTCGGTCACCTGGGCGAAGATCGAGGGTTTCAGCTCCATGCCGCCCACCGATTTCGCCTTCAGCATGGTGAAGAACCCGCCCTCGATCAGGGCTTTGACGACGGGCTTGGTGAGTTCCCGGGTCTGGTCATGTTCGTCCGCGGCCGCGGCGATCAGGGGCGCAAGATCGCGGGCTTTCTGGACCTGCGGATGGACGGTCGGCATGGCGTGTCTGTCTCCTGCTCCGCGAAAAGGCCGGGCGCTCCCCGCCGAATGCAATCTGGGAAACCTACCTGTGGCTCCCGGCATTGATCCAGCACGGACACAAATGCCCGAGGAGACAATGACATGAAAGCAATCGTGGTATCGGACCAGGCCGCGGGATTGGCCGGGATGAAGCTGACCGAGCGGCCCGAGCCGCCGGCAGCGATAAACGACGTCATTGTCCGGATTCATGCCTCGGGATTCGTCCCGACCGAGATGGAGTGGCCGTCGACCTGGACCGATCGCCGCAACCTCGACCGAAGGCCGTCGATCCCCGGCCACGAGCTGGCCGGGGTGGTCAGCGCTCTCGGCTACGGCACGACCGGCCTGTCGGTCGGACTGCGCGTGTTCGGCCTCTCCGACTGGCATCGCGACGGTAGCCTGGCGGAGTATGTGGCCATCGAGGCCCGCAACCTCGCACCGCTCCCGGGCGACGTCGATTTCACGGTGGGCGCCAGCCTGCCCATCTCGGGCCTCACCGCGTGGCAGGGACTGTTCCAGCACGGCCGCCTTCAGGCCGGGCAGAGCGTGCTGGCGCACGGCGCGGCCGGCGCCGTCGGTTCGATGGTGACGCAACTCGCACGTGAGGCTGGCGCGTATGTCATCGGCACCGGACGCGCGGCCGACCGTCAGAAGGCGCTCGACTTCGGCGCGAACGAGTTCGTCGACCTCGGCAACGACGCGCTGAAAGACGTCGGCGGCGTCGATCTGGTGTTCGATGTCATCGGCGGCGAGGTCGGCAAGCAGTCGGCACGCCTGGTTCGAGCCGGAGGAACATTCGTGTCCGTTGTCGGGCCGCCGGTGCCGCGGCCCGACGACGGCCTGGCGGTCGACTTCGTCGTCGAGACCGATCGCGCCCAACTGAATGAGATCGTCCAGCGGGTGCGGGACGGACGACTGCGGACGAACATCGGCACCGTCTCGAGCCTCGACGATGCCGTCGCCGCCTTGAACCCGACCGAGCGACGCAAGGGGAAGACCGTCATCCGCGTTCTTCAGTGAGGGCTCGATCTATCGCCGCTCCAGGAACCCTCGTCCCTCGAAGATCGCCGGCATCGCCTTTTCGATCCGCACGGTCCGCGTCCCGGACTGCTTCGCGCCGGCGAAGTGAAACAGGTATCCTCTTTGCCGGCCTGGGGTCAGCGCCGCGAACGCGCGCTTGAACCTCGGATCATCGCGGAACTTCTTCTTCAACTCCGCGGGCACGGGAAACGCCCGGGGCTTCGTCTCGACCTTCAGTCCGGCCTTCTCGGCCGCCACGGCCTCGCGGACGTAGGCCTTGATGGTGGCCGCCTTCGTCGCAATCTCCCTGGCGCTGTTGAACTTCATCACCCGCGCCGCTTGAACCTGCCCGAGCTGCACCAGCAGCTTGTTCGGATCCGTCATCGCCGCGCCCTTGAAGAAGCCCAACGCGCAATATTCCTTGAAGCCCTGAATGATGACGACGTTTTTTCCATCCATCGTGTAGCAGGGCTTTCCCCATTTGCGCTCCACTCTCAAATCAAAGCCGGACAAGATCCTTTGCAGCGCGGCAATCTCAGCCCGCCACCGCTCGCGATACGCCATCTCCATGCTGCACCTCTAGGGCCGCTCATGGCGCGGCTGATAAAGCCCGAGCGTTCCGCCGCCAGGCAATTTGATGCGGGTCAGTCGTCCCCAGGCTTGTTGCGAGGCTTCTTCACACGCGGCGCCGGCCTTTTTCAGCGCTGCCATTTCGGCATCGAGATCATCGGTCATCAGATAAAATTCATGCATGTCGTTCTCATCGGACGGATGAACCGCCACTTCCGACGGCGGAAGCTTGAAGATCAGCCATCCCTCGTGAACGTCGACATATTTGAACTTCAGGACATTCTTGATGAACGCCTTGTCCGCTTCGGCATCCTTGGAATAAACGATGATGTGTGCGCCGTTGATCATGGTTCTGCCTCGTTCCCACGCTTGTTGGTAGCGCCTGAGCGGCTCTTCACGTGATCGATGAAGGCGCGCAGCTTCGGCATCATTTGATGGCGGCTGGGATAATAGAGGAACACGCCCGGCGTCATAGGCGCGAACGGCTTCAGGACGTGCACGAGTTTTTCCGCTTTTGCCGGTCCAGCGGCGATCGGCTCAGGCACTTGCGCAAGACCCAGACCTTCGATGGCCGCGCCCAGCATGGTGGGAAAGTCGTTGGCAATCAGCGGCCCCGACACGATCGCTTCGACGGTCTTGTTGCCATCGACAAAGGACCAGGGCGCGATCGACCCGTCCGAGCGGCGCATGCGTAGGCAGGCATGCTGCCGCAGATCGCCGATGCGCTCCGGCCGTTTGTGCCGGCGTAGATAGTCGGGGCTGCCGACCACGACGAACGGGAAGGGCCGCGTCAACCGCACCGCAACCATGTCGGTGGCGATGAACTGGCCCAGTCGGATGCCGGCATCAAAGCCCTCGGCCGCGAGGTCGACCAGCTCCTTGCTGGCGGCGATCTCCACCTGGACCTCGGGATAGGCCTGGCAGAAGGAGGCGATCAGCGGCTCCAGCAGGATCGGCACCACCGCGCGCGGCACGGAGAGGCGCAACAGCCCGGCCGGTCGCTGCCCGAGTTCACGCGCGACCCCGCTCGCGGCCACCAGCTCCTCGAAGGCGGGCTTGGCGCGCGACAGGAAGCGTTCCCCGGCTTCGGTCAGGCCGACACTGCGCGTCGTGCGGATGAACAGCGCGGCGCCGATGCGGGCCTCGAGGGCGCGTATCGCCTGACTGATGGCCGATGGTGTCACCCCGAGCGCCGCGGCGGCCCGGCGGAAGCTGCGCTGCTGGGCAACGCTCAGGAACGCCTCCACGCCGTCGAGCGCACCCTGCCGGACTGTGAAGTTCTGCTTCATAGCCCGTCAACATTATCGGCAATAGGCGCTCGCGGAAAGCGACCCTACATCGGGCCGATGAAAGCAATCTGCAACGCCGTCCTGGCCCTCACCCTAACTTTGACAGGTGCTGCTTCCATGGCCCATCCCTCCGCTGCCCAAGCCCAAGCCCAAGCCGCCGCGCCCGCAACCACCGGGGTGATGGTGATCCTGACCGTGAAAGCCGGCGTCACACGCGAGCAAGTGATGGCCGTCATGCCCGCCGAAATCCGCCA
>Ga0306921_10008243_pt1 | contig 11013 bp, 11 predicted proteins | sample sta12Cox44000080_FD_203760 | JGI IMG/M metagenome (GOLD analysis project Ga0306921, IMG submission 203760) | Lab enrichment of tropical soil microbial communities from Luquillo Experimental Forest, Puerto Rico - statoxic.12C.oxic.44.000.080 (v2)... | ecosystem: Environmental > Terrestrial >... | reverse complement strand
CGCGGAGGTCGCATTGAGCCCGGGCCGGATGCGACCTGCATCATGCTTTCCATCATCTGCGCCACGGCCAATGACGCGAGACGGTGGTAGCGATGACGGCCTTGCTTCTCGACGCTGAGGAGACCGGCCGTAGCCATACGCGCTAGGTGGGCACTTGCTGTCTGCGGCGTGATGCCGGCGACGTAAGCCAATTCGGATGCCGTCAACGCACGCCCATCCATCAGCGCGTGCAGCATTCCGGCACGGGCGGGATCCCCCGCGAGTGCAGCGACTTCCGCAAATGTGGCCAAGCTGGTCATTGCTTAGATCCGTGTTAGAGCCGGCGCATCCTACCCTAACCGTGGTCCGGATGCTTCGGTCGTTACCGTAACGTTAGCCGCTCCCTCAGCGCAGACTCGCGAGATGAAAAAAATTTGGCGAGCGAGCCGAGCGAAGGCAGGGACTTGGCTGAGGCGTATCAAGACGCGCCGGCATCTGCCGCTGGATGCGCGTCGACTTGAAGATATCGGTCTGAGCGAACGCGAATGTGCCAAGTGGTTCTGGCGGGTCTGACAGCGAGGGCGCAGTGATTGCAGGGGCAACGTCTCGGACCTTCTATGGATGGCGGGTGGTCAGCGCTGCTTTCGTTCTGGCCGTCTTCGGCTGGGGAATGGGGTTCTACGGCCCGCCGGTTTTCCTGAGCGTACTCCACGAGACGTGGGGTTGGCCTCTGACGCTCCTCTCGACGGCCGTCACAGTCCACTTTCTAACTGGCGCGGTCATCGGGGCCAATCTGCCGGCACTCTATCGGCGTTTTTGCGCTCCGACGGTAACGAAGACTGGCGCACTTTGCCTGGCGGCCGGCGTCCTTGGCTGGTCCACTGCCGCCGTGCCCTGGCAGCTCTTGGTCGCGAGCGCGCTCAGCGGCGCGGGTTGGGGCGCGATGAGTGCCGCTGCTATCAATTCGATCGTCTCGCCCTGGTTCGTACGTGCACGCCCGGCCGCTCTCGGGATGGCCTACAACGGCGGGAGCATTGGCGGCGTAATCTTCTCGCCGCTCTGGGTGGCTGCTATTGGCGTTCTCGGGTTTTCAAACGCTGCGGCGGCAATCGGCCTGGTCATGGCGCTCGCAATGTGGTTGCTCGCCGACCTGTTCTTTTCTCGCACGCCACAGCAGATGGGATTGACGCCGGACGGCGATGTCCTGGGAATGCCGGCGATTTCGGTCACGTCACGGACCGTGAAGCCTTTGCCCGGGCGGCTGCTTTGGCGCGAGCGCAAGTTCCTGACATTGGCGGCCGGGATGGCCTTCGGATTGTTTGCGCAGATCGGTCTGACTGCGCATCTCTTCTCTCTGCTGGCGCCGGCCCTCGGCGCGCAACAGGCCGGTCTTGCCATGGGGTCGGTTACCGTTATGACGATCGTCGGCCGCTCGCTCCTTGGCTGGGCCATGCCGCTACGGGCCGACAGAAGGGTCATCGCCTGCATCGGCTACACTGCGCAGCTCGCAGGCTCTGTCGCATTTATTGGCGCAGCAGGGACGAGCCTCCCTCTGTTGCTTCTTGGAGTGGTGTTGTTCGGTGCCGGCTTCGGCAACGCCACGTCATTGCCGCCGCTCATTGCGTCAAAGACGACGTCCCGCGTGTGGTGGCCCTCGTTGTCGGCATTGCGCAAGCTGCCTATGCATTCGCGCCTGCCACGTTTGGCCTGGTCAGGGAATTCGCGCTGCCTGCAGCAAGTGCCGCCGTCCCGGCAGCTCCGGGCGTCTTCGTTGCTGCCGCGCTTGCTCAAGGACTAGCGATTTGCTCATTTTTGATCGGTCGGAGCCGAGAACGCGATTTCTAAATACGACAACTGTTCGCTCTTTGACCCTAGGAGCTATCTGCCTTCTCGTTCCGCAGGCGGCGAATGGCGTGACCCGTGCTATGCGCAATGCCGGGATATGGGCAAGCGCCTAATCCGCCACCGGCTCGCAGCGAAAACCGTCACCCCAGCGCTTGATGTGGCCAACCGACGGCGACGGGAAGTGCATGGTGCAGCACAACGTGTTCGTGTCGCAGTAGCGTTCGAGAAAGGCGCGGCGGGTCGCCGAAGCCTGCTTCTGGTCGTAATCGACCCGCATCACGAGATCCGGATAGCGGGCCTGGATCGGCGAGTGGATCAGATCGCCGGTGAACACCGCCTGGTCGTCGCGGCGCCCGGCGCAGACCGCGAAGTGATCTGGTGTATGACCCGGGGTCGGAGTGAGGCGAATGTGGTCGTCGACGGCATAGTCGCTGGTGACGAGCTCGGCCTTTTTGGCGTCGATGATCGGCAGAACGCTGTCCCTCATCGGGTCGAGCGGGGTCTCACGATCAACCTCGGCCCAATATTCGTATTCTTTTTTCGAGAAGAGATATCTGGCATTGGGAAAGGTGGGGATCCATCGACCGTTCTCCAGTCGCGTATTCCAGCCGACATGGTCGCCGTGCAGATGCGTGCACATAACGATGTCGATGTCGTCGATGGTAACGCCGGCGGTTTTCAGCGCCTGCATCCAACTGCTGTCGCTCTTGCGGTGCCAGGTCGGGCGATGCGGAAAGGACTTGTCGTTGCCGATGCAGGCATCCACCAGAATCGTGTGATGCGGCGTCTTGACGACATAGGATTGGAAGCAAAGCACCGCCATGCCGGCCGGGTCGAGCGCCGCCGGCTCCATCCACGACCGGTTGTCGTCCAATAATTCGCGGCTCAGGCTGGGCAGGAACTCCAGGATCGGCGTGAAGCCCGCCTCCTGCTCGACAATCCGATGAATGGTCATGTCATTGACGTCAAAGCTGGTGCGCATCGTCGGCTGTCCTCGTTGAACTCGTTTCCCCTTTGATCGGGACAATGCTAACGCAGCGACCATAAGGTGACAAACACATCTACCCCGGAGCTCGGGCCGAGCAGGGCGCCGCCGAGACCGCAACTCCGATCCGTCGCCAATCCGAGAGCTGCTGCGGCCAGGGCCGATTGATGATCCCGAGTGGGCCGCAATGCCCTACTGCGAATACGCGGGTCTGGTTCTTTGAGGTCCAAGTACTACCGGCGACCCGAGAAATAGATAGCGGGGCATCGTGCAGCGCGAAGACGCAGCGTACGGCCCGCCATCCGGCATTGCCCATTCCGACAATTATCGGCGGTTTCAGATAACTGACGAGAGGGCGGAGATGCCGCTCGGTGCAAGTATCCACCCAGCGCGAAAGTATGGGCCCACTCATCATCCCTTCCTTTATGCAAAGAATCGAGTTTGTTAGAAACACCCGAGCATCGACGTCCGGCTGTGACGGATGCGTTACCTTAATTCCAGCCTCGTTGAGAAGCCTATACAAGTTCTCATTGGTCTTATTATTCGGCTCGTCGCGTCCGCGATTGCGAACGTAGTAGTCGACATTACCGAAGTCCTGACCGACGACGAGAAGCTTCGGGCTCCGGTGGCCGAGCCATTGCTCCCAATGACTGACCACATTGGGATCGAACTCAAATTCTCCGCAACTTCTGATCTTGCCTGGGCTTTGCTCGACGCAAATCCGACAGGCTTTCCGAGCCGAGACCAGCGCGTCAAAGGTATCCATGCGCTTTCTCCAAGACAGCCAGCGCCTCGATCCGCTGGGCGAGCCGGCGAAGCGGACGGTCGACTAAGCCTAGCTGATCGAGATGACGTAGCGTGTTATCGAAGTATTCGCGACACGTCCCGCGGCGGCCTTCGGCACATAGGATCATCTTGGCGGCCTCGTCCAAGTCGACTCGGCCCGCATAGTCCGGGCAATCACGCAGGACCGTGAATGTGAAGGCGTTCAGAGTGACTTGCCGGGTCCGCACCGGGAGCAGTCGCATCTCATAGACGCGGCGGCCGGTCATCTCTCGTTGCCACACGTCGTCAATTGCCTCCGGCGGTAAGCGGAACACCAGGCCCCAGCACGAGCCGCCGCGATCGAGCCCGAGAACCAGACCCGGCCGCGCCGGGCTTCCGCGATAATCATAGGAGTAGAGGCAAAAGCTGCGATGATAACCGTGCAACAAAGCGGCTTCGGCATCCGTAGAGAAGAATTCCGGATCCCAAATCAACGAGCCATAGGCAAAGATCCACACGGGCCGCGCGCGGTCGCGCAAAGACGCGATGTGCTTTGTCATCAGATCCGGCAACTCGTCCTGCAACCCTCACCCTCCAGCCCTCGATGGGATAATGAAGTCGTGGCGTCATCAAGCTGACAGGCAATCCGCTCAGTGCTGGCGGCTAGCGAATTGGCCCGCTATATAGCGGTTATGCGCCGCCCGACCCGCCTCGGTCTCGCCGTCATCGCTGCGCTACTGGTCATCGCGTGCGCCTACACGGCCTATTGGTTTGTTGTGGCCAGCCAAATCAAAGATAGCGTCGATGCATGGGCCCAATCGGAGCGGGCTGACAAGATCGATGTGTCTTGGCAACGGATCTCCATCACCGGTTTTCCAATCGCGTTCCGGATTGAGCTTGATCGCGCGGCGCTGCGTGACAATGCAGTCAACCCGGCGCCCGACTTGCGCATCTCCTCGCTCTCGGGCACCGCGCGGCCCTGGGATTTCGCTGATTGGCATCTGCATGCGCCAGCAGGTTTTTCCGCCGAGCTTGCTGGTGCCGGCGAAAGGGCACCGGCGAAGCTGACGGCACGGAGCGCCGACGGCGTAGTCTCGATCGAGACGGAGGGCGGTTGGAAGCTGTGGTTGAGGTTACAAGACGCTGCCATCGAGACAGCAGACAGGGTTCTGATCAGTGCGGCTGATGGCTGGGTCATTGTCCCCCCAAAATTGCCGCGGAACCGCATCGATCCGGGGCTGGGCTTAGCGTGGAATTTGCGAGAGGTGCAGCTGCCCGTCGCAATCGGACCGTTGGGCGACACGATCGAGCAACTCGATTTCGATGTTACGGTAAAGGGTGGATTGCCGAGCGGGAAGTTAGCCCAGGCGGTCATGGCCTGGCGCGACGCCGGCGGCACAATAGAACTCGACAATCTCGACCTTAGGTGGGGAGGGCTGGCAGCGGTAGCGACAGGGACGGTCGCTCTCGATCAGGATCTCCAGCCTATCGGTGGCTTCTCTGGCGCGATCCAGGGTTACGACAAAGTCTTATCGGCGCTGGTTCAAAGTGGTCGGATGCGCGCCGCCGATGCCGGTCTGGCGCGAATCGCGTTGACGATGCTGGCCAAGGCGGGGCCGGACGGAAAGCCTGAAATCAAGACGGCCTTTACGATCCAGAATGGACAGATGTTCCTGGGTCCCGCGAAGCTGGGCAAAGCGCCCCACATCTCCTGGGAGTAGTCACCTCAGCTTGGTCTCACGCCTGCTTTGCTTCGATGATAGAGCGACGAACGGCTCGTGTGCGGGTGAAGAGTTCCTGAAGTTTTTCGCCCTCACCCCAGCGAATCGCGCGTTGCAAGGCGGTCAGGTCTTCAGTAAATCTTTGCACGATTTCCAGCACCGCCTCGCGATTGTTGAGAAAGATGTCGCGCCACATGACAGGGTCGGAGGCCGCGATACGGGTAAAGTCGCGAAATCCGCTGGCTGAGAATTCGATGACCTCAGATTTGAGGCTCTCTTCGAGGTTGGTCGCAGTGCCAACGATCGTGTAGGCGATCAAATGAGGCAAATGCGAGGTCATCGCCAACACTTTGTCATGATGGTCGGCGCTCATCGTGACGACTCGCATGCCGCAGCTTTCCCACATCCGGCCAACGGCCTTTACCGCCTCGGGCGCCGCCTCAGGCAGTGGCGTCAAGATGCACCAACGATCGCGAAACAGCTCGGCGAAGCCAGCCTCAGGCCCGGAATGCTCCGTCCCGGCAACGGGATGGCCGGGAACGAGGTGAACTGTCGTGGGTATGTGGGGCCGCAAATCGCGGATTACCGCCTGCTTGACCGAGCCGACATCGGTCACAATCGCTCCGTCCTTCAGCGCCGGGCCGATCCGCTCCCCGATCTCGGCATAAGTGGAGAGCGGGGTTGCGATCACAATCAGGTCGGCGTCCTCGACCGCCACAGCTGGATCTTGGGTGGTATAATCAGCCAGTGCGAGGCGAAGCACGGTCGTTAAGGTTTCGGCGCGCCGGGCGCAAGCGACGATGCTCGTGCTTGGACTGTCGCGCCGCAGGACCCGAGCGAGAGAAGACCCAATCAACCCAATCCCGATCAGCGCCACACGGTCGAACAACTGATCGCTCATAAGGCGGCCATGAACTCGCCGAGGGCATTTGCGACGGTTTGCATTTCCAACCCGGTTCCGATCGTGATTCTCAGATATTGCGGCAAACCATAAGCGCCCATTTTTCGGGTCAGGATCCCGCGCGATTGTAGAAATGTGCACGCCGCATCAGCGTTCTTCTGCGGCGCGTCGGGAAAGCGAGCGAGAACAAAATTGGCGACGCTGGGCGTGAGCGACAGGCCGAGCGCCGCGAGCCGCTCGGAAAACCACGGCAGCCACCGCTCGTTATGGGCGCGGGCGCGATTGAGCGCTTCGATGTCCTCGACCGCGGCGATGCCGGCGGCCTGCGCTGCCGCACCGACATTGAATGGACTGCGCACCCGGTTGAGCAAATCGGCAATCGCAGGCGGACAATAAGCCCATCCGAGCCGGAGCCCAGCGAGAGCATAAATCTTAGAGAAGGTGCGAAGCATCACGACGTTTTCGGCGCGATTCACCAGCGCGATTCCGGGTTCGTAGTCGTTGCGGTTGACGAACTCCGCATAGGCAGCATCGATCGCAAGCAGTACGGAAGAGGGGAGCCCGGCATGCAACCGAGCGATTTCCTGTGCACCCAAATAGGTGCCGGTTGGATTGTTGGGGTTGGCGATGAAGACTATGCGTGTGCGCTCGGTCACCCGGGCCAGTAACGCATCGACGTCCACTGTCAGATCCCGTTCGGGAGCAGCGACCGGTCTGGCGCCAACTGCCAAGGCGTTGATCGGATACATCAAGAAGCCGTGACGGCTATACAGCACCTCGTCACCGGGCCCGGCATAGCAGCGCAGCAGCAAGGTAATGAGTTCATCGGAGCCGGCGCCGCAGACGATGCGTTCGGAGTCAAGGCCGTGGTGCCTGCCGAGTGCCTCCCGCAGCTCCTGAGCATTGCCGTCAGGGTAGCGATGAATATCGGCGGCGAGTGCACTGTACGCCGCCATCGCTTTGCTGCTCGGGCCGAGGGCGCTCTCGTTCGAGGCGAGTCGGATCGGGCGCTGGATCCCGGGCGCCTTGGCTTCCCCACCCACATATGGGGTGATCTCAAGGATGCCCGGGCGAGGCACTAACCCAGCTTCGGGTTGCATGTGCTCAGCCTCTTGCAGAAAGTAGGTGCGGTAGCAGCGGCACCGCGTAACCGCCGAGCGGCGACAGACGACCGAGCGTCGTGCCGAGCTCCGTCCGCAGGGTATCGAGCCGCGCGTCCGAGATCGGTACAAACCCTTCGATCTCGATCAAATTTACGATCAACTCACGTCGGGCTGACGCAAAGAATGTGCACGCTAGTCCCGAAGCGGAAAGAAGCTTCGAGATCCCGGCCCGCGTGATCTCCTCCGTCCATTCTGCCACCAAGAGCGTGCGATCGAGGCCGCTTTCCTGTTGTGTGCCATAGCCAACCGCCAGCACCTCGGCGCCCTCGTTACGGGCATTGCCGCTCGCGCCGAACGGCAAGCGCGCTATCACACGCGGCGTATTCTCATCGATCGGCAACAGATCGAGCCACCAGGGCTGGGATTCTTCCGGTTGAGGCAGCGGCAATATGCCGACAGAGCTCTCTCCGCGAACTATCGCACGGATCACAGCTGGAATCGTTTCATAAGCCGTCAGCGGCGTATTGCTGCCATAATGGTCTCGCGCCAGATCCCAAAACCCTTGCCCATCGCTTGGGACAAACACCGCAACTGAAAATGGGGATTGCATGCTAACCGTTGCCGCCAACATCTCCCGCCACATACGAACGAGGTTAGCAACGGGGAAGGCGCCATGATGACGTGCTATAAGCCGGCGAATGATTTCTGCTTCGCGCGCCGGTTGCAGTGCCGGCAAGTTGTCGTTCTTCTTGCTGGCCCTGATCATCGATACGATCTCGGCCCGGTCGATCAAAAGATCTTGCAACCGATCGTCGATCTGGTCCAGACGCCGGCGCAAGCCCTTGAGATCAGATGGCATTGAGGACATGGCTTACTTCGCTGCCACAGGAGGCGTACTAGTAGGGTGCCGATCCGGCAAAATCAAAGAAAACGTTGACATGCCCGACCTCGGATCCCTAGCTAGCGCCCCCAAATGGGAACCGGCGGCGCGAATTTCATCTACCCGCTGCGTACTCGCATTTGTTTAGGGCCGTCTCGTGTCGACCTCAGTCTCCCCTTGCTTCCGCTCGCGCTCGGTCGAAGACTGGCCGGGCTGCCGCTTAATCGTGCGTCAGCCGCTACAGCTCGATTGCGGGCTCGATTTTGGCCCGTTCACAATCGCCTATCAGACCTACGGCACACTCAACCCAGACCGGTCGAACGCGATCCTGGTCTGTCACGCGCTGACCGGTGACCAGTACGCGGCCGACCCGCACCCGATAACCGGAAAGCCCGGTTGGTGGGAAACACTGGTGTGCCCAGGCGGGGTGCTCGATACCGAGCGCTATTTTCTGATTTGCGCCAACGTGCTCGGTGGCTGCATGGGAACGACCGGTCCGCAAGAGATCGACCCAGCGACCGGTGAGCCTTGGGCGTTGTCGTTTCCCGTGATTACGATCCGCGACATGGTACGGGTGCAGAAGCAGCTGCTTGACCACCTAGAAATTGAAAGTCTGTTCTGCGTGATCGGCGGATCGATGGGGGCGATGCAGGTTTTGCAATGGGCTTCGAGCTACCCCGACAGCGTATTTGCCGCCGTGCCCATCGCGGGGGCGGCGCGCCACTCCGCGCAGAACATAGCGTTTCACGAGGTGGGGCGACAAGCTATCATTGCCGACCCCGACTGGTGCGGCGGACAATATCTAAGCCTCGGCCGCAAGCCGGTTCGCGGCCTCGCTGTCGCCCGCATGGCGGCTCATATCACCTACCTGTCGGAGGCGGCGCTGCACCGCAAGTTCGGGCGCAACCTGCAGGATCGTCGTACCGTCACTTACGGATTCGACGCCGATTTCCAGGTCGAGAGCTATCTGCGCCATCAGGGTAGCACTTTTGTCGACCGCTTCGATGCAAACTCCTATCTCTACATCACCCGCGCAATGGACTACTTCGATCTCGCCGCGGAGCACGACGGGTCGCTGCCGAGCGCTTTCCACGGGACCCGCTCGCGCTTTTGCATTATTTCCTTCACGAGCGACTGGCTGTTTCCGACTGCGGAAAGCCGGGAGGTCGTGCACGCGCTTAACGCCGCCGCGGCGAACGTCAGCTTTGTCGAGATTGCAACCGACAACGGGCATGACGCTTTTTTGTTGCACGAGCCCGAGCTCTTCGAGACCCTACGCGGCTTTTTGAACGGCTGCGCCGAGCACCGCGGCCTCAGCCAATCCCGGTCATGACCGCTTCAAGCGAGAGCACAGTACTCAGTTTTGGCGCGGCTACGCAGGCGACTGTCGGGACTGCCGCGGCGGTCGAGCTCCGCCAGGATTTGAGGTTGATCGCCGACATGATCGAGCCTGGGTCACGCGTGCTCGACATTGGCTGCGGTGACGGCGCGTTGCTGGGTTATCTTGCGCGAGAGAAGAAGGTCGATGGGCGTGGCATCGAGCTAAGCCAATCAGGTGTTAATTCCTGCGTCGGCCATGGGCTGTCGGTTATTCAGGGTGACGCTGACCGCGATCTCGAAGCCTATCCGACAGATGCCTTCGATGTGGTCGTGTTGAGCCAAACTCTGCAGGCGACCCGCCAGCCACGACAGGTCGTCGAGGCGCTGGTCCGCATCGGTAGGCGGGCTATCGTGTCATTCCCGAATTTCGGATTCTGGCGAATCCGCCTTCGCCTGTTGATGACCGGTCGGATGCCGCTTTCGCATTGTCTCGCCCATCCTTGGTACGAGACACCCAACATTCACCTCTGCACGATCCACGACTTTGTCGCATTGTGCGATGAGATTGGCGTCCGGGTCGAACGCAGCGTCACGCTCGACCGCCTTGGACAGCCTTATTCTCTCGATCCGCGCGGTAGCTTGGCCAATCTGCTGGCCGAGCAAGGCATCTTTGTGCTTTGCGGTAGCCGTCGCGAATCCGATCCCATAGCACCGAGGTCGTGATGCTGGTTGCCCAGATCACCGACACGCATATCACGGCGCCGGGAGCACTTTTTATGGGCATCGTTGACACCGCCTCCGCGCTCGCACAGGCCGTGGTGGCGCTCAACCTGCTCGACCCCTCCCCCGATCTCGTCGTCCTTACCGGGGATCTCGTCGAGGGCGGGAAACCGGAGGAGTATGATCATTTATGCTCGCTGCTGGCGCCGCTGCGTATGCCCTTGTTTGCAATTCCTGGCAACCATGACGCACGCGAACCGATGCGGCAGGCGTTTGCCGGGGGCGGATATCTGCCTCGCGAGGGATTCCTTAATTACGTGATCGAAGACTATCCGATGCGCATCATCGGATTGGATACTTTGGTACCAGGTGAGGGCGGCGGCGCCCTGTGTTCGGACCGGCTGCGATGGATCGACCGTGCCCTCTCGACAGCGCCGGATCGGCCAATCCTGGTGCTTATGCACCATCCTCCGTTTGTGACCGGGATCAGTCGGATGGATCGGCTCGGCTTCGAGGGTACTTCCGCGTTTGCCGAGATCATCCGCCGCCATCCTCAGGTCGAACGAATCGCTTGCGGGCATCTTCATCGCGCGATCGAAAGCCGCTTTGCCGGGACGGTGGCCGGGACAGCGCCGAGCACTGCGCACCAGATCGTCCTCGATCTCCGTACGGATGCACGGATCAGCTTCGCGTTCGAGCCTCCCGGGTACCAACTTCACTACTGGCGCGAAGACGCCGGGCTCGTTACGCACACGGCGGCTATTGGGGATTGGCCGGGGCCATACTTTTATTAG
>Ga0306921_10008236_pt1 | contig 11017 bp, 11 predicted proteins | sample sta12Cox44000080_FD_203760 | JGI IMG/M metagenome (GOLD analysis project Ga0306921, IMG submission 203760) | Lab enrichment of tropical soil microbial communities from Luquillo Experimental Forest, Puerto Rico - statoxic.12C.oxic.44.000.080 (v2)... | ecosystem: Environmental > Terrestrial >... | reverse complement strand
GGGGATACCCGCCGAGGAGGGTTCAGACGTGCTCGCGCGGACGATCGGTGGCACCCGCAGGAGCCGCCGAGCTCGCCGCGGCGCCGGGCGGCGGCACTTGCACCGGCGGTGCCTCGGCCTCATCCTCTTCTTTCATACCCGCCTTGAAGGCCTTGATGCCTTTGGCGAAATCACCCATCACGCGGGGCAGCTTCCCGGCGCCGAAAAGGATCAGGATAATGGCCAAGACCACGATCCAATGCATCAAGCTGAACGAACCCATAGCGGCGACCCCGGAAGGCTGACCAAACTCTATTCTAGCAGGTCTCCCCGCCACCTGCATCGGCTCCCCTCGAATTCGTCAAACTCGCCGGAAGATTCAAGCCCAACGGCCGAGAAGGATGATCGATGACCTATTTTCCGCCGCCGCATCCGGCAGCTTGGGCGACCGTCGCCGCGGCCGGCCTCGGTGCCGAGGCGATCGCCGCTGCCGCGCAGCACGCTGGCAAGTGCGAAACGCCCTGGGAACGCAATCTCGCCGTCATGGTTACCAGCGACTTCCAGGAAATCCCGCCGTGGAACGAAACCCTCGGGCCGGTGCGGCCGCGCGGCGCGCCGAACGGTCTCATGCTGCGCGGCGGCCCGATCGTCGCCGAATGGGGTGACACGATGCGGGCCGACATGACGTTCAGCGTCGCCAAGAGCTATCTCGCGATCCTCGCCGGTCTAGCGTGGGATCGCGGGCTCTTCGGCGATCCGCATGAACCGGTACGCCACACGGTTGACGACGGGGGCTTTGACCCGCCGCACAACCACGCGATCACCTGGCATCATCTGCTCCAGCAGACCTCGGAGTGGGAGGGGGTGCTGTGGGACAAGCCGGATCTCGTCGATCGTAACCGGGCCGTCGCCGGCCGCCCGAGCGTTGCACCCAAGGGGACGCACCGCGATCTCCAGCCGCCGGGTGAGTTCTGGGAATACAACGACGTCAGGGTCAACCGCCTGAGCCTCGCTCTGTTGCGGCTGTGGCGCCGGCCGCTGCCGGAGGTGTTTCGCGAGCTGGTCATGGACCCGATCGGCGCCTCGGGCGACTGGGAATGGGTCGGTTACCGCAACTCATGGGTCGAGATCGACGGCCGCCGGATGCAATCGGTCTCGGGCGGCGGCCATTGGGGCGGCGGCGTCTTCATCAATGCGCGCGACCAGGCGCGCATCGCCCTGACGCTGCTCCGTCGCGGGATGTGGGGACCGCGCCGGATCCTTTCGGAAGCGTGGATCGAGCAGATGCTCGAACCCTGCCCACTCAACCGGCAATACGGCTATTTGTGGTGGCTCAACACAGGACGCGGCCTTTATCCGAGCGCCCCGGCCGCGAGCCATTACGCGCGCGGCGCCGGCGGCAATTTGACCTGGATCGACCCGGAGGACGACATCGTCGCGGTGCTGCGCTGGACCGACCCGGCAGCGATGGACGGCTTCATGAAGCGGACGATGGCGGCGCTCGGGCGCTGATCCGCCGCTAGCCTACGGTTGATTTGGCGGGCCGACGTGTGCTTTATTCGTTCGCGAGCATATTGGGGGGACCTTGCCCGTGCAAACCGCCGGATCCTCGGCCGCGAGATCGGCTGAACTCGTCTGTCTATTGCTCGCGAGCTTGACCGTTTGCGCGCCTGCGGCCCGGGCGGGGGACTATTGCGCCAACGATCCTCGGGTCGACGCGGTCGATTTATCGGCGCCGGTCGATCAGCGCTTCCTGAATACGATGCGAGGGATCGGGATCAGAACCATTATCCGGTACTACGACCATGAAGACGAAACCCTTCCCGGGAAGACCCTGCGGAGAGACGAACGTAACCTAATCTTGACGAACGGTTTCGAGACCGCCGTCGTTTTTCAACACCACAACAACCATTTTGCCTCGTTCACCGCGCTGCGCGGGCATCAGGACGCCGAGCGATCGCTCGCCCTCGCCAGCGAAAATTCGCAGCCGCCAGGCAGTGCCATCTATTTCGGGGTAGATGGCCCATGGCAAGCCGCTTACGAGCTGGCGAATGTCGCCGCCTACTTTCGGGAACTGAAGGCGAGACTCGCCGGATTCGGCTACCGGATAGGGGTCTATGGCAGCGGACTGGTCTGCAACCTGCTGCTGTCGACTGGGCTCGCCGAATTATGCTGGCTTGGTGCCCCAACTTCCTGGCCGGATTACTACGCCTACTACCAGACGAGAAGATGGGGACTGGCTCAGCTTCGGACCTCGCAATGCGGTGGCCGAAGCGTCGACTTCAATCTCGTGAATGATATGGTCGCCGATTACGGGCAGTTTGCGCGCTAAAGCGCTAGAAGCATCGGCTGAAGTTTTCAGAAATGTCGGTGACAACCACGAAAGATAGTTCTAGGCTGCTTCAGATCGGCGATACGTTCTTTATTGTCATCGACTAGTCCCTCAACTGCGAGTGGGGAGGAAGAGAACATGGCCGAGTATGATCTGATAATCCGCAACGGCACGATTGTAGACGGAACGGGTGGCATACCCGCCTACCGAGGCGATGTGGCGATCAAGCATGGAAAGATCGCCATGATCAGCGGGCGCATCAAGGCGAGGGCGAAGAAGGAGGTCGACGCCACGGGATGCATTGTGGCGCCCGGGGCCATCGACCTGCACAACCATTACGACCTGCAGCTGAACTGGGACCCCTATGCCACGATGTCGGGCTGGCACGGCGTGACCTCCGTGGCGATTGGCCAGTGCGGCTTCGGCTTTGCCCCGTGCAAGCCGAATGAGCAAGAGGCCGCGATGCGCCTCTTGACCCGGATCGAAGCGGTTCCGCTCAGCTCAATGGAGCAGGGTCTACGCTGGGATTGGGAGACGTTTCCCCAGTGGATGGACAGCCTGGCGAAGCATCCGTTGGGCGTCAATGTCGGCGCTTTGGTGCCGTTCAACCCGCTGCGGCTCTATGTGATGGGCATCGACGCTTCGCGTGAGCGGGTGCATGCGACCGAGGCGGAAACCCGCCAGATGCAGGCCCTCGTGCGCGAGGCGATGGCAGCCGGCGCCTTCGGCTGGTCGTCGATGAAGACGTTGATCAACCGTCCTGATGACGGCCGCTTTATTCCGAGCCAGGTGGCGTCGAACGAGGAGTACCTGGCTCTAGCGCAGGTGCTGTCGGAGTTTGGCATCGGCAGCATCGGCTGGACGCGCGGCGCCGCCGAGCGGCCCTTGCCGCCGGGCGAACCCGATTTGCTCGGCGGAGAAACGTCCACGGGTTCCGGCATTCAGATGGATCCCGTCGAAGGCGACGCCCCCGGGAAGGGTCGCGAGGATTTCCTGATCGAGATGTGCCTGGCGAGCGGACGCCCGCTGCAATGGGGGGCGGTGAGCCAGAGCGAGGCGGCCCCAGGGCGCTACAAGGAGCAGCTCGCCTTTCTCGAGCGCGCGCACAAAGAAGGCGCATGGATGTACGCCCAGACGGCGTCGAACCCGCCGTCGCCGGTCTTCGAGCTCGCCGAATATAACGGCTTTGACGCGATGCCCGGCTGGATCGATCCGTTTGTCGGGACCCCGGAAGAGCGTATCGCCAAGCTGAACAAGCCCGGGGTGCGCGATCGCATGCGCCGGGATGTCGGCGCCTGGGCCGGCACCGGAGGCACTGCCGACGTTACGACGAACTGGGCGAAGATGCGCGTCCTCGAGGTCCGCCATCCGAGGAATTTTCAATACGAGGGGCTGACCATCGCGGAGCTGGCCGAAGCCACCGGCAAGCACCCGATGGACGCCATGCTGGATCTGGCTCTCGACGAAGATCTGCGGACGGAATTCTCCACCGACCCGACCAACGGCACGGATCCTGAAGCGGTAGCGGAAATCCTAAATCATCCCTATATCCACCCCTGCGTCTCGGACGGTGGCGCCCATGTCCGCTACCTGACCCTGGGCACTTGGCCGGTTAATCTGCTGGCAACGTGGGCGCGCGACCGTCAGGTCATGAGCCTCGAAAAGGCCCATTACAAAATCAGCGGTCTGCCGGCCTGGATCGCCGGGTTCACAGATCGGGGTATCCTGAGGGAGGGTTACGCCGCCGACATCATCGTTTACGAGCAGGAGAAGCTCGGCTTCCTGTATGACGACCCTGTCTATGCCACGGACTTCCCGGGCGGCGAGCGTCGCCTGATCCAAAAGGCCAAAGGCATCCGCTATACCATCGTCAATGGGGCGATCACGTTCGAGGAGAGCGAATGCACCAACGCCACGCCGGGGAGATTCCTGCGCAGCTATGACATGGTGAACAGGTAATAGACGCAGCAGCAGAGGAGCCCCGGCCTTCGGGGCTCTTCCGGTAGCTTCGCGCATTATTGAGGCGCGCCGGTCACGATTCTAGAAGCTCTCCGCCAAGGGGGGAGAGGTGCCGATCATCGACAAGCAGGATTTGCGCAAAACCGCTGGAGCTGCCCCGGGGCTGGAGACCTGCGTCCTGGTAGGCAAGCATCACGGGAGCCAGTCTCTGCACATTGAAGAGGTGACCGTCGCCCCGAATGCCCGGATACCGCGATGTGTCAATCCGCACACGGAAGTGGCCGTCATCGTCCAGCAAGGGAGATTGGACGCGCTCCTCGGCCGCGAGCGGATGACGATCGGTCCCGGCCATACGGTGCTGGCTCCGGTCGGGACCGCGCATGGCTTTCTGAACCGCTACGACGTACCGGCGCGAGTGCTGTTTGTCTTTCCGACGCATCAGGTTGAAAGAGTGCCGGTCAGTGTGCCGGGAGCGACGTCGGGTTTCCTCTCGGAGAAGGGGCTGACCGGCTACGAATCGCCGCAGGATCGGCCATTGGGACAGAAAAGCTAACGGGATCTTGGGAACAGCGGCGTTCTCGCTTCAGAGCCCCAAAAGCTAGTAGCTCAGCGCTGAAATCAGCGTATGCGATCCCAACTTCTCGTCATGCCTGCGAAGGCGGGCATCCAGGGCCAATGCTCCGAACTCTGCCCTAGACTCCCGCTTGCGCGGGAGTGGACGAAACTGCAGTGAGATATGATATGACCGTGACGTTCGCGAATATACGCAACGTATTTGCTAAATAGGCGGGCTGCTTCGGCCCATCAGACCCGTCAACAGCATCACGACGAATATGACTAGGAAGATGAAAAACAGTATCTTTGCAATGCCTGCCGCAGCGAACGCGATTCCACCAAAGCCCAAAAAGCCGGCGATGATCGCGATTATGAGAATCATCAACGCCCAATAGAGCATAATCTCCTCCGTTGACGGCGCGTCCGGGAGTTGACGTCCCTTCGGCCCGATCGCTATCTCCGGAAACAAGCCAATATACGATCTGGTTCCCCGAGTGTTGGCTTGGGAGATGCTTCTGCGCGCACCGCCGCAGTACCACCGCTCGCAACAGCTCAAAGGCGGGATCATCCAGCGCGCCGGCGCGATCCCCAAGCTGTCAACGCGGACATCTTCGCCTAAGGTCCATTTATTGAACGTAAGTTTGGCATCGAAAGCCGAGGCGAGCCCCGCATCGACGGCGGTAAGCGCCTGGTCGCGAAAGCCCTCAGCCCGCAATGGCAGAGGTACATACGATTATCCGGCCGCTTCAGTGAAGGACATCTCCACAGCTATCGGCTTGCACCGCCGACAATGCGAAATAAATTGCCGTGCGCTGCTTTCCCACGAATGCGTTAGCGCAAACGCGCGGCAAGCATCGCGCGAAATCGTCAAGGCTCTAAGGCAGGCAGCCCCGAGATTGTCGTCCAGCGCGCCGATCGGATGGCTGCCGATCACGTCCTTTGGCCCGGGCACCGGATACGCCGCAACAGGAACACCGGACGCGAGCGCCTCGAGCTGGACCACGCCGAATGTATCGGTTCGACTTGGAAACACCAATACATCCGCGGCGGCAAGATATGCGGCGAGTGTTTTTCCGGCCATCGGGCCGAAAAAGTGGACATTCGGGAACCGGCGTCGGAGTTGGGCCGCCTGCGGACCGTCGCCAATGACGACTTTTGAGCCCGGCAAATCGAGTGCCAAAAACGCCGCCAGATTTTTTTCTACCGCAATGCGCCCCACGCTGGCGAAGATTGGCCGGGGTAAATCGAGCGCCGCAGCGCGATCGGGCCGAAAAAGATCGGTATCGACCCCGCGAGTCCATATTACGAGATTCTTGAACCCGCGGTTGCTCAGCTCCTGCATCAAGGATGACGTGGAAATCATCGTCGCCGCGGCTGCGGCATGAAAGCGGCGGAAAGCCGCGTAACTCCATGAAGCGGGAATCGGCAGTCGTGCAGAAATATATTCCGGAAACCGCGTCATATAGCTCGACGTAAATGGAAGTCTTCGGTTGAGACAATAGCGTCGCACCACATGCCCGATAGGTCCCTCGGTCGCAATGTGCAGCGCATCGGGCGCGGCTCGTTCGATCCGACGCGCGATTTCGCGCGGATTTGGCAGGGCGCAGCGGATACTGGGGTAGGTCGGCAACGGGAATGACGGAAACCCTTCCGGCGTCAGAAATTCAATCTCCGCGCCAAGTGTTCGCGCAGTGGCGGCGAGAGACTCTATGGTTCGCACGACGCCATTGATCTGCGGATGCCACGCGTCGGTCGCGATCAGTATTCGCATCGTGGTCCGCCACTCAGGACAGCCACATCAGAGGCCGTCCCATGCGGATCGTGGCCCCCTCCTCAATTCCCTCACAGAGCCTGAACCCCGCCGGTGCAAATACGATGATGGTTGATCCATGCTCGAACCAACCCATCTCTTCACCCTTGTCGAGCGAAGCTTGGCAGGGAATTTCGGGCTCCCCTCGGTAATGCATACAAAGCAAGACATCGAGGAAGCGAAGCCGAATGCTCGCAACAAGGACCGCGGCCACCGCCACCAACGTGACGACATGACCTGATGAGCGAAGCACGGTGCGAATGATCGCACGTTCGTTCTTGCAGAACAACTTAGCGATGCGGTTAAGCGCAACCGGATTGACGTTCCATGTGTCGCCGGAGATGTACGTCACCTTATCGACCATGCAGTCGTACGGCGCATGGAAGCGGTGATACATGCTCGAAGTCAGTCGCAACGTGACATATTGGCCGTTGCGATAGAGGTCGACAGCGGTTGGATTGAGCAGCAACTCGTGCAGCGAGTACGGAAATCCCTTCGCTTGGATCAGCTCGTCACCATGAATGCGCCCGGACGCGCCGACGATCGCGTCGCAGGGGGTGGTCAGCACGCGTGGATCGGAGTCGACGGGACGGGCGCCCGCTTTCAGTTTTCGCGTGAAGCACGCGTGCAGACTATTGAAGTGTTCCGTCTTCGCCTCACTCAGATCGAGATCAGCAAACAGCCGCCAGATTGCGATCGTCGCTCGGGCTAGAAGAGGGTGCTCGATCCGGCTGAACCAACCCATGAATCGAGTAAAGAGTTGACGCGGGATGCGGTTCGTGAGCAGAAAGTTCAGTTCTCCTTGCGGAGAAATCCGGGCGGGTTCTGATCGCACTGTCATCTATTTGTAAAAATGATCGCGTAGTGACTGCAGCGAAGGAGCCAGCCATTCTGACAGCTGCGCTTTATGTACTGGGGGTCTTCGCCTTGGCGGTACCGTCGATTATGGTGAGGTCGCGTCTGCAACTGTCGAAGGCCAAGCACCCGTCGCTCAACGGACACGCGCGGATCGCCCGGCGCGTGGCTTCGTTGGTGCCATTCTACCAATACGACGACGCTCGGTTCTTTGCGGTCGACGGCGCTCCGGACTCGGTTGCTGCGCAGCGACGCGCGGATTTTGAACGGCTGGCCGATCTCTACCGCACGCGGTACACCCGAACATTGCAGCTGACCAACGAAGTCACCGGCCTTATCTCGGATTTGCAGTTCACCGAGACTTACCGCGTCCCTTTTCAATTCAGTCGATTGGTGCGCAGCCGGCTGCCGGTTGGAGCGTTCCTCGAGGCGTCGTCCGGGGTAACGGTGACCGATCTCGACAGAAACTCGTTTTATGATCTTACCGGCTCCTATGGCGTGAATCTTTTCGGCCACGACTTTTACAAGGGATGCATCGATCGAGGTCGCGCGCGCGTGTGCGCACTCGGCCCGATATTGGGCTCCTATCATCCCGTCGTCGCTGATAACGTTATCCGTCTTACGCGCCTCTCGGGGATGGACCAGGTTTCGTTCCACATGTCTGGAACCGAAGCCGTCATGCAGGCCGTGCGGCTGGCCCGATTCCACACAAGGCGTTCGTACCTGGTGCGCTTCTGCGGCGCCTACCACGGTTGGTGGGGCGATGTGCAGCCTGGCGTCGGCAATCCGGTGCCGCCACACGAAACCTACACACTCAAGGAGATGTCCGACGATACTCTCCGAGTGCTGCGCACCCGTAAAGAGATCGCCTGCGTGCTGGTCAATCCCCTGCAGGCCTTGCACCCGAACAGTGCCGCGCCCGCCGATTCGACCCTCGTCGACGGCGCACGGTCCGCGCATTTCGACCGCGCGGGCTACGCCAAGTGGCTGGCACAGCTCCGTGCGGTCTGTACCGAGCGCGGCATCGTCTTGATCTTCGACGAGGTATTCGTCGGCTTCCGACTCGCGCCGGGCGGCGCACAGGAATATTTCGGCGTCAAGGCGGACATCGTGACCTATGGCAAGACGCTCGGCGGGGGCCTGCCAATCGGCGCCGTGTGTGGCCGGGAACAGTTCATGAAGCGCTTCCTGGACGATCGACCAGCCGACATCTGCTTTGCGCGCGGTACGTTCAACTCGCATCCCTACGTGATGGCGGCGATGAACGAATTCCTGCGGTCTTTGGAAGAGCCCGCGATAAGCTCGTTGTATCGTGATCTCGATGTCACCTGGAACCGGCGGGCGGCCGATCTCAATCAGCGTCTGCGCGATCGCGGGTTGCCCGTCCAGGTGGCGAATCTCTCGTCGATTTGGACGATCTTCTATACCCGACCTTCGGCTTACAATTGGATGTTCCAGTATTACCTGCGCGAGGCCGGTCTGGCACTGAGCTGGGTCGGCACCGGGAGACTTATCTTCAGCCTGAATTACACGGAAGTCGAGTTCGATGCCGTCGCCGATCGCTTCGTTGCGGCAGCTGAAGCGATGCAGCGAGCCGGCTGGTGGTGGGCGGATCCGCGCATTACGAACCGCAAAATCAAGCGCCGGATTTTGCGTGAGATGATTGCTCATCGAATCTCGACACTGTGGAAGCGCTAAGCCGTCCGCATCTCGTCCATCGTCTCGTGACGCAGCAGACGAAGCGGCGCTTTGTAGTAGAGCTTGATGTCGTTGAACGGGTCGGTAAGGATCTTAACGGCCCAGGCCAACCCCGTCTGCACATCTTTGATGAAGAATAACTGCACCGATCGGAAGATCAGACCGGAAACACCGATAAGAAGCCAAATCTGTCCGATGCGGCGAATAAATTCTGGAGCGTCGGCGTATGGCTTGATGAGGCCGAACAGCGTCGGCTCGACATAGAGCACGAGTGGGGACAATGCCCAGATCGCAAGCAACACGGCTTTACGCTTGAGGTTGTAGCCGACCTTGATTTCTTCTTTGTATTCATGGGTCGCTTCGTTGACCGAATCGTACCCCTTTGGTTCGAAGAAAAAGTGCCCAATCTGACGGCTTGTCATCGAAATCATCCATCCGATCAGCGCCGCCGCCCACGGATCCCAAAACATCAGAATGTAAGCGCATACAAAGGTGCTCGCGCTCAATAGGTGAAGCGACTGATTGACGAGGCTGTGATGATAATAGCGATGATCGTCCCAACGCTGCACCTTGAGTGTCTGAAGAAAGTCATTCATTAAAGATTTCCCCTTTTGCATAGCCGATATGCAGCGCATATCGGGGTTCTTGAACGGCGACGGCGACCCGATTTCGCAGCGACGGGCAATCACGACCCGGGACCTTTATCAAGAACAAGGTCCTTATCGGATTTTCCGAACCTCAGGAGTGAGAAATGCCCGAACGGCGGCATAGGCCGACGTTCGATCAGGCGCACATCATTTCTCTGGTCGGTCCAGCGCGCGAATCGGTTCCAAGAAAACTCCGTTCGCCAACCGAGCCGGCGAACGATGGGCTGCAACATTTTTTCCACCAAGTGTCGGAAGCCCGCCTCCGCCCCGACGCGATTGACGAGGACGATCTCACCGCCCGGTCTGAGGACGCGGGCGAACTCGTCGAGCGCTGCCTCGGGATTTGGAACGGTGGAAACAACGTAATGCGCCACGACCACATCGAACGAAGCGTCCGCGAATGACAGATGCTCCGCATCCATCAATTCCAGCCGCACCACATTCCTGAGGGAAAGTTCCGCCACCCGCTCCTGCGCCCGGCGTAGCATCGGCTCGGAGAGATCAATCCCAACGATGCGATTCGAGGGTGAGTAGCGCGGAAGGGAGATCCCAGTGCCGACGCCGACTTCGAGAATTCGTCCGCCGACCTGCTCCGCGGCCGCGACGGCAGCCCGACGCCCACGCTCAAAGAGGGCGCCGAAGACGAGATCGTAAATAGGAGCCCAGAATGCGTAGGCTTTCTTCACAGTGACTTGGTCAATCTCCGCCGTCACTCCGGACCTCGTTGCGAGCTGCACCAAGTACGACCTCTGTCATCATTAACGTGACAAAACGATTAACGGATATCTGTTACAGTTAAATGAATTCATGAACTCCGCGCCCTAATAGGCTCTGGGACAAAGCGGGCAGAGAAGGGCTGACCCGGATAAAGCCAGCTCCTTCGCCGTCAAATTGTTCCCCACGGTTGAGGCTATCGAGGCTACCCATTGCACTGGCAATGCCCGCCACCGCCCGACCGGCGACACCGAAGGGCGAATCAGTGCCGGTCCTCGGCTTTCCTATTGTGTCGTGAGCCTTGCATTGCGCGTGCCGGCCGGGTGGCTAACCAAGCGAATGGGTGACCCAAGCACGCCGAGTTGACTGCCAAGTCCCCTCACGATCGCTCGCGGCCAGCCGCCTCGCCAGCTGGGAGCCGTCGCGACAGAGGGCGGTCGCCTTGAGCCCCAGGTACCAGGACAGCAT
>Ga0306921_10008234_pt1 | contig 11019 bp, 10 predicted proteins | sample sta12Cox44000080_FD_203760 | JGI IMG/M metagenome (GOLD analysis project Ga0306921, IMG submission 203760) | Lab enrichment of tropical soil microbial communities from Luquillo Experimental Forest, Puerto Rico - statoxic.12C.oxic.44.000.080 (v2)... | ecosystem: Environmental > Terrestrial >... | reverse complement strand
GCGGAAGCTGAAGACGTCCGCCCGGTGCAAAAAGTAGAAGCCGAGCCACAGAACGGCCGCGACCAATGAGGTGATGATGGCCTTGCGCAGGAGTTGCGGCCGCTCCGGCGCGCCGCGATCCTGGCCACGGCCCGGGTTCTCGACCCGGCGCACGCCCAAGGGCAGCACGGCGAACAGGATCGTCCACCAGATCACCAGATACACCATGAGTCCGGTCGCCCAGCTCATGGCCGGCTCTCAGACCTGCTCGAGCTCGATCAGGGTGCCGGTGAAGTCCTTGGGATGCAGGAACAGCACCGGCTTGTCGTGGGCGCCGAGCTTGGGCTCGCCGTCGCCCAGCACCCGCGCCCCGCCCGCCTTCAGCTTGTCGCGCGCGGCGTAGATGTCCTCGACCTCGTAGCAGACATGGTGGATGCCGCCATCGGCATTGCGGGCCAGGAAATTGGCGATCGGCGACTTCTCGCCCAGGGGATGCAGCAGCTCGATCTTGGTGTTGGGCAGCTCGACGAACACCACGGTGACGCCATGCGCCGGCTGCGCCTTGGGCGCGCTCACCTTGGCGCCCATGACCGTGCGGTAGAGCTCGGCTGCCTTGGCGAGGTCCGGCACGGCGATGGCAATATGGTTCAGGCGTCCGATCATGGCGTTTAGATGCGGACGATATGCACGTCCGTCAACGGCTTCTTGCCGAGATGCGCGCGCACGACGCGCCGCACGGCCTGGCGGGTCGCCTCCTCGACCCGCCCGTCGTCGCGCCGCTCGGCGGCGCTGAGGTCGGCTAAAGCCTCCTTCAGCCCGGCCACGACAGCCTCTGCCAGGTCGCCGTCGGGGTCCTCGATACCGCGCAGGCTGACGACCGGAGCGGCCTTCGGCCGGCCCTGGCCGTCCATGACCAGGGTCGCCGTGGCGGCGCCGTTCCACAGCAGCTTGCGCCGTTCCTGCAGGGCCACCGCCTCGAGCGGCACCACGATGTCGCCGTCACGCGCCAGGCGGCCGGCATGGACGTGGTCGACGATCTTGGCCGGGCCCGGCGCCAGCCGCACCAGGGTGCCGTTGGGCGCCACGACCGTCTCGGGCACCTGGCAGCCGCTGGCGAGCTTGGCGTGCTCGACCATGTGGCGGACCTCGCCGTGCACCGGCAGGGCGATCTTCGGCCGGACCCATTGATAGACCCGCACCAGCTCGTCGCGCGCCGGGTGGCCGGAGACATGGATGTCGGCCTCGCGGTCGGTGATCACCTCGACACCGCGCGCCAACAGGGCGTTCTGCAACCGGCCGACCGAGCGCTCGTTGCCCGGGATGACGCGCGAGGAAAAGATCGCGGCATCGCCCTCCTCCAGCACGAGATCGCGATGGTCGTTGGTGGCGAGCTTGGCCATAGTGGCACGCGGCTCGCCCTGGCTGCCGGTGCAGATGAACAAGGCCTTGTCGCGCGGCAGATAGCCCGCCTGGCGCTCCTCGACGCACGCCGGGAAATCGAGCAGGTAGCCGCATTCCTGGGCGGCATCGACCATGCGCTGCAGCGCCCGCCCGGCCAGCACCGGATGGCGGCCAGCGGCGACGGCGGCCTTGGCGATGCTCTCCACGCGGGCGAGGTTGGAGGCAAAGCAGGTGGCGGCGATCCGGCCCCGGCGCATTCTCACCAGCTTCTCGAGATTGGCCCGCACCGTCGCTTCCGAGCCCGCCTCACCCTCGACGAAGACGTTGGTGCTGTCGCACACCATGGCGAGCGCGCCCTCCTCGCCGATGGTTTTGAGCCGCGCCTCGTCGGTCAAATCGCCGAGCAGCGGCTCGGGATCGATCTTCCAGTCGCCGGTATGGAACACCGTGCCGAACTTGGTGCGGATGGCCAGCGCATTCGGCTCGAGGATCGAATGCGTCATGGTGATCAGCTCTAAGTCGAACGGCCCGACGGAGAACTTCCCGCCGAGCGGGATCTCGGTGACCGGCACGGCGTCGATCAGGCCCGCCTCCAGGAGCTTGCGGCGCAGCACCGAGGCGGCAAACGGCGTGGCATAGACCGGCGCCTGGAGCCTCGGCCAAAGGTCGGGCACGGCGCCCAGGTGATCCTCGTGGGCGTGGGTCAGCACGATGCCTGCCAGGTTCTCCCGCCGCTCCTCGATGAAGGCGGGATCGGGCATGACGACCTCGATGCCGGGCATCGAATCGTCGCCGAAGGCGATGCCGAGATCGACCATCAGCCATTTGCCGGCGTGGCCGTAGAGGTTGAGGTTCATGCCGATCTCGCCCGCGCCACCCAGCGCGAGGAACAACAGCTCGTCGTCGGTGGGAACCGTCACTTCTTCTTGCTGCGCTTGAAGATCTCGATCAGGCCGCGCGCGGTGATGTCGACCACCGTCTGGTCGACCACGTCGGTCGAGCCCTCGAACACCGGAGCCAGGCCGCCGGTTGCCACCACCTTCATGGGTCGGCCGAATTCATCCTTGATGCGCTTCACGAGGCCCTCGATCAGGCCGATGTAGCCCCAGAACACGCCGCTATGCATACAGGCGACGGTGTTGACGCCGATCACCTGCTTGGGTTTTTCCACGATGATACGCGGCAGCAGCGCCGTCGCGTTGTGCAGCGCTTCGATCGAGAGATTGATGCCGGGCGCAATCGCCCCGCCGCAGTAGCTGCCCTCCTCGTCGATGACGTCGAAATTGGTCGACGTCCCGAAATCGACCACCAAAACGGGCGTCTTGGGGAACAGGATCGATGCACCGACGCTGTTGCATATGCGATCGGCGCCGGCGCCGGCGCCCTTCACCTGGATGCCGTAGACGACGTTGGGCTCGCCGAGAAACAGCGGCGTGCAGTTGAAATAGCGCGTGCAGAGCCGGCGCAGGTTGAAGTTGGCGTTGGGCACGACGCTCGCGACGATCGCGTCGGTGATCGACTTGGGGTCGATGCCCTCCATCTTCATAAGCTGGAATAGCCACACGGCGTGCTCGTCGGCGGTGCGCATGGCCGAGGTGTGCTGGCGCCATTCGCCAATGACCTCGTCGCCGTCGACCACGCCAAACTTGATGTTCGTGTTGTTGCAATTGATGGCAAGCAACATCGGCGTCCTCCTCTAGGCCGCGCGGCCCAGCAACTCGCCGGCCACGATCTTGCGCGGGCCGGCCGGCGTATCCAGCAGCAAGGCGCCCTCGCGGTCCACGCCGGCAAACCGGCCGCGGACCAGCTCCTGGCCCAGCCTGACGTCAACTTCCAGGCCGAGCGGCCCTGCCTTGGCGAGCCAGGCCGCCCTGATCATCTCGAAGCCTTTTAGCCGCCACTGCGCCAGGCGGGTTGCCAAGGAAGCCGTGAGCTTTTCCAGCGCCTCCTCCACCGAGCCGCCGAGCGCTGCGCCGGGGTAGCGCATGTCGGGAAGCTGTGGGGCGAAGGCGACATTGACGCCGATGCCCAGCACGACGTGCTCGACCTCACCGCCCGCGCCGATCGCGCTTTCCGGCAGGATGCCGGCGATCTTGCCACCGTCAACCAGCACGTCGTTGGGCCATTTCACGCGCACATCGCGGCCGGCGGGAACCATGTCGGCGACCGCCAAGGCGGCCACGAAGCCCAGCTCCGCGGCGCGGGGCGCGCTGCAGGCCGGCCGCAGGATCGTCGAGCTGTAGAGATTGCCGATCGGCGAGGCCCAGTGGCGGCCGCGGCGGCCGCGCCCGCCGGTCTGCTCGCGCGACCAGACCACGGTGCCTTCGGCGGCGCCGGTCTCGGCCAAGCGCGTGGCCTCGTCGTTGGTGCTGCCGACGCTTTGCAGCGCGACCAGCGTCCACCCGTCCGGCAGGACGGGTGCGCGGCTCACGGGAACAGGCCCTTGGCGGCGGCTGCGGCGACCAGGCTGAGCGGCTGCGGCGCCAGCGAGAACAGCGCTATGAGGATCGCCGCCACGAAGGCGACGGCACGCATGGCGCCGAACACGGGCTGATCGAGCGTCTCGGTGCCCTCGTCGAAGTACATCACCTTGACGATGCGCACGTAGTAGTAGGCCGCCACGACCGAGGCCAACACGCCCAGGACGGCGGGCCAGAACAGCTTGGCCTCGACGGCAGCGATGAAGATGTAGAGCTTGCCCCAGAAGCCGGCGAGCGGCGGGATGCCGGCCATCGAGAACATGAAGACCAGCATGGCCAGCGCCATCATGGGATGGCTGCGGCCGAGTCCGGCCAGGTCGGAGATAGTCTCCACCATGACGTCCTTGCGCTTCATCATCAGAATGATGGCGAACGTGCCCAACGTCATGGCCAGGTAGATCGCGAGGTAGAACACCACCGACTGGATGCCCTTCTCGCTGCCGGCGGCAAGACCCAACAGGACATAGCCGACGTTGCTGATCGAGGAATAGGCCATCAGGCGCTTGATGTTGGTCTGGCGGAGCGCTGCAAATGCACCCCAGCCCATCGACAGGATGGAGACCACGACGACGATCTGCTGCCACTGCGCGAACAATGGCTTGAACGGCCCCATGAGGACCGAGACGGTCAGCGAAATGGCGGCGATCTTGGGAGCGGCGGCGAACAGCGCCGTCACCGGCGTCGGCGCGCCCTCGTAGACGTCGGGCGTCCACATATGGAACGGCACGGCCGAGATCTTGAAGGCCAGCCCTGCCACCACGAACACCAGTCCGATCACCGTGCCGATCTCGCCTGACTTGCCGGCGAGCAGCGCCTGCGAGATCTGCACGAACGCCGTGCCGCCGCAAAAGCCGTAGATCAGCGAGGCGCCGAACAGCAGCATGCCCGAGGCGACTGAGCCCAGGACGAAGTATTTTAGCCCGGCTTCGGTCGACCGTTCGGTGTCGCGCTGGAACGCCGCCACCACGTAGAGCGCCAGCGACTGCAGCTCGAGCCCGACATAGAGCGACATCAGGTCGTTGGCCGAGATCATCAGCATCATGCCGAGGGTGGCGAGCGCCACCAGCAGCGGATATTCGAAGCGCCACGCCCTGACATGCTCGAAATAGGCGCGCGACATCAGGATCGCGACCGCCGAACCCACCAGCACCAGCGCCTTCATGGTGGTGGTCAGCCGATCGGTGATGAACAGCGCCGCAAAGGCCGTGCCCTCGCGGTACGGCAGGAACAGCAGCGCCGCCGTCGCCAGCAGCGCTACCACGGTCGCTGCCGACACAAAGGAGGCCGACGCCTCCCCGCGCAGCACGCCATAGAGCAGCAGCAGCGCGGTCACGCCGGCGAGGAACAGCTCCGGCCGCGCCAGGGTCCAGGATTCGAGGCCGACGAACATGTTGGTCACGGCAGCGCTGCCGTCCGCGCGAGCTTAAGCGCGGCATTGTAGTCGCCGATCAGCTTGTCGACCGACGGCGCCATCGGATCGAGGAAGGAGTTGGGATAGATGCCCATCCACAGCACGATCAGGACCAGCGGCAGGAACACCGCAACCTCGCGCGGGCTCATGTCGAGCATGCTTTTGAGCGACTCCTTGGTGAGCTCGCCGAAGATGACCTTGCGGTAGAGCCAGAGCGCATAGGCGGCGCCCAGGATCAGGCCGGTTGCCGCCAGGAACGCCACCCAGGTATTGGCCTTGAAGGTGCCGACCAGCACCAGGAACTCGCCGACGAAGCCCGACAGGCCAGGCAAGCCGACACTGGCCAGGGTGAAGAACATGAATACGAAGGCGTAGCGCGGCATGCGATGGACGAGCCCGCCGTAGGCCGCGATCTCGAACGTGTGCTTGCGGTCATAGACCACGCCGACGCAGAGGAAGAGCGCAGCCGAGACGATGCCATGGCTCAGCATCTGGAACATGGCGCCCTGGACGCCCTGCATGTTCATGATGAACACGCCGATCGTCACGAGGCCCATGTGGGCGACAGACGAATAGGCGATCAACTTCTTCATGTTGTCCTGCACCAGCGCCACCAGCGAGGTGTAGATGACGGCGACGACGGAGAGACCGAAGATCAGCGGCGCGAAGTACTGCGTCGCCTCCGGCATCAGGGTCACCGAGTACCGGATGAAGCCGTAGCCGCCCAACTTCAGCAGCACGCCGGCCAGGATCACCGAACCCGCGGTCGGCGCCTCGACGTGGGCGTCGGGCAGCCAGGTATGGACCGGCCACATCGGCACCTTGACGGCGAAGGACGCAAAGAAAGCGAGCCACAGCCAGAACTGCCACTGGAACGGCAGGTTGAGCTTCTCGAACGCGGTCGGCAGGTCGGTGGTGCCGATCTGCCAGTAGATCGCGATGATCGCCAGCAGCATCAGGACGGAGCCGAGCAGCGTGTAGAGGAAGAACTTGAAGGCAGCATAGACGCGCCGCTGGTGACCCCACACGCCGATGATCAGGAACATCGGGATCAGCACGCCCTCGAAGAAGACGTAGAACAGCGCAAGATCGAGCGCGCAGAACAGGCCGACCATGAAGGTCTCGAGCACAAGGAATGCGATCATGTACTCCTTGACCCGATTCTGGACGGCCTCCCAGCTCGACAGCACGCAGATCGGGGTCAAAAGCGTCGCGAGCAACACGAAGAACAGCGAGATGCCGTCGATGCCCATGTGGTAGCCGATATTGAGCGCCGGCACCCAGGCGAGCTTCTCCTCGAACTGGAAGCCCGCCTTGGTCGGATCGAACCGCACCCACAGGACCAGCGAGATCAGGAAGGTCGCGAGCGACGTGATCAGGGCGGCGCTGCGGCAGTTGCGATCGACCACCTCCTTGGGGCCGTTGACGACCATGCAGAACAGCGCCCCAACTAAGGGCAGAAAGGTGACGACGGAAAGAATGGGCCAGCTCGCCATCGCCTACCTCACGAACAGCATGAAGTAGCTGACGAGGCACGCCACGCCGACAAGCATCACGAAGGCATAGTGATAGAGATAACCGCTCTGGAAGCGGCTCAGCACGCCGGCTAGATCTTGCGAGCGGGCGGCGATGCCGTCCGGCCCCAGGCCATCGATCATCGCGCCGTCGCCCTTCTTCCAGAACAGGCGGCCGATCGCCAGCGCCGGCTGCACCAGCACCGCGTCATAGAGCTCGTCGAAGTACCATTTGTTGTAGACGAAGGTGTAGATCCCGCCGAGCGCCTTGGCGGTGCGCTCGGGCAGCGACGGCACCGCGAAGTAGTAGATGTAGCTCAACGCAATGCCGCCTACGCCCATGAACAACGGCAACAGCTTGGCCCACACCGGCGTCTCGTGCATGGCGTGGATGACGTGCTCGGTCGACTTCACGGCGATCGAATGGCCCCAGAAGTGCTCCCAGCCCTCGCCGACGAACCAGCCATAGGCGACCATGCCGGCGAACGTCGCGCCGGCCGCCAGGACGTAGAGCGGGATCAGCATCGTCGCCGGCGATTCGTGGGCGTGATCCCAGGTGTGATGATCGCCGCGATACTTGCCGTAGAAGGTCAGGAACATCACGCGCGTCGAATAGAACGCCGTCATGAAAGCGCCGGCGGTGCCCAGCCAGTAGGCGATGAAGCCAACATGCGTATCGACGCCGAACGAGGCTTCGAGGATCGAGTCCTTTGACAGGAAGCCGGAGAAGCCCACGCCGTGACCCATGATGAAGGGTATGCCGATGGCGGAGAGCGACAGCGTGCCGGCCCACATCAAGTAGAAGGTCTGAGGTGTCTTCTCCTTGACCCCGCCCATCAGGCGCATGTCCTGCTCGTGATGCAGCGCGGTGATCACCGAGCCTGAACCCAGGAACAGCAGCGCCTTGAAGAAGGCGTGGGTCATCAGGTGGAACATCGCCGCCGAATAGGCGCCGACGCCGGCGGCAAAGAACATGTAGCCGAGCTGCGAGCAGGTCGAATAGGCGACCACGCGCTTGATGTCGAACTGGGTGAGTCCGATGGTGGCAGCGAAAAAAGCAGTCGCGCCACCGATCAGGGTGACAATCGCCGAGGCAATCGGCGCAAGCTCGAACAGCGGCGACAGCCGGCAGACCATGAACACGCCCGCCGTCACCATGGTCGCGGCATGGATCAGGGCGGAGACCGGCGTCGGACCTTCCATCGCGTCCGGCAGCCAGGTGTGCAGGCCGAGCTGGGCCGACTTGCCCATGGCGCCGACGAACAGCAGCACGCAGGCCGTCTCGAGCGCCGGCAGGTCCATCCACAGGAAATGAATGCGCATCTTCGCCATGTCGGGCGCCTTGGCGAAGATGTCCTCGAAGCCGATCGAGCCTGCCAGCATCCAGACCGCGAAGATGCCGAGCGCAAAGCCGAAGTCGCCAATCCGGTTGACGATGAAGGCCTTGATGGCGGCGGCATTGGCCGACGGCCGATCGTACCAGAAGCCGATCAGCAGGTAGGAGGCGAGGCCAACGCCTTCCCAGCCGAAGAACAGCTGCACCAGGTTGTCGGCCGTCACCAGCATCAGCATGAAGAAGGTGAACAGGCTGAGATAGGCCATGAAGCGCGGGATCGACGGATCCTCGACCATGTAGCCGACCGAATAGACGTGGACCATCGACGACACGCCGGTGACGACGATCAGCATCACCGCGGTCAACGTATCGACGCGCAGCGACCAGCTGATGTCGAGCGATCCTGAGTTGATCCACGAGAAGATCTGGACGACCACCAGCTTGCCGTTCTCCGGCCCGAAGCCGATGCGGACGAAGACGAAGATGGACAAAGCCGCGGCGGCCAGCAGCGCCGCGCAGGTCACGATCTGAGCCGGCCGGTCGCCGATGACGCGGCAAAACAGGCCGGCAATCGCGGCCGCCAGCATGGGCAGGAGCACGATGAGCTTGATGGCGAGATCCATGATGCGTTGGTGCCCCTAGCCCTTCATCGCGCTGATGTCTTCGACTTCGATGCTGCCGCGATTGCGGAAGAACACCACCAGGATGGCGAGCCCGATCGCCGCCTCGGCGGCGGCGACGGTCAGCACCAGCATGGCGAAGACCTGGCCCACGATGTTGCCCTGGAAGACCGAGAAGGCCACCAGGTTAATGTTGACCGCGAGCAGCATCAGCTCGACGCACATCAGGATGACGATCACGTTCTTGCGGTTGAGGAAGATTCCCAGGATGCCGAAGGTGAACAGCACCGCGGCAAGGCCGAGGTAGTGGCCGAGGCCGATCATGACACGCCTCCCCCGGTCGGCACTTTCACCGTGGTGACCACCTGGTCCTTGGGCCGGTAGAGCTGCTCGGCGATCCGCTGGCGGCGCACACCGGGCCGCCGGCGCAAGGTCAGCACGATGGCGCCGATCATCGCGACCAACAGGACGACGCCAGCGACCTGGAACAGGTAGAAGTATTGCGTATAGAGCACGCGGCCGATGGCGCGCGTATTGTCGACGGCAGCGATATGCGGCCCGGCGCCGCTGAGTGCCGCCATGGTGTCGGACCTACCCCACAGAACGCCCAGGGCGAACAGGATCTCAGCCAGCAGGGCGGCGCCGATCATGACGCCGACCGGCAGATACTCGAGGAAACCTTCGCGCAGCTTGGTGAGATTGATATCGAGCATCATCACCACGAACAGGAACAGCACCGCGACCGCGCCGACATAGACGATGATCAGGATCATCGCGATGAACTCCGCGCCAATCAGCACGAACAACGCGGCGGTGTTGAAGAACGCCAGGATGAGGAAGAGGACCGAATAGACGGGATTGCGCGAGGTGACGACCATGGCCGCCGACGCGACCGTGACGGTCGCGAACACCCAGAAGGCTATGGCCTGCAGCAGCATCTTCTCCCCTTCCCCGCGCCTGCTTCAGCGATATGCCGCGTCGGCCTGGAGGTTGGCTGCGATCTCGGCCTCCCAGCGGTCGCCGTTCGCGAGCAGCTTGTCCTTGTTGTACATCAGCTCCTCGCGCGTCTCGGTCGAGAACTCGAAATTGGGTCCCTCGACGATGGCATCGACCGGGCAGGCCTCCTGGCAGAGGCCGCAGTAGATGCACTTGGTCATGTCGATGTCGTAGCGCGTGGTGCGCCGGCTGCCGTCGTCGCGCGGCTCGGCCTCGATGGTGATGGCCTGGGCGGGACAGATAGCCTCGCAAAGCTTGCAGGCGATGCAGCGCTCCTCGCCGTTGGGATAGCGGCGCAATGCATGCTCGCCGCGGAAGCGCGGGCTGAGCGGTCCCTTCTCGTAGGGATAGTTCACCGTCACCTTGGGCTTGAACATGTACTTCAAGGTGAGCGCGAAGCCTGCCACCAGCTCGGTGAGCAGGAAGGAGCGTGCGGTACGGTCGAGAGAGGCCATGTGCGATCTCCCTAAAACTTCGGAACCCAGCCGCCGAACTGGAGCACGGCGGCGGTGACAACGACCCAGCCAAGCGAGACTGGCAGGAACACCTTCCAGCCCAGTCGCATCAGCTGGTCGTAGCGGTAGCGAGGCAGCGTGCCCTTGGTCCAGCTGAAGACGAACAGCAGGAAGGCGATCTTGAGCGCGAACCAGATCACTCCGGGCACCAGCGTGAACGGCGCATAGGGGATGGGCGACAGCCAGCCGCCGAGGAACAGCACGGCGGCCATCGCCGACAACAGGATCATGTTGGCGTATTCGCCGAGGAAGAACAGCGCGAATGGCATCGACGAATATTCGGTCTGGAAGCCCTGCACGAGCTCGGCTTCCGACATCGGCAGGTCGAACGGCGTGCGCGCCGTCTCGGCGAGTGCCGAGACGAAGAAGATCACGAACATCGGCAACAGCGGCAGCCAGAACCAGTTCCAGAACCAGCCCGACTGGGCGATCACGACCTGGGTTAGATTGAGCGAGCCGACGCAGAGCAGCACGGTGATCAGCACGAAGCCTATCGAGACTTCATAGGACACCATCTGGGCAGCCGAGCGCAGCGCACCCAGGAAGGCGTATTTCGAGTTGGACGCCCAGCCGGCGATGATGATGCCGTAGACGCCGAGCGAAGAGATGGCGAAGAGATAGAGGATCCCGACATTGATGTCGGCAATGACCCAACCGTCATTGAACGGAACCACCGCCCAGGCGATCAGCGCCGTGGTGAAGGTGATCATCGGTGCGATGATGAACAACACCTTGTTGGAGCTCGATGGGACGATCGTCTCCTTCAG
>Ga0306921_10008232_pt1 | contig 11021 bp, 8 predicted proteins | sample sta12Cox44000080_FD_203760 | JGI IMG/M metagenome (GOLD analysis project Ga0306921, IMG submission 203760) | Lab enrichment of tropical soil microbial communities from Luquillo Experimental Forest, Puerto Rico - statoxic.12C.oxic.44.000.080 (v2)... | ecosystem: Environmental > Terrestrial > Soil... | reverse complement strand
CCCTCGACCGATGGACCGTTCGGCCGTCGGGATCGAGCCATCCTCGAGCTGTTTTACGCGTCCGGACTCCGCCTCAGCGAGCTCGTCGGCGTTGATGTCGACGACATCGACCTCGCGTCGAGGCGCGTGCGCGTCCTTGGGAAAGGCGGGAAAGAGCGGATCGTGCCGTTCAACACGAGCACGGCCCGCGCGCTCAGGGAGTACTTGAAGGATCGGGAGCAGCTCGCCCGATTCGCCGCCCGCGAGGACTCCCGGCGTCCCTCTCGCCCCGCCAGCCCCCTTTTCTTGAATTACCGCGGCGGACGTCTCACCGTCCGCAGCGTCGATCGCCTGGTCCGGCGGTACGTCGCCGTCACCAGCACGCGCATGGGCATCAGCCCGCACGCGCTCCGCCACTCATTCGCCACGCACCTGCTCCAGCGGGGGGCGGATCTCCGCGCCATCCAGGAAATGCTGGGCCACGCGCGTCTCAGTACCACACAGCGTTACACGCATGTGAACGCCGCGCAGCTCCTTGACTTGTATAGGAAGACGCACCCCCGGGCGTCTTCAACAGGCTTGAACAAACCCTGACCGGCGGCAGGAGCGGTGGGAAGGGCGGGAGGGGGAGGAGAGGCGGGACGGCCGGGAAGGTGAACCGAGCCCTGACTGCTCCGCCTTTCCCGCCCTTCCCGCCGATCCTGCCTGAGACGGTCACGGAGTGAGCTACGACGCGGCGGCAACCGGCGGCTGCTGCGCGAGCGGCGCCGCGCGGCGGCCGCGCGGGAACTCAATGCCGAGTGTCTTGATCTTGTAGTTCATGACGCGCGGGCTGATGGACAGGAGCTCGGCCGCGTCTTTCTGTACCCAGTTCGACATCTTCAGCGCCTCGACCAGCGCATGGCGCTCGATGTCTTCGAGCGGAATGCCCGTTGGCGGAATCTTGACCACGGCCGCATGCTCGCGGGTGCCGCCCGCTGTCGAGACTTCGCCAAGCCGCAGGTCCACCGAGGCTATCGCCCGCCCCTCCGCGAGCAGAATCGCGCGCTCCACGGTGTTCTCCAGCTCGCGGATGTTCCCGGGCCAGTTGTAGCGCATCAACAGCTTCTGCGCGTCCGGCTCCATGCCTTCGATCTTCTTCTTGAGCTCGCCCGCGAACCGCCGCAGGAACGAGTTCGCCAGCGGAACGATGTCGTCTTTGCGCTCGCGCAGCGGGGGCATCTCGATCGAGACAACATTCAGCCGGTAGTAAAGGTCTTCCCGGAACTGTCCCGCTTGCACCATCGCCGACAGGTCGCGGTTGGTCGCGGCGATCAGCCGCACATCAACCCTCAACGTGCGCGTCCCGCCAAGCCGCTCGAACTCGTGCTCCTGCAGCACGCGCAGGATCTTCGCCTGCGTGCTTGGGCTCATGTCTCCGATCTCGTCGAGGAAGAGCGTGCCGCCGTCCGCCTGCTCGAACCGTCCGATGCGCTGCTTGTCGGCACCCGTGAACGCGCCCTTCTCATGCCCGAAGAGCTCGGATTCGAGCAGGTTCTCCTGCAGCGCGGCGCAGTTGACCTTGACGAAGTTGCGCGAGGTTCGCAGCGAGTTGTGATGGATCGCCCCGGCAATCAGCTCCTTGCCGGTGCCCGTCTCGCCGCGAATCAACACGGTCGTATTGCTCTTCGCGACTTTCTTGACGATGTCCAGCACGCGCTGGAGCGCCGGGCTGGATCCGACGATCCGATCGAAGTCGTAGAGGTCCTGCTGCGTGCCGCGCAGGTACTCGAGGTCGGTCTTGACGCGCTTCACCTCGAGCGCCTTCTCGATCTTGACCTCCATCTCCTCGATCTCGAACGGCTTCTGCACGTAGTCGAAAGCGCCGATTTTCATGGCCTCGACCGCCGTGTTCACCGAACCAAACGCGGTCATCAGGATGACCGCGGTCGTCGGATGCAGCGCCTTGGTCGTGCGCAGGACGTCGAGCCCATCGCTCCCGCCCATCTTCAGGTCGCTCAGGACGACGTCGAAGTAGCTGTCGTGCAGGCGCTCGATCGCTGCATTGCCGTTCGAAGCTTCTTCCACCTCATGACCCGCCTCGGTCAGCCCTCGCGCCAACCCCCGGCGCAGCGCGTCATGATCATCCGCAATCAGAATACGGCCCATCGTCGTCTCCTACTGCCCCCCGGACCCACGCGACCCGCCTGAGACCCCTCCGGCCTACTTGAACCATCCCGTCGCGCTCTTCACCGGCAGCGTCACGCGAAAGCGCGTGCCCGCCCCGGGTACGCTGCTCACATCGATCCGTCCATCGTGGGCGTTGACGATCTTTCGGACAATCGCCAGCCCGAGCCCGGACCCCTGAGGCTTGGTCGTGAAGAACGGGTCGAAGATCTTGTCCATCGCGTCCCGCGGCAGCCCCGGCCCATCGTCTGCGACTTCGACGATGACCGTTGGCGTCGGCGGCTGCAGCCCCGCAAACGCGGGGTCGTCATCGATCGCCCCTGTCACGCACGAGATCGAAATCTTCCCGCGTCCGTCGAGCGCCTCGAACGCATTGGTGAGCAGGTTCGTGAAGACCTGCGACAGCTGGTGATGATCCGCCTCGATCAGCGGCAGATCTTCTTCCATCTCGATCGTCACAGCCACGTTGCCGCGATTGGTCTTCGATTCGGCCATGGTCACCGACTGCTGCAGCACGTCGGTCATGTCGGTGTGCGCGACCTGCAGCCGGACGGGTCGCACGAACTCGAGCATCTCCACGACGATGGCGTTGGCCAGCTTGGCTTCGCTCAGGATGTCGGCGACCAGAAGCTGAGCGTTCTCCGAATCGGGCACCTGACGCCGGAGTAGTCCGGCCATGACCTCGATGCCGGCGAGCGGGTTCTTGAGCTCGTGCGCGATCCCTGCCGCCATTTCACCGAGCGAGGCCAGCCGGTCGCGCAGCCGCTCGCGCTCCTCGAGCTGCTCGACCTGCGTGAGATCCTTGAAGTACATGACGGCGCCGATGACGTCGCCGGAGTCGTTCTTCACCTGCGACAGCGTGTAGCCGATGACGCGATCGAGGTCCTTGAGGCGCAGCTCGGCGCGGTTTGGCAGGTGGCTCAGCTCGAAGGCGCTGGCCACGACGCGAACGGCGGCGGGCCTATCGTGAAGGACGTCGGTGAACTTGCGCCCGACGTCCTCCGCGCGGCGGGTGAGTCCGAAGATTCGGTACGCCTCGTCGTTCATGAGCGCAAGGCTGCCGTCGCGATGGACGGCAATGACCCCGTTGCGCATGCTGCTGACCAGGTGGCGGAAGAAGGGGTCGTCGGCCGCTGCGGGTGGCCGCGCGGTGAGACGGCGTTCTGTCTGAGACGGGGCGGGCCGGGCAGACCGCCGCACCAGAGGTGCACCCGGGCCCTGCGGAGACATGTCGGACATGGTCGCGCGCACTTTGAGCTCAGCCGTGCAGGGGCAAAGGCTGTGCCCGCTGCTGATTTCGGCCGACGTTCGAAAAACTGACGTCCAATCAGCGAGTTACGGGAGTCGATTTGAGACGCATGATAACAAATACGTAATTGCTTGACGATTCCGTCACTGTTTCGGAGAGTGCGAGACCGCGCTCTGAAGTTCTTCCCACTGGTGCATAAGGTCGCCCACCTTCCACATCAGCGCCTGATGCTCGTCGACGACTGGTTGTGCCGTCATGCGGTCCTCATAAAAGCCGGGCGCCGACATCGCCTGTTCGAGCTGCTTGATCGCCCGCTCGCACTCGGCGATCTGGTGTTCCAACCTCTCAATCTCCGACTGACGCGCCTGATCGGCCCGCTGCCTCTTTCGAGCCTCGGCGTCGATCCGTTTCTTCTCTTGGTGCGAAACGCGCGGCTTGTTGGCTTCGACAGCTCGTGACACTGGCGCGTGACCGCGCTTCGCATCGCCTTCCTGCTGCCGCCCCGGCCTCGCCTCGCGTTCGTGCCGCCCTTCCTGCCTTTCCCGCCTCTCCTGCCTTCCCCGCCCTTCGTGCCTTTCCTGCCTCTCCCGACCTTCCTGCCTGTCCTGCTCCTCCCGCCCTTGCTTGTGCCAGAGAAATTCTGTGTATGTCCCAGGGTAGAGCGTGGCTGTGCCTCCGCCGACCTCGACGATCTTGGTCGCGAGTCGCTCGACGAAGTACCGATCGTGCGAAACGAAAATCAGGGTCCCGCCGTAATCCACGAGCGCGTCGAGCAGGACCTCCTTCGAGTCGAGATCCAGGTGGTTGGTGGGCTCGTCGAGCAGCAGCGTGTTCGATGGCTGCAGCAACATCCGCGCGACGGCGAGCCTCGTCCGCTCACCGCCCGACAGCACACGCACCGGCTTGTAGACATCGTCACCCGAAAACAGGAACCCGCCCAGGATGTGCCGAATCGCCGGCACCATGTTGAGCGGAGAGCCCGAGGCCAGCGTCTCGTACACGGTGGGTGTCGAATCCATGCGCGTCGCCTCATCCTGGGCGAAGTACTGCATCACGACGTTGTGCCCGGGCGTTCGCTCGCCGGAGTCGGGAGACTCTTCACCTGAGAGCATGCGCATCAGGGTCGACTTGCCCGACCCGTTGGGACCGACGAGCGCGATGCGATCGCCGCGCTCGATGTGCAGACCCAGATCCGCGAATACAACCAACCCGTCGTACGCCTTGCGCGCATGCTTGAGCTCGATGACGGTCCGCCCGCTCTTGGCGGAGACGGGGAAGTCGAAGTGGATTCGCTTGTGCTCCGGCGGAACCTCGATCGGCACGACCTTCTCGAGCATCTTGATCCGGCTCTGGACCTGCGACGCTTTGGTCGCTTGGTAACGGAACCGGTCGATGAACATCTTCACGCGCGCGATCTCTTCGTCCTGCTCACGCTTGGCCTTGCGCAGCGCTTCGATGCGCTCGTGGTGCTCGGCGAGATAGCCGCTGTAGTTCGTGTAGTAGTCGGTCAGCGTGCGGAGCGTCAGGTCGGCGATGCGGGTCACGACCGCGTCCAGAAAGAAGCGGTCGTGCGACACCAGGATCACAGCATGCGGATAGGCGGTCAGATACTCCTCAAGCCAGTTGCGCGCCTCGAGATCGAGATGATTGGTCGGCTCGTCGAGCAGCAGCAGGTTTGGCTGGGTGAGCAGCAGCTTGGCCAGCGCAATCCGCATCTGCCAGCCGCCCGAAAACGTCTCGGTTCGGCGCTCGAAGTCGGAGGTCTTGAACCCGAGACCCTGCAGCACCGTCGCGGTCTTCAACTCGATGCTGTAGCCATCGTGCACGCGGAATCGATCCTGCAGGTCGCTGTAGCGGTGCAGCATCTCGTCGTGCTCGGCTTCGGGGATCGACGGATCGCCCAGCCGGTCTTCGAGCGCGTGCATCTCCGCCTTGACCGCCAACAGCGCCGCGAACGCGCTCGAGGCTTCCTCGAAGAGCGATCGTCCGGCATGGGTCAAGCCGTCCTGTGGCAGATATCCTGTCGTGAGGGTCGACGGCTTAAGGATGGCTCCTGCGTCCGGCTCCTCGAGCCCGGCCATCATTTTCAGGAGCGTGGTCTTTCCCGCCCCATTCGGCCCGCAGAGCCCGACCCGCTCGCGGTCGGTGATCTGCCACGTGACGTGATCGAACAAGACCCGGTCGCCAAAGGATTTCGTGAGTTCCGAGAGCTGAATCACTCTCCCAGCGCCTTTGCCGCCGCCGCCAGCACCTGCGGCACCCGGAATGGCTTGGTGAGATACCCGGCGACGCCCAGGTTCACCGCCTCGATCGCGCTCGATTCGGTCGAGAACCCGGTAATGATGATCACCGGCAGATTCGCCTTGTACCGCTTCGCCTCGCGAATCACGGTGAGCCCGTCCATCCCCGGCATCTTCAAGTCCACAATCAGGAGATCGTACGAATACAGCCGCATCCGGTCCAGCGCGGAGCGCCCCCCGCCCGCCACATCCACCTCGTACTCGGCCAGAGCGAGCGTCTTCTGCAGCAGATCCCGGATGCTCGCCTCATCGTCCACGACCAGCACGCGCGGGCGCGTCGCGCTGGCGGCTGGTCGGGCTGCCGCGGTTACCGGGGCGGGTCGCGATCCACCGCCCCGCGGGCGTTGGCTGTCCAGCCACGCGTCGATGTCGGTCTTGCGAAAACGCCACTGCCGGCCAACGCGGACGGCTGGAATTTTTCCGGCCTTGATGAGCCGGTACACCGTCCGCAAGTTGACCTGCAGGTATTCGAGGACTTCCTCTGTCGTTAAGAAGGTCTCGTCAATCATGAAACAATTCGCTAGGCCCGGCTAAAGGGGCCGCCGTTGGGAGTTCGACCGTGAAGATCGCACCGCCTTCGGGGTGATTGGCGGCCATGATCTGCCCGCCGTGTTCCTGAACGATGCCGTAGGCGATAGCGAGCCCCAGGCCGGTGCCCTGGCCCACTTCCTTGGTCGTGTAAAACGGCTCGAAGATCCGCGACAACGTGTCTTCGGCGATCCCCGTGCCCGTGTCTCGCACCATCGCCACCACGCGGTCGCGACCGGGCGACAGTGACGTCGTGACTTCGATCCGACCGCCCCGTCCCTTCGCGGCAACCGCGTGCTCGGCGTTCATCACCATATTCAGGAACACCTGGTGGAGCAGCAACGGGTCGCTCTTCACGCGGGGCAGCTTCTCGTCATAGTGTCGCACGAGTTCGATGTCGAGAGCACGGCAGGTCGAGGCCCTGAGCGTGAGTACCTTCTGCAGCACGGCGTTCACGCTGACCGACCGGCGTGCGAGCCGGCGCGACCCGGCAAACACGAGCAGATTCCGCACGATTTTTGCCGCCCGGTCAGCCTCGCGGTAAATCGTCTGGACTTCCTTGCGCAGCTGCTTCGGGAACGCGCCCGTCACGCGCAGCAGCTCCATGTGCCCGAGCACCCCCTGCAGCGGATTGTTCAGCTCGTGCGCAATGCCCGCCACGAATTGACCGAGCGCCGCCAGCTTTTCGGTCTGCGTGAGCCGCTTCCGCAGCTCCTCGCGTTCCGCCTCGAGCCGGGTGTGCGGCGTGAGATCGCGCGCGACCATCACCCGTCCGACGCGCTCCCGCTCCGGGTTCACCAGATGCGTCAGGGTCACCATGAATGGGCCCCTCAGCACCGGATCCAGGATCTCGCGAGAGACCGCGATATCCGCGTCCGCAGCGCCGCTCGACTCGAGATCGGTCATCCACTGGGCCAGCTCAGCGCCCACATGATCGGCCAGCGGCGCGTCGACCAGCTCGTCGCGTGTGCGTCCGCGGCGTGCGGCGAACGCCTGGTTGACGTGCGTCAGCCGCCCCCGTCGATCGGTCACTGCGACCAGATTCGTGATCGAGTCGAACGTGTTCTCCAACTCGCGCCGTGATCGGATCAGGTCGTCCAGGAGCTGCATGTTCTCGATCGTGCCCGCGAGCTGCTGGCCCAGTTCGTCCGCGCGGTCGAGCACATCCAGCTCACTGCCCGGACGGATGCGCACGCCGTCGAACACAATGGTGCCGAGCGCCCGCCGCCTCCCGCGAAGAGGAACCGTGACCGTTACCTTCGCGTCTTCCTTCGCCTCTGTGGGAATCGCCGATCCCTCGGCCGTCGTCGACAGGCCAGCGGCCGTCCGCGCTCCTCCGACGATCTCAGCTCGTGTACAGCGCATTCCAATTGCCGGGGGCGCTGCCTCATCATCCACGCCGACCCGCATCCCTCGCGGGGCGCCGCCAGTGCCCGAGGAGGCCTGCAGGATCAGGACGCGAGCCCGGCGATCGTGTATCCACACCGACGCGCGATCCGTGCCGAACAGCAGGTTCGCGCTGCGGCAGAAAGCGTCGAGACCAGCGGAAAGGTCGAGCGTCGCTGACAGGCTGGCGGACAACTCATCGACGAGCGCCCGCGTCTCCCGGTGATGCACGTCGCGTTGGCGGAGATGCGTCAGTTCGAGCGCAATCGAGAACCCGTCGGCTGTTTCGGCTAGTGCCTCAGCGATCTTTCCGGCGAGCGCTTCAGGGAGGGTCTTCGACCGCGGGGTCCGAAAGCCAATCGCGAGCAGCCTGATACCCGCGCCGCTCCATTTCAGAGGCAGCAGGAGCAGGCTCTTTGCGTCCAGACGCCGGGCGAGATCCGGCATTCGCCTGGCCGCGTCGCTGACAAAAACGGGCTCGCGACCTTCGACTGCGCTCGTGACAGCGGCCATCTCCCGCTGTCCCGGAGACCAGGGATCTGTCCCGAGCGCATCGATTCCGAAACCGGACGTCGCCCGCAACACCCCATTTCGTGGATTCTGCTGGAGGAGAAGGGACGAGTGGCCACCCGAGCGCTCGATTGTTTCCCGATGCAACTGGCGGAGCAATTCGTTTTGCCGACGCTCGCTCGCGAGAAGGCGGATCGCGGATCGCCGGGAGGTACCCGAACGCAACGAGGGCAGTCGGCGGCGCTGGCGAGCGTGTGTCTCTTTTCGGCGCATCAAAGGTCGGGGACCCCAGCGCAGCGACCGCGTTCGGGGGGCGGCCGCCCGGGATGTCGAGCGCCGCAATCGCGTCAGGGCCAGGCTCTGCCGGTGGCCGATTCTACCGCGAACGTTTTCCGTCCGCCACCGAACGCTCGCCACTGCCCGTCCCTAAGTAAATGACTGCGAGTTAGTTAGCGCCTTGCCGACTATAATCACTTGAAGGGAAATCGTCCAGACTCTCTGCTGTTCGCCGACGTCTTAAGAGTAACGAGCACGAAGTAACAAGTAACGAGCACCGAGTTGCCGAGTAACGACTAACTGAAACCCGCCGCGCTCCGCATGACGTGGACGGACGAAGAGCTCGTCGCCCGATCGATTGGGGGCGACGCCGACAGTTTCAACGAGCTCATCCTGCGATGGGAACGGCCGATCTACGCCCTCGCGTACCGCACCATCGGGCGCGAAGAGGATGCGCGGGACGTGTGCCAGGAGACATTCCTGCGCGCGTTTCGCGCGCTGCCCGGATTTCGCGGGCAAGCCAAGTTCTCGTCGTGGCTGTACCGCATTGCGCTCAATCTCTGTCGCGATTGGATCCGCCGGGAGCGTCGCGCCCCTCTCCTCCAGCCACCCAAGGACGGGGATCTGATGGAGCTGGCGGCGGCCGCCGAGCCGGCCGAGTCGATCGAAGATCTGGTGGCGCGCAAGGATCTCGCGCGATCCGTCGAGCGTGCGATGGCGCTCCTGCCGGAGGAGCAGCGCACGGCGATTGTGTTGAAGGAGTTCCACGGGTTGACCTTCCAGGAGATCGCGGACCTGGCGGGGTGCCCCTTGAGTACGGTAAAAACGCGCCTGTATCAGGGATTGACCGTCCTCAGGCGCGAGTTGGCCAGAACTGGCAAGGTATGCGTCAAATGACCAATGACATCATGTGCGGATATCCGGGTGATCGCGAAGCGGAGTTGATGGCGTATCTATACGACGACATCGCGCCTGCCGATCGCGCCGCGTTCGAGCAGCACCTGACGACCTGCGCCCGGTGCCGCGGCGAGCTGAACGGGCTCGTCGACGTGCGAGCGCAGCTGGCGCGCTGGTCGCCACCCGATCTGAATCTCGCGCCCTCCGGCCGGCGACCATCTTTTGTGAGCGAGATGCCGATCGTCCAACCTCCCCCGGCGCGGTGGTCGCTCTCGCGCGATATTCCGAGATGGGCGCAGTTGGCGGCCGCGCTCCTTGTGGTCGGCGTCGCGGCCGGTATCGCCAACCTCGAGGTGCGCTACGACCGTAACGGGCTCAGCATTCGTACAGGTTGGTCGAAATCCACGAGCCAGGGTCTTCCGAGCTCGAACGCTGCGAGTCTTGCCGACCCTTCGAGTGCCGGGCGCGCCGACCTCGTTGCCATCGAGCAACGTCTGGAACGTCTGGAACGGCTTCCGAGTGAGCTCCGCGCCCAGTTCGGGGCGCCCTCCGCGGCCACGATCGCCCACACACCTTCGGTGGGCGATGCCGAGCTGATGCGCCGCGTGAGAACGCTCGTCGACGAGAGCGCCCGCCGACAGCAGACCGAGCTCGCGTTACGCGTTGCAGAAGTCGTCCGCGACATGAATGTGAAGCGGGAGGCCGACTTGCAGAGAATCGATCAGAGTCTGGGTATGTTCCAGAACAAAACGGGCGTCGAAGTCCTCAGAAACCGTCAAAAGCTCGACTATATTCTGCAACGTGTATCGCAGCAGCAGCCGCAGCAGTAGGGGGATCCGTGACAGCCAAGGGAATCAACGTCGCCATCGTCGTTATCGCGACTGGATGCCACCTGACGGCCGCCTCGCCTGCCAGGGCGCAATCCACCGCGCTCAGCCTGTCCTCGGCACGTGAGGATGCGGAAGCGCGGGAGGATCGGTATCAGATCGGCGTGCTCGAGCGCGTGCTCGAGGGCGCCGTCGAGCACGGCGTCACCGTGACGCGCGATCGCCTGCAGGCCATCGCGCAGGTGCCGACCGAGCTGCTCGTGAGCGACAACGCGCACGCGCGCGGGTTTCGGCTCGAAGCGTACGGCGTGTTCTTCGACGTGTCGGTGCCGACGTTCGAGACGACGCTGTGGACGATTCGGACTCTGGACCAGAACGATCTCGGCTTCGACAGCGCCATGAAGCAGTTGCAGCAGCTCGTCAAGGGCAATGCAAGCGCCGAGCAGGCGCTGAAGCGCGTGGAGCTGCAAGTGAGCCCGTTTGCGCGCCAGGCGTCGGCTCAGGCCTCCGATCGCTCCTCGATCGATGCGCGAAACCAGACGGGGTCTCTTGCAGCCGCGGCGGACCAGACGCCGGAGCCCCCAAGGGTGGTCCCCGATCAAATTCTCGCGGATCCGGACGAGGCGTATCGTACCGAGGTCATTGCGGCGCTCAAGGACGCGATGCTCGATCACAGCAGCTCGCTCGGCATCGGCCCCAACGAGTGGCTGACCATCGCCGCGCGCGGCAACGACGATCGCCCCAGGCTCGCGCCCGCCGACAGCAGTGCGAGAACGCGAATCATCCGCCTGCGCGGCTCGGACCTTTCCGCCTATCTGGGGCGCCAGATCACGAAGGACGAAGCCAAGGCCCGCATCGAAGTGAAGGTGTATTGAGCCGTCGCGGCGCGACAGCCGAAAGTTC
>Ga0306921_10008230_pt1 | contig 11025 bp, 10 predicted proteins | sample sta12Cox44000080_FD_203760 | JGI IMG/M metagenome (GOLD analysis project Ga0306921, IMG submission 203760) | Lab enrichment of tropical soil microbial communities from Luquillo Experimental Forest, Puerto Rico - statoxic.12C.oxic.44.000.080 (v2)... | ecosystem: Environmental > Terrestrial >... | reverse complement strand
GGGATGAAACCAGGACGGGCCGCCGGGCACCACTTGCAAAGCCTGCGTTGGCGCGCCCACGGCGGCCAACGCGGCAAAGGCGTCGCCTTTGGCGTCAAAAACATCGACCGACTCGGTCTTGCCTGACCAATGGCGGCCGCCGCCTGAGGCCTTGGCTAGGCCGCGGCGGATTCCGCTGGCGGCAATAAGCTGGTCGGCTGGCTTGTCGCCCCTGAAAATCTGCCCAACCTCGAACAGTGCCGTATCGGGAAAGCCGCGATCGGCATTGCGTTGCGCCGCGATGGCAAGACCTGGAATAAGGCTCGGTCGCATGTGGGACAGTTCGGCCGCGATAGGGTTGGCGAGCTCAAGTTCGGGCTTGGCCCCGCCGAAGAGTTCGGCTTCTTCTTTCGACACGAATGACCAGGTCACAGCTTCGACCAGCCCGCGGGCGGCAAGGGCGCGCTTGGCCTTGCGCGTCCGATTCTGGAGCGTTGTAAGTACGGGCTCGCGTGCACGCTCCCGGGCAAACGGCGTCGACGGCACGCGATCGACTCCGATGATGCGTACGATCTCCTCAACGATGTCGGCGCGTCCGTGGACATCCGGGCGCCAGGACGGCACCGCTACTTTCATTCGCTCACCCTGACCGGCCACAAAAAATCCGAGTTTCCCCAGAATCCGGCGTATGTCAGCGAACAGCAATTTCAGGCCGGCGAGGCGGGGCAATTCGCTTAAGGGAAAGTCGATGACTTTTTCTTTTGGCGTCGGATCTCCGGCGAGGACAATATCAGATGCTTCCCCACCGCAAAGGTCGAGCGCCATCTGCGTTGCCAATTCAAGTCCGGGCAACATAAAGGTAGGATCGACACCGCGCTCGAACCGGTAGCGGGCGTCGGAATCGATGCCGAGCTTACGTCCGGTTTGCGCTATGTTGAGTTCATCCCACAGCGCGGACTCGATAAGAACATCGGTGGTTTTTTCTGAGCAACCACTCGCATCGCCACCCATGATGCCGGAGAGCGACTCGACACCGGTTTCATCGGCAATTACGCAGATGCCTTCGTCGAGCGAGTAGGTCTTGCCGTCGAGTGCGAGTAGTTTCTCGCCATTTCTCGCGCGGCGTACGGTCAGGTTACCGTGAACCTTGGCGGCGTCGAAGACATGCAGCGGGCGACCACGGTCGAAGGTGATGAAGTTTGTGATATCGACCAGCGTATTGATCGGCCTAAGGCCAATGGCGGTCAGCCGCCTCTGCAGCCAGTCGGGCGATGGTCCGTTTTTGACGCTCTTGACCAATCTGAGTCCAAAGGCCGGACACAATGACGGCGTCTTGCCGAAGTCGAGCGTAACATTGACCGGGCAGGGGAAGGCTCCTTTCACCGGCTTCGGGATCTTATCCCTGTAAGCGCCGATTGAGGTAGCCCCCAGATCGCGAGCAATGCCTGAAACGCCCGAACAATCAGGGCGGTTTGGCGTGAGATTGATTTCGATGACAGGCTCGCCGATGCCTGCCCAGTCGACGTAGGATTTGCCCACTGGAGCATCAGCCGGCAGTTCAATAATGCCGTCATGGTCATCAGAAATCATCAGCTCCGCCGGCGAACACAACATTCCGCGGCTTTCGACGCCGCGGATGGTGCCAACACTCAGGGTGATGTTTTTGCCTGGAATGAAAGTGCCAGGCGGAGAGAAAACTCCCTTCATACCAGTGCGCGCATTTGGCGCTCCGCAGACCACCTGGATCGGTTTGCCATCGCCGATGTCGACCATGCAGACGCGCAGGCGATCAGCATTGGGATGCCTTTCCGCCGAAATCACCGACGCGATCACAAAAGGCTTGAGCATCACTGCTTTATCTTCGACGCTCTCGACCTCGAGCCCGATCATGGTGAGCTTGTCGACGATCTCGGAAAGTGAGGCGTCTGTTTCGAGGTGCTCTTTCAGCCAGGGCAGAGTAAATTTCATGCCGGCTTCTCCGGTGACCAGAAATACAGAAGCGGCAACAAAGCAAAGACCACGATGGTGGAGATGATCGCACCGCGGATGCAAATGCTGTAAAGCTCAGAGCGAATAATCAGTTCGCGGTGGATGATTTGGTGAATGCTGTCGCTTCCCTGGCTAAATTCATTGACATGAAATACCGAGAGGCAGCGCAGCCATCCGAGCGCGATCAGCAAGTAAATGGCTATTTCCGCAATCACAATGCCATCCTCGATTTCATTGTCGGCAACCAGCGGGGCGATCGGCCCCAAGCCGGCGATCATCATCGAGGTGTGCGTGAGCAGGCCTGTGGCCTTTGCGTCGATAGATGAAAGCGTCCGGGAGGCCTCCACTGATATGGCAACGTGTTTGCGCAGGTTTGCTTCGTAACCATCTATTTTGCGCGCATCCCATCCCCGGGTGCCGAGTGCAAAGAACGCGCGGTCGAGGGCCGAGCGCCAAGGTTTCAATGAGCTCATGAGCTCAACCCCCCGGCCAGGGTCGGGAAGTCGAGTGGGCGGAACCCGTAATGCGCAAGCCAGCGCGCGTCCGCTTCAAAGAACGAGCGCAAGTCGGGCATGCCGTATTTAAGCATCGCGATGCGATCAATGCCCATGCCCCAGGCAAAACCCTGGTACGTGGTTGGATCGAGTCCACAGTTGCGCAAAACGTTCGGATGCACCATCCCGCATCCGAGAATTTCCAGCCAATCATCGCCTTCGCCGAAGCGGATCTCTCCTTTCTCTCGTTTGCACCGGATGTCGACTTCAAGCGACGGCTCCGTGAACGGGAAAAATGATGGCCGGAACCGCATCTTGACGCTTTCGACCTCAAAGAAGGCCTTGCAGAACTCCTCCAGAATCCATTTGAGATGACCGAGATGTGAGCTCTTATCGATGACCAGGCCCTCGACCTGGTGGAACATTGGCGTGTGCGTCTGGTCCGAATCGCTGCGATATGTACGACCGGGACAAATGACGCGAATGGGCGGTTTTTGGCTCAACATTGTGCGCACTTGGACCGGCGAGGTGTGAGTACGCAGCAAGAGACGAGAGCCGTCGGATTTCGGCGGAAAGTAAAACGTGTCGTGCATGTCCCGGGCGGGGTGACCCTCCGGGAAATTCAATTTGGTGAAGTTGTAATCGTCCGTCTCTATGTCAGGCCCTTCAGCAATCGCGAATCCCATGTCGGCGAAGATGGCGGTGAGCTCGTCGGTTACTTGGCTTATCGGGTGCACACGGCCGACTTCGGTCGGTGACTCGCGAATCGGCAAGGTCACGTCGACAGTCTCGGTGTTGAGCCTGGAGTTCAGCGCGGCGGCAGCGAATGCGTCTTTTGCTGCTGCAATCGCATTGGTGACGCGATCCTTCAATCCGTTGATGGCCGGACCTTGTATTTTACGCTCGTCCGGCGTCATCGCTCCGAGCGTCTTAAGCAGTGCCGATACGGAGCCGCTCCTGCCCAGGGCAGAAACCCGCACCGCTTCCACTGCTGCTTCGTCCATTGCAGCGGCTATGCTCGCGAGAATTTCTTTTTCAAGTTTTGCGATGTCCGACATGGCTCACCACCAGTCATGCTCAGACTTGACCCTCACTTTCGGGACAGGGCCAAGCATGACACCGAAGGACTCTACGCCGGCAGAGCCGCCTTGGCTTTTTCGACGATTGCCTGAAACGCTGCTGGTTCGCGTATGGCAAGATCGGACAGAACCTTTCGGTCGACCGTGAAACCGGCCTTGGCCAATCCGGCGATGAAGCGGCTGTAGTTTAATCCGAACGGTCGTACCGCGGCGTTCAGACGTTGGATCCACAAAGCACGGAAAGTACGCTTGCGCCGCTTGCGATCGCGGAACGCGTACTGATTCGCTTTCTCAACTGCCTGCTTGGCGATGCGGATCGTGTTCTTGCGGCGGCCATAATAGCCTTTGGCGGCTTTCAGGACCTTCTTATGCTTGGCATGCGACGTGACGCCACGTTTGACGCGGGCCATGGAAATTCTCCTTGCAGTACGTGCGAATTAGTCAACGGGAAATGGCCGCGCTCGGACGGCCGGGAAATACTGGTCAGCCGTTCGGCAGCCAGTATTTCTTGATATTGTCGCCGTCGGTCTTGAACAGCACACTCGTGCCGCGATGCTCGCGGATCGTCTTGGTGGTCCGCTTGATCATTCCGTGGCGTTTGCCGGACTGCTGGTATTTCACCTTGCCAGTCGCGGTGATCTTGAAGCGCTTTTTAGCGCCCGATTTGGTCTTCAACTTGGGCATTTGGCTCTCCTCATCGGCGTCCTGCGGATTATCCGCGTGGCCGGAATGTGCCCATCAGGGAGCTAAAGCCCTTAGAGCCGGTGCTCGGAATTGAGCTTTAGATCGCCGCCACGGCAGCCCTGACTGGCCGGGCGGCGAATGCGCGGCGTTATGGCAGAGGCGGCCACTTCATGCAACCGTCATGGCTCGGCCCGGCAAATGGAGCCAAAACGCTGACGCGCCAGCCGAAAGGCTGACGCGTTAGTGTCGTGAATGCCTGCCTCCGATGCTAGCGGGGCGCGAGCACTTGGCAATCGGCCCCGTGTCGGACCTCACCCGCTCAAGGAGCTTGGTACCAAGCTCCTGGTGCGCCATTTCGCGGCCGCGGAAGCGCAGGGTGATCTTGACCTTGTCGCCGTCCTCAAAGAAGCGCTGCATCGAACGCATTTTGACTTGATAGTCATGGTCATCGATCATCGGCCGGAGCTTGATCTCCTTAATCTCGACGATCTTTTGCTTCTTGCGTGCTTCTGCCGCTTTCTTTTGCGCCTGATATTTGTATTTGCCGTAGTCCAGAATCTTGCAGACCGGCGGCGAAGAGTTGGGGGCGATTTCGACGAGGTCGAGCCCCGCTGCCTGCGCCATGTCGAGCGCAGCTTGGATGGGTGTAGGGCCATGGTTGTGGCCATTTGCATCTATTAGTTGGACCTCGCGGACGCGGATCTCCTCGTTGATGCGCGGGCCGTCCTTCTGAACGGGCAGCGCGGACTTCATCGGACGACGAATGGCTATTTTCTCCTTATGCCGTTGCGACTGTTCCCGTGACGCAATTTAAGCGCATCATGGGAATAGCGAAAGATTGTTAGAAACCGCGCAGAAGTCAACGCGGTTCCATCATTATTGTCGATAGTCGGTTTGGAAATGGCAGTCAAAGTGTTCAAATCGCTCTAATTTTGTCTTTACTTAACGCTGTTCGACCGAAGCGCTGGCGATCTCGCGAATTTCAGCGATCCGGCGATAAACGTGCAGCGTCTGCCTTGCAACAATATCTGCGTTGAAGTGCTGCATGACCCACTCACGACCACGGCGGCCGATCGTAGCTCGATTGAATTCCGGCATGGAGAATAGTCGCAGCAAGGCTGCCGCAAGGGCGGTATCGTCGCCGGATTGGAAACGGAATCCTGCAGTGCGATTCTCCGGCACTGCCGGTGTCGTAAGTACGACGTCTGTCCCTGCGCCAAGATCGGAGACTATGACAGGCCGGGCCATCGCTTGAGCCTCAAGTATGCTGCGCTGCACGCCTTCCGGCTGAATTGCCGCCGAGACCACGACGGATGCTGCGGCATAGGCGGCGGGCATGTCTGCGACCGTCGCTGCCATGCGGATGACGTCCATGGTTCCGGTCGTGAGCACGAGGTCCCACAATTCGCCGGTATAGCGGGTACGCCCGCGATCCTCACCGACGAAGATGCATAAGAAATCCTTGAGCCCCATTTCCTTGAGCCGCTTGATCGCCTTAACGACGACATGATGACCTTTGCGCCTGAGGATACGGCCGGGGATGAGGATCACCCTGGTTTCGCGCCTGACGCCCCATGCACTGCGCATGGCTTCCACGCGGTCGCGCGTAACGCTGTCCAGATTGAAACGCTCAAGATCAACGCTACAGGGCACGACCGAGATCTTTTCCCATGGCGTGCCGTAGCGATCATTGATCAGCTGCGCGATCTGTTCGCTCGATGCGATGACGTGATCGCTTCGAGCCATGATGCTGTTATAGCGACGCTTGAAGAAATTCTGTTCGCGGAAACCTTTGTACCAACTGGTTACAAATGGAAGACCGCAAAGGCGCGCGGTCCCATACGCGCTCCAAGCGGCCGCGCGGCCGAGGGCATGAATTGCCGCGCACCGTCGTTCGCGCGCCAATCGCGCGAGAACGAAAGCGTTGCGTAATATTACGGCGGGATTGTTGCTCGAGACGTTGAGCGCGACGAACTCGCCGCCGGCCGTCGTCACATCGGCTACGAGACGCCCTGCGCGTGAGGCTACGATTGCTTGGTGACGAGCTCCCGAGAGAATTCGTACAAGTTCAACCGCCCCAGCGTCAGCGGCACCACCATCAAGCGTTGGGACAACAATGAGGATAGTAATTGGTTCGTGTGTAGTGACGGCGCGCGACGCGATGTCCGAGGTCATACTGTCTGTCGGCAGAGCAGACGCAGGCAGGCTTGCCATGTATCGGTCCTCGGAAAACCGGCGCTTTCGAGCGCATGCAGCGTTTGTCAATGCTGCATGGCTAAACGAGGTATAGACGCCGCGAAAAGCATCGGCAACGGTTCACCCTTGCATTAACGGCTATCTTGCGGCGACAACAAGGCCGGTTCATTCGGGAAGCATTCATGAGTGAAGCTAGTCTGACCGCTATCGCGGTAGGGTCGACTGCCCGATCAATTGCCGTGCGCGTGCGCGAGGGCGGCAATCCGGGCCTGTTCTGGCTTGGCGGTTTTAAATCGGACATGAAGGGCACAAAAGCCGAGGCTCTAGACCTCTGGGCCAAAGATGCGGGTCGGGCCTGTGTACGGTTCGATTATTCCGGCCACGGCGAATCAACCGGCGAGTTTACCGACGGCACCATTGGTTGCTGGCTGGAGGAAAGTCTCGCGGTCTACATGCAATTCACAAAGGGCCCACAGATAGTTGTTGGATCATCCATGGGCGGTTGGTTGGCACTGCTGTTGGCGCGAGAACTGGCTCGGCAAAAGAGCGGTGCTCCGATCGCGGGTATGGTGCTCATCGCACCGGCGGTCGATTTCACCGAAGAGTTGATGTGGAAACATCTCTCGCGGGCGACCAAAAGCGAGATCGAGCAAAAGGGTCTTTGGCTGCGGCCGTCGGCGTACGGTGAAGAGTCCTATCCGATCACGCGGAGACTAATCGAAGATGGCCGCAAACATCTTTTGCTCGGTGGGCTGATTGAAACGCGCTGTCCAGTTCATATCCTGCAGGGGGTACAGGACCCGGATGTGCCTTGGCAGCATGCCGTCGAGCTTGTGTCGCGGTTCTCCCGCGATGACATTGTGCTGACGCTGATCAAAGATGGCGATCATCGGCTGTCGCGTCCGGAAGATATTGACCGCTTGATTGCCGCTGTGAAGGAATTCTAGGCGAGCGCCGCCGCCCACTCCTCCTGCACCAATTTTTCCGGATCGTGATGGCGCCGCGAAAGGGCTGCAAATTTTTCGCGCTGCAGCAGCCTCGACAATGCCCACACAGCGGCGCCCCGTACCAAGGGCGACGCATCGCCCAGCAGGTGCTCTGCGACGTCCGCGAAGGCTGGGTCACCCGAATTACCGATTGCGATCAGAACGTTTCGCACAAACCGGTCACGACCCATTCGCTTGATTGCGGACTTAGAAAAAAGTGCACGGAATTGTGCATCATCGAGACAGGCAAGATCGGCCAACCGGGGCGCGCGCAAGGCGTCGCGCGCGGCGAGCTTGGCTTCGCGGCCTCGGCTCGCAAACTTGTTCCAGGGGCAGACTGCCAAGCAATCATCGCAACCATAGATTCGATTGCCGATCGCGCTTCGCAGTTCGCGGGGAATAGGACCTTTATGCTCGATAGTGAGATAAGAAATGCAGCGCCGTGCATCGAGCCTGTAAGGAGCGGGAAATGCCGCTGTCGGACAAATATCAAGGCACGCACGGCAATTGCCGCAGTGATCGACTTCCGCCGAGTCAGGAGGCAATTCGAGCGTCGTGAAAATCGAGCCGAGAAAGAGCCAGGAGCCATAATGTCGCGAAACAAGGTTTGTGTGTTTGCCTTGCCAACCCAGGCCGCCGCTCGCGGCAAGTGGTTTTTCCATGACGGCGGCTGTATCGACGAAAACCTTTACATCGCCGCCGGCACTGGTCGTGAGCCAGCGTGCCAGCAACTTCAAACGCGCCTTGATCAGGTCGTGATAGTCGTCGCCCTGGGCGTAAACTGAGATCGCTGCGCGGTCTTGGGCCTTCAGGATGGCCAACGGATCGGCCTCGGGTCCATAGTTCATACCGAGCATCACAATCGATCGCACGGCCGGCCAGAACGCGGCTGGCGATGCGCGACGTTCTGCGGTCGACGCCAGCCATGCCATGTCGCCATGCGCACCGTCGGCGATGAAGCTTTCAAGCCGTGCCCTCATTTCTGGCGCGGCATCGGGCTTCACAATGCCGAACACGTCGAACCCGTAAGCACGCGCCTGCTCGGCGAGGGCGACTCGGATTGCACCTGGATTAGTCAGAAGTCGAGATCGGCGTAGGTCTTTGGCGGCGGAAGTCCGGCCAGCGTGTCGGCCAGGATCGGTCGAAACGAGGGACGCGATTTTACCCGTGCGTACCAATTCTTTGTTGCTTCGTCTTCGTTCCACGGCACATCGCCTAGGTAGTCGACGGCGGATAGATGTGCAGCTGCAGCTAGGTCCGCCAGGCTCAATCGGTCGCCCGCGAGCCAATCGCGGGTGCGTACCAACCAGCCAATATATGACAGATGATAGCGGATATTGTGTCGGGCGGCGCGCAGTGCCTCGGTATCGGGAGGGCCGCCACCCTGTTCCTGCGTCATGTGGCGCTTGAAAGCTCTTTCAGTCACAAGCGGACCGCTAACCTCCGCATGGAATTTGTCGTTGAACCAGTTCGCCAATCTGCGCACCTCGACGCGTCGCCCGGGCTGCGGCGGCAGGAGGCGATCTTCATCGTTTTCTGTACGATGGATCTCCTCAATATATTCAGCGACGACTGAGGCGCCCGGGATGGGCGGCTCGCCTTCGGCTACCAAAATCGGTAGTTCGGCTGCCGGATTGAGCAGCAGAAATTCCTGCCGCCGTTCCCAAAAGCGTTCTTCTACCAGTCGCGCAGCGATACCGTACTCGCCAAGAATCAGGCGCACGTATCGTGAATGTGGGCAGAGCGGGTGGTGGAACAGTGTGAACATGAGTATATGAATTCGCAGCGAGGCCCCGCTCAGGGTCGGGAATCACGTTTTGCACTATAGAAATCTGCCGCGGCGGTGCAAACCGCAACAAATTATCACTTTTTTCGTTGCCTCACCGGCGCCTTTACGTCAAAAGCGGGCCTGAGCGGTTCCCGCGGCAAGTTCGCGGAAATTTCCCGGAGCAATGCATGCAATTGGGTGCTTCTATGGCGGCCATGCTTGGCCCTGCCGCGGCAAATGTTGACCTGATCAAGGCGGCGGCTCTCGGTGTTGTCGAGGGTCTCACAGAATTTCTGCCGGTCTCTTCAACAGGCCACTTGTTGCTCATGGAGCACGTATTCGGCTGGGGCGACGATTCTTTCGGAAAATCATTCGCGGTTTTGATCCAACTCGGCGCCATCTTGGCGTTGCTGACGATTTATTTCGGCAGGCTCTGGACACTCGTCACGCAAATGTTCACGCAATGGGCAGCGGCGCGCTTCATCATCGGCGTCCTACTGGCATTCCTGCCGGCGGCTGTCGTCGGCGCGCTCGGATATCAAATCATCAAGTCCTATCTCTTCGACGTACGAGTCGTTTGTGTCTCTCTCATAGTCGGTGGCCTCGTTCTATTTTGGGTCGATCGCTTAAATCTGCAGGCGCATTACCACGAGGCGACCAGCTTCCCTCTGCTGATGTATTTCGGCATCGGAATTATCCAGTGCATTTCGATGATACCGGGCGTGTCCCGCGCCGGTGCCACCATTGTCGGCGCGATGCTGTTTGGAGCCGACCGGCGCTCGGCAGCCGAGTTTTCATTTTGGTTGGCCATGCCAACAATGGTCGGCGCATTCGCTTACGAGGTGTACAAGAGCCGTGGAGAACTTGCCCTCGGCGGCAACGTTACGGTCACCGCGGTCGGCTTCGCATTTTCATTCATCTTTGGCTGGATCGTGGTGAAGACGTTCTTGCGTTATGTGCAGCGACACAGCTTTGCGTTGTTCGCATGGTGGCGAATTCTGGTAGGGGTGGCCGGATTGGTGGCGCTATACATTCTATAAGACTAGACCAGACGCTTGCGAAACTGACCGGTCTTACGAAAGCGCCACAGATAAGTGGGCACGACCGCCTCGATAGCTTCCGGTTCAATGCCGAGGCCCTGCAGCGTGCGCCCCTCAGACTTGGCAGATTGCGAAACGACATTGTCGTTGCGCAGTAGCTCGACCTGATCGGGGGTCAGAGCGGGCTTAGGAAGATACTGCAAAAAGGTCGCCGGCAATCTCGCCAAGAAAAATGGCAGAGACAGCAGCAACCGTTTGCGCTCGATCGTTGCGAGGACAAATTCCATCAGATCCCTGAAAGTACGCACGTCAGGTCCGCCCAATTCATACACTGCCCCTGGGCGTGTTTTGCCGCCGACGGCATCAGCGATCGCGGTGGCGACATCGCCGACAAACACCGGCTGAAAACGTGTATGACCGCCGCCGATCAACGGCAATGCCGGTGAAATCCGCGCAAGCGCAGCAAACCGGTTGAAAAAATCATCCTCGGGACCAAACACAATCGACGGCCGCATGATGGTGGTCGATGGTTGCGCGGCGAGCACCAGTTGCTCGGCCTTGGCCTTGGAGCGGGCATACATGCTGGGCGAATTTGCGTCGGCCCCGATCGCCGACACGTGGACCATGCGCGCGCCATGGGCAATCGCCGCCAGCGCCACCTGCTCAGCGCCATATGTGTGGACAGCGTCGAAACGCTGACGGCCACGCTCGAAAAGGATACCAACAAGGTTGATGAGAACCTGCGCATCGCGAGCGGCCACTTCCACCGAAGGGGCGTAGCGTACATTGGCTTGCACCGCGTGAATCTGG
>Ga0306921_10008228_pt1 | contig 11026 bp, 11 predicted proteins | sample sta12Cox44000080_FD_203760 | JGI IMG/M metagenome (GOLD analysis project Ga0306921, IMG submission 203760) | Lab enrichment of tropical soil microbial communities from Luquillo Experimental Forest, Puerto Rico - statoxic.12C.oxic.44.000.080 (v2)... | ecosystem: Environmental > Terrestrial >... | reverse complement strand
AGTACATGGCCATCACCCTCGGCGGCGCATCGACCTACAACGCGGCCAACTTCGCGCTGCTCGACATCCAGAAGCAGGCGCTGTTCCTGATCAACCCCACCCGCGCGGGCGGCGAGACCTGCACCGACCCGAACGCCACGCCCACCTCCGACCCCCTCTGCTACTGGATGTCCTACCGCCAGGACACATTCGCCACGGAGACGGCGTGGGGGCCGAACGACGACGTCCTGGTCAACATGTACAAGTCCCAGCTGTACCTCAGCACGCTCAGCATCAGCGGCACCTCCGCGACCGCCACCCGGCAGCACCTCGCCTTCCCGACGTCGGCGCCCGATCCGTACGCCTCGGACCCGTTCTGGAGCGCCGACGGGTCGCTGGTCGCCTTCACGTCGTTCAACATGCCGGCCACGGCGAGCGCGACGGTGAACCCGGGCGGCCTCAACGGCGACCTCAAGCTGGGCGGGCAGATCGCGATCGCGACCGCGACCGCGACGACGGTTCACGACGACGCGAAGGTGCTGGTCGCCCGGTCCGCGACCGCGACCAGCTACTACCCGGCGATCAGCAGCGACAGCCAGTACGTGGTGTTCGTCCGCAGCACCTGCGGGACCGGAACCGAATCGATCGGCGCCAACTACGGCACCGGCACCTGCGACGGGTACGACGACTCGACCGCCCGCCTCTGGCTGGTCCCCGCTGCGGGCGGCGCCACAGTGGCGCTCGACAACGCCGACGGCGACGCGGCGCTCGCGTTCGACGACTCGTTCCCGCGCTTCGGTCCGACCGTGGGGCAGTTCCGCGGCAAGCCGCTCTACTGGATCGTGTTCTCGTCCCGGCGCCCGTACGGCACGCAGCTCAACACCGTGGTGCCCATCTCCACCACCACGCCACAGCTCTGGTTCGCCGGCGTGTCGGTCGGCGCGGCGCTGAGCGGCGACCCGAGCTTCGCGCCGGTCTGGCTCCCCGGCCAGAACGCTGACCAGACGAAGCCGACCGACAACCACACGCCGCAGTGGGCGAAGGCCGCCGTCCCGCTCGACTGACCAGGGGCGAGGGGCGAGTTGAAACCCGGCGGCCGAAGGTCCAGGATCTAGCTGTCGTGGGTAGGGTGCGTCGCCTTCGGGATCTCGTGTGCGCGGGCGCGCTCGTTCTGTTGACGTGCTGCGTGCCGGTGGGCGGGAACATTACCCCGCCCCCGACCGCGACCCCGCTCGTGAGCGCGACGATGGTATCGACCAACTGGTCGAACAGCTGCGCGGTGCGAGGTGACGGGAAGGTCTTCTGCTGGGGCTTCAACTATAAAGAAGTGGCCGTCGAGGTCGGCGTCGCCGGTGCCACCGACGTTTCGGTCGGAAACGGCTTTGCGTGTGCGCGGCTGGCGAGTGGCGGGGTTCGATGCTGGGGCTCGAACAGCATAGGCGAGCTAGGCAACGGCACGACGACGGACGTCGGCTCGACCCCGACCAGCACGTCGGGGATCACGTCTGCGACGTCACTCAGCGTCGGTTATTTGCACGCTTGCGCGTTGCTCGCGGACGGGACCATCCACTGTTGGGGCCAAAATTTCTACGGCCAGCTCGGCGACGGCAGCAACGCTGACGGCGACGTTCCGACCACGGTGGCGAACATCGCCAACGCGACCTCCGTCTCGGCGGGCCAGTACGAGACGTGCGCCGGGCTGGCGGACGGCACCGTCCGTTGCTGGGGCCAAAATACGTACGGCCAGCTCGGCGACGGCACGATGACGGCGAGCGCCGTGCCGGTGGCCGTCTCGGGACTGACCGGCGCGGTCGGCGTCTGCACCAGCGCCGATCATAGCTGCGCGGTCCTTCAGGACGGCACCGTCCAATGCTGGGGCGCCAACGCGTTCGGCGAGAACGGCAACGGCGCGGCCACAGGCAGCTCCGTTCCCGTGGCGGTCGCCGGCATCGCTGACGCGACCGCGGTGGCGTGCGGCTTGAGTCACACCTGCGCGCTGTCGAACGACGGCTCGGTTTGGTGCTGGGGCGCCAACGGCGGCGGGCCCGGGGACAGCTTCGGCGCGCTCGGCAACCCGACCGCGACGCTGGACTGCACGTGGGACCCGAATCCGCCGCTGCCGCCCGGCGACCCCGTCCAGACTATCACCGGCGAGACGTCGTGCGCCCCGACGCCGGTGCAGGTCCAGGGGATCACCAACGCCGTCGCAATCGCCGCCGGCAACTACGATACGTGTGCCGTGCTGACCGACGGCTCGGTGCGATGCTGGGGCTGGGGCCAAGACGGCCAACTCGGAGACGGCTCCACCACGAACAGCGTGGCGTCCGTCCCCGTGCTGGCCTATTAGCCCCGGTGGTCGGGCGGGCTAGAACTCCATCTCGCTCGCGGCGAGCATGACCGCGCCGAAGCCTTGGGGGACGTTGTCCCGCAGGTAGATGTACCGGCAGGTCAACGGCGCCGACTTGAAGGTGCTCCCCCCGTAGCCGGTCCCCGTGCACTCGGGGCCGCCCGCCGGGTTGATGCCGTTGGTGACGTCCGACGACGGGGAGACGTTGACGTACGCGTTCCAGGTGCCGCCGAGGCTCATGCCGACGATGGTGTCCTTGATGGTGACCTGGTCGCCGGCGATGATCACCTTGCTCTTCACGCCGTTCCAGCCCTTCTTGGCGACGACGTTGTACTGGCCGTTCAGGATCCCGAGCCGAATGGCCTTGGCGAGCGCGTAGACGAACAGGGCGCTGGCGGAGGTCTCGGTGAAGTTCGGCAGGGCCCCGATCCCCTCGCCGGGGTAGCCGCCCTCGGCCGGGACCGGGCCGTCCATGGCGTCGGTGATCTGGAACCAGAGGCCGGTGGCTGCATCCTGGTAGTTCTTGAGCCCGTCGGCAATGGCGGCGACGATCCCCTCCAGCTTGGCGCGATCCGGGTGCTTCTGCGGGAGGTACTCGAGGACGTCGACGGTCCCTGCGAGGTACCAGCCGATGGAGCGCGACCAGATGATCGGCCCCACGCGCGTGCCGGTGAGCGGCGGCGTCTTGTTGGCCGTGCAGAGGCCGCAGCCCAGGCTGCCGCCGGCCGGGTTGGGGAGGTTCAAGGTCCAGTCATGCGCCTCGTCGCCGTTCCAGCCGTGGTGGGGGAGGCTCTTGTCCGCGTCGAAGGTCACGGCGTCGGCCATCTTGATCTGCGACGTGGAGATCTTGAAGCACGCCGCGGAGTCGCCCGGCTTGACCTGGTCGGCGTAGAGCGCGCCGTACCGGGTGATGAACGGCTCCGACATGAAGATGGCGTCGAGCCACTGCTGGCGCGCGTAGTTGGGCTTGTGCCAGAACGTGCCGGCGCTGTTCTGGAAGATGTTGTTGAAGACGTTGCGCGCGTTCGTCATCGCGTTCAGGTACCTCGCGTCGCCGGTCTGCTGATAGACCTGGAACAGCAGGTTCGACGGCTGCATGGTGTCCTGAATCGTCGGGTTGTTCTTCGACGTCGTCTGGGTCGGCGGCGTGCCGTAGTTGATGGTGCCGTCGGCGGCCACGTAGTAGTCGACCCACTGCTTGACGTAATTGAAGTAGGCGGGGTTGTTCGTCCTCTCGAACATCTTCTGGATGCCGTAGAGGGGGACACCGTTCGTGTACTCCCAATACTTCGGCGACGGGCCCGGCACCGCGAGCGCGTAGTTGAGGCTGAAGCAATCAGTGCAGTGGCTGTCCTCCAGCTGGAGGTTAGGCCACCGGGCAATCATGTAGTTGGCGACGGCCACCCCCACGCCGCCGGAATCCGCCCCGTCGTCCAGGCCCCCCTTCGCCGCCTGCGTGGCCACGCCAAGCGACGGATCCTCGCGGTTCGCGCACGCGAGCGTCGTCGCGAGCGCCGCGCACCCCAGCACCACCGAAATGTTCATTCTCATGAGTCGGGCTCCCCTGTTGAGGTTGTCCTGCCGTCACCAAGCGAGACTAAGGACCTCCAAGGCACGGGAACGGGGGGTTTGTCCCGACTTACGAAATGCGCACTGCCGATTGCCGCCGCCTTGTCGCCCAAAGCGGCCTGGGCTGGCAAGCGAAATTTTGTTTACTTCGTTTATCCGGCCCGGAAAGGGCGTGTTGCGCGGGCGCGACTTTGCTCGCGAGCCAACGTCTCTATTCCTGGAAGCCGATCACAACTCTCACCAAGGACCAGCCATGGGATTTTTCGACAGCCTGAAGAAGAAGGTGCTCAAGGTGGACGATCAGCAGCTCTTGCTCGAGGCGATGCTGTGCGTCGCCTTCGCCGACGGCGACGACCAGTTCGAGGAGACCAACCTCGTGCGCGCGTTCGCCGCCACGCTCCCCGAGCTCAAGAACGCCGACACCTACGAGGTCTACGAGAAGGCCGAGAAGGCGATCAAGCTCCACGGCGCGTTGAACCGGGTGAAGGAGCTCGCGAACCTGTCGAGCGAGCCGCTGCGCCAGAAGGCGTTCCTGCTGGCGATGGACATCGCGCTGTCGAGCGGCGAGATCGACGACGGCGAGGAGGAGGTGCTGGGCGCCATGGCCGAGACCTTGAGGATCTCGCCGGAGGTCGCCGAGCGCATCGCGGGCGTCCTGATGATCAAGTACGCGACGTAGGCCGTCGGCGCCGGTGGCGACTAGCGCCTGTTCGAAGTCGCGGCGGGCGCGGCCGCCGCCGCGGCGGCCATCGGCGCGTAGGGGCGCATCGGCGTGGTGCCGATCGCCTCGAGCCACTTCCAGAGCTTGATCGCGTCGTCCTCGGTCATATGCTTGAGCGCCGGCATCATCTGTTTGCGCTCGGGCGCATCGAGGCCCCGAAAGGCGACGTGCATGTAGAGCTGGTGCGAGCTCCCGCGCCAGCTGTAGAGGGGCAGCGGCTCGACGAAGTCCCAGCCGAGCTTCGCGCCGATCTTGCGCGCGCCATGGCAGAATTGGTAGTTCTGCTTGAACAGCGCGAAGCCGGCGCGCGCGAGGGCGGTGGTGCCGACGTCGAACTGCGCGTAGTAGGGCTCCGCCGTCACGAACTCCACCGCGGTGAGCGAGTCCGCGCTGCGCCACGGCGACCAGCCCTTCGTGTCCGCGGCCAGCATGGGGTGCCAGCCCTCGGCGACGACGACCTTGTTGCCATCGAAGGCGATCGCAGGAATGTCCACGTACTCGCGCGCCTTGCGGGTCACGACCGGCAGCGGACTCGGCTTGCCGCCGGCAACGATTCCAACCGCGAGGATCGGATCGAGGCGCTTCATCGCGGACTGGTCCCGGAACGGCAGCGGGATCGCCATGCCGTTCGAGAAGTGGAGGAGCGCGAGGTCGCTACCCGCGGGAGGCTTGGCCCGATCGATGATCTCGGCCAGCGGCACCCCGCGGAACACGAGCTTCTTGTCGTACTGCACGTCGCTGCGCTCGAACGTCCGAAGCTTGAAGCTGGCGACGGGGAGCGGCGTTACCCGCGCGGGCTCGTCATCGCCCGTGGCCCCCGGGAACCGGGTCCAGACCTCGATGGACCGGATCTCGCGCGCCGGGTCGTCGGGCGCGGCCCGAGAAACGAGGGGCGAGGCGATTAAGCCGCCGCCAGCAACTGCCAGCACTGCAAGGGCGTTCGTCTTCATGGCACCCAGGACGAGCAATCGGCGTACCGAGACCCCGCACGTCCTGCGGGGCGGTCGGGACCCTCGTTCACGAATCGTGTGCGCGGCCCCGCGAGCGCCGTGCAGAAATTTCGCGCCGGCCGCACTTGGTCGCTTCAGCCCCCCCGGCTGTCGCTGACGATGGCGTCGACGTCGGCTTCGAGGAAGCCCTTCTCCTCGCTCGCGATGTCGACCTCCAAGGTGATCGCAAACCTCCGCACGCTGTCGATGAGCGCCATGCCCGCCAACCCGGCCGGTCCGATCGCCGCGATGGCAGCAACGAGCGTCTCTCGCTGCCGACGATGGTCCTCCTCCATTTTCCGCTGAATGACGTCCCCCCAGCCGATGACGTCCCGCAACGCCGCCGGCAGCACCTGCTCCTCGAAGCTCATGTGCGCCGCGAGCGCGTCGTAGAGGGCCTGTGCCTTCTCGCGGAGGGGGCCGAGATCGCCGCCCGAGAAGGCGACGCGCTTCGCGACCGCGTCGGTCTCCGCGAGCAGAACCCGCAGCTTCACGTGCTGCGAGAGGACCTCGTCTCGCGCTTCGCTAGAGGACATCTCCTCAGCCTTCCGGTATTCCGGCTTCCGGTTTTCCATGACCCCTCCCTTCTCGCCATCCCCTCACCCACTCAAGCTTCGTGCCAGGGCCACCCGCCGAGGTGCGCGCCCAGGGGGATGTGACCCGCGCAATCACTTCGTGAGGCCGCGTACCGCCGGCAAGATCTGCCGGCCTCTGCGCCAGCCGTCACACTGGTGGCCGCCGAGCCGTCATAGGGGTAAGGGAGGACGAGACGACATGAAGTACGTGCTGCTGGTGTTTCAAGGGACCACGCCTCTGCCCGGGACGGAGCGCTGGAGGGCGCTACCGGACAGGGAACAGAAGCAGATCTACGCGGATTACGCCGAGCTGAACCAGACCCCGGGCATGACGCCGGGGCTGCCGCTCGGACTGCCGGGAGCGGCACGCACGGTGCAGGTGCGGGACGGGAAGGTCGAGGTCAAGGAGGGGCCGCACCTCGGCGAGGGGATCGGGGGGTTCTCCGTGTACGAGGCGGACAGCCTGGAGGCGGCGATCGCGGTGGCGGCGCGCATCCCGGCGGCACGGCTCGGCGGGGCGGTGGAGATCCGGCCGGCCGAGAAGTATTGGTGAGGGGGGAGCGACCGATGGACGGCGACGACTGGCTGGCGAGGAGGTTCGACGACAGCCGCCCGCACCTGCGGGCGGTGGCCTTCCGGATGCTGGGCTCGGGCGGCGAGGCCGACGACGCCGTGCAGGAGGCCTGGCTCAAGGTCAGTCGTTCGGACACCGGCAGCGTCGAGAACCTCGGCGGGTGGCTGACCACGGTCGTGGCGCGCGTCTGCCTGGACATGCTGCGCGCGCGCCGCGCCCATCGCGAGCAGCCGCTCGGACCTGCCGCCGACGCCGTGCCCGCCGGCTCCACCCCGGAGGCCGAGGTCGCGTTCGCCGACGCCATCGGTCCCGCGCTGCTGGTGGTGCTCGACATGCTCGCGCCGCAGGAACGCGTCGCCTTCGTCCTCCACGACATGTTCGACCTGTCGTTCGAGGAGATCGCGCCGATCGTCGACCGCACGCCGGCGGCGGCCCGGCAGCTCGCCAGCCGCGCCCGCCGCCGCGTGCGCGGCGCGGCGGCGCCCGCCACCGAGGTCGCCCCGCATCGGGAGCTGGTGGGCGCGTTCCTAGCCGCGTCCCGCGACGGCGACTTCGGCCGCCTGCTGGCGGTGTTGTCGCCCGATGCCGTGCTGCGCGCCGACGCGACGTCGGTGCGGGTGGCAGCCGCCTATCAAGACCGCGGCGCGCCGATCCTCGAGCCCGAGGTGCGCGGCGCCGCGCAGGTGGCGAACGCCTTCAAGGGGCGCGCGACCGCGGCGCTGCCGGCGCTGATCGACGGCGAGGCGGGGGCGGTGTGGGCCGTCCGCGGTCAGGTGCGCTCGGCGTTCGTGTTTGCGATCGCGGGCGGCAAGATCACCGGCATCGACCTGGTCATGGACGAGGACCACCTCGGCGCGCTGGACATCGAGATCGAATGATCGCGGGGCACGGTCACTTCTGGCGCCACGCGGTCACATTCTGGCGCTAGGTTTCGTCAGGCCCGTAGGAGGACGCACCATGAAGATCAAGCTGACGATCGTGTACGTGGATGACCAGACCAAAGCGCTGCGCTTCTATACGGAGGCGCTGGGCTTCGTGAAGAAGTCGGACTTCACCGTCGGCCCGTATCGGTGGCTGACGGTGGTGTCGCCCGAGGAGCCGGAGGGGACGGAGCTGCAGCTGGCGCTCAACAGCGACCCGGCAGCCAAGACCTTCCAACAGGCGCTGTTCAATCAGAGCCAGCCCGCGGTCATGTTCTTCACCGACAACCTGCAGGCCGACTACGAGCGCATCAAGGGGCGCGGCGGCGAGTTCACCCTCCCTCCCACCGACGCAACCGGGTCGAAGATCGCCAAGCTCGGGGACGGGTGCGGCAACCTGATCCAGCTCACGCAGCTCGTGCGCTGGTAGCGCCGCCGGCAGCGCCGCCGAAGACCAGCGCCGCCGGCACCACACCGAGGCGCGCGAGCGCGGGGATGACCCAGCGCTCGACGGCGCCGACCGCGGCGGCGCAGCTTTCGTGCGGGCTCAGGATCCCGACGGCCAGGTCCGCGGCATCCGCCGCCGCGGCGTCGCCGGGCGCCACCGGACCGCCGAGCCGCCGCTCGAAGTCTTCCATCTCCGCGACGCACGCGGGCCAGAGCGCCCGGCGTTCAGCGTCCGACCAGCCCCGCGTGAGCCAGCGTGCGGTCTCGATGCCGAACGCCCCATGTCGGGCCTCGTCGCGAAGCAGCTCCGTCAACGCCCAACGAAGGAACGGCTCCCGGCACGCGCGTCGCGCAGCGGCGAACCACCCCGCGGAGATCGATTCGCCGACGCCGAACCCGGCCACCAGGGCGAGCGCCGTCCGGCGCTCGAGGGAGGGATCGTCGCCGATGCCGCGGCGCCGATCCTCGGCGGGGACCTGGGCGACGTCGGCCCCGAGGCGCTCGAGGACGGTCGCGCACACGCCGACGTGCCTGACCTCGTCTTCGATCACGCGCGCCGACGCAGCGAGGATCGACGGTGGCGCGCCGAGCCGCGCGAGGTCGCCCGCGACCAGCGTCGCCGCGATGACGGAATCCCGCTCGTCCTCGCAGAGCCCCCGCCAGCTGGCGACGACCCGGGTCTCGCGCTCGGCCGAGAGCCACCGGCGGTCGACGTCGGGCGGGAGATCTCGCGGCGCCGCCGGCGATGCGTGCCGCGGCATCAGGGAGCTCCGTCGGTAGAGCCGTCCGTCGATCCGTCTGCGGCTCCCTTGGAACCGCCGCCGCCCCCGGTCCCAGCCAGTCCGCCGACACCACCCAGGCCTCCCACGCCGCCAACGCCACCGCTTCCCGCGAGGCCGCCGCCGCCCCCGCTGCCCGCGTTCCCGGCGCCCGTGCTGCCGGCATTGCCGATGCTCCCACCGCGACCAGACCCGCCGCTGACGCCGCTCGCGCCAGCGGTGCCGACGCCGCTCGTGCCCGCGTTGCCGACACTGCCCCCCCGACCGCCAGCGCCACCGCTTCCAGCGGTGCCGGCGACGCCGCTGCTGCCCGCGATGCCGACGCCGCCACTGGTGCCGGCGTTGCCCACACTGCCACCGCGACCGCCGAGGCTCCCGTTTCCAGCGGTGCCCGTCGTGCCGCCACTGCCAGCGGTGCTGAAGCCGCTGGTGCCGGCGTTGCCCACACTGCCACCCCCTCCACCCGTCCCCTGCCCCTGCGTGCCGTTGTCTCCATTGCAGCTCGGTAGGGCAGTACCGATGCCGGCACACAGGCCCAGACGAAGAAGCAGGTCGCGCATCGATATCGGATTCATCGCCTGGGCGAGCAGCAAGAACCGATCCCAGCGGCATGGCTCCAGCTTTCTGAGGGCTTGCGCACGAGAGCGCCCCCCGAACCGCGACTTCGGGATCATGTTTTCTCGACTCGAGCGCCTTCGCCGGCCTTCGATCCTCGGTGTTTCCTTCCTGACGCCGACCATCACCTGCACGGCCACCGGCGAGACGGGCGTCGCCCCCTCCCCCTGGCCGCAATCCAACTGTCCGACGAACTGCTGCCCGTAGGGCGCACCGGGCAGGTTCGCTGGTGCTGAACGAGGCGTGAGCTCGTGCGCCCTCGCGGGCGGCCGGTCACTTGCTGCGATTGATGATCGTCTGGCTCGACTTCATCGTGCCGATGAAGCTGGACTGCATCGCCGGGAGCGGCACGCTCAGCAAGGTCCCCGTGGCCGTGGCTGAGTCCGACGCTTGCTCGCCGGTGAACGAATTGCTGAACGCGCCCGAGACGGTGGTCGACACCCCTTTGAAGCTGGTCGACTCCCGCTGATTCTTCTTCCAGCTGATGGCGACGATGCCGCCGACGGCAGGCGTCTGGGTGAACGTGTTGTTGACGTTGTCCTGGACGTAGTTGAACACCGTGAAGTTCGAATTGGTGTTGGTGTTGGTGTTGAGGGTGGCATTCGCACCGTTCACGCTGAAGTCGGCATTCGGGATGTTGCCGAACCCGAAGATGCCGCTGCAGACGCTGAAATCGGAGGCGCAGGTCTGGGTATCGAACGACAAGAAGGTGGTCGTGCCCGAGGAGGCCTGGGTGTTCGTGCTCACCCCCAGATCGTACGCCGTCTTCCCGTCGAACGAATTGTGGCTGGCGTTGGCACCGTTGGACTTGAAGCGGGTCACCTCGGCGCCTGTCGCGTGTGCGACGCCCGCGCCGAGCAATGAGATCGTTGCCACCGCAGCGCACACTCGCAGACTTTCCATCGCTCTCATGCGTGACCTCCCTCAGGGGAAACCGGGTGCCCCGCGCGCCTCGCGCGCGCGGATTACGAACGCCGGGACCTAGACCTTCGCATGGATTTCCAACTATCGGCAAGCCTCTTTACCAAAGACCGCATCGCTTTATGCCGCGCGGTGACGGCCGATCGCGTTCGATCTCCAAGGTTGACGCGGCGCAGACCCGAGGCTGCGTCTCAAGGACAGTCCGCGCACGACTGATAGCATTGCGTGCCGACGGTGCTTCCCGAGACGCACCCGACGTACTGCGCGCCGTTCAGGGTCCGACGCACGTCCCGTTCGTGCAGGTCTGGCCGGACGCGCAGGCGTGCCCACAGGAGCCGCAGCTCACCGTGCTGGTCGTCGTGTCGACACACGTGCCGGGCGACCCACAGAGCATCTGTCCCGCGACGGTGCAGGAGCAGGTTCCACCTTGGCACGCCGCGCCGCCCGTACACGCGTGACCGCAAGAGCCGCAATTGACCGCGTCGACCGTCAGGTTTGCGCACGCACCGCCTGCGCACTGTACGAGCCCGGCTGGGCAGTCGGTGCTGCAGCTCCCGTTGCTACAGACCTGCGTCCCCGTGCAGGCTTTC
>Ga0306921_10008226_pt1 | contig 11028 bp, 8 predicted proteins | sample sta12Cox44000080_FD_203760 | JGI IMG/M metagenome (GOLD analysis project Ga0306921, IMG submission 203760) | Lab enrichment of tropical soil microbial communities from Luquillo Experimental Forest, Puerto Rico - statoxic.12C.oxic.44.000.080 (v2)... | ecosystem: Environmental > Terrestrial > Soil... | reverse complement strand
ATCTGAAACCGGTGGTTCTCCGGGAAAATGGCGAACTGACGGTCGCCGCCGGACTCCTCCAAGGCAACAGCGATCTCCTCGTCGTACACGTCGCAGATCCGCTTGAAGAACAGCAGCGGGAAGATATATGCCTTGAAATCAGCAGCATCCACTGGCCCGCGAAGGATATTGGCGGCTTCCCAGAGATGCGCTTCGAGCGTCGGCAGAGCGAGTGCGGTTCCCATGCAGTTGTTCTCGAAAGTAAAACTAACTATATCCGGTCGGGCGGTTGATTAAACCAAATAATTTGGCTCGTTTCAGGTGCAGATCTGACCCCAGCCTTTTCAACGGGTCACCGGCACTTTGGTCTACATCGAAAACGGTGATTTTGGTGAAGATACGGACGGCATCCGTATTCACTCGGCATCAAGGCTTCGCGGCTCCTTCCGCCCTCGGCGCAGTACTTGGGGCCGACGGCGGCCCACTGATCTACAACGGGTCGGAAGAGGAGCAACGCTCCCTCGATTCGACCTGCCGCAAACTCCACCGCTTCCTCAATCAACCCCAGCGCTGAGTCGCAAATCACCCACGAATCCCTCGGACGAGGCCAAAAAAGCTTGCGACTTAAGTCACAATGCGTTGTGATGTGTGAACAGAGAGGGCGGGGGCCACAGCCGCTCGATTCCGCTCGGATACTACATTTCTTGCACGGGTTGAGACCGGAAAAGTTCATCTTGATGACATTTAGCCCGCTTATCCCACAAAAGTTGTAGAACCCTTCCAGGCGGGAACACCACGGCGTAAGTGATTGAGGCATCATTGCTTCGCCGCAATTCCTGCTCCGTTCATTGAATTGTCGCCCAATTTTGTGCGGATTGTCACATTCGAGTGTGAGGGATGTCCGCGTCTTCGCGTCGCCGACCACGTTAGAGTCACGGCCCAAGGCCAAGTTATTAAAGATGGGATATTTGTCAGCCGGAGAGTACACTACCGGCGGTAAAAAATCAGGCACACCTCATCTGTCAATAACTGTGCCGATATTCGGAGGCGAAGATGCGAAAGTCGTTTCGGTTCATACTGCCGACCCTGGTCGCTACCGCGTTTTTGCTAAGCCCAGCCTTGATCTGCGCTACCGATCCAGGCACTCCGGGCGCGGTTGATCCCGCCAGCGCGGCAGCACCAGATCCCACAACCAATGGCATGAATTTAGGTGCCAACTCGAGCGTTAACTCAGCTGTAATCGAACTTCTCGTCAAGAAGGGCATCCTGACTTCCAGCGAAGCCAATTCCCTCGTTGCAGCAGGGAGTGCGGGGACGGAGCAATTGCTGCTCCTATTGAAAGCCAAGGGCCTGGTCACCGATTCGGATGTGGCAGCGATGAAGAGTGCGGTGCCACCTGCTGAAAGCATGCATGTGCTCTCAGAGGTTGCGTCCGGCACGACCCAGTCAGCAACACTCAGTACCGGCAGCCAAGCGCCGCCTGCTCCGAAGGGTCCGCCACCACCGGTTGTGATCCCGGCGGTGGCCCCGGTTCGCGTGTTGCCGGTTGACCCGCCAGAGAAGGGCGGGGTTGTCCCTGGCTTATCGCTCGGCCCGGTCAAGGTGAGGCCCTATGGCTTCATCAAGACCACGATGGCATACGACTCTTACGATCCAACGGGTGATGATTTCCCCCGACCCGGTTTCACGGCGGCTGATTCGGGCCCCAACAAGAATCCCGAGTTTCACCTCAAGGCGCGGGCCACCCGTGTGGGTTCCCGCTTTGAGTGGGCAGACCCCTCCACGAATGTAACCGTCACCGGACAGGTCGAAGCGGATTTCGAGGGCAACTTCAGCCGGGTGGACAATCGCAACGTCTCGTCCATTCGCAGCAATGCGTTGCAGTTGCGCCTGGCCTTCGGACGAATCGATTGGCAGGCGAATCCCAATACGGACGTCTTCTTTGAAGGCGGACAAGATTGGACCATCTTTGGCTCGAGCGCGCTTATGAACGTGTTCGAGACAACGTTCTATGGCGCGTATTGGGGCAATCTTTACGAGCGTTCTCCGCAGTGGCGCCTGGGCCTCGTACAGAACCTGGGCGGTTCCCGTAACTGGAAGCTCTCTCCGGAGGTAGCGATCATGATGCCGTCGGAAGGCAACCTTCCGGCTGACGCTGTCAGCTGCACGATCACGACGTTGGGGGAGGCTACCAGTTGTACGTTCGTCAACGGACTTGGCAACCAGCTCGGTTATGCCGAGCGGCAAGGGGCAGACTCGGCCAAGCCGGAATGGGAATCCAGGGTTGCCCTGCAATTCCAACTGGACAAGGCTCCCGGCGTGGCTCCGGCCCAGGTCCTGTGGAGCGGCTTCTACACTCATCGCCAGGCGACGGTACTGGCTTCTGCGGTACCGAAGACTTTCCAAAGTGCCTTTCCCAAGGGTGTCGACGTCTCGAGCCCTGGCTACGGCAATCAAGTCGCTGTGTCACTTCCCAGCCGCTGGGTCACCGTTGTGGCTGGCGGCTACGTCGGAGCCGACTTGCGATTCTTCTTCGCCGGCGAGACCTTGTCCAACTACAACCAGGCAGCGGGGCTGACCGGCACGGCAGACGGCTTCTCGGTGGATCGATCTTCTGCTGTGATCTTTGGGCTTAACGGGGCAGGCCAGGCTGTCACTGCTCCACAGCGCCCGGTGCGAGGCTACGGGGGATTCGTTCAGGTCGGTCTGCCGCTCTCGCGCTGGTTCAATGCGGATCCCAAAGGACGGAATGCCGGGTGGCAAGCCTACTTCGAGTACGGCATCGATGCGGCCTATGCCAATGATTTCCGCTTAGCGAAGGGCATCAGCCTGAAGGAAGGAGGCGGCCCTATCAAGGACACGCTCAAGGCGGTTACCATCTTTTACAGGCTGAATCCGTGGGTTCAATTCGGCTTTGAAGAAAGCCAGTACCAAGGCCTGGCCCTTCCCAACCTCACCGGCCTGTGTACCACGAAGGTCGCCGGGGTGCCAAGCTGTACGTCGACCGACTGGCGCACGGAGTTCGGTCCGGTCTTCACCTTCTAACCGACCGACGAAACAGCGCTTCCTCTCTCACGGGGCGGCTGCCGCCATCAGCGGACCGCCCCCAATTTTTGTGAAATTATCTTCCGGTGCAACCTGGCAATTTTTACCCTGTCGTCCGCCAGCCTCCTTCTTTTCAGGCGCATGCGTGGATGCACCTACCTTTCTTATTTCTAAAAATGTCGAATTAATGGCATCGAGATCACCCCCGGATGAAACTTCCTCCGCCGGAATTCATCAGTTCGTTTGAGGGGTGAATCAACAATCATGAGAAAGTCATTGTTCCTGTCTTTTCGTTCATGGCTTGGCTTTGATCGGAATCAGCTTCCTTCGGTTCGCCGCATATTTCTGCCCGGAATCGCGATTGTAATTGCAGCTGCGACGCTGCCGGTGTTCGCACAAAAATCAACCAGGGCTGAGCAGAAGGCATTTCACGGGCCAGAGCAAATGGAGTGCACTTCCTACCCCGAATACCAGTGCTATCCATCGGGACGGCCGGCGCAGCCGGAGAGCCGGGCGCAAGCCGACGCAAAAGTCGCGGAGGAGCATGCTGCTGCCCTCGAGACTCCGAATTGCACCTCGTATCCGGAGTACAGTTGCAGCACAGACGAGTTCTCGCTGTCGGCCGAGAAGCGAAATGCGACCAAGCCGGAGCTGGTCAATCCCGAGGCGATCGCTTGGTATGCGGTCCATAACGACTTCTGTTCAGCTTACCCGGAATGGAGTTGTGACACGAACCTGCTGACAACGGAGGGCCTCAGTCTCATCCCGCCGGTGCTGTACCTGAAGCCGGTTTCCCCGGGTGCGGCGGTTGCGGCAGGTGGCCGTTAAGGACAGGAGTCGGGCAGGGAAGCTGTTCGTCGCAACCTTGGCGAGTATCAGGGAATCGAATTAGGCCAGGGTTTTGTCTCATGCAGCGCGACCAAGAAACGCGCAGGCGCGTGATGTGCCTGCGTGGCCTCACGCGGGGGAGGCGAGCATGCGATGGGTGGCGACGCTGATTCTTCTGCAGGTGTTCACACCCTTGCTGCTGTCCCAGGAGAAGGGCACGGAGAAGATGGAGTGCACTCCGTACCCCGTGTACTACTGTTATCCGTCTGGGAGACCCGCACACCCGTTATCAAAGGCTCAAATCGACGCCCGGCAGAAGGCCTCAGAGCAGGCTGTCGCAGAGATGGCTGAGCACGCACCTGCCTGCACACCTTACCCCTGGTACAGCTGTCCCGGGGTACCTGGGACCCTCGCACCTGTTGCTCCGGGCACACTCGGGCCCGGGGCACTCGAGTGGTATGCGATTTACAATCAGGTGTGCACGCCCTTCCCCGCCGGGTGGACCTGTGACCGGCGAACGATATGGAGCGACGGACTAAGCATGACGCAACCGGCGCCGTGGTGAGACGTGCATTGGTGTCCCGCGCGTCCAGGAGGCGTGATATGAGCTGGCGCTGGATCATTATTTCTGCTCTCCTGCTGGCGTGGTCTCTGTTCGCCCAGGAGATTCCCGCTGGCACAGTGCTGCCCGTCATGCTGCAGACGACTCTCAATGGGAGAACTGGCAGGCCTGGTCAGCCAGTGCGTGGCAAGCTGATGCAGGATGTCTTGCTTCCTGCGGGAGAACGGCTCTCTGCTGGCGCCGAGGTGACCGGGCGAGTTGTACGCGTCAGCGCTCCGAACCCTCAGACCGGCTCGCAACTCGTGTTAGAGTTCAACCGGCTTGTTTCTCACCGACAAGCCTTTTCCATGACCACGAATCTGCGCGCGGTTGCATCCATGATGGCGGTGTTCGAAGCCCAATTGCCTACGTCGGCCTTTGATGACTACGGCACCTCTACGAGCGACTGGACGACCTTCCAGGTAGGCGGTGATGCTGTTTACCGGGGAGCGGGTGACGTAGTTTCGCCGACCGCCGGAGTAGTAGGCAGGGCGAGCGACTCAGGTGCTGTAACGGCAAAACTCACGCCCGTTCGAGCATCAGGGTGTCGCGGCGCAGTGGACGGTAATGATCGCGAACAGGCCCTGTGGGTCTTTTCCACTTCCGCATGCGGCACGTACGGTTTTCCCGATCTCAGGGTCGTGCATGCGGGCAGAACAGAACCGGTGGGCCAAATAACCCTCGAGTCAAGCCGGAATGTTTACATCGAAAGGGGCAGCGGATGGCTGCTGCGAGTCCAGGCTTCTTCGCCCGCTTCGATTTCGCAACCCTGATTATGTCCTTCATCACAAATGCTTGTGAGGGCTATACGCCCTGGTTCTGCTCCGCTGCGGTAGAGTCTTAGCATAAGATGGCGAAGCTCTGCGCACGGCGCGGTGGTTTCCGATGTTCCGATGATAATGGCGACGACTCTTGCAGCCGCGGCGCAGCTCTCCTCCGAAGAAATCAAAACCTTGCTTGGCACTCATATTGAGGGTAGTCGTGTCCTGGTCCGTCCGATCGATCTCATCGCTTATGCTTCTGATGCCAGCTTCTATCGCCTGATTCCCCGGGCCGTCGTGCTGACGCGGGGGATCGACGAGATACGAGCCCTGTTTGCCTTTAGCCAGCAACACGGCATCCCCATGACCTTTCGTGCCGCTGGGACAAGCTTGTCGGGGCAGTCAATCTCTGATGGCATGCTGGTCGACGTAGCGCGCAACTGGCGGGGACTGCAAATTGAGAATGCCGGCAAGCAGATTCGCGTGCAACCCGGTGTAATCGGTGGCCGCGCCAACCTCGCGCTTGCTCCCTACGGTGCCAAGATCGGTCCTGATCCGGCCTCCATCGCAACCTGCACGATGGGCGGCATTCTGTCCAACAATTCCAGCGGCATGTGTTGCGGCGTCGAGCAGAACGCCTACCACACGTTGCATTCGATGATGTTCATGCTACCCTCGGGCACCATCATCAACACATCGCGCCCCGACGCGGACGCCGAGTTTCATGCTCGCGAGCCTGCCCTGGCGCACGGTGTCCTGGAGCTGAAGAGCCAGCTCGAAAGCAATTCTGCTCTGCGCGAACGCGTGCGCAACAAGTACAAGCGGAAGAACACCACCGGATACTCCCTGAACGCCTTCCTCGATTTTGAGACTGCGGTTGATGTCTTTCAACACGTACTGATCGGGGCTGAAGGGACGCTGGCGTTTATCGCTGAAGCGGTATTGAACACGGTCCCCGATCTTCCCGTGAAGTACACAGGATTGTTGCTACATCACGATCTTTATGCGGCAGCGGATTCGATCGTGCCCTTGCGGGAGGCTGGCGCCAAAGCCCTGGAGATCATGGATCGGGCATCCCTGCGCTCGGTCGAGCACCAATCTGGAATTCCACCATCGATCCGGACACTGCCCGAAGGTGCGGCTGGCTTGCTGGTGGAGTTTCAAGCCGCCGAAGAGGGTCAGCGTCGCGGACTGGAAGAGGTTGCGCGCGACGCCGTTGGCGGGCTCAAGCTTTACGAGCCAGCGCGTTTCACCCATGCTGCCGCGGAACAGGCAACGCTTTGGAAGATCCGTGCCGGCATGTTCCCATCCGTTGGCTCCGTGCGCGAGACCGGCACTACGGTCATCATCGAGGACGTTGCGTTTCCTATTGAAACATTGGCCGACGCTGCACAGGATCTCACCCGGCTGTTTTATAAGCACGGCTATCCGAGCGGCATCATCTTCGGCCACGCCAAGGATGGGAACCTGCATTTTGTAATCACGCAAAGCTTTAACGACCAGGCCGCGGTCAATCAGTATGCACGGTTCATCGACGACGTGGTCAAGGTTGTGGTTGATCGCTACGATGGGGCGCTGAAAGCTGAACACGGTACCGGCCGTAACATGGCGCCTTTCGTCGAAACGGAATGGGGAGGCGACGCCTACGAGATCATGTGCCGGCTGAAGGAGCTGGCCGATCCTCACAACCTTCTGAATCCCGGTGTCATTATCAACCCCGATCGCGAGGCACATCTCGCCAACCTCAAGCGTTTTCCTTCGGTCGAGCCCGAGATCGACAAGTGCATCGAGTGCGGCTACTGCGAGCCCAAGTGCCCGAGTCGAGAGCTGACTCTCACACCTCGGCAACGCATCGTGGTGCGGCGTGAGATGGTGCGACAGCGGGAGGCTGGAGACGCAGAGGGTTTGGCCGCAGCCCTGGATCGCGACTTCCCATACATGGCGCTCGATACATGCGCTACGGACGGCATGTGCGCGATGGCGTGTCCCGTGAACATCGATACCGGGCAACTGGTGAAGCGCTTTCGCAATCTCCGCGCCTCCCCACAAGAGCACGAGCAGGCGGTACGCATTGCAAACCACCTTGCATTGGCTGAGCGCGTCTTGCGATTAAGCCTGCGGCTCGGTCATGTGATCGAGAACCTTGTTGGCGTTCGAGGCATGAAGGGGCTTACGTTCTTGATGAAGGCTTTCACACGAGGAACCCTCCCCGGGTGGATGCACGATATGCCTCTTCCCGCCCGGGCAGTTCCGAGGACGCCACGTGCAGGGGCACAGGCAGTCTACTTTCCCGCTTGCATCTCCCGCGTGATGGGTCTGCCGCCCGGAGAGGCCGAGGATCATTCGCTCATGGAAGTAATGTTGGAGGTGGCACGCCGTGCCGGCGTACCGCTGTTTATCCCAGCGGAGGTTCATGGTACCTGCTGTGGCACGCCATTTTCATCGAAGGGATTCGCACGTGCCCATGCCGTCGCCGTGAATACAGCCGTCGAGCGGTTGTGGCGGTGGTCGGAGCAAGGAAGGCTTCCGATCATCGTTGACACCAGCCCTTGTACCTATGGCTTCAGGCAGGGACGCTCCTACCTCACGCGGGAGAACCAGCAACGTTTCGACAAAATGAAAATTCTTGATGCCATCGAGTTTGTCCACGATGACCTGTTGCCCAGGCTCTCCATTGCGTCGAAGATTCGCTCGGTTGCGTTTCATCCTGTCTGCTCAGTTATGAAGATGGGTGTCGCGGAAAAGTTAGAGGCGATTGGCCGCGCCTGCAGCGATGAAGTCTTGGTGCCGGAGAGTGCAGGCTGTTGCGGTTTTGCCGGCGACCGTGGATTTCTGTTTCCGGAGCTGACGGAAGCGGCCACCAAGCATGAGGCTTCCGATGTCAAGTCCGGGCGGCCCGAGGAGTGCTACTCCAGCAGTCGCACTTGCGAGATTGCCATGACACGCGCTACTGGCCAGACCTATCGCTCCTTCCTCTACTTGCTGGAAAAAGCCACGCGTTAGACCCGGGTTTTTACTCCGTCCTCAACGCGCTCATGGGATCGGTGCTGGCAGCCCGCTGCGCCGGCACCAGGCTTGCCGCAATGGCAACCACCGTGACGGCGACCAGGGCTCCGGCGAACGTCAGCAGATCGCCCGGGCCCACTCCGTAAAGCATTGATCGCAGCAGGCGCGCCATCATCACCGCCAAGGGCAAGCCCACGCCGACACCGATCGCCACCAGCAGCAGGCTCTCGCGCAGGACCATCCACAGCACCTGCCGTCGCTGCGCACCTACCGCGAGCCGCACACCGATCTCGACGGTTCGGTGGCTTATGCGATAGGCAAGCGTTCCATAAAGTCCGGTAGCGACCAACAGGGCCGCGACCAATCCGAAGAATAAGGCCAGCCTGGAAAACAAGCGCTTGTTGGAGATCGACTCCTCGAACTGCGCCTGCTGCGTCATCGGCTTTACCAGGGGAAGATTGGGATCGAGGTCGTGAATTACCCGGGTGGCGTTGGGCAGCGCCGAAAGGGGATCCCCTTCAACATGCATCTCAACATTCAGTTGGCCGGCGCCATCTCCAACCTGCGTGTAGGGAGCCCACATCATGGGTATGTCTTTCTCTTCGAGGCTCGTGTACTTGCTATTGCCCACAACTCCTACAATCACTCTCCCGATGCCCCAGCCGTTAACATGATGTCCAAGCGGATCCTTGCCGGCAAGATAGCGCTGGGCAAACGTCTGGTTAACTACTGCAATTTTCGGTGAAGTGGCGGTGTCGGCCTCAGTGATACCGCGACCCGTGAGCACCGGAATGCCCATCACGTGAAAGAAATCCGGGCCAACATCGTTCCCTCTGACAGGAGCAAAGCGTCCCGAGGTGGCGGCTGGGCGAACGCCGTCAACGACAGCGGCATCGTTGTTGCTCCAACCGGCACCTGGACGGTTCTCCACCAGCGTTACGGACTCGACACCAGGCAGGACTCGCAGACGTGCCAGCAGGGTTTGATAGAACTCGATCTTCTGCTCCTTGGAAGGCTGACCCTGGGGATTGATGCCAAACACGAGCAACCCTTGCGCCCGCATGCCGACAGGAACATTTTCGAGGTTGCGCAGAGTGCGCAGCAGCAGGCCTGCGGCCACCAGCAGCACAATACACAGAGCCATCTGCAAGGCGACGACGATGCGCCCAAAGCGCGACTTATGCTTGTCCTGGGTCGCTGCCGCTCCCGAGCTCCTCAGGGCCAACCCGGCCGCCACCGACAGGGCGCTGCGCAACGGCGCCAGCCCGAAAGCAATCGCGGCCAGGATGAGAACCGCCATCGTAAAAAGAAGGACGGACCGATCAGGCTGGAGGCTGGTCTCGATCTCGGACCATGCGGCAAGTGCCCGGGTCGCTGGAACAGCAAAGATCCACGCCAGGATGCCACCGGCGACTACCAGCAGGAGGCTTTCCGTCAGGAGCTGACGGAACAGATGCATGCGACCGGCTCCAATTGCCAGCCGCAGGCTGAACTCACGCTGTCGCGCCTGGTTGCGCGCCACCAACAGCAAAGCAACGTTGGCGCAGGCGATCAACAGCACGAGCCCTACGAGACTCATGAGCTTATAAAGCGGCTGCTTGTAATCGGTGGTGTAGAGGTCAAGTCCTTTGGCCGGAATCAGCGCCAGGTACACCTTTTCCGAATTGGGCTTGGGCGGAGCTACGGGCGCATAAGCCGTAGTTTGAAACAAGGGCTGTACACGAGCAATTGCCTGCGTTGCGCTGACTCCCGGTGCCAGCCGCGCAGTCAGCAGCAGGCACCACCACTTCGGCTGTCCGTAAAAGGTCTTGCCATCTGCACCGGCATCGCCCCATGCGTTCAGATCAACCCGATCCTGTAAGGGTATCCAGAAGTCCGTGTCGCCGGTACCGCGCTCCAGCCCTTTAAATTCCGCGCCGGAGACCCCAACGATGGTCATCGGCATACCCTTTACGTACAGCGTCTGGCCGATAACATCGGGATCACGATTGAAGCGACGAGTCCAGAAGTCATAGCTGAGAACGGTAACCGGTGCGTGGCGGGTTTCGTCGTCCAGCGTGAATCCGCGGCCGCGTGCGATCGGCACACCCAAGCCGGAAAAGAAGTTGCCGCTCACAATTTCTCCTGCGGCCAGCTCCGGCTCGGTGCCATAGCGAATGCTGGTCTGGCCAATTGCCAGAGGCGCTGTCGCAACCAGGTCGGAAAAGACGTCGTGCCGCTGCCGCAGTGCGTCGAAGACCGGGTAGGAAAACGAGGTATCAGAGTTACCGGTGTTGCTGGCGCCCTCCGGTTGTCCCGGGGGCACCTGCAAGTGATAGACACGGTCCGGCTGAGGAACGGGGAGCGTACGCAGCAGGACTGCATTCATAACGCTGAAGACTGCGGTGTTCGCCCCGATACCCAGCGCCAGGGTGACAATCGCCGTCAGCGTGAAGCCGGGCGATTTTCGCAACTGCCGCAACGCATAACGAAGGTCACGGAGAAATGTCTGCATCATGGCTTCCGGGCCCGCCGTCGACGCTTGAGAGTGCAGTCGAAGAACCAACCAAGAGCCAAGTGTCTCATGAGCTTACAATCGTACCTGGGGATCCGGGTGTTCGTCCGCGCACTCCGATGTCCGAAATCGAACAGAGCTCCGGGCTGCCACATTGGAGGCGCTGATTTCATCGAAGTCTTAAGGCGGGCACCTAATCCCGTCCTACTACGAGCGGGGGGAAACGTGAGCCCGCCAAACGATTGGGGCTGCCAGAATAGATCGCTCGATAGTCTCGTCAGGAATCATCAACCGAGGGTCATACTATTTGAGAT
>Ga0306921_10008224_pt1 | contig 11028 bp, 7 predicted proteins | sample sta12Cox44000080_FD_203760 | JGI IMG/M metagenome (GOLD analysis project Ga0306921, IMG submission 203760) | Lab enrichment of tropical soil microbial communities from Luquillo Experimental Forest, Puerto Rico - statoxic.12C.oxic.44.000.080 (v2)... | ecosystem: Environmental > Terrestrial > Soil... | reverse complement strand
GCCTCGCCGAGCGAATGCCCGATCACCGCGCCGGGCTGCACACCGTAGGCCCGCATGGCGGTGGCCAGCGCGACCTGGAAGGTGAACAGTGTCGGTTGCACCCGGTCGATACCGGTCACGGTCTCCGGCGCCGACATCGCCTCGGTGACCGAGAACCCGGACTCCCAGGCGATCAGCGGCTCGGCCTCGGCGACGGTTGCCGCAAACACCGGCTCCTTCGCCAGCAGCTCTGCGCCCATTGCCGCCCACTGCGACCCCTGACCAGAGAAAACCCAGACCGGTCCGCGGTCGTCGTGACCCGCCGCCGGCGTGTAGGGGGTTTCGTCGTCGGCGATCTCGCGCAGCCCCGCGCCCAGCTCCTCGAAGTTCTCCGCAATCACCGCGGCGCGCACGGTCCGGTGCCCACGCCGACGTGCCAGGGTGTAGGCCAGGTCGGAGGCGGCCAGGCTCTCTTTGTTCTTGTCCAGCCATTCGGCCAGCCGCCGCGCGGTCCGACGCAGCCCGTCGGTGGACGTCGACGACAGCGGGAACAGCAGCGGCCCATTAACGGCAGGGGGTGCGATCCCGGTTTGCGGCTCGGGTGCCTGCTCGAGGACGGCGTGCACGTTGGTTCCGGACATCCCGAACGACGTCACCCCGGCCCGCCGTGGGCCCTCACCCTTGTCGGGCCACGGGGTGACTTTGCGCGGCACGAACAGACCGGTTTCCATTTGCTGTAGCTCGTCGGGCAACCGGGTGAAGTGCACCATCGGCGGCACCACACCATGTTGAATCCCGAGGACGGCTTTGATTAGCCCGATGGCGCCGGCCGCACCCTCGGTATGCCCCAGGTTGCTCTTGGCCGATCCCAGCGCGACGCGATTCCCGTTGGCGCCGTATACCTCAGTCAGACTTGTGAACTCGAGCGGGTCACCGACCGGGGTTCCGGTGCCGTGCGCCTCCACCATGCCGACGGTGGTCGGGTCCACGCCTGCCACCGACAAGGCCGCCCGGTACACCGCGGCCTGGGCATGCGACGACGGCGTCGTGATGGTCTCGGAACGACCGTCCTGATTAGCCGCCGTGCCTCGCACCACGGCCAGAATCCGGTCCCCGTCGCGCAGCGCATCGGGCAGCCGCTTGAGCAGGACCACGCCACAGCCCTCCGACCGCACGAACCCGTCGGCGGCGACATCGAAGGTATGGCAGCGACCGGTGGGTGACAGCATGCCCTGCGCTGACGCGGCGGCCGAAACTCGCGACTCCAGCAGCGCCATTGCGGCTCCAGCCAGGGCCAGATCGCTCTCCCCCCGGTCCAGGCTCTGGCACGCCATGTGCAGGGCCAGCAAGCCCGAAGAACACGAGGTGTCCACGGTGATCGCCGGACCTAACAGTCCCAGTCCGTAGGCGATCCGCCCCGAAGCCATGCTGAACGGAGTGCCGGTGAAGCCGTAGGCGTCCTGAAGCGCGCCGGCGTCGCTGGTCACCACGGTGTAGTCGTGGTGGCACAACCCTATGAACACGCCGGTGCGGGAGCCGGCCAATGAGCAGGGAACGATGCCCGCGTGTTCGACCGCTTCCCAGGATGTCTCGAGCAACAACCGGTGTTGCGGGTCGATGGCGGTCGCTTCGCGCTGTCCCAAGCCGAAGAACGGGGCATCGAAACCGCCGATGTCGTCGATGAAGCCACCCCACCGCGAGACCGACCGGCCCGGTACTCCCCGCTCGGGGTCGTAGTGGTCCTCGACGTCCCATCGGTCGGCGGGGATCCCGGTCACCAGATCGTCGCCGCGTAGCAACGCCTGCCAAAACGCGTCGGGCGAGTCGATCCCCCCGGGAAGACGGCATCCCATTCCGATGAGCGCAATGGGAGTAACACGTGATTCCATCGCCGTTCGACCTCGTCTCCGCTCAACCGGCGATGCCTGAGGGCATCATCGGCATTTTTGAAATTGGGGGACACCCTGCAACGTCGCTCGCGCAACCCCCAAACCCAAGGTAAACCCGGGTACTAACGCGGAGCCCATCACACGAACCGCCAAGCTTAGACGCTCGATGTAAGCGTGTGGTGTGAATGGGCCCAATTGCGCTACTCATCGCCGAGTTTGCGCTGTTGAGCTGGCTTTTGCTCTGCGGCCCGAGTGCGGATCAATAATTTGACTTATACCCCCATGGGGTATAATTTGAATGCGCGTGGCGACCGCACCAGGGTGGTATCGCCCGAATTCTGCAACCGAAGCGGAGGCCTCAGTGAGAGTGCTGGCAGCGGTCGGGCACGCCTTGGCGCTGGCGGGGTCCATGACGTGGGAAATCCTGTGGGCGTTGATCCTGGGCTTTGCCCTGTCGGCGGTGGTGCAGGCCGTGGTGCGTCGCTCGACGATCGTGTCCCTGATGGGCGACGACCGGCCTCGCACATTGGCGGTGGCGGCCGGACTGGGGGCGGCGTCGTCGTCGTGCTCATATGCCGCCGTGGCCCTGGCGCGCGCGCTGTTCCGCAAGGGTGCCAACTTCACCGCCGCGATGGCGTTCGAGATCGGTTCGACGAACCTTGTGGTCGAGTTGGGCATCATCCTGGCCTTGCTGATGGGCTGGCAGTTTACGGCCGCGGAATTCGTCGGCGGCCCGGTGATGATCGTGGTGCTCGCACTCTTGTTCCGGCTGTTTGTGCGGTCCCGGCTCGTCGAGGCCGCCCGGGTGCAGGCCGAGCGGGGGATCGCCGGCTCGATGGAAGGCCATGCCGCCATGGACATGTCCATCAAGAAGCAGGGCTCGTTCTGGCAACGCCTGTTTTCGCCGGAGGGCCTTACCTCGGTTTCGCATGTGTTCGTCATGGAGTGGTTGGCGATTCTGCGGGACCTTGTGTTGGGCCTGTTGATTGCCGGCGCCATCGCGGCGTGGGTGCCCGAAAGCTTTTGGCGGAGCTTCTTTTTGACCGATCACCCCGGCTGGTCCGCGCTGTGGGGACCGCTGGTGGGACCGATCGTGGCGATCGTGTCCTTCGTCTGCTCTATCGGCAATGTGCCACTGGCCGCGGTGCTGTGGAACGGGGGCATCAGCTTCGGCGGTGTGATCGCGTTCATCTACGCCGACCTGGTGATCCTGCCGATCCTGAACATCTACCGCAAGTACTACGGCACCAGGATGATGCTGACGCTGCTGGGCACCTTCTACGCCGCGATGGTCGCCGCCGGTTACCTCATCGAATTGTTGTTCGGCACAACGAATCTCATTCCCAAGCAACGCAACGCCACGGTGATGCAGGCGGCGATCTCGTGGAATTACACGACCTGGCTCAATATCGCCTTCCTGATCCTCGCGGCGATACTGATCGTCCGGTTCGTCACCAGCGGCGGGCTCCCGATGGTGCGCATGATGGGTGGCTCCCCCGACGCGGGGCCTGAGCATCACCATCGCTCGCCGGAAAGCCACTAGCGGCCCGATGGTCCGCGCGTCATGGGCGGTATCGTTGGCTGCGGAAATTTCAATCTCGCGGTCCTTGCATCGGGACCATCGGCTAAGGAACCCATGATGGCGGACTCTGCGGTGCCAACGCCGACAGGGGCCGGCAACTATCCGCCACCGCCCGGCGGCCCGCCGCCGGCCGACATCGGTCGGCTGTTGCTGCGGTGTCACGACCGGCCGGGACTGATCGCCGCGGTGAGCAACTTCCTGGCGCAGGCCGGCGCAAACATCATTTCCCTGGATCAGCACTCCACCGCGCCGGAGGACGGAACATTCCTGCAGCGCGCGATTTTTCATCTTCCCGGCCTGACCGCCGCCAGAGACGAGTTGGAGCGCAAGTTCGCAAGCACCGTGGCCGACAAATTCAATATCGATTACCGGTTTACCGAAGCCGCCAAGCCCAAGCGGGTCGCCATCATGGCGTCGAAGGAAGACCACTGCTTGTTGGATCTGTTGTGGCGTAATCGTCGCGGCGAACTTCAGATGACTGTTGTCATGGTGATCGCCAACCACCCAAACCTGGCCGAGCATGTACGCCCCTTCGGGGTGCCGTTCATCCACATCCCCGCCACCCGCGAGAGCCGCGCCGAGGCCGAACAGCGTCAGCTTCAGTTACTCAGTGGCAACGTGGATTTGGTGGTGCTGGCGCGCTACATGCAGATACTGAGCCCGGCGTTTCTCGATGAGGTCGGTTGCCCGCTGATCAACATCCACCATTCGTTCCTCCCCGCCTTCATCGGCGCGGCGCCCTACAAGCGCGCGCGAGAACGCGGTGTCAAGCTGGTCGGTGCCACCGCCCACTACGTCACCGAGGTGCTCGACGAGGGGCCGATCATCGAGCAAGATGTCGTGCGCGTCAACCACACCCACACGGTCGACGATCTGGTGCGCATGGGTGCCGACGTCGAACGCGCGGTGCTGTCGCGCGCTGTGCTCTGGCATTGCGAGGACCGAGTGATCGTTCACGACAACCAGACCGTCGTCTTGTGAACGCCGTCCGCGCGTAAAGCGCTACACCGCTAGCAGCGCCGCGACCGCAGACGGATCCTGTGTAGATTTCAACCAAACTCATCTCGACGCTCCGGCGAGAGACTCGCCCGGTGAACTTCAGCCGGGAGCGCACCGCAACGGTCTCGGCGGCCAGGAGATACTGAGGCGTAGCGCCCGGTGTGAGCTCCAATCCCTCGTTCATCATCGCCAACAGCTCGAAAAAGGCTTGCGGACCGCGATATTCGCCGCTGTAGGGCACAGCGCCTGCTTCGTATACGACGAATTCATCATGGAGCAGGCTGCGGGCGTCGTGAAACCTTTCCTCTGTGGGTCCTCTGCGCTCATCGATTGCCGGCCAACCGCTGCCGCAGCCGACGGTTCACCGGTTCGGGCAGTAGCTCCGACACGTCACCGCCCAGCATCGCGACCTCTTTGGCCAACGACGACGACACGAACGAATACCGTGGCGTGGTCGCGACGAAAAAGGTGTCGACGCCGGCGATGTGCTTGTTCATCTGCGCCATCTGCAGCTCGTATTCGAAGTCGGTGCCGGTGCGCAGACCCTTCACGATCGCGGTCATCCCCAGGGACCTGGCGAAGTCGACCACCAGGCCTTGCCCGGCCTGCACCCGCAGGTTTGGCAGGTGCGTCGTCGACTCTTCGATCATCGCGATCCGCTCGTCGAGGTCGAACATGCCCTTTTTGGCCTGGTTGGTCAGGATCGCCACCACCACCTCGTCGAACTGCGCCGAGGCGCGTTCGAAGACGTCGACGTGGCCCAACGTCACCGGGTCGAACGACCCCGGGCACACCGCGCCACTCATGACGACTGACGGTACACGCTGTATCAGCGCCGTTCGGCCAGCTCCAGACGGGTGTCGCCGTAAACCCGCTGGGGCCACACGGACCAGCCCTCCGGCCAGGTCAGCGCCGCGCTGGTGGCCGCGCGCTCGACCGCGGCCACGGTTCCCTCGCGCACCCAGCCATGGGTGGTCAGCGCGGCCAGGACGGCGTCCACCTCGGCAGCTTCGATGTCGTAGGGCGGGTCGGCCAGGACCAGGTCCACCGGAGACGCGGCGCCGGCCGCCAAGACGCTCGCCACCGCGCCCCGACGCAGCGTTGCACCGCGCAGACCCAGGGCGTCGATGTTGCGGGCGATGACGGCCGCCGTGCGCTGGTCGGACTCCACGAAGAGCGCGGACGCGGCTCCGCGCGACAGCGCCTCGAGCCCCAGTGCGCCCGAACCGGCGTAGAGGTCCAGCACCGCCAGCCCGCTGAGATCCCGCCGCGCGCTCACGATGTTGAACAGCGCTTCGCGCACCCGATCGGTGGTCGGCCTGGTTCCCCGCGGCGGGACGGCGATGCGCCGGCCTCCGGCTACGCCGCCGATGATCCGCGTCAGTTCAACACCACCAGCAGATCTCCGCCCTCGACCTGTGCGGTGCTGGACACCGCCACCCGCTGCACGGTGGCGTCTCTGGGGGCGGTGATCGGGGCTTCCATCTTCATGGCCTCGATGGTGGCGACGATCTGGCCGGCGCTCGCCCGATCGCCCTCGGACACCGAAACCGTGACGACCCCGGCGAACGGTGCCGCGATGTGGTCGGGATTGCCGCGGTCGGCCTTCTCCGCGGCCGGGACCGCGCTGGCAATGCTGCGGTCGCGGACCAGCACTGGCCGCAGCTGTCCGTTGATGATGCACATGACCGTTCGCATGCCGCGCTCGTCAGGTTCGGAGATGGCTTCCAGCCCGATCAACAGCTCGACACCGCGTTCGAGTGTCACCCTGTGTTCCTCGCCCTGCCGCAGGCCGTAGAAGAACTGGTTGGCGGACAGTTGCGAAGTATCGCCGTACGTTTCCCGGTGTTCTTCGAATTCCTTTGTCGGGCCCGGGAATAGCAGGCGGTTCAGGGTGGCCTGACGTTTTTGCCCCGTCAGCGAGAGGGTGGCCTCGTCTTCCGGGGTCAGTTGCTGGGTGGGCTTGGCCTGCCCGCGGCCGGCCAGTGCCTTGGTCCTCAGCGGTTCGGGCCACCCACCCACCGGGTCGCCCAGCTCGCCCCGCAGGAACCCCAACACCGATTCCGGGATATCGAATCGCGCTGGGTCGGAGGCGAATTCGTCCGCGGTAACACCCGCGCCGACCAGCGCCAGCGCCAGATCCCCCACCACTTTCGACGACGGGGTGACTTTGATCAGGCGGCCCAGTACGCGGTCGGCGCCGGCGTAGGCCTCTTCGACCTCCTCAAATCGATCCCCCAACCCGAGCGCGATCGCCTGCTGGCGCAGGTTCGACAACTGTCCGCCCGGGATCTCGTGGTGATACACCCGTCCCGTCGGCCCGGGCAGCCCAGACTCGAAGGGCGCATAAACTTTTCGCAGCGCCTCCCAGTACGGCTCCAGCGCGCACACCGCCGATAGCGACAGCCCCGTGTCGTACTCGGTGTGTGCGGCGGCGGCGACAATCGAGCTCAGCGCGGGCTGGCTGGTGGTCCCCGCCATGGGCGCGGCAGCGCCGTCGACGGCATCGGCCCCGGCGCGCCAGGCGGCGGCATAGCTGGCCAGCTGGCCGCCCGGTGTGTCGTGGGTGTGCACGTGGATGGGCAGGTCGAAGCGACTGCGCAACGCACCTATCAATCGGTGTGCGGCCTGTGGCCGCAACAGCCCGGCCATGTCCTTGATGGCCAGCACGTGTGCGCCGGCGTCCACGACCTGCTCGGCCAGTTTGAGGTAGTAGTCGAGTGTGTATAGCCGCTCACCGGGGTCGGACAGGTCACCGGTGTAGCACATGGCGACTTCGGCCACCGCAGAACCTGTTTCGCGTACCGCGTCGATCGCCGGGCGCATCGACTCGAGGTTGTTGAGCGCGTCGAAGATGCGGAAGATGTCGATGCCGGTGGCCGTCGCCTCCGCAACGAACGCGGACGTGACCAGTTCCGGATACGGCGTGTAGCCCACGGTATTGCGGCCCCGCAACAGCATCTGCAGGCAGATGTTGGGCATCGCCGCGCGCAGCGCGGCCAGCCGCTCCCAAGGGTCCTCCTTGAGGAAGCGCAGCGCCACATCGTAAGTCGCGCCCCCCCAACACTCCACGGACAGCAGCTGCGGCACGGTGCGGGCGAGGTACGGCGCCACCATCACCAGTCCGCTGGTGCGTACCCGCGTCGCCAGCAGCGACTGGTGGGCATCGCGAAACGTCGTGTCGGTAACGCCCACCGCGGGCGACTCCCGCAACCAGCGCGCGAAGCCCTCCGGGCCCAGCTCGACCAATCGTTGCTTGGACCCCTCGGGGGGCGGAACCTCCAGGTCGGCCGGATCTATGAAAGGCAGCTTGTCCTGCGCGTACACCGTTGACGTCCGCGTGCCGTGCGGCTGGTTGACGGTGACATCGGCCAGATAGTTGAGGATCTTGGTGCCCCGGTCCGCCGACGCGCGAGCGGTGAGCAGTTGCGGTCGTTCGTCGATGAACGACGTGGTGATCCGGCCGGCCTGGAAGTCCGGGTTATCCAGGACCGCTTGCAGGAAAGGAATATTCGTCGACACCCCACGAATCCGGAACTCCGCGATCGCCCGGCGTGCCCTCGCCACCGCGCTCGGGAAGTCACGGCCCCGGCAGGTCAACTTGACCAGCATCGAATCGAAGTGGGCGCTGATTTCAGCGCCGAGGTTGGTGCTGCCGTCCAGGCGGATGCCGGCGCCGCCCGGGCTGCGGTAGGCGCTGATACGGCCGGTGTCGGGCCGGAACCCGTTGGCGGGATCCTCGGTGGTGATCCGGCACTGCAGTGCGGCGCCGTGCGGCAGGACGTTCTCCTGTCGCAGGCCCAGGTGGTCCAACGTCTCGCCCGACGCGATGCGCAACTGGCTCGAAACCAGGTCGACGTCGGTGATCTCCTCGGTCACGGTGTGCTCCACCTGAATCCGCGGATTCATCTCGATGAAGACGTACTGACCGTTCTCGTCCAGCAGAAACTCGACGGTGCCGGCGCAGCTGTACCCGATATGCCGGGCGAAGGCGACCGCGTCGGCGCACATCTTGTCGCGCAGTTCGCCGGCCAGGTTCGGCGCGGGCGCCAGTTCTATGACCTTTTGGTGGCGGCGCTGCACACTGCAGTCCCGCTCGTAGAGGTGGATCACGTTGCCATGGGTGTCGGCCAGGATCTGCACCTCGATGTGGCGCGGCTTGATCACCGCCTGTTCGAGATAGACGCCCGCTTCCCCGAACGCGGACTCGGCTTCGCGGCTGGCGGCTTCGATCGCTTCGGGCAGCGCGGCGATATCGGTGACGCGGCGCATGCCCCGCCCCCCGCCACCGGCGACCGCCTTGACGAACAAGGGAAAACGCATGCCCTCGGCGGCCGACATCAGCTCATCGACCGAGGCCGATGGCGCCGACGACATAAGCACGGGCAGACCTGCCGCACGCGCCGCAGCGATGGCCCGCGACTTGTTTCCGGTCAGCTCCAGCACGTCGGCGCCGGGACCCACGAACGTGATGCCCGCGGCCGCGCATGCCGCGGCCAGGTCCGGGTTCTCCGACAAAAACCCGTAACCAGGGTAGATGGCGTCGGCGCCCGCCCGCTCGGCCGTTTCGACGATTTCGTCGACGGACAAATACGCCCGCACCGGGTGACCGACGTCGCCGATCTGATAAGACTCGTCGGCCTTGAGTCGATGCTGCGAATTGCGGTCCTCGTAGGCGTAGACGGCCACCGTGCCGACACCGAGTTCGTAGGCCGCGCGGAACGCCCGAATCGCGATTTCTCCCCGGTTGGCCACAAGCACTTTGGAGATCACCCTTGACCCCTTACCGTCGCGCTCCCGTTCCGCCTAAGGAAGAAGTGTCGACCAATAGTTCCAGAACCGCACCATGATCAGCAGAAACACCGCCGTGAACCAGAGCGTGGCGATCGACCATCGCCAGTGGTACAGCACCCGTGGCGGACGAAACGCGATCGTCGCGACCACCACCAGCAGCGAGATGGTGACCGCCCAGACCACCATGCAGTACGGGCACAACGCCCCGATGCGATACAGGCTCTGGAATATCAGCCAGTGCACGAACACCGTGCCGATCAGGACGCCGACCGTCAGCCCGGCCCAATACCACTGGGGCAAAGGGACTTTCGTCACCGCCAGCACGCCGGTGACGATCACCACGGTGAAGCCCACCAGGCCGAGCAGCGGGTTGGGGAACCCTAGGACCGACGCCTGCGGTGTGACCATCACCGAGCCGCACGAGACGATCGGGTTGATGTTGCACGACGGCACGTATGACGGGTTGAGCAGGAGCTCGATCTTCTCCACCGTCAGCGTCATCGAGGCAACGAAGCCGATCACCCCGGCGATCAGCACCCACCACGCGCTGGCCGCGGGTACGCGCGCCAGGGGACGCGATTCCGGTGTCAGGTCGGCGGTTTCCGCTGACACCGGCGTGGTCACGATGCGGCCGCGGGGGCGACGGCGGTCTCGATGCCCGGCACGTCACCCACAATGCTTTTGATCTTGGCGACCAGCGCATCGGGCGTCGACGGGTCGTATTCCTCGCCGTTGATCTTGATGGTCGGGGTCGCGTTGATATGTTCGGCCGCCGACTCGCCGGTGACCTTGGAGAGGTACTTGCCGCTGTTGATGCAGTCCGGGACCTTGCCGACGACGCCGGCTTCGCGCGCGAGTTCGATCAGCTTGGCGTTGTCGGGGAAGCTGGTGCCGCGTTCGTCGGGCTGGATCCTGTCGCTGTATAGGGCGGTATGGAAACGGCGGAACGCATCGACGGACTCATCGGCGACACACAGGGCCGCCGCACCCGCCCGCGACGAATAGTTCTGGTTCTTCTGGCTGTCCAGAATCGATACCATGCGGTAATCCGCCGCTATGGCGCCGATGTCGATGAGCCTGGAGACGGTCGGCCCGAAAGTGCGCTCGAAATTACCGCAGGCCGGGCACAGGAAGTCCTCGTAGAACGTGACCACGGCCTTGGGGTTGCTGGTCCCCGGCTGGTTGACCACCTTGCTCGACGTCACCCGCACCGTATCGCCCGCGCCGGTGCTTGCTTTCTTGTGGCTGAGGGCCCAGTAGACGACGCCGACCAGGAGGAGCGCCACGACGGCGGCGGCCGCGATCGGGAAGAGCCGGCTGGATTTGCCGGTGGCGGACTTCACATCGAATTGCGGAGGACGCTTGGGTTTGTCGGCCACAGGTTCGCTGATCCTTCGGTGCTGGCTTGCCCGGCGGTCGGACAGGGCCTCTGGGGGCGCCTCTACATTACCGGCGACGCGCCCGGCAAATCAGATCCGGCTCAGGTGGGCGCGCAGCGCCGAAATCAATTCGCTGGTCGCCACGGCGCTGTCGCCCCCGAGCTGAAACAGGTTCACGAAGCCATGGGTCAGCGAACCCATGTACCGCAGGTCCACCGCGATCCCCGCGGCCCGCAGCGCCGCCGCGTAGGCCTCGCCCTCGTCGCGCAACGGGTCGAATCCCCCGACCGCGATCAGCGCCGGCGCCAGCCCGGACAGCGACTCGGCCAGCAAGGGCGACACTCGCGGATCCGCCGGGTCGATACCGGAACCCCTCAGGTACTGCGCGTGGAACCAGTCCATGTCC
>Ga0306921_10008223_pt1 | contig 11029 bp, 7 predicted proteins | sample sta12Cox44000080_FD_203760 | JGI IMG/M metagenome (GOLD analysis project Ga0306921, IMG submission 203760) | Lab enrichment of tropical soil microbial communities from Luquillo Experimental Forest, Puerto Rico - statoxic.12C.oxic.44.000.080 (v2)... | ecosystem: Environmental > Terrestrial > Soil... | reverse complement strand
CCATCGTCATCGCCGCGTTCCTGTTCCAACCGTTCCGCGAAGGCATTCAGGCGCGCCTCGATCGCTTCTTCTACCGCGACCGGCTGAATTACCGGCGAACCCTCATCGAGTTCGGGCGCACCCTGACAAATGAAGTGCGCCTCGAGCCCATGCTCGGCTCCGTGATGGACCGGGTCTCGCAAACCCTGTTGGTCGATCGCCTCGCGATTTTCGTCGAAGACTCGGAGCGCCCGGGCGAAATGCGCCTCGCGCGATCGATGGGCGTGCGTCTCGCGCAGCACTTGGACCTGAGTTTTATCGCGCCCGCGCGGCCGGAGTTTGCGACCGGCCCCATCTTCTTCGAGTCCCCGCGCAGCGCCCGCGAGGTTACGGATTCGGTCCGTCGCTCGCTCGAGCAACTCGATCTCAATTATTTCATTCCCTGCCGCATCCGCGAGCATACGGTGGCGGTGCTCGGTCTCGGCAAGACCGTTGACGGTGACTTCCTCTCGAGCGACGACGTGGAACTGGTGCAGACGATTGCGGGCTATGTCGCGATTGCGCTCGACAATGCCCAGCTCTACAGCTCGCTCGAACAAAAGGCCGTCGAAGTCGCGCGCCTGAAAGATTTCAGCGAGAACATCGTCGAATCACTGACCGTGGGCGTGCTCGCGATCGATCTCCACGGCACCGTCGAAGCCTGGAACAGCAAGATGGAGCAGCTCATCGGCGTCGGCCGCAGTGAAGCCGTGGGTAAGCCGCTCTCGCAGCTGCTGCCCCAGGAATTGGCGCTTGAAATCGAAGCCCGCGGCGACCAGGAACAGATCACCGGGATTTACAAGCATCGCTTCCATCACGCGGGACGCTCGGTCGTCCTGAACGTCTCCATCACGCCGCTCGTCGGCAAGTCCGGCGAGCGCATTGGCCGGCTGCTTCTTTTTGACGACGTGACGCAGCGCGAGCGTATGGAAGAGCAGATGTCTCAGACCGAAAAGCTGACCTCGCTCGGACTTCTGGCCGCCGGTGTCGCCCACGAAGTGAATACTCCGCTCGCCGTGATCTCCAACTACATCCAAATGCTCGCGAAGCAGATGCCCGAAGATGATCCCCGGAATATGATCATTGATAAGATTGTGAAACAGACCTTCCGCGCGAGTGAGATTGTCAACAACCTCCTGAATTTCTCGCGTACCGGTTCGAGCGAGCTCTCCGATGTGGACGTGAATCGCGTGATCGAAGAAACGCTGTCGCTTGTCGCCCACCCCCTCAAGACTTCGCAGATTCAGGTCGTCAAGCAGCTCACCGGGGGAATCCCGGCGGTTCGCGGCTCCGCCAACAAGCTGCAACAGGTCTTCCTGAATCTCTTCCTAAACGCCCGGGACGCCATGCCCGCGGGCGGCATGCTTGAAATCCGCACGGGAAGCCACAATGGCAGCGTGGAAGTCGAGGTCGTCGACACAGGTAACGGCATCCCCCGCGAATACATCCATAAGATATTCGATCCGTTTTTCACCACGAAGCCGGGTGGACGGGGCACGGGACTCGGTCTCTCGGTGAGCTACGGCATCATCAAGGAGCACTCGGGAAAGATTGATGTACGCTCGACACCCGGCCGGGGCACCTCTTTCCACGTGGAGTTCCCGGCGGTCAGAAAGCCAGTCCATGTCTAAAGGTTCGATCCTGGTTGTCGACGACGAATCGGAGATTCGCGAAGGCCTGGAGTTGTTGCTGAAGACGGAAGGCTACCAGGTGGCGAGCGCCGAGACGGCCTTGTCCGGTCTCTCGCGGCTCGAGGAAAAGCCCTTCGACCTCCTGCTTCTGGACGTGAGCCTGCCGGACCGCAATGGCATCGAGCTTCTGAAGGATGTCCATCGCCACGATCCGCACTTGCCGATCGTCCTAATCACGGCCTACGGCTCGATTGAAATGGCTCGAGCCGCATTCAAGAGCGGCGCGATGGACTACATCACAAAACCGTGGTCGAACGACGAGCTTCTGGCGCAGGTGGCCCAGGCCGTCGAAGCGCGGCGCCTGCGGGACGAAAACGTGCAATTGAAGCGCGCCCTCAAGCAGCGCTTCAATTTCCCCAATATCGTGGGAAAGAGCGAAAAGATGCTCACCCTGTTTGATCTCGTGGCACAGGTCGGGCCTTCGCGCTCGACGGTGCTGATCAGCGGGGAAAGCGGCACCGGCAAGGAACTCATCGCCAAGGCCATTCATTCCGCCTCGCCTCGCGCGGACAAGGCCTTCGTCCCGGTCAACACCGGGTCGATTCCGGTCGATTTGCTTGAATCCCAGCTCTTTGGCCATGTCAAGGGCGCGTTCACAAGCGCCGTGTCTTCGAAGAAAGGGCTGTTCGAAGTCGCGGATCAGGGCACCATTTTCTTCGACGAGATCGCCACGGTCAGCCCGGAGACCCAGGCAAAGCTCCTTCGCGTCATCCAGGAACGGGAATTCATGCGCCTTGGCGGTACTGAGCAGATCAAGGTGGACGTCCGCATCGTGGCCGCCTCGAACGTCGATCTCCTGTCCCTGGTTAAGGAAGGTCGCTTCCGCGAGGACCTCTTTCACCGCCTGAACGTCATTCACCTGAGCCTGCCCCCGCTCCGCGAACGCCGCGAGGACATCCCGCTCCTGCTTTCGCATTTCCTCGACCGCTTCTGTCAGGAGAACGCGAAGCCGCTCCGACACTTCACGCCCGCGTCCATGAAACTGCTCATGGATTACGACTGGCCGGGCAACGTGCGCGAACTTGAAAACGTTGTGGAGCGCTCGGTGGTCCTGTCGACGACGGAGCGCGTCGACGTCGATCTGCTGCCCGATCCTATTCGCAGCAAGGAGATCGTCCGCGGTGTGCGTCTTCAGCTCTCCGAGTTTCTGCCGCCACTGCCGGGGGAGCCCGGTTCCCGCACCGCGGCAGATCATCCGAACCCTTCTCTCTTCCAGATCATCGACGAAGTCGAAAGGCGCGTCATCGTGGATATGCTTGAGCGGTGCGGCTGGAATCAGACGGAAGCCGCGGAGCGTTTCTTGATCCCTCTTTCCACGCTGAATCAAAAGATCAAGCGCCTGGGGATTGACGTGCGGCGCCGCGGCCGGGGCGAAGACGGCGCAAGCAGCGCGGCAGGGAAGTAGTCGCTCATTCCTCGGATCCACGCAGCTTTTCTTAGCGTCGATTAATCGTTCCTCTTACTATCAGCTGGCCACCCGCAATTTTCTGGAAGGGTGCGTCGGGCCTGTTGCATACTGATTTCTCATGCCGCTCGCGAGCGGCCAGGAGAGTCTACACTTGCGCGTCGTGGTCATTGGTGGTGCCGGATTCATTGGCTCGCATCTAGTCGATGCGCTGGTCGAACGCGGGCACCAGGTGCGCATCGTCGATAGTCTGGACCCGCAGGTTCATCCGACAGGTCTCCCGCCGAGCTTCCTCAACCCGGCGGCGGAGTTTGTTCACCAGGACATACTCGACATCGACGGTCTCGCGAGGGCCCTCGAGGATGCGAACGCCGTTTACCATTTGGCGGGAGCCGTTGGGGTAGGCGACTCCATGTACCGCATCCGGCATTACACCGAGGTGAATCTAGAGGGCTCCTCGAACCTCCTCGAGATCCTCGCGAATTCGCGTCACGCGGTCCGCAAGGTGATTCTGGCCTCGTCGGTCACCGTCTATGGCGAAGGAAAATACTCTTGCCCGAGACACGGTGTGGCCTTTCCTTCCCTGCGTTTGCCCGAGCAGGTCGCTCGTCGCGAATGGGAACTGACGTGTCCCGAGCGAGATGGCGGCGTGCCTTGCGCCTTGCCTCTCGAGCCCCTTCCGACCGATGAAGGCAAGCCCCTTGCGCCACAGAGTATTTACGCTATTACGAAACGCGCCCAGGAAGAGTTGTTTTTGGCCGTCGGCCGCTCTTATGGGATTCCCGCTACAGTGCTTCGCTACTTCAATGTTGTCGGTCCCCGCCAGGCGATTTCGAATCCCTACACCGGCGTAGCCAAGAACTTTGCCCTGGAGATGGCGGCAGGCAACGCTCCGGTCATCTACGAGGATGGGCGGCAGACCCGCGACTTCATCCATGTGAGCGACGTCAATCAGGCGAATCTGCTCGCGCTCGCGAATCCCGAGGCCGATGGCCAGATCTTCAACGTCGGCACGGGTTGCCCGACGACTATATCGGAGCTTGCACACACCCTCTCGACACGGCTCGGCCGGAAGATTCCGCTCGAGCCCTCTGGAAAATACCGCATCGGGGATGTGCGTCACTGCTTCGCGGATATTTCAAAAGCTCAGCAGCTTCTCGGATTCGCACCCCGGGTCCTCTTTCCCGAGGGACTCGACAATCTTCTGCCCGACCGGTTGTCGGCCGGAGTGGGGGTTTCCGCCAAAGCGCACGCCGAGTTGCAGGACCGGGGCTTGATTCGATGAGTACCAGGAGAAATCTGTGGCGCCTCCCGGTCGGTCCGACATAGCTTATTACCGTAACGAGTGGGCGTTGCTTCTCGATTGCGCTTCTCCCACATCGAACGCCCGAAGGTTCGGGGAGCTCGCTTCGGCGGCCGACTGGTCCCGGTTGCTCGTGCTGGCGGAGGAACACGGGGTCCTCGGGCATCTCGCCGCCCGCATCTCGGGGCTTGACGAAAAGATCGTTCCGGCGGACGGAAGGTCCTTGCTTGTCGAACGCTACCGCCTGCAGGTCTTCCGAACGCTCGGAATGAACCGAGAGCTGTTTCGCCTCTTGAAGCTCTTTGCCGGCAAGGAGATTGGGGCGCTCGTCGTCAAAGGCCCGGTGCTGGCCATCGACGCCTATGGCGATCCCGCAATCCGCAGCTACGGGGATCTCGACCTGCTCGTCCGCCAGCGTGACATTCGAAGCGCCACCGAAGCACTTGAGGCTGCTGGCTACGAGGCAACCGTTCCCTTAAGCGCGATCGACGCCCGAAAGATTCCGGGGCAGTATCTCTTCAGGACGCTTGAGTCGAGGCTGCTCGTTGAACTGCATAACGATCTCACGCTGCGCTACTTTCCCTACCGGCTCCCGATCGAAGAGTTCTTCGCGCGCCAGACTCACGTGCCGCTCGATGGTCATGAAGTTCCTGCCCTGTCGATCGAAGATGAGCTTGTATACATCTGCGTCCACGGCGCTACCCATCTCTGGGAACGGCTGGGCTGGATTGCGGACGTGGCTGCGCTGGTTACACGGCAAAGGGATATTGATTGGCAAGCCGCCACGGAGACCGCCCGGGAGGTGGGAGCGGAGCGCATGCTGGCGACGGGTCTGTACCTCGCCTCGGACTTGCTGCGCGCCAGTCTGCCGGCTCCGGTGCTCGCCAAATTAGAGGTAGATGCGGGTGCGGCGAGGCTAGCCGCCTATGTTCGTGCCTGGCTCGCCGAAGGGGGTCATAAGCAGCCTGGCCTTTTCGAGCGTGCCGCATTCCGTCTGCGCATGCGCGGCAACGGGTTCTCCGCGCCTGCCTATCTGCTCAGACTTTCTCTCTCTCCTACCGAAGAGGACTGGAATCCGACCGTTCCCGAGAATCGGCACGGCTTTTTCGACGCCGTGCGCCGCCCGTTTCGCCTAGCACGTAAATACGGCCGCGGTGGCAAATCCTGACGACTGTGCCCTCGCTTTACATGCTTGCGCACACAGGAGATCGCGGCGGTCGAACCAAACTTTTGACGTAACCTGTTAATCGAGATTTAGGGGGAAAACGGAAACAGGTCCGTTTTGTCCTTCGAGATCTTTTCTCGGCGCGCGTGGATCACGGGATTGCCGCTGTTACCGATGCCGAATAAACGCTTTCGTCTCCGGCCGAGTCCACCGCTGTCACCACATAAGTATAAGTTTTCCCCGACTTTACAGTGTCATCCGCGTAGCTCAACTGCGTTGAGTTGACGAGTTTTGCGAACGGCGGGCCAGGCGATGTCGTGCGATACACGTTGTACCCAACCACGTCCGAAGAAGTGCTCGGATTCCAGCTCAAAAACACCGAGTGCGCCTGCGCCCCTCCCGTCGAGTGCCCGGTTGCGGAAACTGCTGTCCCGTTCAGCGTTATCACCGTCGGTGAATTCGTGGCATTGCTGCTGATCTTCACGCTGCCGTTCAGCGGCCCCAGCCGCCCCGCGTTCTTTGGTGCAAAAGTCACATTCAACGTTGCAGTCTGCCCGGGTGCAATCGTCGACCCACTCAAACCACTGCTGATGCTGCTGACGCCGAGGCCTGTCACTGATACTCCCGAGATCCTCAAATTCGAGTTGCCCGTGTTTTGGAGGGTTACGGCGAGCTTTTCCGCGCTTCCAATTATCGCGCTTCCAAAATTTAGGCTGGCTGGCCATGCGGAAATTGTGCGCGTGCCTGTGAGTCCGGTTCCACTGACATTGAGCGTCAGCTCTGGGGCTCCGGAGCTGCTCTTGAGCGTTATAGTACCACTTCCCGCGCCAATCGCTGTTGGTGCAAACGTAAGCGTGAGATTCTGGGTGCCCCTTGCAGGCAGCGTCACCGGCAGGGTTAAACCGCTGGTCGAGAAGCCCGCGCCACTGACACTCACGCTGGAGATGGTAGCGCTCCCCTTCCCGGGGTTCTTCAATTGCACGGATTGGGAAATTCTTGTTCCCACCGTCACGTTTCCAAACGCGACACTACCAGGATTCGCCTGCAGTGCTGCTGCTGCCACACCAGTGCCGCTTACAGAGTAGCTGGTTAAGGATGTAGTCACGCGACCTGCGCCACACCCGATAATCACACCGCCAGACGCCGAGCCTGTTTTCGTCGGTGTAAATGTTATCGACATCACTTCGTGCGCGCCGGGCGCAATCGCCATGAACGGTGTGATACCACTCACGGAATACATGTCTCCGGTCAGGTTCTCCCTATCCACGTGTGCAGTCGTCGTTCCCGTGTTCGTAATGGTCACTTGAATCGTTTTGCTGCTCCCCACATTCACGGCTCCAAAATTCGCCGCTGTCGGGCTGAAGGTTAGGTGTCCCTGGCCGTGTGCCGCGCCTGCGGCCATTCCTGTGAACGTCAGAAATACAACGACCTGGAGCCAGCGCGGACCGCCGCTCTTCTTCCTCGACCGCCAAAATGCCGGTCGGGAGGTCGCTGGTCGTCCCGAGAGAAAAAAGCCAGATAGGAAAATAGCTTGTGCCATTATATGCATAATAGGATCAGACTAGGGGGTGCACACCCTGCTGATCTACTGGACATAAAGGCTATTTCGTGCAGCTTCGTACGTCGCCCTTTCCCTGTCCTCGGTACAGAGTACCCATGCTTCGACTACTACTTATTAGTAATTACTCTATCGACAAAAATTCGCCCACAACGTTCACTGTCCTCATCGGACAGTTCGGGTACTTTCCCACTGTTCGCTAGCCAGTTTTCCTGGCTGACCCCGGTCAAAATTGACTGGAGCGCGAATCGGGCGACGTTGAATGGCCGCAACGCAGAAATCGGCGTTTGCTGTCCGTTGGTGTCGTCAGTTGCGGAGCAACGGAGCGCATGTGGGCGACCCATCTGCGCCTTTCTTCGGGCGTGCTGCATGCGCGGCTGCCAGCTCCGGTGCTTGCTACGTTAGAGACATGCGGATTGCGGCCAGGCTTGCGCCTCGGTTCGTCTTGGCTCGCCGGGCGCGATGTGACGCCCATGCTCTCCCGAGCGTGCCGCATTCCGCCGGCGAACGCGCGGCAACGGGATCTCTGCGAGGGCGTATCTGCTTAGGGTTTCTGTGTTCCTACGGAGGAGAACTGGAAGCCGGTCGCAACAGAAAATCGGCACGGCTCTTTCGACGCCTTGCGCCGTCCGTTTTCGCCTGGCCTGCAAATACGGTCGCGGCAGCAAATCCTGACGGCTGAGCCTGGTGACTCGTCAAAAAATTTGCAAGAAAATACTTGCAAAATGGACCGCAATCTGAGAGCGTAACGGCCCTAAGGGTTTCGGAACCATCGGAAGCATAGGTACTTACTGGTACTTCCGACCTAGGACGGCTAGACGGGGTTTGTGGCGTTCAGCAGTTTGAGGGTGGCAAAGTCCTTCCGGAAAAGTGCAATCGGTTGTTTGCAAGGAATGCGGGATCATGTGTAAACCGTTTGTTATCAATCCAGCCGACTGGAACTTTGATTGCATAGTTGTGCTCGTTACCCTATCCGCAGGGAAGGTGGAGCTATGAAGCGACTGGTATTCCGGAGTTTCACGCTATTTGTTCTTTGCTTTTCGCTGCTTGCCGCGCGACAAGCTCGCGCGGACACGATCAACTATGTGTACCAGGTCGGTAGCGATACGTTCAAGTGGGCACTGCCAACAATGCCATCGGCCGTCTCCACGTGCGGGTCGGGCATGTGTTCGTTCCAGATCGCGGGTCTGCCTTTCACCCAAAACGGCGGGATGATGACTGGCACTTTCGATTTCTTCGACGGTCCCTCGGGGGGAGGCTTTGATCTCTTCCTCGGATCCTCGCCCTCGGGAACCCCTCCTTTTCTTGCCGACAATTCTGGGCCAGTGCTTTTTAGTGGGCCAACGACTGGTCCGACTATGCTTGCGTTTCCGTCCGGGGTTTCCCTCACAGAGTTTTCAGACAGTTCAAACCCAGACGCCACGGGCACGCTGACGGCCACGCTCGTCTCGTCGGCTGTTCCGGAGCCTTCGACGATTCTACTGTCAGCAATCGGTCTCGTGATCGGGCTGGCGCTCGGGGTTCTTCGCAAGTAACTAGTCCCGCCATCAAGGCATCAGGCCTCCGAGTGGCGTGTGTGTAGTTGAGCGACGCGCAGTTGGCCAGCAGCGTGGCCACACCCACATGTTAGGGGTATTAGACAAGTTAAGGGGCTTGGTCTACCGGCTGTACTCTTGCGAGATCATGCCGGCATAAGACAAGGCCTGCTCCCACCTTGGGAAGCACTCAGGAAAATCCGCTGCAAGCCGGCGCGCGATCTCCTCTAACGAAACGGCTCCGTCCATCAGCTCGAGCGCTCTGCGACGCAGGCGACCCTGCTCGGACAGGTGCGGAACGTAGTCCGCTGCCCTCCTCTGGAGCTGGGCAGCAGAGAGCACCTGGCCAGTCAACTGCGATTGATCAAAATGGACGACGGGAACTCCCGATCCCGGGAGCGGTTCGATACAGGTGATCCATCGCCAAATGTAGTCGTTCTCGATCAGCAGCGCCTCAAGATCTACACGGACCGATTGGCCTGGCTCGAGAGACACAGGGTGTGTCCAGGGGAACAATAGAGAACTGTAAATTGTCTCCGGGGCAGACGGAGCGTTCGAGAACCCCGTGTCCTCGGCCAAATCCGTATCGAACCATACCAGCAGGCCGTGTCCGGTCCCGGCTCGCTCGATCCTCCACTCTAGATGGCCTCGGACATCGGGGCTTTCGACTCTGACATAGTCGAGGGTGGCCCAGAGTCGAGCTTCCGTCAATAAGCGGTCGGCAGCCACACGGACCTTCTGAACTTGGTTCACGATGAGCCGTCGGGCCGGGCTCAGGTCTTGGCTGAAAGCATTGTGGTCCCATGGATCCACGAGTTCGCCGTAGGGCTTTGGTGCGTCGACGATCGCAGCCCACAGCGTATCTTTTCGCGGGATCAGGGTTCCACCGTGCACGAGAAACCGGCGTCGTGCGTCCACAATCACCGGGATATGGCATTCAAACAATGGGAGGATACCCCGGAGATCGGAAAGGATCACATCGGCCGGGGTGGGAAGCGTCACGCGGCCCGAGAACTCCTCGAAAAACTCGATTTTCTCCCTGCAGCCGTTGGCGACAGCAATTTCCCGTGCCACCTGAATGATTTCACTCGGCTCGATGGCATACACTCGGCTGGCGCCAAGCTGGCAGGCAAGTACCGCGAAAATACCCGGTCCCGTGCCTATTTCCACCACAATGGACCCGTCGCGAACGTTTTTGCGCAGGGCCTCGGCGTAAGCGTCCACGCGGACGCGATCCGCAATCATGGAGCCATAGGAGTCCAGGCTGTACATGGGATTAGTTGTGCCTTGAGGCCGCGCTTCCCCGATTGGGCACCCTCACTCGTTTCGCATCAGCAGAAATGGCTTCGCAGAGGTCAAAAAGGGCAGAGGGATCAGCCGGGAGGCACACTCGGCGAATGGGGATCCTGGCCGCTAACCGGCTGAGCAGGTCAAATTCCACGGAGCGCATGTTGCGGTCGAGGAGATAGTTTACGTACGTGTTGGCAACAAGGGATGAGAATGCTTCGCTTCCGGCAACTTGTACTGCGACTGGAGCGGTCATCGCTTCTTCGCGAGTGCCGAGAAGGTAGATGGCCCCCAAGGGCAACGCCTTTGTGGCGAAACCAAACCCGTTCTGACCAAGCAATAAGAACCGCTTTTCCCAGTTGGGTGTGATCCGCGGCAGCGCCTCCTCGGAACCAAATAGCGCGCGAACGGAGTCGGGCCACAAGTTCACTCTTGGATAACCCGACTGAACAAGGAATTCTCCGGCCTCCTCTGCCAATGCCACCACATCATCCGCAATCACCGAAAAGCCGCAGCGCGCAAACGCCGCAGCAGTGGTGGACTTGCCGGCGCCGGGAGAGCCTACCAGGGCAATCGCCTGTTCGTCGATGGCAACGGCACTCGCATGTAGGGACACCACACCGCGCAAGCGTAATACGTATCCCATCACCGGTCCTTTCAAATAGGTGCAGGCATCTTCGAGCGTGTAGTTTTCTGGCCAGTCGGCCCACACCTCGCGACCCGAGCGTGCGACGACGAATCGAACCCCGTCGCCATAGAAAAACGCGAAATAATCTCTGTCCGGGAGCACGCCAACGAGCAGATTCGGGTCGTCGGCAGCAACATCTGAATTGGAGTGGAAAGTCTCGAGTGATCGAGGAGGCGCTGAGGGGAACGTGGTCCAGTCCCTGAGCCATATGCGTACGTCGAACTCTTCGAAATCGGGCAGACGGCATAGGCCCGGGACAACGACGTTGGCTGCCAGTCGCAGCCCATAAACTTCGTGCGATACGAACAAAGGTTCCTCGGAAGGTGACTAAGCAGTCTTGCGGATACCACCCAACCTATCCATGTTCCCCTTTTGGACG
>Ga0306921_10008222_pt1 | contig 11029 bp, 9 predicted proteins | sample sta12Cox44000080_FD_203760 | JGI IMG/M metagenome (GOLD analysis project Ga0306921, IMG submission 203760) | Lab enrichment of tropical soil microbial communities from Luquillo Experimental Forest, Puerto Rico - statoxic.12C.oxic.44.000.080 (v2)... | ecosystem: Environmental > Terrestrial > Soil... | reverse complement strand
CCTGCATTATTCGTGAAGAGTGGAACAGCGACAAATTCTTTGTCGAAACTCGAACACGTTGTGACGACAGCAGAATTTGTCTTTGTGCCGTCTCTGATTTCAAAGCATTTAGTTCGAGGGAAAGGCGGATTTTAACGCGCTACGACATACCTTGCCCCAGAGTGCGACAAGCTTATTCTGGGATGGAGAAAAGTGGGGGACTATCCGCTCTGAGCCCCGAAACTCATGGCGATGTGAGCGAAGCTGGGTTGAAAGGGGAACGACGTAGGCAGGTGAACGACAACGCGTCGTACGGAAACTCGTACCCGGGCTCCGAGCTTGAGCAAGCGTTCGCGCAAGGTGCAGACTTGGGCTCGAGCACAGGCTGTCCCGGCCGCCCGCAAGCGTAACTCCTGCATGAGAACGTACGCCGCTGCCGTGAGCAGAACCCGGAACTGGTTGGCCCAGAAACGACTGCAACTGGTGCGATCGATCTCCAGATCGTGCAGCTCTTTTATACGATTTTCGATGTCGCCGCGTTGGCAGTACACCTGTTCGTAAATCCACTGCGGGCTCTGTTTCAGGTTGGTGATGACAAAACGAGGATTGTCCTTGGGATCTTTTCCGGGCGCCCGGACGACTTCCGCTTTGATCACCACACGGCGTGGACAGCGCCACTTACGAGCCGCGTAGCGAACCTCTCCATAGATGTGTTCGGTCTTTCCGCTCCTGCGGGACAGCTGGCGGGCGCGACGAACGCCCGGGGCAGCGATCCGTTTCAACACCGCATTTTTGGCCATCGCCACCACATATTCCAGTTTCGGCTGAGCATCCAAAAAGTCCAGCACTGTGGGATGGGCGAAACCGCCATCCAGGCGCACCCGAATGATCACACCCGGAAAATACCACCGAATCATCCCCACCAGACGTCGCAGCAACCCCACCGCGCCCACCGCTGCCGTGACGTTGCCAGGACGGAGCACCGCCGCGCACAGATACTGTTCGGCTTCCTCGTTGAAACTGACAAAGCCCAGCACCGGCAAATAGCACCAGTTGTCGTAATGCCCGTTAAAAAAGGAGAGTTGCTGCCCCCCGTGGGTAGCATCGTCGGTGGGGTCCAGATCGATGGTGACGCGATACGCTCGCCGCCGCAGTCGCTTGGCGTGACGCCGGAGAACGGTCCGGGCCAACGCCTCACTCATCCGATACAGCTCCTTGATTCCCACCCCATTTTCGAAACGCGACAGCGTCGGTTGCGAAGCCAGGTCGTTACCCTCGACCGGATCCCGATCCAGCAACAGCTTATGAATGGGATCCTTGGCCAAACGGGCCGAGTCGTTGGCGTCCGGGTAGCCACAGGCAATCGAGAACACGCGTTGCCCCACCAACTCTCGCAAGGAATGATCGACCTTGCCGGCTTGTCGTTGGTCTTCGAGACATGCGGTCAGTTCCTCCAGCAGCCCCAAGCGACGATCGGCTGCCTTCAACAGCAGAGCGCCACCATCCGAGCTGCCATCTCGCTGATCAAATTGCGCCACAACCGGCTTGCGAAAAATTCCTGGGAACAACAAACACTGTGTTGTGCTATCGTCAAACACGAAGAAGCCTCCAACTGTGCTTCGAACAGCGTCTAGTCAACGTGTTTGTAGCACAGCAGGCTTCTTTTGTCTTTAGAATCACGAATTATTAAGGTTAAATGCTACCGAAGCGCGCCAGAGCGTCGTAATGAGTCCGAAGGACAAAAGTGCTCCCCGGTGCGGGGTAATCTGTCTCAGTAGTTCCTCGATCAGCGTTACGACTTGGGGCGGAATCACATAGCCTAGAAGCGACGTCGCTTCCTGGAGCCCATCCTGAACCGGCAAGTAAGAGAGAACGGCACCTAATAAAGCAAGGGCCGGAAAGAGTGACAGGAGAAGATAATAAGCTATGCCCGCAATAGCTAAGGGCAAGTTCTTCCTTTCGATGTCTCTCCAGATTTCTCGGACATTTGTGACAATAATCTCAAAGGCGGTTCTTGCCGGGGCTCGATTACATTGTTGCACTCGATATCCGTTAAGTGATTATTCTACCTTTAGGGTGGCATTGCCGGTTAGAGATATATGGCGCGTCCTGAGAGACTCGGTCAATTTGCGATGGCCTGCGATTGCGCGGTATATCATAGGCGGCTGCTTTGCAATTTCGGAAGGGTGGTCCAGTGTAAGCGTCAGGGCAAGCGCAGTATTGACGCATTGACGAATGCGAGTTCTGCTTGACTACTGACGCCGAGCAGCCCAGGCGGTTGGGGTGAGGGCTGGTAGATGCCCTACGCGTACATTGGCGAGGCCGGGGAGGACGCACGACAGATAGTCTCGTGCCGAGATTTTCAGCCGGCGAGAGGATTCGATCACCGACAAGATCGCTGCTACTTTCGGACCCGCTTCCGGACTTCCAATGTGGATCCAGTTCTTCCGGCCCAATGCGATTGGGCGCATCGAGTTCTCGATCTGGTTATTACTCAGCTCTAACTCCGGGTACTGGAGAAAACGAGTCAGTCTCGGCCAGAGTGCGAGGGCATAGTGGCAGGCTTTTTCCAGCGCTCCACCGGGCAAGGCTCCCGGCTTGGCCGCGTCGATGGCCACTTTGATTTTCTCCAGCAGCCCAGGAGCTTTTTGTTGTCGCAAGCGATGACGGGCTTCCACACTCAGTCCCTGCTCACGTGCTTCCCCATCCACCGCGAACAACTCATTGATCCTGGCCACGATCGGACTCGCCGCTGGATCGTTCGGGTTCAGCTTGACCACCTGGGCAAAGCCCCGTCGGCAATGCGCCCAGCAGGCCGCGTGTACCATACCCGAAGCCCCGACTTTGTCGTAAACGGCGTAGCCGTCGGTCTGCAGCAGCCCCTGAAAGTCTTGCAGAAAGTATTTCGGTCCGGCACGATCTCGGCCCAGCCGAAAGTCGAACACCGTTTCTCCTCCCGGTCGCCCGTACTGCCACAGATACGCCTGATGATTCTTTCCTCGACGATCGTGCATCTGCACCTCGACCGGAGTCTCGTCGGCCTGCAGGTAGCTACCCTGCACTAGCTGTCTCCCCATGATCCCCACCAGGGGCTTGAGCAGTTCGCCGACTTGCATCACCCAACCATCCAGCGTCGCCCGGCTGATGTCTACTCCCCACTCCCGGTCCAGAATCACACTCTGCCGGTACAAGGGAAGGTGGTCGCAATATTTGCGGATCACCGTGTCGATCACCACGCCATCACTCGCCAAACTCTTCTCGATAATGCGCGCCGGTAACGGCGCCACCACGATCTTCGCTCCTGTACAGCCCTTGCACGTGCGCTTTTCCCGTTTCGTGACCAGCACAAAATATTTCGCCGGCTCGACCTCGAGTTGCTCGCTCTCTTCGTAGCCCATCACGGTGGTCGGCTGTCCGCACTGGCCGCACACACATTGTTCTGTCGGACAAGCCAGGACCTTCTCGACTCGCGGCAGATCGGCCGGCAAGCTCTGACGTCCGGGATGGCAGCGGCGGGCTTTCCGCTGATAACCCGCCACTTCCAGGACGTCGCCTTCGATCACGGGACGCTCACTCTCGGCTTGGACTTCCTCTCGGCTAACTCCGGGCTCTTGTTCCAGCATCTCCAACTGGGAGTTGGATAACTTCTCGCTGCCCGCTCCGTATTTCTCGATCCGCTGCAGCCGTAAGCGCTCTTCCAAAACCAGTACTCTTAACTCCGCCATCTGCAACTTCTGTCGCAGCTGTTCGATCAATTTTTCGGCTTCGCAAAGCGTGCCCGGACGAGCCGCAAAAGGTTGGGAAGCAGCACTCACAATGAGCTACTTAGTAGCAGAGCTCGCTTGTGGAATACAATCATTTTGTGCAGTATTCATGCGGTCAGAATCAACTTCGTTGTTGTCTCTCTGGCTTCTGTACCACGCCCGATGGCGCGCTTGGCCGAGATCAATCCCGCCCAACAACATCGCCAGTTCTTCATGACTCAGTACCACTTTGACTTCTCCCGCCCGCGGCTGCGGCCAGCAAAATCTGCCGCGCGATAATTTTTTCGCGCAGATCCATAGGCCGCTTCCGTCCCACACCAATAGCTTCAGCCGGTTCCGCGCTGCATTACAGAACAAAAACACGTGACCACTAAGCGGAGAACCTTGCAGTCGATCCCGCACCAAACCATACAGGCCTTCGAATCCTTTGCGCATGTCCGTCGCTCCCACCGCCAAATAGATCCGCGTCGCTGGGCCGAAGCCAAACACCCTACATCACCTCCAAAACCTGCACCAGGCGCTGTAACGTGGCGGCATCGAAACCTGGGCTCACCGCGATTCTTCGCCCCCTCCCCACCACCACCGCCAAGCCGCAGCTGCTGGCTGACTCCGCATCCCGCCTCTGGCCCGCCAACTCCACCGCGATCAGCCCATCTCCACTCCCATGACCGCACCCTCCAGCCTGCAGCCGCTGCAACCAACGATTCAGCACTCCCAGGGTCAAACCGTGCTGTCGGCAAAACTGGCTACGATTCAAACCACTGTTCTCAAACGCACGCACGATCTTCTCAATCTCGGCAGCCGTGCGCCGCCTCTTTTCTGCTACACCTGGCTCACTTGTCATGGATTCACTTCACCACAGAGGTCAAGGTTTGACTAGAACGTGGATGGCCTGACGCTTACACTAGACCGCTCTTTAACCCGCCACACCTCGTCCCTGGGGAGGTCCGAAACAAGAAGGTTGATTGAAAGTTGCCTTTAGAAGTCGTTGCTGGAATTGAGATTTCAGTGATTGTCAGGCCATCGCCTATCTCATCCCAGTGCGGCATGAGGTAGGATGAGAAATTGGGAGGAGGCAGCTTGATCTGCAGCAGTTGCGGTTGCGACAACCCGCGCGAGCATCGCTACTGCGGAATGTGTGGAACGCCGTTTCCCCATCGGCCTCTTACCGTCCCGGCTTCGCAGAGCACGTTAGCTTTTTCCAAAACCCCGATCGAAGTAGGATCGTCTTTCCTAGCGGTTCATGCCGTCGAGCCACCGCCGTCTGCCATCGACGTCGCTGAACCGCCGACAGCAACCACGAGCGAAGTAGTTGAAGAGGCACCAATCCTCGCCGAGGCAATCGAGCATGCCCCGACTGTGGCCGAACAGCGCGTTGCAGTCCCTCCTGAAACTCCCCAAGTCTCGGGAATCCCGGACTCGGTTGCATCGCTTGAACCTTCAGTCATACTTCCCTCGCCCGAGCCGAGGACTGTTGAGGATGTCGCTGCAGCAGCTTCGCCCGCCCTTGCCGAACCGGAGCCCTCGGTCGAACTCTTCGAACCGGTGGCAATCGAGCCCATCGAAGATCCCACACCGACCGCGGACGAACCAGCGCATGAAGCTGCACACGCCGCCGAAGCTGCGGCCGCAGAGCCAGCGGTCGAGCCGCACTCACCCGAACCACCTGAGCCAGCCGTGCCTATCCAAGTGCCGGAGGAGGTACATCCCATTGTTGAGTCAGCACCAACAGCGCCGGAGCCACTGCGCGAAGAGGCGCAGCCAGCCGAAATTCGCAGGCCTACTCCGCCCCCAGAAACTTATGTTGTCGCACGACCGGTAACGCGACCGCGGCAAGCGCCGCCTCCCCGTACCGTTGTCACTCCGAAGAGGCCGGCTGCCATTCATCCTTCGCCCGATTCGCTACCCATCACGCCACCGCCCGAGTCGGCGGGAATGCCGACCTTTCAGTCGGTGGTTGATGCTGCCGGCGCGCCATCCATCAGTCCCTTCGAGCCGTCCGCCAATAGACACGTGGATGAAGACGAAGAGCTGAAGGAGTTTGTCGCGAACTTCTTCTACAAGCCTCCTGATGAGAGCATCGACGAGTTGACGATGCGCAGTGAAGTCCCCGTGATCGACAAGGAGGAGCCTGCACAATTTCACCATGCCGCGTTTGATGACGATGTCCCGCCTCCACCCGAAGCCGGCGCGCATACCGCCACCGAGCCGTACGTTGCCCCGGTCGACAATGACACAAATCGCCCGCGCTTCCTCGACATAACCGAGCATCCTCAGAAGCCGGTGTCGGATCAGCCGCGGCGTGTGCCTACCGGAAGCCCGTTTTTGCACGTGGATGATTCCGCATCGAGCAAATCGTTGCTTGACGAAGCTTTTCTCCCGGCGAAGAGTCGTTGGCTATTGTGGTCTTCATTGGCAGCGTTGTTGCTCATCTTTGGAAGCCTTGGATTTCTTGAGGGTCGGGCTGAAATGACTCATGAATTTCGCGGCCCACTCGAGATTGCTCGCGAACAATACGGCAAGCTCCGGCAACGTATCTCACAAATGCCTGCGTCCGCTCCCGCTGCTGCGCCGGCACCGGCCGCCAATACAAACGAACCGGACAAGCAGTCCCCGACACAATCGGAACCTGTGGCGAGCCAGACTCCTACTCCCAGCAATCCGCAGCCCGGAAACGCTCCGCAATCCGCTACGTCGACGACGCTGGTAAGCGCACCAGTGACCGCTGAGCAGGAAGCGCAATCGCAGAACCCGTCCCCTCAACCGGCTGCTAAGGAACAATCTGCGGCGGCCGAAAGCGGATCCGAGCCAAACTCAACCGAAGTTGCCAAATCTGAACCGCCTGCGCCGAAGCCGCTCGACGCTCCGTCCCCAAAGCCCTCGGGCAAGCCGCAACCGGGGCAGGCGGAACTCGCCAAGGCACTGGGCGCCAGCGACTCAGCCGCTGCCGCCGCCTGGCTCTGGAGGGCCACCTCGCGGGGTAATCCGGAAGCTCCGGTTCGCCTGGCTGACATGTACATCAAGGGCAAGGGAGTTCCTCACAGCTGCGAACAGGCGCTCGTGTTGTTGCGCTCTGCGGCGATGAAACCCAATGCACCGGCGCGCAATCGATTGGCAGCTCTCTACGCCAATGGAACCTGTGTGGCCCGTGATCGTGTTCGGGCCTACGAATTCCTTTCAGAAGCGCTCCAGGCCGACCCGACCAGCGACTGGGCCCAGCAAAGGCAAAAGGACCTTTGGAACCAAATGACCCCTGCAGAGCGCGCCGAGGTGCAGAAGTTCCGCTAAGCCTTCGTCATCTGCCGCACCCGCTATAATGTCCGGAGTTGCGCGCGGTCATCCGGTTCGCGCCTTTTGCATCCACCTTTATTTCCCTGGCATCACAGACTTTCGGAGGAAGAACGAGAATGGCTTTCGAAGTTCCACCGCTGCCCTACGACTACTCTGCTCTGGAACCCTACATCGACACCCAGACGATGCACCTGCATCACGACAAGCACCATCAGGCATACGTGACAAACCTCAATGCCGCGATCGAGAAAGCGCCTGAGCTTGCCAAGCTCACCATAGAAGATCTCATCAAGGGACTCGAAAACGTACCCGAGGCCATCCGCGCCGCCGTTCGCAACCACGGCGGAGGACATATCAACCACACCATGTTCTGGACGATCATGGGAGCCAACGCCGGAGGCGAACCCAAAGGCGCCATCGCCGATGCCATTAAGAACACCTTCGGCGACTTTGCCAGCTTTAAGGAGAAGTTCAACGACGCCGGAGCAAAACAGTTCGGTAGCGGATGGGCCTGGCTGGTACGCGATGTCGGCGGCAAGCTCCACATTAAAAGCACGCCCAACCAGGACAGCCCGCTTTCACACGACTTCTATCCTGTGATGGGCAACGACGTCTGGGAGCACGCGTACTACCTGAAGTATCAGAACCGTCGTGCCGACTACCTCAAAGAATGGTGGAACGTGATCAACTGGACAGAAGTCAACAACCGCTTTCAGTCAGGCAAATAGCAAGAAGGTGAATTGGTGATCACCGGAAGGGCGCGACGATCGCGCCCCTAATTTTGGCGCATCGTACCAAGCCGGACAAGCGTGGCTTCTTCGGGTTCATGTAACCTCGCCTTGCGTTTCTCCAGAGGCAAGAAAGAGGGCTGCATCGCAGCCCTTTTGCCCGCACTAAACCAACTCAGTTCCCAAACTGTGCGTTCATATCGCGCCATGCATTCACGCTGCGGCGCTCTGCCTCTTCGGCAAATCCTTCTCCCACTTTCTTCAGGGTAGCGAAAACCTCCCTGCCCCTATTCAGATAGTCGGGCGCGTTCTCCCAAAAGCCCTCGAAGTGTTCAGGATACTCGCTTGCCAGCACCGCCAAACCTCCAGCGGCCAGCATCATTCCCAGCGGTCGCCGTCCTGCCAAAATCAGCAGCGCTCCTGCTCCGATCGATCCCAATACCACAGCCTTCTTCCAATTTCCCATCGCTTACCTCGCCTCAGTCGCCAAAAACGCCACTATTGTAGCGGATAGGCCCGTTCGATGAGGCGATGCTTTGCCGACACGCACCATGCGTGGTCCACCTATTTCTTACTTACAGTCGCGCTGCCTGCCCACAGGGGACGCATGCACCCCAAAGGTCAGTTATAGAACACACATTTGTTGTGGGGCTATGGCATGAGTTTTCTATTGCCAGAACTGACAATCGAAGGTCGTCACAGTGATGGCTTTGACGCGGCATTTGCCCCGCGAAAATGCAACCCACGAGTGTTCTACAGAGAGCGCGACAGGAGGATGGGATGATTCAACGGAGAATCCGTGCAGACGCACTCTCGCTGTTTGTTAGAGGTGCTATCGGCAAATAGCGAACGCCGTCTACCCGGCAATTAAGGCTGCTGACTAGCCGATGACCGCACAGGACAGCAGAATCTCGGTGCGTCAGGCAGAGAGGTGAGGCGGCTATGCTTGGCGGGTGTCCGTCGTGGGTTGTGATGGCGAGCCTGTGTCTGTTGATCGTGCAGGCGAGTTTCGGACAGATGTTCAGCAACTCTCTTCAGCAAAAGGCAAAGTCTGGCGATGTGGACGCGATGCTCAAGGTCGCTCAGGCCTACGAATCGGGGTCCGGCACCCAACCTGATCCTGCCGAAGCAGCGCGATGGTATGAGCATGCGGCCAATGCAGGCGACCCATGGGCGCAGACGAAGGTGGCTCTGCTGTATTTGCAGGGCGCCGGAGTGACAAAAGACCCTCGGGAAGCAGTGCGCTGGTTGCAACGAGCTGCGAGCACGGGATACGGCCTGGCACAATTCAAGCTGGGCATAGCCTATCTTCGCGGCGACGGGGTGGCTCGCGATGATGCCGAGGGTGTCCGCTGGCTTCGCGAAGCCGCTAAGAGTGGCGTGGCTGACGCCGAAGGGAACCTAGGAGTTCTCTATCTCGTGGGGCAGGGCGTGACGGCGAGCTATCCGGATGCTTTGCAGTGGAGTCTTCGTGCCGCCAAGCACGGCAGCGCGTTTGCGGAGTGCAACCTGGGCACCATTTACGAAGCGGGGCTTGGAGTCGAGAAGAATACTGGAGTTGCCGAGATGTGGTACCGCCGGTCGGCCGACAAGGACTATGTGGAAGCCGAATATCGATTGGGACGAATGCTTGCCGGCCGACCCGACACGAATATGGCAGAAGCGACTACCTGGCTTCGTCGGGCTGCCGATGAAGGAGATCCGCGGGCGCAGTTCTCGCTGGGACTGATTTTGCAACAGGGGCGTGGTGGGCTGTCTAAGAACCTTGGGGATGCTGCGACGTGGTATCGCCGTGCCGCCGACAGCGGATACGCCGAGGCCCAGCTGAACCTTGGCGCGATGTATGAATCAGGTCGCGGGGTTGTGCAAGACAAGGTGGAAGCTGTGCACTGGTACGCAGAAGCGGCCAGTAAGGGGCTCGTCGCTGCGGAGTGGAATTTGGGTATTGCGTACGAAACGGGTTCCGGTATAAGTCTGGATTTTGTAAAAGCGCGCTATTGGTACCTGCAGGCGGCAGAGGGTGGAGATCGCGATGCGCAAAACAGCCTGGGTCATTTGTTATACGTAGGCTTGGGTGGAGGTCGTGATCGGCAACAAGCACTCCAGTGGTTTCAGTCCGCTGCAGACCGCGGAGATCCACATGCCGCGCTCAACCTGGGAATCGTCCTGTCGGACCCCGAGGGCTCAGAGTCAGATCGTGTTGCAGCGGTTACATGGCTAGAAATTGCGCGCCAGCGAGGACTGGATCCTGGTTCAGCACTGACGATCATCACCGCTCACCTTACCCCGGTACAGGCCGCAGCCGCGAGGCGAAACGCTCTTGCATGGCTTTCAATCCACTGATAGACGGGATGTATCGCAGTAGACGTGCCCGACCGCGTGGTATCGGGTGCGAATAGCACTCGATTGGGGACGGATGAGCAAGACAGGTGCGCGCTGAAATGATCTAATGCCTTTCCGCCATGCCTAACGATCACGCGCTCAGTGAGTCTATAGCCTCAATGCTCCCCGCTGTCACCCAAAACTCTCCGGGGGAGCCACGAAAACAAAACCTAATGCATCTGAAGGTGCTCAAATCAACTTGGAAAGTTTGGGTTGCCAGTTTCGTGGTGTGGACGTTCATCGCCGTGATGAGCGCTTTCTCAATGTACCGGTTCAATTACCTCTTCTGGAAGCCGTCGGCAAGCTTCTGGGATGAGTTGCGGATTCCGCTGATTAACGATCTGATCTTCGCCGCCTTCACCCCGATCATTCTGCAGATCAGCCTTCGCTATCCCATCGAGCGATCCAATTGGATAAGGCGGGGGCTGCAGTACTGCGCGGGCGCAATCGTCTTTGCCGCCGGGCATGCGTTGGTGCGAATGCTGGTTTATCCCGTCACTGACTCGATGACCAAGCAAGCATATCCTATTGGCTGGTCGCTTTTCGGGCGGCTCTTGCTCTATGGCCTTCCCGATATTTGCTTCGAGGTGTACCTGCCGATGGTCGCGATCGCACATGCCATTTGGTACTACCTGGAGTTCCGCGACCGCGAGCTGCGGGCATCGCAACTGGAGACCCGTCTGGCGCAGGCGCAGTTGAAGGCACTGAAGAGCCAGTTGCAGCCACACTTTCTGTTCAACACGCTGCACTCGATCTCAACCTTGATGTTCACTAATGTGAAAGCGGCAGATTCGATGCTGGTACGACTGAGCGACCTACTGCGGATGAGCCTGGAGAACAACACCGTCCAGGAAACGACACTGAACCGCGAGATGCAGTTTGTGA
>Ga0306921_10008219_pt1 | contig 11032 bp, 3 predicted proteins | sample sta12Cox44000080_FD_203760 | JGI IMG/M metagenome (GOLD analysis project Ga0306921, IMG submission 203760) | Lab enrichment of tropical soil microbial communities from Luquillo Experimental Forest, Puerto Rico - statoxic.12C.oxic.44.000.080 (v2)... | ecosystem: Environmental > Terrestrial > Soil... | reverse complement strand
GGCAATGTTACAGAAAAGAGAAAGGAATCTCCGCCATCGCTTAAGGATCCAATACCTCTGCCCGAATCCCAGACAATCCGCGGCCGTGTTCGGCGCATTTGGCTGTTCGGAACGGCAATCGCGCTCCTAGTTTCAGGGGCTGTCGTCTGGACAGTGTGGTCGCGGATGGTTCGGGCGACAAAACCAGGAATCCCGACTTCGTTCCACTCGATCGCTGTCCTTCCACTCGAGAACTTGTCGGGCGATCCTTCTCAGGAGTACTTTGCGGATGGGATCACGGATGCCCTGATCACCCAATTGGCGAAGCTTCACGGACTGCGCGTAATCTCTCGTACTTCGATTATGCAATACAAGAGCCTGCGTAAGCCGCTCCCGGACATCGTTCGCGACCTGAATGTCGATGCTGTCGTCGAAGGTTCTGTATCTCGTTCTGGTAATCACGTCCGAGTGACCGCGCAATTGATTGATGCCCGCGCCGACCGCCACCTGTGGGCTGACGAATACGATCGCGACCTGCGCGACGTTCTCACTTTGCAGAGCGAAGTTGCGCACGACATCGCCGAGCAGGTTCGCGCCAGTATCTCATCGGAAGAGCGGTTAGTGATGGCCCGGGGCGGAGCGGTTGAACCGGCGGCCTATGAAAGCTATCTTCGTGGGCGCTCGTTCTGGAACCAACGCACCCCCGCCGGGTTGAAGCAGGCCGTCGCGCATTTCCAGCATGCGATTGAACTAGATCCTGGCTTTGCCGAAGCGTATTCCGGCTTGGCGGACACTTACACTGCGCTAGGCTATACCAGCTATTGGTCACCAGGAGATTCGTTTCCGAAGGCCAGGGCACTTGCAGAAAAGGCCTTACAGATCGACCCCAGTCTCGCCGAAGCACGTGCCTCGCTGGCCTACGTCAAGCTCTACTACGATTGGGATTGGAAGGGCGCGGAAGATGAATTCCTAGCAGCCATTGCCACGAACCCAAACTATGCGACAGCTCACCACTGGTACAGCGTGTTCTTGACGGCTCGGGGGCGACACGGAGAAGCCTTATCTGAGATTCTCCGGGCACACGAGCTTGATCCACTGTCTGTGCCGATCAGCACCGACATGGGCTTCGAACTGTACTACGCACGGCATTACGAAGAAGCCATAACGCAGCTGCGTTCGGTCCTGCAGACTAGTCCCAAGTTTCCCTTGGCACACCTGTGGTTGGGCCGTGCCTACGAGCAGAAGGGAATGTATCCGGAAGCAATTACAGAATTCGAGCAAGCTGGAACGACACTGAAGGATTGGCCAGTGATTATTGCCGCTGCTGGACACACGTATGGACAATGGGGGCATAAATCAGATGCAATTGCAGCCTTGGGCCGGATGAATGAACTGACGAAAAAAGAATACGTAACGCCGTATGGTGTGGCGCTGATATTCGCCGGCTTGGACGACAAGGAGCAAGCCATGAACTGGTTGCGGAAAGCGCACGAAGAGAAGTCCCACTGGTTGGTTTGGCTGAATCTAGATCCCCGCTTTGACAATATCCGCTCAGACCGCCGCTTTCAGGACATACTCCAACAGATGAAATTTTGACTTTAGCCTCGGATGAAGCGCGCCAAATCGGTGAAGTTTTCGAGCAGATTGGCAATCAAACACGAAGTAAAGGCAATCGAATCATCAGGAAAAGACTCTGCAGTCTTTAAACAACCCTTTTGGCCCAAGAGTGTAAAGTATGTCTTCGGAACGTTCTGTAAAGGTGTCTTCGGACCGTACCAGCATTTATGGAGCGGGCGATGGGAATCGAACCCACGTCAAAAGCTTGGGAAGCTTACGATATAACTCAAAAACACGCTGGATTGGCGGCATTTTCGCAATTCTCGGAATGCCTTAATTGGAAAATGATGGAAAATGGAAAACGGGCTGACACCATAAGACCACAGTCGGGTGCTTGAGCGTTATCGCACTTCCCTGCCGGGATAGTCTCAGGATCATGACCGCCTTTGCTCCGCAGATGGACAAGACGAAGTTCGTGCACTGGACGGTAAGGGTTCGCAACTCCCGTTGCGGTGGGAAGACGCCTTACGGCGACTTGCCCTCTAGCGCAATCTCCCACCAGCCGTCGCGGCGAGGGAAAACACGATTGAATCCATGCCCACGACCATGCCGTGTCGTTCGATTTTGAACCCAATCTTTTCAAGCACACGAATCGAAGCGTGGTTTTCACGGTGGACGAACGCGCCAAGCCGAGTGAGCCTGAACTCGTCGAACGCTGCATGGACCCAAGCAGACGCCACTTCCGTCGCAAGACCCTTGCCCCAGTATGGTTGGGCGAGACGGAATCCGAGGTCAACCCATCCGTAATCTCGCCGTCTCCTCGTGTCTGCCGCCAGTCATTCCTAGAAATTTGAGCACTGGCCTTGTTTGCTCGCGGCAGTATTTTTTCCTCCCGTGAACGGTGACGAGTTGCCCGAACACTGGAGCAAGTTTTGAACTGTGTTGTTAAAGACCTGAGCAGAGCCAGTGTTGCTCTGAACCTGGAGGTTGCCGCCGACGGTGTTTTTGTATATCTGCAGCGGGGCGGTGTTGCCTGTGATCTGCAGGTTGCCATGGATTGTGTTGCCCGAACATGAGGCGGGACCGATTTGACCCGGGATGCCATTGCTCTGAAACTGCAGGTTGCCGTTAACGCTCGCACCGCAGATGACGCCTGGCGCCGCTCCGGTTGGAACATTCGTGATCAGTAGGTTCCCTTTGATGGTGGCGGGACCTATGGAGAAGCTGCCGCCCTGGATTTGCACGCTTCCGCTGATCGTGCTATTTCCAGCGAGCGTCAGACTGCCGGAACTCATGGTCAAATTATTGCCGATCGTGCTGCCATTGAGAATCAACGTGCCGCCAGCCAGCGTTACACTGCCGGAAATGCTCCCGTTGGTGAAAGTGTAGGTCTGCCCCGGGTGGATACTCAGATTGCCACTAACGTTCACCGTGATAGATACAGCTTGCGTCACGGTTTGATAGTCCCTGGTGTCGGTCGGCGTAAAAGTAACCGACAGGTTCTGGGTACCAGGATTCAGAATTGTGCCCGCAGCGGGCGAATATACGAACGTCCCTGGCACGGAAGCTGTAGCATTCAACTGCGTGCTGCTCAGTGCTGTGCCAAATGTAATGGGCGCTGGGTTCGGCCATGTGATCGTGGGCGTGGCCTGATTGACCTGCAACGTGACACTCGCCACTGCTGTCGTGTAATCGGTCGAGTCTGTGGGACTGAAGGTGACAGAGAGCTTCTGGCTCCCTGCGCTGAGCACGCTCCCTACTGCGGGTGAGTATGCAAAGCTCCCCGGAACCGATGCTGTTGCGTTCAACTGGGTACTGCCCAGCGCGGCCCCGTATGTGATGGCAGTCGGGTTCGACCAGGTGATTTTCGGCGTCGCCTGAGTGACTACGAGTGTCGTCTGAGCTGATGAACCGGTGAAGTTACCCTGGGCCGCAAAGTTCGCCGAGAGGGTATGGCTGCCTGCGCCCAGGACACCCAGATTGAGGGGCGCTGAGCCGTTGGTCAGTGACATTGTGGAAGCAGCTCCGCCGTCTACACTAAGCGTCGCGTTCCCAGAAACGGTTCCACCCGAAGAACTGACGGAAACCGTCGCACTCGCAGCGTTTCCAAAGGTAACGCTAGGCGCGCTAATGGAGATTGTGGTCGGGCTTAAGATCTTGATGATCACTTGGTCGGTGACTGTGATCTTTTCTGAAGCGAAGATATCCGGAAAAGAAGACGCATCCGTAACGTGAATCGTTTCGTTGTCCGTAATTACCACTGGTGTAAGCACGCTTACGCTTAAGGTCACCGCGGTTGACGTGCTGGGCGCGAAATTTGCATCGCCGGCATAGGAAGCCGTAAGGCTGTGACTCCCTGCAGCCAACGCTGAGGTCATGAGAGTCGCGCTTCCTCCCGCTAGCGGGCTGGTACCCAAAGCCGATGCGCCATCGAGGAACGTCACGCTCCCGGTTGGCGTGCCGGGCGTGACAGTGGCCGTGAGAGTCACACTTTGTCCTTGCTGCACCGGATTTGCGCTGGACACCAAAGCCACGGTTGATGCGGCGGTCGTTGCCGTGGTGGTTTGCGTTGCTGAACCAGCGAGATAGTTACTGTCACCCGGCCAATTTGCAGTGATGGTGCATTTGCCCGTACCGCTCGTCATTGTCACCAAGTTGCCTGCAATCGTGCATACTCCAGATGTCGTGATTGACGGCGTGGTGCTCGCGTTCGTCGAGGCTATCACGGTAAACGTCGAGTGATAGGCTGCACTTGCCGGAGCGCCCGTAAACGCTACCGTCGGCGGTCCCGGAGCAATCGATTCTGCAAGCGACGCGGCAGAAATGCCTACGAATGCGCCGCTGCCGATGAATACGGCCGTAATGGCGTGAAGCCCCGGGCTCCGCGCGGTTTGTGTGTAGGAGGCAGTCGACTGTGTCATCGTTACGGGTGTACCCAGTGGCGTTTGCCCGTCATAAAACTGCACTGATCCGACGACGTTTGCGCAGTCCCGCTCGCGGCACACCATAACCGCATAAGTCACGTCGCTGCCCGCGGTAACAGGATTACTGCTTGCACCAAGAGAGATCGTCGTGTCGGCCGCGCCGATCCCCACCAACGGAATTTGCTCGGTTACAGCCTGGCCTGTGATGTTGTCTGTGCTCGTAATCAAGACGAACGCGTTGCGGGCGCCGAAGCCATAAGGCGTGAACGCCGTGGCGAAAGTGCACGTCCCCGTCCCCGCGGCAAGAACCTGGTTAAAGCACGTTTCGCCCATGCCCAGGAAATCGGGCAAGTCGGCGCCCACGTATTCAAAATCCGTGATCGTGACATCATTACTGCCGTTCCAGTTTTTCACAGTCGTTGTAATCGTGGGGCTCACAGTGTTGACGGCCTGTGCTCCGAACCAAACTGCGCCTCCCGAAAATCCCGAAAACGTCAATGGAGCGGAGTCCGCGGCTTGCACTACGACCGCATCCAGCCCGGTCATCCCGTTGTTGGTGCCTGCAGTCACGTTGAAGTCAACTGTGTTCCCTGGTCCACCGTTGTTTGTGTCGAAGCTGAATTGGTTAAAGATTGAGCCACCGCTACCGAAAGTGTTGAGCACGAGCGGCGCCGGGGGCGTGCCTCCGGAGGATGCGATGGTGACAGAAGTATTGGTCGGCGCGGCAAAATTGAGACCCGACCACAGCCCAAAAACCAAATAATCGGCTGGAAAGAGTTCAGTCCAGCGCACGTCCGCCCCGACGCCGCTGCCGTTGGGACCCGGCTGCAACCCAAACCCGTTGGGAGGAATTACGGCGCCCCAAAACGGAGTGAGCGTAGAAGCTCCACCATTGTGGACGATGTCAGGATCTAGATTCGGAGAGTCGTACGGGGGATTCGTGAGCCAGAAATCGAGTCCGTACGGCGAAGGCGAACTTGCAACAAAGTCTGCCGCGGGCATATTCGGGCTGGATGAGAGCAAAGTGAAAGTACTGCCCGAGGCCCCAGTGTATCCATAGCTCCAGGGCCCGCCATTCATAGCAGGAGAGAAGTCAAAAGCAGCGTTGATGGAAGGGCCCGTTCCATGAATTCTTATGAGCGCCACGTTACCGTCTGCCGTAGAACTCCCGAGGACCACGGTAAATACATCGCCTTGAGGTGTAACCGCAATCCCGTTCGTGGCGTCATCCGCCGTACCACCGCCGGGAAAAACGGCAACCGAGGTGCCGTTCGGTGCGATGCGCACGATTTTCCGAGCGTTGTAATAAGAGACGTACAGATAATCATTTGCGTCGAACGCGAGTGAGGCCGGCTCGGCGAACCCGTTTGTGAAATACACCGCGCTCGGGTCGGCAGCCGCCGAATCAAAAAAAACGGTGTTCGTTCCGTGGCCCACGCGAAAGACTTTGGTGCCGTTGTTGTTTTCGATGCCAAATCCGCAGATATAGAGAAATTCCTGAATCTGATCGAAGGCTATCGCATAGGGGGCCGATGTTGGATCTGGAGCCGTCCAGAATGCGCTGGGCGGCCCGAATGACCCGCTCGAGTTGTAAGGGTATTCGTAGACTGTCTTGTCTGCCCAGGAGGCCACGAACAAATTTCCGGAAGGACCGAAGGCGATGCCGGTCGGATTGTTGATGTTCGTGACTATCTGTGACCACGCACCGGTGCCGGGCACATATTGCCAAATCACATTTAACGGCGTCGGCTGGCCGCCGGCATAGGAGTTCGTATAGCCGTTTCCGTCCGCCACATAAAGGCTCCCGTTATAGAAGACCAGAGCGGTCAGGTCGCCAAAACCAGAAAACGGGGGACCTGGCGGCGGGACGATGGATGATGCGCCATTCGAATGAATAACTAGGATCTGAGGAACTCCAGCTCCCACAAAGGGGTTTTCGGCAAAATAAACGTCGCCGGTGGCAGGGTCATAGGCGACGCCCGCGCCCTCGCCCCCGAAATAGGGGATGGGCGTTCCACCATTTTTCGCTGTGTTGAATAGCTCTACGTGGCTAATGAGAGGAGAACCCGAGGGCGGCGCCGCAATCCCCTGCTGGGCGCCGGCCGAGATCGGAAAGCATCCCCCAAAAAGAGCAGCCGTCAGGCAGACACATAGCCAAATCTTCAGAGTTCTCATGACTCCTCCTCAGCGGGTGAGGACGCACGCGTTACAGAGTTCCTCGTACGCTGATTTCTCGTTACGAGAAGCTGATGTTCACCGTGACTGCGACAGTCTGGCCCGCGGAAACTTGTATTGGTGTGGATAAGGTAGTGACCGTGACAGGGCCATAGCCTTGGTTTATGCCAGGGCAGGGCGGGCTGGCCGGCGATGTTGGAGGACAAGAGCCGAGATACGTAGCTACGAGTGAAAGAGAGCCGGGATTAATCGCAGTTACCGTGCCGCTAAGCACAAGACCATATCCGCTCTCGCTTTCGACTAGCGTATTAATACCGAGTCCCGCACCGGGCTCATAGATCTGACAGGGAGCACCAGGTGAGCCCGTCCCACATATATTTGGGGATCCCCCCAACCATATTTCCCAATAGCCAACTGACGATTTTCGCGAGAGAATGCCGGGGAGCGCACTGCCTTGCTGATATGAGTTCTCAAATTCTCGGTGGGTAGCGAGCGTGCCGTCGGGGTTGCGGACCTCGATGGTCCAGTGGCCGTGGACCTTGATGCCTTCATGCGACCCATCACCTGAAGACTTCTCGTCCGCTCTGACGTTCTCTGAGGCTTCACCTTCGACTTCGTGGTTCTGCATCTTAGCTGCAGCCGCAGCAGAAGACTGTTTCTCCCCCGTCTGATTAGCCGCCAGCTTCGGAGTTGCACTCGTCTTGTCCTGAGCTTTCGGATCTTGGCCGGCCCACGCGCTCTGCCCGAAGAGGAGCACGTACGCCAATAACACCCGTCCGGTACCACTCACCCACTTCTTCGACTCGTTTCCGTACATGTTTTGCTCCTTTTTCTTTTGAGTTCTCCGAAATCGCTGCGACCGCAGACGAACGCACCTCTGCTGTTTCGACTAGATCGAGTTTTCCAAAAGTCTGGCATTACCTGGCAGAGATAGCCGCTGTGCCGAATACAGGGCCGAAACAGCTTCTATTAAGTTAAAGCGGAACTACTGGAGGTTTTGGCTCACGCGATAAGCGGGCAGCGCAGGTTTGGCGATCTACCATTCCGTCGTGCTGGTGAGCATATGGCCTTCTTGCTAATTCTAGTACCCGCGCTGCGCACTATATAGATTTTGTTGACTTTACATCATGACAACGCTATCGTCTCGCTCCAAGTCCTCGCAATCCCAGGTACGGAGCGATCCTGTGCAGCCCTCCTTCGAACCGGTCAGTGAATTGCTGGCCAAGTGGGAAGCGGGCGACCGCGCCGCATTTCAGGCTTTGGTGCCTCTCATCTATCGTGAGTTGCGCCGTCAGGCACACCGATACTTAAGAGAAGAGCGACCAGGACACACGCTACAGACTACCGCTCTGGTCCATGAAGCCTACCTGCGTCTGCACACCAAAGGCCCAACTCATTTTGAAAACCGCGCTCATTTCTTTGCCATCTCGGCCCAATTGATGCGGCAAATTCTCGTAGATCATGCTCGGGCACGCAGGGCAGCCAAGCGCGATGGAGGTGCCAGAGTGACTTTGGAAGATGTCGCCGGATTGCTCCCAAATCAGGGTGTGGACCTGATCGAATTGGACGATGCCCTGGAATCTCTCGCTCAGCTCGACTCGCAGCAGAGTCTGATCGTCGAACTTCGATTTTTCGGTGGACTTTCCATTGAAGAAACCTCTCAGGTCCTAGGAATATCCCCGGCCACAGTAAAGCGTGACTGGGCTACCGCTCGAGTTTGGCTGCACCGCGAGATGCGGGGTGCGTGAAGAGATGACGCCGGAACGCTGGCAACAGATCCGTGAACTGCTCCACAGTGCGATGCAAATCCCCGTCGCTGAGCGATCTGCTTTTCTGGACAGCAAGTGTTCTGACGACCCCACACTTCGGAAGGAAGTCGATTTGTTTCTTTCAGCTGAAAGAAAGGTGTCTCAGGAATTCCTGGAATCTCCGGAGCCCTTCACCGAGGGTATCTCTTCCACCCCGCGTACTCGGCTTGGACCTTACGAAATCGTCGCATTCATTGGTGCAGGAGGAATGGGAGAAGTCTACCGTGCACGTGACATGCGATTGGACCGAACGGTCGCCATTAAGGTCCTCCCCTTCCTTTCTTCTCCCGACCCGCAGCGTCGCAAGCAATTTCAGCGGGAAGCACGCGCAATCTCTCTGTTGCAGCACCCGAACATTTGTACGTTCTATGAGCTTGACCATCACGCGGGCGCGGATTTTTTGGTCATGGAGTTTGTCGAAGGATTGCCCATCGACCAATATTGCGATAGCCATCGACTTACTATCACGGAGCGGCTGAACCTGTTCCGTCAGGTCTGTTCGGCTGTGCAGTACGCGCATCAACATCTGATCATTCATCGCGACATCAAGCCCAGTAACATCCTCGTTTCAACCGCTGGTGAGCCGAAACTTTTGGACTTCGGATTGGCCAAGATTTTGAATCCCACGGTCGATGAGGCTCAACAGCAGCAAACGCTCACTCTTCAGCGAGCACTCACTCCCGCATACGCGAGTCCCGAACAAATTACCGGCAGCACCATCACAACCGCAACCGATCTTTATTCTCTCGGAGTCGTGTTCTACGAATTGTTGACAGGCCGTTCGCCATACCGCCTGAGCAGCCACGCTCCTGAAGAATTCATGCGCGCAATCTGTGAACGTGAGCCAGAAAGGCCGAGCCACGCTGTTCGCCAGTTTGAGAACAGCACGCCTAACTCAGAAGCGTTGGCTACGTCCGAAATAGCCGTGCGCCGGCAAAGTACTCCAGAGAAACTGAGCAAAATGCTTGCCGGTGATCTCGACAACATAATATTCGTGGCTTTGCGGAAAGAGCCCCAACGTCGCTATTCGTCGGTTGAACAGTTTGCCCAGGACATCCAGCGGCATCTCGATAGTCTTCCCGTAACCGCGCGCAAGGACACCTTCCGGTATCGGACGTCGACATTTGTCCGGCGTCATAAACTTGGTGTCGCCGCAGCTACTGTCATCGGATTCACATTATTGACGGCACTGATCGTAACTGTTCATGCCACTCGCATCGCTCGCCAGCAAGCTCAAATTGCCCGCACAGAGCGAGCCCGCGCCGAACGGCGTTTCAACGATGTGCGGCGAGTCGCGAACTCTCTAATTTTTGATCTGCCCGGACCCATCCATCAGCTGCCCGGGGCGACGACTGTAGAAAAAATGTTATACGACAATGGTCTAAAGTATTTGGACAGCATTGCGGCAGATGCGGAAGGCGATCTTTCCCTGCAACGCGAACTCGCCACTGGTTACAAGGGCTTAGGCGATTCCCAAGGGTTCCCCTATGGTAGTAGTCTCGGAGATTTCGCTGGGGCGCTGGTTAGTTATCGCAAGTGTCTCCAAATGCGCCAAAAACTCGTCAGCACTGACCCATCCAATATTCCTGATCAAATTGATCTTGCAAAAACTTATCGGACCATCGGTGCTTTGCTGTTCAAAACGGGGGATGTATCAGGAGCAAAGGAGAGCACCCATAAGGCGCTGCAGATCATACAGCCCATTGTGGAAGCGCATGGCGACAACGCGAAAGCTCTCCACGAATTTGGAAACGTCCTCTTGACTGTGGGATCCGTAGATGGGCAAGGGTTAGCTGATGGATACGAAGGCCGCCCCAGCGTGTCGCTTAAGTATCATCTCGATTCCATCGATGTATTCCGAAAGCTACAGCAGAAGCAACCGGACGTGCTGCTATGGCAACAGTCGATTGCCTTTCTTGAAGTACTCATTTCCGGCGATTATCTTCAGGACGCCAAAGTCGATCCTGCCATGCGTCACGCTCAAGAAGCCCTTCAGATCTTGAATCGTTTGGACAAAATCGCCGATACGGCGACCAAATCGACACTCGCAGGCCAGAAAGCGGCGGCCCACTCCAAAATCGGTGATACCTTCCTCTTCGGCGGCCATTGGCAAGAAGCAGCTTCCGAGTACCGAACCGAACTTGCTCTGTACAAAGAATTGTACGATGTGCGAGATCAAGGCGCGCGGGGCAATCTTGCCGACGGATACATCAATCTGGGGCACGCTGAATCACTAGAAGGAAATCTTAGCGCTGGGCTCAACTCGATCCGGCGTGGTCTGGATCTACTGCCAACGTCCACATCGCTGGATCCTCCAGCAGATTTGGATACAGCCGTCGCATCCGGCAATGCTCTTATCTATCAGGGTGAGATACAGGAACGCCTTGGGGACGAGAATCGGGCTCTACACTCGTACCAGAGGGCTGTCTCAATGTTTGATTCACCTGCTCTGGCAAATAGGCATATGCTGCATGCACTGACGGCGACGGCAGATGCGAAAGCCGCCGACGCTTTGGCAGCACTTGGCTACGATAAAAAGGCAGGTGACGCTTATCAGAAGGCGCTTACCATCCTTAAAATTCAGTCGGA
>Ga0306921_10008217_pt1 | contig 11032 bp, 9 predicted proteins | sample sta12Cox44000080_FD_203760 | JGI IMG/M metagenome (GOLD analysis project Ga0306921, IMG submission 203760) | Lab enrichment of tropical soil microbial communities from Luquillo Experimental Forest, Puerto Rico - statoxic.12C.oxic.44.000.080 (v2)... | ecosystem: Environmental > Terrestrial > Soil... | reverse complement strand
GACTGAAATTTGCGGTCGGCTTCGGAAGGACCCCACCACGCTCCCGAATCAATGTGATTTGAATCCAGTTTTTGCGGGCTGTCGAGAGTCAACGATTCCTTAAAGCAAATAAATCTTGCCCAACGAAGAATCGGTCGTGTGGAATGACCGAAGATACGAGTCCGAAACAGGAACGCTGTGTGACCGCCGCGTTGGCGGCTCACGCACGAAGCGGCTCGGCGTGGCTGATGACGCGCTTCACGGTCGGGAAGGCGCGGCGCAATGCGCGCTCGATCTCGTCCACGGTCTCGTGCACCTTGATCACGCTCATCGAAGGCGCGGCACGGCAGTGGAAGTTGACGATCTCGCCCGCCTCGGTGTCGCGCACCCGCACATTGTGGATGTCATGGATCGCGGTATCGGCGGCAAAACGTGATAGCGCCGCCCTGATGATCTCGATGCGGTCGGGCGGAGCGTCGGTGCCGAACGGCAATTCCGGCTCAAGCGGTTCGATATGGGTGTCGACCTCGACGTCGGCGCCGAATTCGTCCCGGATGTTGCGTTCCAGGTTGTGGGCGATGTCGTGGGCCGCGGTCAGCGCCATGTCGCCGTCGACTTCCAGATCGATGCTGACGATCAGCCTGCCGGACAGATCGTGCACGGTGACGTGGTGTACGGCGAGGCCGGAATTGCGGGCGATCACCATGATGCGTTCGCGCACGCTCTCATTGTCGAGCGCAACGGGCGCGGCGGTAAATGTCAGATCGGTATCGCCGAGTGCGGCGGCGACCGCGGCTTGCGCCTTTTGCTTGATCTGATCGATCCGGTCGATCGGGTAGGTGCGCGGCACCTTCACGATCGAATCGATGAAATAGGTTGCACCGACCTTGCGGGCCCTCAAGCGTTGGACGTCGACGACGCCGGGAACCGACCGGATGGCGCTTCGTGCGACCTCGGAGGCGCCTTCGGGCGCGCGATCGAGCAGGGTCTCCACGGTGGAGCGCGCCATCCTGAAACCCAGCACGGCGATCATGATCGCGACTGCGATCGCAGCAGCAGCATCGCCCCACCAAAAGCCCAGTCCGGCGAGCGCAAGGCCGATGATAACGGCGATCGAGCCGAGCACGTCGGAGGCGAAGTGCAGCGCGTCGGCGGCGAGCGCCTGGCTCTGCGTCGTTTGCGCCGCGCGGTGCAGGGCGCGCGCCCGCCAGAAGTTGACGGCGATATCGACCAGCAAGACGACAAATGGCACCGCCGAGATCGTGGGCGGGTTGGTTCCCTCCCTCAGTCGGCTGTAGGATTCGACCAGGATACCTCCGGCCAGTACATAGAGCAGCGCGATCACGCCGAGTGCGGAGATGCTTTCGAATTTGCCGTGGCCATAGTGATGCTCCTCATCCGCGGGGAGGTCGGAGACCCGAACCACCATCCAGGTGATGACGGTCGCAACCACATCGACCGAGCTGTGCAGTGCCTCGGAGATCAGCGCCAGCGAGCCGATGATGAGGCCGACGACGAGCTTGGCGACCGCCATGCCGGAGCTGGCAAACACCGAGATCGCCGCGACGCGGGTCTTGTCGCTGTGGACGTGCTCATTCATGAGCGTTTGCTTAGCAGGGCCAAGGCCCGCACGAAAGCGCGGACCGGAACGCGCTATCGCGGCCCATTCGCGGGCATATTGCGAATTGTTCCGATTTGAAACGCCTTCCGCGATCCGGCATCAAAGCGTCACGACGATCTTGCCGAGATGCTTGTTGGCTTCCATGTGCTCGAATGCCCTGCCGATATCGTCGAAGGAGAACACCCTGTCGATCGGCAGTTGCAGCCTGCGCGACTCCACCGCGGCCCAGATGTCCTTTTTGACCTCGTCGAAAATCTCGCGGATCTCCTCGATCGTGCGGGTGCGGAAGGTGACGCCGACATAGGTAATGCGGCGCGCCGCATGGAGGTCGAAATTGAATTCGGCGCGGGTGCCGCCGAGCCGGCCGACATTGACGATACGTCCCTTGATCCTGGTCGCTGCCAGGTTCTGGCTTGCAACCTTGCCCGAGACCTGATCGACGATCAGGTCGACGCCCTCGCCATTGGTCGCCTTCAGCACCTGTTCGACCCAGCCGGGATCGGACGAGTCGACCGCGAGGTCGGCGCCGAACTCCTTCAGGCGGCTTCGGCGCATCGCGTCCGTCGAGGAGCCGATCACCAACGAGGCGCCCTTGAGCTTGGCGATCTGCATGGCCATCAGCCCGACGCCGGAGCTTGCGCCCTGAATCAGAACGCTCTGGCCTGCCTTGAGAGCGCCGTTGGTGACGACCGCGTTGTGCATGGTCGTCAGCGCGACGGGGAGGGTGGCGGCCTCCTCGAAATTCATGTTCGAGGGCGAGCGGAACAGCCGACCGTGGTCGGCGAGGGTGTATTCCGCGAAGGCCGCCCCGCCCGAACCCATGATCCTGTCGCCGACCTTGACGCCCCTGGCATCCGGCCCGAGCGCGGCCACTTCGCCGGCCCACTCCATGCCGAGCACCGTCCCGACGCCCCCGGCCGCGCCATGGGTGTGGCCCTTGGTCATGCCGAGGTCGGCGCGATTGAGCCCGCACGCCTTCACCTTCACCAGCACCTGCGTGCCCTTGGCTTCCGGCCTTGCAACCTCCGTAATGGCAGGACCGTTCGGCCCGTAGACATAGGCTCTCATGCGATCGTTCCTTTCTCAGCAAAAGGCTATTCCGCGGCCTCTCGCCGGGCCGCCGACATCATACCTTCCAGCCGGCTGCGAATGATGGCTTCGGCCTCGCGCATGATTCGCGAAACGAGTTCGGCGCAGCTCGGGATGTCGTGGATCAATCCCTGCACCTGACCTGCCGACCAGATGCCGTGACCGGCATCCCCGGTCGCATAGACCATCTTGCCGCGCGCGCCCGCCACGAGCTCGCGCACCTGGTCGAAGGTGGCGCCTTCCTTTTCCATGGCGACCACCTTGGTCGAGATCGTGTTCTTCGCAACGCGCGAGGTGTTGCGCATGGTGCGGAAAATCAGTTCGGTCTCGCGCTCGTCATTGGCGACGATGCGCTCCTTGATGAGCTGATGGATCGGGCTCTCCTTGGTGCACATGAAACGCGTGCCCATGTTGATGCCTTCGGCGCCGAGCGCGAGCGCGGCCACGAGGCCTCGCGCGTCGCCGAATCCGCCCGAGGCGATCAGCGGGATCTTCACCTTGTCGGCGGCCACGGGAATCAGGATCAGGCCGGGCGTGTCGTCTTCGCCGGGATGGCCGGCGCATTCAAAGCCGTCGATCGAGATCGCATCGACCCCCATGCGCTCGGCCGACAGCGCGTGGCGGACGCTCGTGCACTTGTGCACGATCTTGATGCCGTGCTTCTTGAATTCGGTGACATGTTCCTGCGGCTTGTTGCCGGCGGTCTCGACGATCCTGATGCCGCTCGCGATGATGGCCGAGCGGTATTCGGCATAGGGCGGCGGCTTGATCGCGGGCAGGATGGTCAGGTTGACGCCGAACGGCTTGTCGGTCATGTCGCGGCAGCGGGCGATCTCCTTGGAAAGATCTTCCGGCGTCGGCTGGGTCAGCGCGGTAATGAAACCGAGCGCACCGGCATTGGCGACGGCTGCAACCAGCTCCGCGCGGCCTACCCATTGCATGCCGCCTTGCACGATCGGATGGTCGACACCGGCGAGCTCGGTAAATCGCGTCCTGATCATTCCGCCCTCTGCTTACCTGAGGGTGCGATGGCCGCGACCCTCTTTTTCTGGTTTTCAGGGGCAGGATGGCGTCACATCAGCCAAATGTCTACCGGCCGCCATGGCGGTAGGGGCAGGGCCATCATGCAAAAGCCGGCTGTTTCGTTTCCGCCGGACGGACAATTCGTTCATAGAGACCAGCCGTTTTGCCGCGCTGGGCGACCAGCGCCAGCACCAGGTCGAGCGTCGGCGTGGCAATTTTGGTGAGGCGGCCCATTTCCTGCACGACTGTCACCAACGGGTCGATCTCCATGGGACGGCCGCGTTCAAGGTCCTGCAGCATCGAGGTCTTGTGAGCGCCGACCTTGCGCGCGCCTTCGATCCGCCGTTCGACGTCGACACGGAATTTGACGCCGAAGCTTTCGGCGATCGCCTGCGTCTCCAGCATGATCGCCTTTGACAGCGCCCGAGTCTCGGGGTCCGTGCAGATCTCCTCCAGCGTCGCATGGGTGAGCGCGCTGATCGGATTGAAGCAGACATTGCCCCAGAGTTTCAGCCAGATCTCATCGCGAATGCGATCGAGCACCGGCGCCTTCATGCCAGCCGCGCCGAACAGGCTGGACAGAGCGTCGACATCGGCCGTGATCGAAGTTTCCTCTGGGGATAACGGGACTGCGCGCGCTTTGAGCAAAATCTCAAAGCCCGCCTGGACGCGGCTGAAGGGGAGGCGGTTTCCTTAAGCGGCCGTCTGCGCCGGCTCTGCCGCGATCTTATCGAAGGCGGCTGAAACGTCGCGCATGCTGATCACGCCTGAGAGCGCGAAATTGTCGATGACCGGCATGTGCCGGATGTGGTGCACGTTCATCAGGTGACGGACATGCTCCAGCGTGTCGGTCGAGCTGCAGGCCACCAGTCGCTGCACCGAGATGAGCTGGGACACTTTCAGATTGACGCCGGCGGCGCCGTGCGAGGCGATCGCGCGGACCACGTCGCGCTCGGTGAACATGCCGACCGCGGTATTGCCTTCGGTGCGAACCACATCCTTGACCACGAGCGCGCTGATATTGCTGGTGCGCATCAACTGGGCGGCGACAGCCACGGTCTCGTTCATGCGAACCGTGACTACGCGGGCGGATGTCTTCTTGCGCAGGACGTCTCCGACTTGCATGGCAACCTCCTCAGGGTAAGTCGCAGGGTTTAGTCTTGTAACGTTGGTATACATTATGCCAAATGTCAATCTCCTTTATACGCACTAACATGGCAGGAATGTTGACGTTTCAAGACTGCGATCCAGACCCGAACCTGATCCGGTTCTGCCGTGGAGTTTTGTATACAAGGACTGATCGCCAAGATAGAAAAGGGGAGCGCATCTCATGCCCGCGACATGAGATGCAGTTGCTGCGCGAGCGTACTGACGCAGCAAAGGTGCTCTTCTCCACGCACGTTGCGTAGCCCTGGTCCTCACGTCCCACTCATGTCGAATATGAGGATCAGCCAACGCTTACGGCATCCCCCCGTCATGCGGTTGTCATACTCAGACCGGCGCGTCCGTTGATAGCGAGCTTGCGCGGACGATCGTGTCGCCTATTTGGGTTACGCTTCGAGGTGTTCCTCCCTCGAAACGCCCGACCGAGCCGCTCCGCCAGTGTCTTTGTCAGACGTTCAAGTTCATCCAGACGGCTTTGGGTTCGGTAAAATTATCGATTGCGGCGGTGCCATGTTCTCGGCCCAGGCCGGAATCGCGCGCGCCGCCCCATGGAAGCCTAACATCGGTATAGCCATAGGTGTTGATCCAGACAGTGCCAGCATTTGCTTTTTTCGCAAAACGCTGCACGCGTCCAATGTCGCTGCTCCACACCCCGGCCGCGAGGCTGTACGCAGTACCATTCGCGAGCCGCAGGGCTTCGGCCTCGTCACGGAACCTGATCACGCTCACGACCGGACCGAAGATTTCTTCCTGCGAGATACGCATCTCGTGCTTGACGTCGGCGAAAACGGCAGGGCTGATGAAATAGCCGCGGTCCCCGATCCGCTTGCCGCCTGTCGTCAACGAGGCGCCTTCCTTCTGGCCGATAGACACGTAGTCGAGGATACTATTCATCTGTCTTTCGGAGATAACCGGACCCAGCGCGGTGGCACGATCGGCTGGATCCCCAATCCGGATTGCCTTTGCGCGTTTCGTCAAGCGTTCGACAACCTCGTCGTAAACCCTTTCCTGCGCAAGCACGCGCGAGCCAGCAGAGCATACCTGCCCGGCGTTGAAGAAAATCCCGGACGCCGCCGCCCGACTTGCAGATTCTATGTCGGCGTCATCAAAGATGACATTTGCAGATTTGCCGCCGAGTTCGAGGGAAATCCGTTTGAAGTTACTCGCTGCGCCACGCAGAATTCCTCGTCCTACGCCGGGCGATCCTGTGAAGGTGACCTTGTCTACGTCGGCATGATTGACGAGCGCATCGCCGACGACCCGGCCAGGGCCGGTGACGATATTGAGCACCCCCGGCGGCAGACCCGCTTCGAGCGCCAATTCACCAAGGCGCAACGCAGACAACGACGTCAGCTCGGCAGGCTTCATGACGATTGTGCAGCCGCAGGCCAGGGCCGGCGCGATCTTCCACATTCCAATCATAAGGGGAAAGTTCCACGGCACGATCGCCGCGACCACGCCGACGGGCTCACGAACTGTGTAGGTGAGCGCGTCATCTCGCGTGGAAACGACTTCGCCGCTGATCTTGTCAGCCCATCCTGCATAGTAGCTCAACGTATCGATCGCGGCCGGAAGATCCTGTCGCAATACGCCCGAAATCGGTTTGCCAGCATCAAGACTTTCAAGGGCAGCGATTTCATCCGCGTGCCTTTTCATCAATTCTACGAGCCGGTGCAATATTTTCCCGCGCTCGGCGGCGCGCATCGTCCGCCAAGGACCCTCGAACGCTCGGCGCGCGGCAGCGACGGCGCGGTCGACGTCGACCTCGTTGCCTTCCGCGACCGTCGCAACCAGCTGTCCGGTAGCTGGATTGAGCGTTTTGAACGTGCGGCCGGACGCCGATGCAAGGTGCTGCCCATCAATCAGTAACAATTTAGGCTTGGAAAGCCAGACTTCGAGCGTGCTCTCACGGGCGTAATCATATGCAATCGACATCATCTTTGCTCCGGATCGTGTGTGTTCGTTACCGTCAGTGATGATCGACACGCTCATCCCTTCAGCACCTCTATCAGCGTCTTTCCGAGGCGTGCAGGCGAAGGAGAAACGCGAATTCCGGCGTCCTCCATCGCAGCGATCTTGGATTCTGCGTCTCCCTTTCCACCGGAAATAATCGCGCCGGCATGGCCCATGCGGCGACCGGCAGGGGCGGTACGTCCTGCAATGAAGCCGACCATCGGCTTGCTGCGGCCGCGCCGAGACTCATCCTTTATGAACTGTGCGGCGTCCTCTTCAGAGGAACCACCGATCTCGCCAATCATGACGATGGATTTGGTCGCGGGATCGGCCAGGAACAATTCAAGCATCGCGACGAAATCGGTGCCCTTGACCGGATCGCCACCAATACCGACCGCGGTGGTTTGCCCGAGGCCCTCGGCAGTCGTCTGATATACTGCTTCATAAGTGAGCGTTCCTGAGCGAGACACAATTCCGACGCTGCCTTTCTTGAAGATGTTGCCGGGCATAATTCCGATCTTGCACTCGCCGGCAGTCATTACGCCCGGACAATTCGGGCCGATCAGCCGTGACTTTGAATTATCGAGGGCTCGATTGACCCTGATCATGTCGGCCACCGGAATGCCTTCGGTAATGCAGACGATCAGCGGGATCGCGGCATCGATCGCCTCGCAAATCGCATCCGCCGCGCCCGGCGGCGGCACATAAATCACGCTGGCATCGGCACCCGTCTTTTCGCAGGCTTCGGAGACCGTGTCGAATACCGGTAGATCAAGATGCGTTGTGCCCCCTTTACCGGGTGATGTGCCGCCGACCATTTTGGTGCCGTATAGCATCGCCTGCTCAGAATGGAAGGTGCCATTCTTGCCGGTAAAACCCTGGCAGATAACCTTCGTGTTGCTGTCGATGAGAATGGCCATTAGGCGGCTTCCTTTCGTGTCGCTCTGACAATCTTCTGTGCGGCATCATCGAGATCGTCGGCCGATACGACATTGAGGCCCGAGTTGTTGATTATCTTTTTGCCGAGTTGGACGTTGGTGCCCTCGAGCCGGACCACCAGAGGCACCTTCAGGCCGACTTCCCGCACGGCCGCAACCACGCCTTCGGCAACGACATCGCATCGCATGATGCCGCCGAAGATATTGACCAGGATACCCTTCACGTGCGGGTCGGACGTGATAATCTTGAACGCCGCCGCAACCCTTTCCTTGGTTGCGCCACCGCCGACGTCCAGGAAGTTCGCCGGCGTTGCGCCGTAGAACTTGATGATATCCATGGTCGCCATCGCCAAGCCGGCGCCGTTGACCATGCAACCGATCGTGCCGTCAAGCGTGATATAATTCAGATCGTATTTTGACGCTTCGACTTCCTTTTCATCCTCTTCTGTCAGATCGCGCAGCTCGAGCAGTTCTGGATGACGGTACAGCGAATTGGAATCGAAGCTGATCTTGGCGTCGAGGCACTTCAAGTCGCCCTGCTTGGTGACCACAAGCGGGTTGACTTCAAGCATCGCCATGTCGGTGCCGATAAAGGCATCATAGAGCCGGGCCGCCAATGTCTCGGCTTGCTTTGCCGGCTGACCTTTAAGGCTCAGCGCGCGGGCAAGTGCACGTCCGTGATGCGGCATGACCCCGGTCGCGGGATCGATCGAGAATGTCACGATCTTTTCGGGGTTGTCATGTGCGACTTTTTCGATGTCCATCCCACCTTCGGTAGACACGACAAAGGCCACACGAGCCATCTGGCGGTCGACCAGCATGGAGAGATAAAATTCGCGCTGGATATCGCAGCCTTCCTCGATATAAAGCCGGTTGACAGGCCTTCCGGCGGGGCCGGTCTGCGCGGTGACAAGTGTCCGGCCAAGCATTTGAGCGGCGTGCGCAGCGACTTCGTCGATGGATTTAGCAACGCGCACACCACCTTTTACAGCAGCAGGCAACTCCTTGAATTTGCCTTTGCCGCGGCCGCCCGCATGGATTTGAGATTTTACGACGTATACCGGGCCAGGTAGCGTCTTCGCCGCGGCTACCGCTTCCTCGACCGTGAATGCGGGCTGCCCATTGAGAACCGGCCCGCCAAAGCCCTTAAGAATAGCTTTGCCTTGATATTCGTGAATGTTCATATCGTTCTCCGAGGGCGTTTTATGTGTCAGAGCTTTCGAACCCAAGAGAGACAGGTGGACCACCTTGACGCGACTTCAGTGCGACCTATTGGCGTTCGGCAACGCAGCGGCCTGCGTCGTTGATTGTAACGAGTCCTCCCGATCGCCAGAGCAAAGCTAGTGCTCGTACATGGCGTAGGCTGGTGCCACCTTTCGCAGAGGATTGAGGGCGCCCGAATCATAGGTGTCTGCGATCTGACGGTCGCTGAAGCCGAGCACTTGGCGCAGGATCTCATCGGTGTGCTCGCCCAAAAGCGGCGAGCGCAATACTTCGGTCGGACTATCCGACAGCTTGATCGGATTGCCGACCGACAGATACTTCCCGCGGGTGGGATGGTCGACCTCGACCACGGTACCGGTGGCGCGCAGCGACTGATCATCTGCGAGCTCCTTCATCGACAGGATGGGGCCGCAGGGAATGTCGTACTTGTTGAGGATGTCCATCGCCTCGAACTTGGTCTTGGTCATGGTCCAATGTTCGATGCGCACGAAGATTTCATTCAGTCGGGGCAATCGGGCTGCTGCCTTGGCATAGTTGGGGTGTGTCTTCCAGCCGGGTTCGCCGATCACGTCGCAGACCTTCTCCCAGACCGGCGCCTGCGTGATGAAGTAGATGTACGCATTGGGATCGGTCTCCCAGCCTTTGCACTTGAGAATGCGACCGGGTTGGCCTCCGCCGGAGTCGTTGCCTGCGCGCGGCACGCTGTCCCCGAAGGGGATGCCCTCGCCATACTGGCTGTATTCCTTCAACGGGCTATGGGCGAGCCGCTGCTGGTCGCGCAGCTTGACGCGACACAGGTTGAGCACGCCGTCCTGCATCGCGGCGGTCACACGCTGGCCCTTTCCGGTCCTGGTGCGCTGGAACAGCGCGGTGACGATACCAAGCGCGAGATGAAGCCCGGTGCCGCTGTCACCGATCTGCGCGCCGGTCACGAGCGGCAGGCCGTCGCGGAATCCGGTGGTGGACGTCGCACCCCCGGTGCACTGCGCGACATTCTCATAGACCTTGCAGTCCTCGTAGGGGCCCGGGCCAAATCCCTTGATCGAGGCGACGATCATCTTCGGGTTGATGCTGTGTATCTTCTCCCAGGAAAAGCCCATGCGGTCGAGCACGCCGGGACCGAAATTCTCCACAAGCACGTCGCATTTCCTAATCAGCCCCGTCAGAACCTCCTTGCCCTTGGGGTTCTTGGTGTCGAGTGTAATCGAGCGCTTGTTGTGGTTGAGCATGGTGAAATACAGGCTGTCGACATTCGGGATGTCCTGCAGCTGACCGCGGGTGATGTCGCCGACGCCGGGGCGCTCAACCTTGATCACATCTGCGCCGAACCAGGCCAACAGCTGCGTGCAGGTCGGTCCCGACTGGACGTGGGTGAAATCGAGAATGCGAACACCGGTCAGCGCCTTGGTCATAATCGGGTCTCTCCTTGGAACGAATAAGCTCTTACTGGTCGTTAGGCCTTGCGTTCATTTCTTCTTCAGCACGCTTTGCGGATTGAGGTTGCCGATGCGGCCGCTCTCCGAGCCTGCGGCCGGATCGATCACCGCGTTGATCAATGTCGGCTTGCCGGAATCCATCGCCGCGTTGACCGCGCGTTTTAGCTCATCCGGCGTAGTGGCGTTGATACCGACGCCGCCGAAGGCTTCCATCATCTTGTCGTAGCGCGCGCCCTGGACGAACACGGTGATGGCGGGATCCGAGCCCGCCGAATTGACGTCGGTGCCGCGATAGATGCCGTTATTGTTGAGGATGACGATACAGACCGGCAGGCGATAACGGCAGATCGTCTCGATCTCCATGCCTGAGAATCCGAACGCACTGTCGCCTTCGATCGCGAGCACCGGCTTGCCGGTCTCGACGCTCGCCGCAATTGCCGAGCCCATGCCGATGCCCATCACGCCCCAGGTGCCGACGTCGAGCCGCTTGCGCGGCTGATACATGTCGATGATTCCGCGCGTCAGATCGAGCGCGTTGGCGCCCTCGTTGACGAGGATGGCGTCGGGCCGCTCCTTGATGACGGCGCGGAGCACGCCGAGCGCGC
>Ga0306921_10008213_pt1 | contig 11035 bp, 8 predicted proteins | sample sta12Cox44000080_FD_203760 | JGI IMG/M metagenome (GOLD analysis project Ga0306921, IMG submission 203760) | Lab enrichment of tropical soil microbial communities from Luquillo Experimental Forest, Puerto Rico - statoxic.12C.oxic.44.000.080 (v2)... | ecosystem: Environmental > Terrestrial > Soil... | reverse complement strand
GGCGGGGGGGGGGGGGGTGGGGGGGGGGTGGCTGGGAATGCTCTATCCCATGGCGTGCCCCCTCCCTGTCCCTCCCCCGCAAGCGGGGGAGGGGACGATGTGGCACCGGTCGTCGTCGCCCCATGAACGGTGGTTCTATGTGGCGGAAACGACTCGAGCTGAACGAGATCCATCATGCTGATGATGGTCCTCAAGCGCATGCTGATCGCCGTGCCGAGCCTCATCGGCGTGGTGATCGTGACCTTCCTGCTCACGCGGGCGCTGCCCGGCGATCCCGCGGCCTATTTCGCCGGGCCCGCCGCCACCAAGGAGGCGATCGAGCAGATCCGCGTGAAGCTCGGCCTCGATAAGCCGCTCTACCTGCAATTCATCCGTTACATCGGCGATTTGGCGCGCGGCGACCTCGGCAACTCGCTCACCACCGGGCAACCGGTCGGATACGAGATCAAGACGCGTCTGTCGGCCTCGGCCGAGCTCACTCTGCTCGGGCTGATGGTATCGATGGCGATCGCCGTGCCGCTCGGAATTCTGGCGGCGACGCGGCCGAACTCCATCATCGACCATCTCTGCCGCGTGATCTCGACCGCCGGGGTGTCGCTGCCCGTGTTCTTCACCGGGCTGATCCTGATCTACGTCTTCTACTATCTGCTCGGCTGGGCGCCGGCGCCGCTCGGACGGCTCGACGTCTTCTTTAGTCCGCCGCCGCACGTGACCGGCTTCTATCTCATCGACAGCCTGATCGCGGGCGATGGCGAGGTGTTCGTCGCCAGCCTCAAGCAACTGGTCCTGCCGGCGCTCACACTCGGCATCTTCTCGCTCGCGCCGATCGCGCGCATGACGCGCGCCTCTATGCTCGCCGTGCTCGCATCCGACTTCGTGCGCACCGCGCGCGCGAGCGGGCTCGCGCCGTTTACCGTGGTCGTCACCTACGCCTTCCGCAACGCCATGCTGCCGGTCATCACCACGCTCGGCATGGTGTTTTCCTTCCTGCTCGGTGCCAACGTGCTGGTCGAGAAGGTGTTCGCCTGGCCTGGCATCGGTTCGTTCGCGGTCGAGGCGCTGATCGCGTCGGATTTTGCGCCGCTGCAGGGCTTCGTGCTCACCATGGCGGTGATGTATGTCGCGCTCAACCTCTTGATCGACGTGCTCTACGGCCTGATCGATCCGCGCGTGAGGATCGAGGCATGAGCAAAGCGGAACGCGCCCAGTCTCTGGCTCAGCTAGAGGCTCATGTTGCGGAATCCCACGCCAAGCCGACGAGCGCGCACAACACTGGCTTTTCCGGCGCGTTGCGGCACGCCCGTTACATTCTGGGCGAGAACGCGGTGACCGGTTTCGCCTTCGCGCTGTTTCTCGTGATCGTGCTCGCGGCCTTGCTCGGTCCTTATCTCGTGCCCTATGACCCGCTCGCGAGCGATACGGCGGCGGCGCTCAAGGCGCCGTCGGCGGCGCATTGGTTCGGGACCGACCAGCTCGGCCGCGACGTGTTCAGCCGCGTCGTGGTGGCGACGCGGCTCGATTTTTTCATCGCCGTCGCCTCTGTCGCGCTGGTCTTTCTCATGGGCGGGCTCGCCGGCGTCGCCGCCGGATTTTTCGGCGGCTGGACGGATCGCGTCGTCGGCCGCATCGCCGACACGATCATGGCCTTCCCGCTGTTCGTCTTGGCCATGGGCATCGTCGCCGCGCTCGGCAACACCGTGCAGAACGTGGTGTTGGCGACCGCGATCGTGAATTTCCCGCTCTATGCGCGCGTCGCGCGCGCCGAAGCCAACGTCCGCCGCGAGGCCGGCTTCGTGCAGGCGGCGCGGCTCTGCGGCAACGGCGAGATCCGCATCCTGCTCGCTCAGATCCTGCCGAACATCATGCCGATCATGGTGGTGCAGATGTCGCTGACCATGGGCTACGCCATCCTCAACGCCGCCGGCCTCTCCTTCATCGGCTTGGGCGTGCGTCCGCCGACCGCCGAATGGGGAATCATGGTGGCGGAAGGCGCGGCGTTCATGGTCTCCGGCGAATGGTGGATCGCGTTCTTTCCCGGCGCCGCGCTCATGGTCGCGGTGTTCTGCTTCAACCTGCTCGGCGATGGGCTGCGCGACATCGTCGATCCGCAACGGCGCACCTGAGGCAGCCGATGACCGAAACGGTTCCTCTCCTCGATGTTGCGGACCTCACCGTCGAATTCTCGACGCGGCGCGGCATCGTGCGCGCGGTGGAGCACGTCGATGTGCGCATCGCCAAGGGCGAGACCGTCGGCATCGTGGGCGAGTCCGGCTCCGGCAAATCGGTCACCTCCTATGCGGTGATGCGCATCCTCGATCGCGCCGGACGCATCGCCGAGGGAGCGGTGCATTTCACCGGCCTCGACGTGTGCGCCGCCAGCGAGGATCAAATGCGCAATCTGCGCGGACGCGAAATGTCGATGATCTTCCAGAATCCGCGCGCGGCCTTGAACCCGATCCGCAAGGTCGGGCGCCAGATCGAGGACGTGCTGGAGCAGCATTCGCAGGTGGATTCCTCCGCGCTCACGGACAAAGCGATCGAAATGCTCGACCAGGTCCGCATCGCCCGCCCGCGCGAGCGCTACCACGCCTATCCGTTCGAGCTCTCGGGCGGCATGTGCCAGCGCGTGGTGATCGCGCTCGCGCTCGCCTGCCGTCCCCAGCTCCTCATCGCCGATGAACCGACGACCGGACTCGACGTGACGACGCAGAAGACGGTGATGGACCTCATCGTCGAGCTCACCAAGCAGCGCGGCATGTCGACGATTCTCATCACCCACGACCTGGGCCTCGCCGCTACCTATTGCGACCGCGTGGTGGTGATGGAGAAGGGCCGCGTGGTGGAGACCGCGCCCTCGCGCGAGATTTTCACCGCGCCGTCGCATGCCTATACCCGCAAGCTCATGCGCGCGACGCCGCGTCCCGGCGTGTCGCTGTGCGATCTGTTGCCCGAAGACGAGCGTTCGTGCGGAATGGAGTCAGCGCAACCACAAGCTCGGTCTGCTCCCTCCCCCCTTGTGGGGGAGGGTTGGGGAGGGGGGTCGTCGTTGTGGCACGAGGCACGTCCGCCCACTCTGACCCCCACCCCTAACCCCTCCCCACAAGGGGGAGGGGAGCCCACCGAGTCCGCAGCGCGATCCAACGGTAAAAACGCCGTGCCGCTGCTGGTGGTGGAGAAGCTGGTCAAGGAATACCCGCGCAAGGGAGTTGCAGGCTTCGCGAAAATCCTCCAGCGCAAGCCGGCGCCGCAGCCCGAGACCTTCCGCGCGGTGGACGGCGTCAGCTTTACCATCAACCGCGGCGAGAGCGTGGGCTTGGTCGGAGAGTCCGGCTGCGGCAAGTCGACGACCTCCACGATGGTGATGCGCCTCATCGACAAGAGCGACGGCGTCATCATGTTCGACGGCGAGGATATCGGCGCGATCGCGGCCAAGGCGTTCGCCAAGCTGCCGCTGCGCCGGCGCATCCAGATGGTGTTCCAGGACCCGACCGACAGCCTCAATCCCCGCTTCACCGCCGCGCGCGCCATCGCCGACCCGATCTTGCGGCTGACCGACGTGAAGGGACGCGCGGCGGTGCGCGCGCGCTGCGAAACGCTTGCCCGCCAGGTCGGCTTGCCGCTCGATCTGCTCGACCGCTTTCCGCATCAGCTTTCCGGCGGACAGAAGGCGCGCGTGGGCATCGCGCGGGCGATCGCGCTCAGCCCCGATCTCGTCATTCTCGACGAACCAACGGCGGCGCTCGACGTGTCGGTGCAGGCGGTCGTGCTCAATTTGCTGCAGGAGCTCAAGGACTCGCTGGGGATGAGCTACCTATTCGTCTCCCACGATCTCAACGTGGTGCGCCTGTTGTGCGATCGGGTCATCGTCATGCAGGCGGGACGCATCGTCGAGCAGGGGGCGACCGACGAGATTCTCGTTTCGCCGCAAGCGCAATATACTCGCGACCTCCTGGCCGCCATTCCCCACCCGACCTTCGCGTAGCGGATGTAAAATAGCCGTTCCGTTCGTCCCCGCGAAAGCGGGGACCCAGGTTGGGTTAAGACTGGATTCCCGCTTGCGCGGGAATGAGCGGTGGAGAGACTTCGGAGCAGAACGCAAATGACCAAGCGAGTCAAATCGAGCAAAAGCAAAGCTAAGACGCCGCGCGCAAGAGCAAAAACCCGCGCCAGGCCGATGCTCCCCAAGAGGGGCCGCAAAATTCCCCAGCGCGATCTCCTCGATAGCTTCGTCGACGCGGCGGCGCACGCGCTCGATCTTAAGCTCGAGCCGGCATGGAAGGGCGCGGTCAAAACCAATCTCGAAGTGACGCTCGCGCTCGCGGCTCTGTTCGCGGAATTCCCGCTGCCGGACGACGCCGAGCCGGCGCCGGTCTTCTCGGCCTAGTCGGCCTAGGGCGCGCTTCTGATGGACACCGCCTGGGCGTACGCGAGCGAGATTGCGGCTGCCGTTTGCGACGGCCGCGTCAGCGCGGTCGCGGTCGCCCGCGCGGCGCTGGCGCGGATCGCGAAACATGATCGCGTGCTCAACGCGTTCACCGCCGTCACCGAGGAGCGCGCGCTCGCCAAAGCTGCGGCGCTCGACGCTGAGCGTGCGCGCGGCCGTCGGCTCGGCCCGCTCGCCGGCGTGCCGTTCGCGGTCAAGAATTTGTTCGACATCGCCGGGCTGCCGACGCTTGCCGGCTCGAAGATCAACCGCGACCGCGCGCCGGCCAAGCGGGACGCCACCGTCATCGCACGCCTAGAAGCCCACGGCGCCGTGCTCGTGGGCGCGCTCAACATGGGCGAATACGCCTACGACTTCACCGGCGAGAACGTGCACTACGGCGCCTCGCGCAATCCGCACGACGTGGGCAGGATGACGGGCGGTTCCTCCGGCGGCTCGGGCGGCGCGGTCGCCGGCGGTCTCGTGCCGATCGCGCTCGGCTCCGATACCAACGGGTCGATCCGCGTGCCGGCCTCGCTGTGCGGGATTTTCGGCCTGAAGCCGACCTACGGCCGGCTTTCGCGCGCCCACACGTTTCCCTTCGTGGCAAGCCTCGATCATGTCGGACCGTTGGCGCGCAGCACGCGCGATCTCGTGCTCGCCTATGACGCGATGCAGGGCCATGACGACGATGATCCGGTCTGCGCGCAGCGTCCGGCGGAGGCGGTTGCGCCGCTGCTCGAGCGCGGCAGCGCGGGCCTGCGCATCGCTATCGCCGGCGGTTACTTTCGCGCCGGCGCGTCGGCGCAGGCGCAAACCGCGCTCGCCCACGTCGCCGCCGCGCTCCGCGTGACCAACGAGATCGAGCTTCCCGAAGCGAAACGCGCGCGCGCCGCGGCCTATGTCATCTCCGCCAGCGAAGGCGGCGCGCTTCACCTCGGCCGCCTGCGCGCGCGCGGGCGCGACTTCGATCCCGCCGTGCGCGACCGCCTGATCGCGGGTGCCATGATCCCCGCTGCGCATGTCGTCAAGGCGCAGAAATTTCGCCGTTGGTATCGCGAGCAAGTGCTCGCCTTGTTCGCTCATGTCGACGCCGTGCTCACGCCGGCGACGCCTTGCACCGCGCCCGCGATCGGCCAGCGCACCTTCGTGCTCGACGGCGTCGAGCTTCCCGTGCGCGCCAATCTCGGCATCTACACCCAGCCGATCTCGTTCATCGGCCTGCCGGTGGTGGCGGTGCCGGTGCCGCTGCAACCATTGCCGGTCGGCGTGCAGATCATCGCAGCGCCGTGGCGCGAAGACGTCGCGCTGCGGATCGCCCATGCGCTCGAACAGGCGGGAATCGCTGCCGCCACCAGACCGTCGCTCGCAGGAGCGGCGTGATGGCTACAAGACTTCGAGCGGTCGAGCCTGCTCACCTCTCGCATGATTGGAGAACATAACAAAAACATCAATGCCCGACGGCCGGAAAACGTGCCGAATGTCCCTGCGCGGGAAATGCTTCCGGGGTTCCCTCGATTCGGACCGAACAAATTTAATTTCCCTGAGCGCGAAAGGTTCCGCTCGCGAACCAAAATAAACGACTGGCCTCGTTTGTGAATTCGGCACACCCTTACGCGATCACCGTCAGCCGGCACAGCAGCGGTCATGCCCCGTCCTCGCCAGCCTGATCCATCGCCCCCGCCGCCCGTTTGGATCTGCCCCTCTTGTCAGAAGCTGATGCGCCTCCGCGCCATCGAAGTCGCGAATGGAGAGGAACGAATCAAGCTTGCGTGCGCGGCGTGCGGCGCGGAGGCGGCGCAAACCAACGTGCTGTCGGAGTAACTCTTCGAAACGCCTGTCCGCCGCCCTGGCGTCAATTGGCGGCGATCTCTCGCAGCAGCGTCGGCCGCAGGAAGAAACCGCCGGTGTTGAAGGGCTGATCGTGGGGCACGGGCAGGAGCAGCCAAAAGTGGTGGCGAGGAAGCAGCCGCCGGCGAGCGAGGTTGCGCCGACGTTAAGGGCGCGCGCTCCAGAGCATGCGCCGCAGCACGTCATTGCGCTTGACGATGTGGTGACGCAGCGCGGCGACGATATGGATGAGCACCACCGCGGCGAGCACATAGGCGAGAACCATGTGCGACTCTTCGATCCACTGCCGCGCCGACCGATCCACTGCGGTAACCAGCGGCGGTACGTCGATCCCGAGCAAATCTTTGGTCATGGGAACGCGAAACGTCGTCGCGACCATCCAGCCCGTGAGCGAGACTACGAACATCAGGACGTAGAGGCCGACGTGCGCCACGCGCGCGGCAATCTGCTCCCACCGTTGCAGATCGGCAGGAGGTTCCGGCACCGGGTTGAGCCATCGCCACAGCAGCCGCAGGATCAATAAGACAAACAGATCGTATCCCAGCGCCGAGTGCCAGGCATAATTGGCGAGCCGCTCCGGCCGCGGAGTCATATGCGTCATCCACCAGCCATGAACGAGCAGGATCAGGATCATCGCGGCGCCGACCCAGTGAAGGACCTTCGCAAGCCAGCCCCAATCCGTTTTTGAATTGCGCGTCATGATCGCCGTTTCACCGTTGACATCAAAGCAAGTCTAGTCGCTCTGATCTTGGCGCAATCAAGGAAGCAATGCCCGGGAGCCAAATGTCGACGTCATCGGCGCCGATCTTACCGAAGCGACGTCGGACGAGTGTCGGCTCATTGAACGGGAGCGGACGGCCCGGCTTTACGTTCGACGTGACGCGTTTGACGCAAAGCGGAGATGTCTTGCAGCACGCCCAAGGTCGATGCTTTGGCCGTCGTTCGCTGCGCACGCGTTGCGGGCGCTTGGGCGCTTGCGACTTGCTTTGAAGCGCGGGCTCCTAGTTTCGCCGCCTGCAGACGCGGCCTCGGAACGGGGACCGGATCGGCTTGCGCGCTCGCCACGGCCGCGTCGGAGCGCTCACCCGCCGGCGGTTCGGCCTTGGGAGTCGCCGGCGCAACGGCGACAACCTGCGCGCGATCCTGCACGCCATCCTGATGCGCGTCGTCTTGATGCGCACCGTTTGCTTCCGCGACGATCGGCGCCGTCCGTTGCGTCGAAGCGCGCGAAATATGCTCTTCGATCAACTGCCGCATGCGGGCGTCGCGCGCGCCATTCGAGGTCCCGCCCAGCACAACCGCGACGATGTGCTTTTCGTCGCGGCGCACCGATGACGTCAGGTTGTAGCCCGAGGCCTCGGTATAGCCGGTCTTGATCCCGTCGACGCCCTTCACCTGTCCGAGCAGGTGGTTGTGATTGCGCATCTCGGCGCCCTTATAGCGGAAGCTCGGAGTCGCAAAGTATTGATAGTAGACCGGGAAGCGGTGCTGGATGGCGCGGCCGAGAACGGCCTGGTCGCGGGCGGTCGTGATTTGCGCCTCGGCGGGCAAGCCCGAGGCGTTGACGTAAGTGGTGCCCGTCATGCCCAGCGCGCTCGCTTTCAGCGTCATGAGCTTGGCGAACTCCTCTTCGCTGCCGCCGATGGCTTCGGCGACAACCACCGCGGCATCGTTCGCCGATTTGGTGACGAGCCCCTTGATCGCGTCCTCGACCTGGATGGTCTGATTGGGCTTGAGACCCAGTTTCGTGGGATTCTGCAGCGACGCCCGGGTCGAGACCGGCAGCGGCGTGTCGAGCTTGAGCTTGCCGGCCTCGAGCTGCTCGAACAGCAGGTAGAGCGTCATGATCTTCGTCAGCGACGCCGGGTGGCGCGGTTCGTCCGGGTTGACCTCGTGCAGCACCAGGCCCGATTTGTCGTCGACCACGATATCGGCATAGGGCGGATGATAACTGGGGCCATGGATCGCGCGTGGACGGAGATGGTCGAGCTTGGACTTGACCCGCGCTTGCGCCGGATCGCAGCCGGCAGCGGCAATCGTCAACGTTGCCACGAGACCGGCAAGCGCGAGCCAATGCGAGCGCGAGATCCGAGCCGAACCCATTGCGGCGCCCCCAGCGACCGAATCGCGAATCCCCGTCGGGCGAGTAAATCCTGAATTCGCGGCGCTGGCTGTAATCGGAATGCAACACTTCACGGAAATCGCTGGCGATAGTTGTCCTGCGATGTAGTCCAGCGTCGCGGCGCGGTCGTTTGCGCACCCTAAGCGCGTTCACGCGCGCGCCTTTGTGTGGGGAAATGGAATCGGCCGGAGTGGCGAATGCGGCCTGGCTTCTTACCTATCGAACTCCGCCGACGTTGACGACCGGGCCGGTGTAATGCTCGAACCGTTTGCGCAGCTCGATGATCTGCGCTTCGTTGGTCAGGAAGTCGCGGTAGTCATTCACCACTTTGTAGGAGAAGATCGGTTTGTAGCCGGCCGGCGGCGCTACGTCGCCCCGCACGGACCAGGTGCCGGTGGTGGCTTGCTGCTCCGGTTCGAGCAACCACCGCATGAACAGGCGCGCTGCGTTCGGATGCGGCGCGTTCTTGAAGATCGCGCCGGTGAGCGGCCAGATCGGCGTTGCATCCACGGTGGAGAAATGCGAAGCCACCGGCTTACCTTCCTGTTTCATTGGTTCGGTGATGTTGAAGATCGAATCGATCGCGACGATGTTTTGGCCGGCGGCGACGCTGCGCTGCTGACCGAGATGACCCTGGATGAAGTTCGGCTTGTTGAGCATGTACTTGTCCATCCAGTCCCAGCCGTATTTTTGCACCACATGATGGAATAGCCAGAGCGTGGCGTCGTCGTCCGCCGGATAGGGCGTTACCGCCTTGCCGCGGAATTGCGGCTTGAGAAAATCAAGCGCGGAGTCCGGCACGTCGGCTGAGCCGACGTGTTCGGTATTGACCATATACGGCATGGCGATGACCATCGTGCCGTAGAACGCGCCGTCCGGATCCTTGAAGCTTGGGTCGATGGCATCGAAGCCTTGCGGCTTGTAGTTCAGAAGCTGGCCTTCCGCCTTCCAGCGTACGAAGTCCTGCAGCGTCTGGAAGATCGCAGCGTCAACCTCGAGCTTGTCGTCCTTGAGCTGCTGCTCGATCTTTTTGTCGAGCACGTTGGAGAAGCCCCCCGTGATCGACACCTTGATGCCGGGATAATGCTGCTCGAAGATTCTCGCCTTCGCCTCCCAAGGTGCGGTCGGCCCCCCGACATAGAACACGAAGGCGCCCTCAGACCTCCCCTTGGCGTGGAGCTGCAGCTGCGCGCGGGCGGGCTGGGCGGTCGCGGCGAAGAGCCCGGATAGGCCAATCGCCGCCGCCACGAGGCAAAGCGTAAGACGGAGCATGAGCGTCTCCCCGGCGTCACGATGTTGTTGTGGCGGCAATCATGCGGGGGAGAGCAAATGCCAACAAGGCGGCGCCGCATGCAGATGCCTCATGGGTGACCTGCGCCCGCGTAAGCGCGGCTGCGGTTACGGGACCGCGCGGCAGCCACAAGCGCGACGATCTCAAAGGGCGGTTTTGACGATTCGGCCGGTGGGCTCGACGAACCAGCGTTCGCTGTTGACGGGCTTGCCGTTGAGCCGCGCGACGAGCCAATCAGCGACCAGCGTCGGCGGGAAGGGGCCGAGATTCGCCGCAGGCACGTTGCCCACCGAGTGTCGGCTGTCGGCATAAATGACCAGTTGGCGCGGGCCCGACATGGCACGAATCATTCGCTCGGTGTGCTCGAGCGGGCTTAGCTCATCGGCTTCGCCCGCGACCACCAGATACGGCGTTCGGATCCTCTCGACGTGGCCTTCCCAGGTCAGAGTCTTGGCGAATTCATTGAATTTCGCCTCGTCGGTGTAGTTCGACATCCACATGAAACGCTTTTTGAACGTCGGCGAGGCTTCCTCGAAGATCGTGTGGCATCCGGGCTCGAGGCAGGTGGAAATAACTGCCGTTGCGGCAATTCGCGGTTCGTTGGCGGTCAGGATCGTGCCGAAGAAAGAGCCGAAGCTCGCTCCGGAAACTCCGATCCTCTGCCCGTCGATCTCCGGCCGGCGCAACAGCCAGTCCAACACCGCGGGACCGGCATCGATCCAATTCTGCATCGAGACATAAACGCCGAGTAGGGGACTTTCGTATTGCCCCGGGCCGTCGATCGACAACACCGCAACGCCGCGCTGCATCCAGCGGTCGTTCGCCAGAGCCACATTGATTTCCTTGAAGCTGTCCATGCCGGGGATGGCGATCACCACCGGCACCTTGCCGCCGCTATAGCCGGGCGGCAGGTGAAACCAGCCCGGAATCGATTTGGTCTTAAATGGGATGGAAACCGCTTCGATCTTGTGGTCGGCGAGCCGCGCATAGTTCGAAAAGCATTCCCGCTTCTTGTTATGAAGCTCGACGTGCTGTGGTCCGGAGTCGTCGTAGGGCCACTCGGCGGCGCCGTAGTGAATGGCGGCCATATACCAATTGTCGCGCGCGGTGACCGGATTGCCGTCTGCCTCGGCGGCGCGGGCCCTGGCCTCGCGCCGTTTCGCCGTGCTTTCGAACGCCGGACCGATGTCGGCCATTTTTTGCACGCGCGCGCGAATGGCAGCGAAATCGGCATTAGCCTCCACGCCGCAGGGCGCGGATAGATAGATCGATCGCGGCTGATCCCAGTCGATCCCATTGGCCCGAATGATGTTGTCGAGCGCCCAGCGCTGCTGCGAGAAGCGCTTGG
>Ga0306921_10008212_pt1 | contig 11036 bp, 10 predicted proteins | sample sta12Cox44000080_FD_203760 | JGI IMG/M metagenome (GOLD analysis project Ga0306921, IMG submission 203760) | Lab enrichment of tropical soil microbial communities from Luquillo Experimental Forest, Puerto Rico - statoxic.12C.oxic.44.000.080 (v2)... | ecosystem: Environmental > Terrestrial >... | reverse complement strand
TCTCTGATCTTGGCGGGATCAATCGGCTTGCTGAAGTTCAGCCACCGCGTTCCCAGCTCGTACATGTCAGACGAAGCGAACAGTGCCTCACCCGAAAGCAGGTCGACGTAGATTCCAGGCTCCGGGTTTCGAGCACGCTGTAAGCCACCGGCCTGTTCGACGTACGGCTCAGGTCGCCCAACAAAATCACTCGTCTTCTGGAAGTCAGACATCGAGCTCTCCTCTGAGGACTGCGTCGGTTCTTGGAAGCCCGTCCTGCGATCCTGCTTTACACCCGCGGTGTCAGCTCGCTGAGCACTGTCGGAATCAGCTCACTCACGGTAGGGTGGATACGAACCCCGTGCTGCACAACGGTGTAGGGGAGGTGCCCATACATTGCGTCCACCAGGGAGTGCACAACCTCGTCACCGCCGACGCCGAGGATAACGGCCCCCAGAATCTGTTTGCTCTTTGCATCCACCAGCACCTTCATAAACCCTTGGGTTTCACCTCTTTCGCGAGCGCGCGCGACTTGAGCCATTGGCATTTGGCCGATCAAGAGTTCGTGGCCCGCCGCCCGTGCTACAGCCTCGGTCATGCCGACACGACCCAGGGGTGGATCGGTGAAGAGAGCGTAGATCGGTATCCGGTCGCTGACTTTGCGATTTGTGCCATTGAGGAGATTGTCGGCGACGATTTCGTAATCGTTGTACGCGGTGTGCGTAAAAGTTCCCCGCCCGTTGCAGTCGCCCAGAGCGTAGACGTTCTCGACGCTGGTCATTAAAGCTTCATCGACCTTGATGTAACCGCGCGAGTCGGTTTCGATCCCTGCCTCGCGAAGACCTAGCTCGTCGGTATTGGGTACGCGACCGACGGCGATTAGCACATGTGTGCCCTCAACGGTCGTGGCGCCGGCGCAATCCAGGCTGAGCCGTGCTCCGCTTCGCGTCGCCTCAAGCGCTACGCATTTGGCGTTGAGCCGGATTTCGATGTCCTCCGAGGCGAGAATGTCTCGAAGGGCATCCGAGACATCCGGGTCCTCATTGCCGATCAGTCGGGAGGTCATTTCGATTATCGTGACTTTACTGCCAAATCTGCGGTACATCTGTCCAAATTCCAGGCCGACCGAGCCACCGCCCACGATGAGCAGATCCTCAGGCAGAGCATCGATGTCCATCATGCTGTCGCTGGTGAGATAGGAGACCTGCGCCAATCCGGGCAGATTGGGGATGTAAGGCCGGGCGCCGACATCTATGAAGATCCGGTCCGCCGTCAGCGGATCCAGACCGACCGTTATGGTGTGTCCATCTACGAACCGCGCGTGTCCAGAGTAGACCGTTGTATTGGGCAGCGAGCGCAACCACTTCTCGATGGACTTTGTCGAGCGATTAACCAATTCATCCTTTCTGGCCTTTACACGGGCCATGTCCACCCTGATTGGACGATCAATCATCAGGCCGTACTCCGCTGCCCGTTGCGCGAGTCGAGCAACATAGGCGGTGGCAATCAAGGTCTTTGTGGGAGTGCAGCCGCTGTTAACGCAGTTACCGCCAAACGCTCCGCGCTCAATGATGGCGACTCGCTGGTTGGCCTTCGCTAATTGCTCGGCGAGGGAGGGCCCGGCCTGTCCAGTGCCGATGATGATGGCGTCGTAACGATTCATTTGCCTGTCGACTATCGAACCACGGCGCTCTCGAGTGTTCTCTCCGCCAACTTCCGCCTCATGAGCGCTTCGATCGGCAGGCCACGGACCCACCTGTCAGGTACCGATGATGATGGCGTCGTAGCGCTTCATCTGACTCTACCCAGTATCGAGACCGCCGGACGCACCGACTTCGGCACCCGCGGACGTGGTGAGCGCAGCTCATCCCGAGCGTTCTCGTCGACGGCGCTAATTTATGAAGTTCGCCCCGTGTACCTACGGACGCGCGTTGATCTTCAAGGCGACGACGAGTCATACCGGTCCGCTGACTTTCCTGGGATTTCCAGGCTCCAGCCGTCGCTCGTCTCGCGCATGCCGAGCGGATCGAGGGCCTCGTGACGGATACATCAAAGCCGCACACGTCGGTGTAAGCGACGCTCGGTCGATCAATGACCACGGTGGGAGCTCAAGTAGGGCCACCGTGAGAGAGTTCCAGGAGATTCTCATGCTACCTTCCACAGGTAGCGCTCGAACGCCCACGCCGGGAAGTCGTTCAAGGATCTGTGGCCGTCACGATAGTAGCGATCCAGCAGAGTATCGAAATTCACGCAAACGAACTCGCACACGATCCCGAAGCATTCGGCCTCGAATGGTGCAAACTCGGCCCGCCATCGGAGGTAAGAAGAATCGAAAGAGAAAGGGTCAGGTATGATGAGTCGACTTGCAGATAGGAATGATGGGTTGCAGAACCTTCCGACAGCTGTCTGCGCCCGGTTGCCCACCTTCCTCATGGCGCAGCCTCGACGGAGTTGCGCTGACAGCGCTCATCCGGCGTTGGCAGAACCACCCGCGACCGTCTAAGCCACCGTCGGCAACGGCGAAGCCGGCGGACTTTGCGCCATGCCATGAAGCGTTTGAACACCTTCGTGTGCGTCAACGACACGCGATTACCTCAGTTGACAGCTTCAGTCATGTCATCCCTCGCTTCATAAAGACGAAACGGCGAGGACATTCCTTCGCTGAGATACCCGTGGCGCGGAGTGATCATCGGAGTTGACTGCTTGAGCCTAGTTGAACGGGGTGAGAAAGCGCAGGAATCCCTTCGCTTGTTCGTCCTTGATCGTAGTGGCACCCCGCTTTCAGCAGCGCCTGCCCAGAGGAGGCGTCGTGCTTAGAAGATGGGCGCGTCATGTACAGCGATCGAAATGCCCGCGTCGTGCGAGATCTCACCACTTAAAGCGTCAATGCGATCGACAATTTCGACAACTTCTTCTCGATGAGAGCGCGAGAAGCGCTTTCCGGAAACTAGTGGTCGCCGAATTCGCAACTTCGGAACTGGACGCGAACTCAGGCTCAAGCCAGATTCTTCTACCTGCTCGCCCAGCAAGTAAAAATCCGATTTTGAGCGCGACATGAGGGACAAAATGGTTGCGCCGGTATTGGGATTCGCGCTCGGACAATCACCAGGGGGCTTCCTGGGGTTAAGATTCGGGCGGCTGCTCAGCCCCATGGGCGGCATGCCCCCGCTGAGCGCACTCTCGGTATACGCGCGAACGAGCACGGTCCGGCCGTGGGCGTCGTGATCAATGTCTTGAGAAGCGGTTGCGCACGCGCAGGCGTCGCGGCCGCCCTGGCGATCAGCACGATCCTATCGGCTCGCGACGCCCTCGCACTGCGTCCCGATCTCACTATCAAGGAGCTGCACCACACCGCCTGGGGCCCACGTCAAGGCGCTCCCTTGGGTGGTGCCTTTGGGCTTGCACAGACCAGTGACGGTTATCTCTGGGTGGTCGGCCCGAGCGGTCTGTTCCGCTTCGACGGAATCTCATTCGAACGCGTGGAACTACCCCGCGACCCGAAGCTCTTCTCACTGGGTGTTTATTCGATCTTCGTTCCGCGCGGCGGCGGCTTGTGGGTCGGCTTCCTGTTTGGGGGAGCTGCGTTTCTCAAGGACGGCCGCTGGCAGGTGTACACCGAAGAGGACGGCCTTCCGCGGGCGTCAGCCGCGCACTTCGCGGAGACGCGCGACGGCGCGTTGTGGGTCATCACCAGCGCGGGCCTTGTCCGCTTCGACGGCTCGCACTGGACGGCAGTTGGCTCCGGGATGGGGCTTCCGTCGATGGCTCCTTATCCTTTTCTGTTCGTGGACGGGCAGGGCACACTCTGGGCCGGCGGCCGAGACTCCTTATTCTTGCTGCGCGAGGGCGAGCAACGGTTCCGCAATCAGCCGGTAGCCGTAAGAGGTCCCTGGCTTGGTGGAGCGATGGCAGAGTCAAGTGATGGAACGGTTTGGCTCGACACCGGAACGGAACTCGTGTCAGTGGCCCAGAACCCGCCTCGGGTCGCACCCGTGTCGTCGTCGTTTGGCAAGGCCGCGCCCGTGTTTGATCACGACGACACGCTATGGGTCTCGACAATCGACAGTGTGCGCCGGGTGGCACACCCGCAGCGTCTATCGCTCGGCACCATCGTCCGGTCTGATGCCCTCGTGGACAGGTACACCGACACCGACGGACTGAGCGCGCGAACTGCCTCAGCGTCGCTGGTCGATCGCGAAGGCAACGTCTGGGTCGGCACCAGCCACGGGTTGGATCGCTTTTCTGAACCCAGTCTCGAAGCGCCCTTGCAGTCTGCAGACAATCTCAGGGCGCTGACCAGACCGGGTGAGGTTGGTCTCGCTCGCTCCGGCGCCTCGGGCGCCCTCTGGGTAACGAATAGCGTGGATGCCCTCCTGCGCTTCAGGGACGGCAAGCTCAGCGAACCAGTCCTGACTCAGCCGATCACCTGTCTGCTGCGCGCCCCCGACGGCACAGTTTGGATGGGTGGCTCCAGTGGTTTCTGGCATGAGCAGCAGGGGCGACTGGAGTCGCTACCACCGCTTAAGTCGCTCACGGTTACGCAGGCCCTCGCCCTCGGCAAGTCCGGTGACTTATGGGCATCGATCCCGCCCGCGGGGGTCTTCCGGCTAAAGAACGGCGCCTGGAAACCTTCCGGTGACATCGTGGCGCTGCCACGGGGAAGCCCGATCACCATCGTTCGCGATCGCAGGGACCGGCTGTGGTTTTCCTATCCCGGCGGGAAAGTTGCCGTGCTCGACGGCGAGCAGGTACGTGTCTACGGCGCGGCAGATGGCCTTCAGATTGGCAACGTCTGGGCCAATCATCCCGGCCGAGTCGATCTGTGGCTGGGCGGCGAGTTCGGCTTGGCGCGATTTGACGGCGATCGGTTTCACGCCGTTCGGTCGGCTCCCGAGCTACGGCTCGATTGGATCACGGGCATTGTGGAAACGGCCGGCGGCGATCTGTGGCTGAACGGCCGAATGGGAATCGTTCACCTGGCAGTCTCCGAGCTGGCACACAGTCGTGTCGACCCTTCATACCCAGTGCGCGGCGAAACGCTCGGTGCATTCGATGGTATCGTGGGTGCTGTATACCTGCGGCCGCTTCCGAGCGCGATCGAGGCCGGGGATGGGAAGATCTGGTTCAGTACCAGCGGCGGATTCTATGGCATCGACCCCGCACGACGGGTGCACAACAGGACACCTCCACCGGTGCACATTCGCGCGCTGACTGTAGGCGATAGCGTCCTGGAGCCTGAGTCCGGCATGAGACTTCCGGAACGCACGACCGCCGTGCGCTTTGACTATGTCGCCCTGAGTCTCGTTGCGGCCGAGAAGGTGCGCTATCGGTATCGCCTGGACGGTGTGGACGTCGACTGGCGCGCGCTTACTGCTTCGCGACACGCGCTCTACACCGACCTGCGGCCTGGGAAATATACCTTTCACGTGATTGCGGCCAACAACGACGGCGTGTGGAATGCGCAGGGCGACTCACTTGCGTTCAGCGTTCCACCGACCTTCGTGCAAACTGGTTGGTTTGTTGCGCTGTGCGGAGCAGCCGGCGCGCTCACCGTGTGGATATTGGTACGCCTGCGCGTGCGACAGCTTGCCAAGACACTTGAGATTCGCTTCGACGAACGGATGGGTGAACGCACGCGTATCGCCCGCGATCTGCACGACACGTTGCTGCAGAGCTTTCACGGAGCGCTCCTGCAGTGTCTGGCGGTCCATAAGCTACTGCCTGCGAGCGAAGCCAAACGAAGGCTGGAAGTTGCAGTGGACACTGCCTTTGAGGCGATCAACGAGGGACGGGACGCGGTAGAGGGATTGCGGGCCCCCACCGTTGGGGGGAACGATCTGGCAGCGGCGATTAAGGCGCTCGGCGAGGAGTTCGCGGGTCAGGGGACCGAACACAGCTCGGTGCTGCTGCGCGTGGAGGTCGAGGGTACGCCGCAGGTGCTGCGTCCTCTCGTGCGGGATGACATTTACCGCATCGCTGGCGAGTCGCTGCGCAATGCTTTTTGCCACGCGGGAGCCGCGCGGATTGAAGTCGTTCTCTGTTACGACGTACGGCAGCTGCGCCTGCGGGTGCGCGATGACGGTAAGGGTATCGATCCGCAGTTCTTGAGCGAAGACGGCCAGGCCGGACACTATGGCGTACGCGGCATGCGCGAGCGCGCGAAGCTGATGGGCGGTAACCTCGCCGTGTGGACGGCCCCGGATTCGGGCACGGAGGTTGAACTCACTATTCCCGCGTCGCGTGCTTACGCAGCACCTCGTGCTGTGCAGCGCGGTTGGCTAGTCCGCAAGCTCTTTGGGGCGCGCACGCCGATCGAGTCATGAACAGCGAGCCGACTCCTATTCGCATCTTGGTCGTCGATGATCATCCCGTCGTTCGCCAAGGAATCGAAGCAGTCATCGCCACCGAGTCGGACATGAGCTTCATCGGCGAAGCCGCGACGGGGCGTGAAGCCCTGCAGCAATTTCGCACCCATCGGCCGGACATCACGCTGATGGACCTACTGATGCCAGAAATGAACGGTCTCGATGCGATCATCGCGATTCGCGCCGAGTATCCCGAGGCGCGAATCATCGTGCTGACGACCTACCTCGGGGACGTGCAGGTGCTGCGCGCACTCAAGGCGGGCGCGCGAGGCTATCTACTCAAAGGCAGCGTGCACAAGGAACTGCTGGAAACCATCCGTGCGGTGCACGCCGGCAAGAAATCGTTGTCGGCCGAGGCCTCCTTCCAGCTCGCCGAGCACGCGACTGATGAAGCGCTGACGCCCGCCGAAGTCCGTGTCTTGCGCCTGATCGCCGACGGCGAAGCCAATAAGGAGATCGCGGCGAAACTCTCCCTGACCGAAGGCACGATCAAGGCACACGTCCGCAGTATCATGTCAAAACTAGGCGCCAAGGACCGCACCCAGGCCGCCATGATCGCGGTCAAGCGCGGCATTATCGAAATTTAGTTGATCCGAAAGGTCAACTCAATTTTAGCCTTTGGATAGTTTCCGCAGTCCGCTACGGGGCCTAACTTGTGCGCGCCATGCGCCGACTATTCTCCACGTTCGCCCGCGGCCCCCCCGGGATCGGACTCTTGCTCATACGACTTCTTGTCGCTACGGCCGTCGTGAGTCATGGAGCGGTTATGGTGCTGCGTGGTGAGCCGCCGCTTGCTGTGGCGCTCTTTGCACTCTTCTTGATCGGCTTGGGGCTGCTTCTGATCGCTGGCTTCTGGACGCCGGTCGCGGCAAGCTTGATTACGCTCACCGCGCTGTGGGATGCGTTCGCGCACCCAGCGGATCGGCCGTACTCCCTGATGATCGGAGTGCCCCTGCTGGGTCCGGGGGCCTGGTCGGTGGACGCGCGACTCTTTGGATGGAAGCGACTCTAGACTCAGATCGAAAGACGCGGAAACGATCTTTCTTCTGACGCTGAACCGTGACCATTTGCTAGTTTCGGCATCGCTCCCACTCGCCTCATAGTCCTCTCTCAGGACGAATCGAGGCGCAGGCTAATGAATGCACGACAGCTTGACGGTGCAGAACCTCAATACTGCGCAAGTCGCACGAGCGCGCCCGAACGATTGCGTAAGGGTCCCCCGTTCAGCCGTCCTTGTTTCTCAGACGGTACATCAGGTAAAGCTGGGCGCAGAGCCGATGAGCGACCCAACGGCTCTGGGCATCACGGAGACCGCGACTTGGAGAATTGGTTCATGAACGCAATTCTCCCGCATCAAGCCGCATTGACGCGCTACCTGAAGCGCGCATGCAAATCCTCGAGCGAAGTACCCGACCTACGTCAAGAAACGTATATCCGTGTGTGCGAGAGCGCGGCGAAGTCACGCCCGCGTTTTCCCAAGACGTTTCTCTTCACGACGGCACGCAATCTGGTAATTGATCAGTTTCGGCGAGCGCGTGTCGTCTCTATCGACTACACCCGGGATGAGGTCTCTCTCGACCTTCGCATAGATGAGCTGACGCCCGAGCGCCGGCTGGCAGATCGACAGGATCTGCAGCAGCTGACGCGCGCTTTCGATTCACTTCCTGAAAAGACGAGGTCGGTCATCTGGCTACGCCGCGTCACAGGACTCTCTCAGCGTGAAGCAGCCGCATGTCTTGGCATGGTCGAGGGCGCACTGGAAGGACATATGACCCGAGGCATGCGCAGTCTCGCTAAGGCAGTCCAATGAATGGCAATGCCAAAGACTGGCTGAGCCCCTCTCAACCGAGCTGTATCAGGAAAATCCTCGAGCTGCTCAGCAAACCGGGCGGTGTCCCTCCGGAGTTCCTCATCCACGCGATCACTGTCGCGGAGCACCGGCGGAGCTCATTGAGGCCGCGGATATCGTCGCCGACATGCGCGTGGTGAAGCATGCTTTTGCGGCGGGTGCGCGTGGGTTGGCGATTTAGCGCAGGAATTGGCACGTCTCTGCGTCTCACTAGAGGTGCGGTATCGGGGCCCAGGCATTTACACGCTGCCCGGCGTAGCCCTCTCTCGATCGCGCAGCTTCGCGTTCGAGTCGGGTGGAGCAGGCCATTTCGCGTTACTTAGGATGCCCACGAGCTGACCCACAAGCGCCCAGGAAATCAACCTTGAGCCGAGCGGCAACGATGAACTCACTAGTCAAGCTGTTGGCGAAATCTCCTCTTCTCACGCCTGACCTTGATTACTACCTCATCCGAGCAACGATGGTCATCGTATTCGTGCTCTTCGGATACCAGAAGTGGTTTGAATACGAAGCACGAGTACTGATCCCATATATCAGCCACGGTCCACTTGTTTTCTGGCTATACCCTGTCTTTGGCATCCGAGGAGCGAGTTGGTTTCTGGGCGTCGTGGAATGGTTGGTCGCGGTACTGTTGTTCATCGGCTTTTGGAATAGGACATCGGGGCTGCTTGGAGCAGTCGGGTCGATAATTACCTTCCTGTCAACCGTGACGATCATCCCTTTCATGCCAAACGCCTGGGATGCAACGGCGGGCGGGTTTCCTGCCATTGCGGCCGATACTACGGCCTTCCTCATAAAGGATCTCGTTTTGTTGGCCGCGTCCGTCTACTTGCTCGAGCAAGACGCGATGCGGCTATCGGGGACGGAGAGACCGAACTCTGCGGTCACAATCCTTGTCAGGACATTGGGACGATCGGGCCTTTTTGCCAAGGATCTCGACTACTCCCTGCTTCGCGGCTCTATGGTCATCATCTTTTTCTTCTTCGGGTACACCAAGTGGCACGAATATGGGGCCAAGGCAATGGTTCCCTTCATAAGTCACGGCCCGCTGCTCTTCTGGCTGTATCCCGCTTTCGGGTTTCGTGGCGCTGCTCGGTTTCTGGGGACATTTGAGTGGTTCACGTCTATGTTGCTGTTCTCAGGGTTCTGGAATAGCAGACTGGGAATCTTGGGTGCCATTGCCTCGGTCGTGACGTTCGTAGCGACGCTCACGATCATTCCATTCATCGCGGATGGCTGGGCCGCCTCTGCGGGCGGATTTCCAGCAATGGCCGGACCGGTCGCCTTCCTCATGAAAGACGTGGTCCTGCTTGCCGTATCCATCTATCTGCTAAAGCAGGATGTCGAGAGGGCTCAAGTGCCAGCAATTGGCCAGGAGCGCATGCCTCACATTGCGCGCACACTCGAGAGCGGTGAACGCACTGGTTGAGGATAACGAGTTGACTTTGTCCGACCAGCTTAATGAAGCGACCACAAGGCGAGGCGACTGTGCCACCGCACGTGGTTTGGGCAACACGCAAGTGTTTCTGGCCTGGCGCGGGCTTCCGCCGCGAGGCGAGCAAATCCTCTAGGACTCTCGCCGGTTTGTAAGCGAGAACGCGCGGCCGACGTGTCGCGATGTCAGGGGAATCGTTCGCCGGGCGCCGATGTTCTCATTTGATGCCGGAAGGCGGAGCTACATTGGTCTTAGTCAAGTGAGGAAGGGAAACGATGGACAGACACGAAGCAAGCACGGCCCGTATGCTCACGTTGTCAGACGGAGTGTTTGCGATCGTCAGCACCATTCTGGTGTTGGAGCTGAAACTACCACAGAACGCTTCGTACGGCGCGCTGCTGTCGCTCTGGCCGCAGGGCCTTAGCTATGCCGTAAGCTACCTCTTCTTGGCTATTGTTTGGGTGAATCATCACTATCTGCTGCGCTACGCGTCGCTGGCGACCCATAGACTTATCTGGATCAACTTTGCACATCTCTTTACCGTCTCGCTTCTACCCTTCGCGACGGCGTGGATTGCGCAAACAAAGCTAGGCGCGGTGCCGGTTGCGTTTTACGCGTCCATTTTCGTCTTGGTTAACGTCACTTATGTGCTGGTTTATTTTGAAGCCGTGGATCGAACTCGAGCTCCAGCTATTACGGCGCGAATAAGAGCGATTATGCGCACTCGGTCGATAATAACGCTGATGGTGTTCGCTACCGCTGTTCCTCTGGCATTGGCATGGCCGATTGCCGGGATGGTGCTCATCGGCCTCTGTCTGGTTGCTTATCTCAGGCCTGAAGGCAAGGGTCCTGCGTTTCTGTCGAGGTGAAAATACGCGCAGATCGAAACCGAGCGGCAGTGTAGTGCTGGTGAAGGGGGCTTGGGCGGATGGCTCGAGCTGAACTGTCCGAAAATCGTCCGAAAGACGCCGTGACAGCCGTGCGAAGGCTAGCTTGGAGTAGAAACCATGCCCCGCCAGATCCGGGATGTGCGCCTGCAGACTCGTGAGGCTCGTCAGAAGCTCGCGCCGGCAAAGGAACCTTACTGGCGCGAGATCCGCCGAGGACTGCATGTGGGCTATTACAAAGGCCACGCGACTGGTACATGGTGGCTTCGCGAAATCTGCGACGGCAGACGGGCAAAGCGGCGCGTGGGCTTTGCTGATGATCACGTACCGGCTGACGGCAAAGCAGTCTATTACAGGATTCGACCTCGTTTTACAACCTTGCCGGAGCTGTCAGGCAGAAGAGAACGCGATCGGCTGCCGCCTCGGCGAGAGCCTTACTAGCAGCGTCTCTCCATGGGAGCCGCGTTGGGTTTTCGACGAGGCCCTAAGCTCGAAGGTCGCTGAGGTGGTGGCGGTGGCGA